>Ga0105106_10002364_pt1 | contig 13598 bp, 14 predicted proteins | sample PPLLaktember2015_5_FD_79109 | JGI IMG/M metagenome (GOLD analysis project Ga0105106, IMG submission 79109) | Freshwater sediment microbial communities from Prairie Pothole Lake near Jamestown, North Dakota, USA - PPLs Lake P8 Core (1) Depth... | ecosystem: Environmental > Aquatic > Freshwater >...
CCCACTTCCTCCTTCCTTCCATAAAAAAAGCAGGGCGAATGGCCCTGCTTTTTTGTGCCCATTTTGCCAGCGGGTTGCGGGCAGGCTGTTTTTGGCCCGGCCCTACCGTCGTTTAGGGGGCCAAAGGAGGAGGAAAAAGCCCCCAAGTAAGCAAACAGCCAAGGAGGGGGGAGGCTGGATGCCTGCTGGCTTCGGTAGGGCTGGGGCGAGAATCTGTCGGCCCATGCGAGAGGTCGAGATCGAGAGGTCAAGTGAAGAGCGATACCGAAACCGGTGTATCACTATTGTAGATAATATAATGCCCCCCCGCGGAAAAGCAATAGAGCGTGCCAAGTTTTTATCGGCCACTTTTAAGCGGTTGATTCATTTCGTCTTTTATGAAGCATCGCGGCGGCCTTCAGCAAAAAAAACTGGTATTCAGACGGTGATTTGCTAGAATGACGATGCCTGCCTTCCCGATGCCCGAAACGATATGCAGGCCAGAGATTTGACAGGGGCCGGAGCCTTTCGCTTTTTCTGCGCTCGAAGGATATCGACTCAAAGGGGACAGCGGAGAACGGAACATGACGTACCCGAGTGAAACGATCACGGTCAAGCAATACTCCACAGCAGTTGCCGCCCAGGGGGCCCTCTTTGTCAGTATCGTGAGTGTGGCCCACAGCTTTGCCCACATCCGGATCGGGGCCGTGGGGGGCCAAAATCTCGAGGTGGAGCGGCTCAACCTCGGCGAGTTCATCCATTACGAGTGCCCCGACGGGGCCCTCTACGAGATCCGGCTTCTGTCGGTGGAGGGGTTCGATACGGCCACGCTTCTCGTGACCCGGACCCGGTGAATATTGGGCAAACGCCCAAAGGGCCGCGCAGCAAGAGGGTAAGAAGGTTTGAAGGTTTGAAGGTAAGGAAGTCGGGCTTTGCCGACAACTGCAGGCTTATCCAACCTTCTCACCTTCTTACCTTCTTGATTTATGCCACCCCGGTTTCAGGCCGGGGTTTTCATGAGGGGTGAGGGTTGATGGATTCGTTCCTGGATTCCGTGATGCTTTCCCGCCTCCAGTTTGCCGCCATGGCCATGGTGCACATCTCCTTTGCAGTGCTCACCATCGGGCTTGCCCTTTTCATTGCCGTGATGGAAGGCCTGTGGCTCAAGACGAAAGACCCCGTCTATTACGGCCATGCCCGTTTCTGGAGCCGGCTTCTACTGCTGAACTTCGGGATCGGTGTCGTCACGGGACTTCCCCTGGAGTTTTCCTTCGGCAACAACTGGGCGCCTTTCGCGGCAAAGAGCACCTTCTTCGGCGAGATCCTGGGCACGGAGACCTTGTCTGCCTTCATGCTCGAGGCAGGCTTTTTGGGCATCATGATCTTCGGGTGGAACCGGGTGCCGCCGAAGCTCCACTTCTTCGCCACCTGCATGGTCGTCGTGGGGTCGTCGCTTTCAGTCTTCTGGATCATGGTGGCCAACTCCTGGATGCAGGCCCCGGCCGGTGTGATCCTCCAGGATGGCCGTCTCGTGCTCACGAGCTACCGCGAGGCCATCTTCAACCCTGACATGGTGCTCAGCACGGCCCACATGTACGTGGCCTGCCTCGAAACGGGCCTCTTCATCATCGGCGGGATCAGCGCCTGGTACGTGCTGCGGAGCCGCCACGTGGAGTTCTTCTCCCGTTCCTTCAAGGTGGCCCTGATTGCCGCCATCGTGATCGCCCCACTGCAGGTCTGGGTCGGCGACGAGAACGGCCGCGAGGTGGCGAACCTGCAGCCCACGAAGCTTGCCGCCATGGAGGCCCACTGGGACACGAACCCCCCGGGCGAGGGGGCGGCCTGGATTATCGCAGCCTGGCCCGACGAGGCGAACCAGAAAAATGACTGGGCCGTGGAGGTCCCAACCGTGTTGAGCCTGCTCCTCACCCACTCACCCACGGGCGAGGTGAAGGGGCTCAAGGAATTCCCGAAGGACGTGCACCCGCCCGTTCTGATCACCTTCTACACCTTCCGCGTCATGGTCATTGCCGGCTTTGCCTTTCTGGGTCTCATGCTCTGGACGCTGTGGCGGTGGAGGAAGGGGGCCCTCACGGCCGAAAGGCTCCCCGGGGAGAAGTGGCTTCTTTGGGCCTGGATGGCAGCGGGACCCTTGGCCTGGGCGGCCGTGGAAGGAGGCTGGGTTACCCGCGAGGTGGGCCGCCAGCCCTGGCTTGTCTATGGTCTCGTGAGGACCAGCGAGTCGGCCACGGCGCTCCCGGCGGGCGTGGTTGCCGCATCGCTTGCGGGCTACCTCGTGATTGCCGGCCTGCTCGCGGCGGCATTCCTTGCCCTGGCTGGACGGGTGCTGGCTCACGGGCCCGATGCCGCGATGATGGCGCCGCCGCAGGCGAAGACGGAAGCGGATTGAGAGGAGGATGCCCATGGAAACCCTGCAGACCTATCTGCCCGATGTCTTCTTCCTGATTCTGGGAGTGCTCCTCTTTCTCTACATGGTCACCGACGGGTACAACCTGGGGCTGGGGATCTTTTCGCTGACGGCCCGCCGCGAGGAGGAGCGGGGCGTCATGATCCACAGCATCGCCTCCACCTGGCACGCAAGCCAGACGTGGCTCGTGATCCTGGGGGGTGTGCTTTTCGGTTCCTTTCCCGTCGTCTACGGGGTGGCCATGTCGGCCCTCTACATCCCCGTCATGCTCATGCTCGCGGGGCTTGCCTTCCGGGGTGTCGCCATCGAGTTCTACGACGAATCGCCCAATCGCGGGCGCTGGGGCCTCGCTTTCGGGCTGGGGAGTCTTGTCGCAACGATCGCCCAGGGGTTCATCCTGGGGGGGCTATTGAGCGGCATGCCCGTCGTAAACGGCCTCTTCGCGGGGGGGTACGGGGACTGGCTCAACCCCTTTTCGGCGCTGATTGCCGCAGGCGGGGCCGCGGGGTTTGTCCTTCTGGGCACGACCTATCTGGCCATGAAAACGGAAGGGCCGCTGCGGGAGCGCGCGATCCAGGCAGCCGTCATGGCTGCATGGGCCGTCCTGGTCGGGCTTTCCCTGATCCTGCTCTGGATCTCCCTGCAGCACTACGAAGGCCGCTATTCCCTGCTCTCGCTGAGGCAGGGCCATTACATCTACCTTTCCATCCCCATCTTTCTTTTCGAGTTTGCCATGCTGCTGCGCAGCCTCAAAAAGGCGGAACAGGACAAGCCCTTCCAGTGGAGCGTCCTGCTCTTCCTCACCCTCGTGGTCGGGCTTGCCGCGGCCCTCTATCCCACGGCTGTCCCGCCGTCGCTGACGATCTTCGATGCGGCGGCCCCTGCGCGGTCGCTTTGGTTTCTCTTTATCGTGAGCGCTGTGCTGCTGCCCGTTATGCTTGCCTACAATGCCTGGCAGTACCTCGTCTTTCGAGGCAAGACCGGTGAGGGCGAGCCGTCGGACGAGTCGCCGTATGGATCGTAAGGAGAGCCCCCGTGACTGAACCGGAGCTGAAGGAATTCGACGGGAAGGCGCTTGGCGAGTGCGACGGGAGCGACTCGAAGCCGGCCTGTGTGGCCGTCGACGGCTTCGTCTACGACGTGAGCGCAAGCAAGCTCTGGAAGAACGGCCTCCACATGAAGCGCCACCAGGCGGGCCGGGATCTCTCCGGGGACATCGCCGCGGCGCCCCACGGCAAAGAGGTGCTGGAAAAAGTCTTGCGGGTCGGAATGCTCAAAAAAGAGGCGACCGGCGAGAGGCCCATGCCGGACTGGCTCTCCGGGCTCCTCGAGAAGTTCCCCTTCCTGCGGCGCCACCCCCACCCCATGGTCGTTCACTTCCCCATCGTCTTCATGGTCTCGGCCACGTTCTTCGTCATCCTGACCCTGATCACGGGGGAGAAGTCCTTCGAGGTGACGGCGTTTTATTGCCTTGCGGGAGGGATCCTCTTCACACCGCCGGCCATGATCACGGGCTGGTTCACGTGGTGGCTCAACTACATGGCAAAGCCCATGAGGCCTGTGACGATCAAGAAGAGGCTTTCCTGGCTCCTTCTCGTGATTGCCGTGGCGGCATTTGCGTGGCGGTTCTGCGTGACGGACATCATGGAGACGGCCGGCCCCGGCCACATTGTCTACATCGCGATGCTTCTGTTGCTGGCCCCGGTCACGAGCGTCATCGGGTATTACGGGGGGGAGCTTACCTTCCCTACGGGGAAGGGCCGGAGGCCCTGAAGCGAGGAAGAGCGGAAGAGCAGAAGCGCGGCCAAGATCTTTCTCCGATCTTCCTCACTTCCGATCTTCTTAACTTCCAGTAATCCGCAGCGCGGATTACTCAAGCAAGTCCGCCTGCTTCTTCTGGGCGGCGTGGGCCCAGGCGGCATCGATTTCGTAGACCCAGGGCTCGTGGTCCCGGTTGAAGGCCCCCACGAAGTCGTGGGCCAGCTGAAGCGCTTCCTCCCCTTTGTCCCCCCCGGCCGCTTCTCCCTTCGGCGAGGCGGCGGCGTCATCCATCACCGCCGCGGTGCGGGCGAAATGCCGGCCGTCCTTTTCGGCGAGTTCGATTCGATAGACGGTCCCGTCCTTCCGGTGGAAATCCAGGCGTGTCGGGTAGCTGAGCGCCGCCAGATCGCCCTTGCGGTGGATGTTCCGGACGGGGAACTGCTGCAGGGTTTTCAATACGTCGGTAATGGCGCGGTCTTCCTGCCGCTGCTTTTTCGGGATGTCCTCGAGGACGGGCTTTCCCTCCCGCAGGTCGAGGGAAAAGGCTCCCGCCCCATTTTTGCACACGATCCGGGTATAGTCGTTTTTTTTGCCCGGCGGGAGATCGCGGCGGATATAATCGACATAGTTCGTGCTCACGGGCGGCAACGCATCCGTGCTCAGGTAGACCTGCTTCTCGTTCTCCAGGCGGGCATAGAAGCCCGTAAACCCCGGGCGGTCCCTGCCGATGACCATCCCCGTCATCTTCTGGCCCGATTCGTTGAAGAAGCGGACGACCAGGCTTCCCTTTTCGCCCACAACGCCCAGCGCCCCGTGGTTGCGCTCGTCGGAGGTCGCCTTCTCGGCGCAGCGGATATCGGCGATGGCCTTCACGATCCGGTTGATCTGTTCGTTCGAGACGGGATAGTCGTACTTCCCCGTGAGGATGAACCGTTCGTCCTGGCGTTTGAAGGTGAGCGATTCGTCGCCCTGCTTGATGTAGATTCCGTAGACCTTCTCCGGGTTGAACCCCTGGAGCAGGTAACTTCCCTCCTTCAGGGTCACCTCCTGGCGGTTCTCCAGCACCCCGAGGGCGACGACAGCCCCGGTGAGGACGACGGCGACGGCGGCGAGGATGATCAGATGCCTCGTGTCCATAGCTTCCCCTTGGGCAGTTCGATCCGCCTGAACAGGCGGGAAGTGAGCATCAGTGCCGGAATGAGCAGGATAGCGACCGGTCCTGCCAGCAGGATGAAGACCTTTCCTTTCGTGAAGAGGCCCTCCACCATGACCCTCTTTTGGTGCTGGATGGCGGCGAGTTCCTCCCTCGCGCGCGAGACCTTCGTCTCGGTCATCTTGCGGCTGCGAAGGATCTCCTCCTTGATTAGGGATTCCTCGCCGTCCTGCGTTTTCCTGGCCAGGGAATTCAATTCCCGTTCACCCGCGGCGATCTCGCTCTGCAGGGCGGCCACCGTCGGCGCGGTCGACTGATCATAGTTCTCTTCCATCCGGTCGACGGCGCTGAAGGGTCGCATAATTCTCCCGCGGGCCTTGATGCTGGCAAGCGATACGGACCCCGTGAGGCTCTCCATGGTGGACAGGACGAGATCCGCGTTGCCGCCCGCAAGCGCCGTTGCGCTCTCCGGTGCGGCCAGGGGGCCCATGAGCATGTCCACGTCGGAGAAGACGATCACGACAGCAGCAGCCTTTCCCGCCGCGGGCTTCGCCCCGGCCTCCGGGCCTGCTTTCGGGGCGTCCTGCGCCGAATCATTCGCCAGGGCGCTCGGGAAGTACCCCGTGAGGCGAACACCCAGGCAGAGGGGCTCTTTGCCCTCGGAGGCCCTGTGTTGCGGGTTGTCCACGCGGACGGTGTAACCCGTCTCCGAGGTTCGCAGCAGGGCGTCGGCCGTGATTCCCGGGACCGCCTTGAGCTTCAGCGTCCCTGCGTTGAACACCCGGACCCGTGTGACCCCGGTGTTGATGCCCCCCTCGTGATGGATGGCGTTGCCTTTCAGCGCCATCAGGGTTGACGGTCTTGCGGCTGCGGCATCCTGGCCGGACGGGCTCCTGACGGCAAGCCCCGGGTCTGCGGCGATGATCTCCGCGGGCATCTCGCAGCCCCACGAGGAAAGGAGCCGGTTCAAGTTCGATGCGTTCTGCCCGGGGGCATAGGCGCTGCCGGCGGTACCGGCAAGCGGGTCGGCCATGAAAGCGGGATCCTGGAACACGACGAGCTTCCCGCCGCCCACGACATACCGGTCCAGGGCCGCAAGGGTCTGCTCGGAGAGGTTCCGGGGGTGGATCACCACGACGGCGTCGAGCTTCTGAAAGGAGGCCCCATCGGGGGTGAGCATCGTCACGTCGTAATGGGATTTCATCTGCTCCAGAACCGATTGGCCTTTCAGGCCCGGCTCGGTCGCGATCCCCATCGCTCGGGCCATCTCGGCGGGGTATGTGCTTGCCGCGAGGTTCACCGAGGCGAGGATCCCGATTTTCTTTTTCGCCCGGGACGTGGCGCCGTAAATCATTTCCGTGATGTCGTATTCGGCCAGCTGCTGCCGCTCCGGCGCAAGCAGGGTGATGGCTTTCTCCTGGCCGAACTCGGTGGTGAGCACCAGCCCGAAGAAGAACCGGTCGTCCCCCGCCGTGGGGATCGGCCGCAGGCCGTACTGGAGGGCTTCCCGTTCCTCCCGGGAGTCCCGCCTGGGGTCGATGATTTCGAGGCTGATCTTCCCGTGGGAGCGGGACGCATACTCCCTGACGAGGTCGCGGATGTAGAAGAAATAGTTGTTGTACGCCCTCAGGGAGTCGAATCCCTTGAGCGCTTCGGTGCGGGAGAAGAAGAGCTTCAGTCGCAAGGGGTGGGTCAACCCGTTGATGATCTTCCCGGTTTCGTCGGAGAGCGAATAGATGCGGTCCTCCGTGAGATCAACCTTCAGCGCCCGGCCCACTTTGGCAAGCAGCGTGATGGACGAGAAGGCGATCAGCGCGATCAGGAAGATGGCCGTCAGGACCTTGAGGTTCTTCTTCAGCATGACTCCCTTCGGTTGTCGACAACAAGACAGGTGATGGCAATCAGACCGGCAATCAAGATGCCGTAGAATGTCAGGTCACGGAACTCGAGCACGCCCCGCCGCATGGACTCGAAGTGTCCGGAGAAACTCATGTTGGCCATGGCCTCGATCATGAAGGGGGGCACGATGCCGTTGAGCCAGGTGAGGACGGCCGGCGAGTCCGTGTAGGCCAGCAGGCCGATCATCCCGATGGAGAGCACGAAGCTCACGATCTGGCTCCGGGTGAGGGCCGAGCAGAAGATGCTCACGGCCAGGTAGGCGCCCCCCATCAGCAGGGCACCCAGGTAGCCCGTCAGGATGACGAAAGGATCCGGGCTGCCGAGCCAGGAGACGGTGATCACGAGCGGCACCGTCAGTGCCATGGCCACGACGAGGAACATCCACGCGGCTGAAAACTTGCCGAGCACGGCCTGGGTGACCGTCACGGGCTGCGTGAAGAGAAATTCGATGGTTCCCGCCTTGCGTTCTTCGGCCCAGAGGCGCATCCCGGCTGCCGGAATGAAGAAGATGAAGAGCAGGGGCAGGTTGTCGAAAAAGACCCTCAGGTCCGCCTGCCGCATCTCGAAGAAGCGGCCCTTGATCGTGAGAAATCCCGCCAGGACGAGAAACACCACCAGGATCACGTACCCCATGGAGGTCGTGAAGAAGCTCCGGAATTCCCGTTTGTAGATGGCCCAGACTGTCCCCATATCAGGCCCCGTTGGTCACTCTGCGGAAGAAGGCGTCGATCTTTCCCTGGCCCTTTTCCTTGAAGTCCTGTGGCGTGGAGTCGGCCACGATTTTTCCCTTGCTGATCAGGATGGCCCGGTTGCAGATCGTCTCCAGTTCCTCCATGACGTGGGTGGAGACGATAAAGCACTTGTCGGCGGCCATGAACCGGATCAGTTCGATGATTTCCTGTTTCTGGTTGGGGTCGAGACCCGACATGGGCTCGTCAAGGATCAGGATCGGGGGATCTCCCAAAAGCGACTGGGCCAGCCCCAGGCGCCGCTGGAACCCTTTCGACAGGGTCTCGATCCGGCGATCCATGACGCTCTGCAGGGAGCTGATGGCCGCAACCCGCTCGATCTCGGGCTTGTAGCGGCTGCCGTTGATGCCCCGGACGTCGCAGACGAACTGCAGGAACCACCGGGGCGTCATCTCCCCGTAAAAGGGGCATTTTTCGGATACGTACCCCAGGGCGCGGCGCACCTCGACCGGCTGGGTCCGGGTATCGAAGCCCCCGACGGTTGCCGAGCCGCTGTCCGGCTCGATGAAGCACGAAAGCATGCGCAGGGTCGTCGTTTTCCCGGCGCCGTTGGGGCCGATAAACCCCACGATGTCGCCCTTCTTTGCCTCGAAGGAGACGTCGTCGACGGCGACGATTTCGCCATAGGTTTTTCGGAGATTCGTGACGCTTATCATTATTTTATCCGGCTGCAGCTGTGCCCGGTGATTCATTGCAAAAGACCTGCCAAAACCGTTAAGGAGAAAGGATAAAGGCTAAAGGTTAAAGGTCTCTCGAGTTTGTATTTTTGTTACCTTTTTCCTTTGACCTTTGACCTTGGACCTTATTTGGCCCCTGGCTTTTATGTTGATGGATCGGGGGCCTTGTGATAGAAGCGTGCCGATGCTGAACGTGGGGCTGACAGGGGGAATCGCGACCGGCAAATCGACGGTGGTCCGGATGCTCGTCAAGAGGGGTGCCCGGGTGATCGATCACGACGGCCTCGTCCACGCCCTGCAGGAACCGGGACAGCCTGTATGGAAGCGGATCATTGAGACCTTCGGGCGCGACATCCTCGATGCCGACGAGCGGATCGACCGCAAGAAGCTGGGCGCCCTCGTCTTTGATGATGAGCAGCGGCGCAAAGCGCTGGAAGGCATCGTCCATCCGGCCGTGCTGGAGGAAGCGCAGCACCAGCGGGATGAGATCGGGAGGCAGGACAGGCAGGCGATCGTCCTGTCCGATATCCCGCTGCTTCTCGAAGTGGGGATGCAGGACCTCTTTGACCTGATCCTGCTCGTCTATGCCCCGCCGCAAGTGCAGATCCTGCGCGTCATGAAGCGCAACAAAATGACCAGGGACGAGGCGGAGGCCAGGCTCAGGGCCCAGATGCCCATCGACGAGAAACTCAAGGTTGCCGATCTCGTCATCCGCAACGACGGCACGATGAGGGAGCTCGAAAAGAGCGTCGACGAGGTCTGGCAGGAGCTTCTGTCGCGTGAGCGACAGAAGAGGGTTCAGGGTTCAGGGTAACATACAAGGGTATAGGGAAGATCGTTTCTGTTCATCTTGCCCGATACCCTATCCCCGAGACCCTGCTTTAGGACGGGATAGACGGAATAGACTGAATAGACTGAATAGACGAAATTCACCCTCACCTCGATCCTCTCCCCCCAAGGAAGAGGAAGATTAAGGTAGGGGGCTTTATAGGGAGGAGAGAGATGATAGGAAAAAACGTCAAGACCGATTTCTGCTCGAAAGTTTGTGAGCCCACCCTTGATTCCACGGCCTATGTACACCCGCTCGGGGCCGTCATCGGAAACGTCATCATCGGGAAAAACGTCTTCGTGGCGCCCTTTGCGGCCGTCCGCGGCGACGAGGGCCAGCCCCTTCATGTGGGCGACGACTCCAATGTCCAGGACGGGGTTATCATCCACGCCCTCGAGACGGAAGAACACGGCAAGCCCGTGGAAAAGAACCTCATGGAGGTGAATGGGAAAAAGTATGCCGTCTATGTCGGAAACCGCGTGTCCCTGGCCCACCAGGTCCATATCCACGGCCCGGCCGTCGTCCTCGACGACAGCTTCGTCGGGATGAAAACGATCGTCTTCCGCGCGAAGGTCGGCAAAGGATGCGTCGTTGAACCTTTCTGTATCCTCATGGGCGTCTCTGTCCCCGACGGCCGCTACGTGCCTGCAGGCAGCGTCCTGAAGGATCAGGCCGAGGCGGACAAGCTGCCTGTTATCACCGATGACTACCCCCTAAAAACCATCAACAAGGGGGTGGTCCACGTGAACACGTCACTGGCGAAGGGGTACGCAGCGCAGAAATAGGCTAAAGGCTAAAGGATAAAGGCAAATCCCCCTCAATCCCCCTTTTTCAAAGGGGGAAGAAAGGGGGATTTTTTTATTCCTTCTTGGAGTTTTTACTCTGGTAGAGGCGCTCGTCGGCCTTTTTCAGCATGGAGATTGCGTCAGTCAGGCCGGCATCGGCCATCGTGGCGATGCCGCAGCTCACCGAAACGGGGATCACCTTTCCGTCGTGGGCCAGGTGCGTGGTAAGAAAAAAAGTCTGAAGGCGGTCGACAAAGCGGTAGGCCCTGTCGGCGCCCGTGTTGGGCAGGATGACGACGAACTCGTCGCCGGCGAACCGGGCGACCACGTCGCTCTGTCGGCTCGTGGCCAGCAGGCGGTTCCCCACCCACTTGAGCACCTCGTCGCCCATGTCGTGCCCGTGGCGGTCGTTGATTTCCTTGAACCGGTCAATGTCGAGGAAGACGAGGGCAAGCTCCGTCCCGTAGCGCCTGGCCCGGTCGAACTCGCGCCGCAGCACCTGCTCCATGACCCGGCGGTTCAGAAGATCCGTCAGGGGGTCCCGGAAGGCCAGCATGGCGAGCTTCTCGTGGGCCATCACGTTGGAGAGGCAGATGGACACCTTGACGGAAAGCTGACGCAGCAGGCTCACCTCCATTCCCGGGGCAAAGCGCTCGGGCGACGAGTCCCCCAGGTTCAGGCTGCCGATGGCCTTTCCTTCGTAGGTAAGCGGCACGACGGCAAGCGACGCGGGCGTGAATTTCGATCCCTCCGGCAGCAGGGCGGAAAACCGCTCCAATCCCTCGTCGGCCAGGATGGGTGCCGTGCCGTCTCCGACGAGCCCATCGAAAGCCTTCGCGTCGATGACCCTGAGCCTTTCCCCGAAGGTGTTTGCGGGCGTCATCCGGTCCAGGAGCCGATAAACGTCGTTGTCCTCCGTCATGGCCATCCAGACGCGGGGAACGCTGAACTTGTCGTGGATTTCCGTGAGGAGTTTTTCAAAGAGATCCCGGAAATTGTGGATGGTCAGGATACTCGTCTCGATCTCAAAAAACTTCTGGGCGATCTCCTCGTTGCGGCAGATGACTTGGAGAATTTCCTTCACATCGTTCATGAGACGTCCGGTTCCTTCCTCAATCACTTCTTCAATTCCGCGATCAGTTTCGGCACCACCTCGTAGAGGTTGCCCACGATCCCGAAATCGGAAAGTGCGAAGATGGGCGCGTTCTCGTCGCGGTTGACGGCGCAGACGACCTTTGCGCCGCGCACGCCCGTCATGTGCTGGATCTGGCCCGACACGCCCAGGCCCACGTACAGGTCGGGTTTCACCTGAACGCCGGAAAGCCCGATGCAGAGATCCTCGGGGAGCCAGTGCACCTCTTCGGTGAGAGGCCTCGTGGCGCCCAGCTCTCCGCCGAGCGCATCGGCCAGCTCCCGCGCGAGCGCCAGGTCCTCCTTCTTGTCGAAACCGCGTCCTGCGCTGACGATGACCCGGGCCTCGGTGATGTCCTTTGCCACTTTCTCCTTCGGTTTTCTCTCGAGGATTCTCACTGCCGACGGGGGCGGGGAGGGCAGCTCCCGCGTTTTCCCCTGCCTGCCGTCCATGGGCTGCGCAGGCTCGAAGGAACGGGGGGGCACGGCGACGATGACGGGTTTTGCGGAAGAGGTGAGTTTCTGGATCGCGGCGCCGCCGTAGGCAAGGCGCTCCATCCGAATCGAACCCGAGCCCTTGTCGAAGGCAAGCGCCGTGCAGCCGCTGCAGAGCCCCGCGCCGAGCCGCGCGGCCAGGCGTGCGGCCAGCTCTTTGCCCCTTGCCGTCGAGATGAAGAGGATGAGATCCGGGGAGGCCGTCTTCGCCTCCTGCTCGATCACCGGCAGATGCGCCCCGAAAGGAGCCTCTGGAGGCAGCTCCGCCAGCAGGAGGACCTCGTCGGCCCCTCGGGCGATGTAGTCCTCCGGCGGGCCGGCTACTTTCCTGACGACGGCCGTCAGCGCCGCCCCCATGTCCGGGGCCAGCGTCCGTCCGGCCTCCAGGAGCTCCAGGGCCTGCTCCCGCGTTTCCGCTATGATCCAGATACCTGCCATCGCTTCCCCCTTAACGGATCACGCCGCTCTTGCGCAGCGAATCGACAAAACGGGCAATCCCGGCGGCATCGGCCGCGAGTTTCTCTCCCGTTCGCTCCAGGCTTGACGCCGTCATGGCCTCCGTCTTCAATGTCGCTTCGAAGCTTCCCGCAAGCTCTTCCTTTTTAACGGTCGTGACGGGTTTCTTGCCGGCCATCAGCGTGTCCTTCACGCCGGGGATCCTCGGCGTGTTGATGTCGGGCAGCACCGTCACCAGGGCAGGGAGCGGCGCCTCGACAACCTCGATGCCGTCCTCGACACGCCGGTCGGCAACGAGCTTTCCGCCTTCGAGGGAGACCTTCTGGACGAAGCAGACGCAGGGGATCCCGAGAAGCTCGGCAAGCCTCGGCCCCACCTGCTGGGCGTAGAGGTCGCTCGAGCCCTCGCCGCAGGTGATGAGGTCGTACTGCGGGATGCGCGTGCGGATGACCTCGGCGAGGATCGCCGCCGTCTGCGAGGGCTCCAGGTCCTTGAAGGACGGGTCGGAAACGAAGAAGGCCTGGTCCATCCCCCGCGAAAGCCCGTCCTTCACCCCCTTGGCCGAGTCGGGGGCGCCGACGGTCACGCCGATCACGGAGCCGCCGCCGCCGGCATCCCTCAGGCGTGCGGCCTCCTCGATGGCGTTCCGGTCATACTCCCCGATCTTGTAGTCCACTGACGAGAGGTCCAGGGCGCCGCCTGCGCCGCGGCGGATGTAGGCCTCGTCGACGACCCATTTGAAGCAGGCCACTACTATCGGCATTTCATGCCTCCGAAAAAGGGGTATCGGGTATAGGGTATAGGGTTTAGGGTCTGAAGGTGCGAGGATTTCTTATAACAAAGTCTGCTTCCTTCCCGATACCCAAGACCCTAGACCCGAGACCCTGTGTTTACCTCAGCACAGTGCCCGAGATCACCATCCGCTGGGCTTCCGAGGTGCCCTCGTAGATCTCCAGGATCTTTGCGTCGCGCATGAGCCGCTCCACCTTGGCGCCCTTGATGTAGCCGTAGCCGCCGTGGATCTGGACGGCCTTCGTGGTGTGGTGCATGGCCTTCTCGGCGGCAAAGAGCTTCGCCATCGCGGCCTCCTTGGTGAAGGGCAGCTTGTTGTCCTTCAGCCAGGCGGCATGGTAGGTGAGGAAGCGGGCGGCCTGGAGATCCGTCGCCATGTCGGCGATCATCCAGGAGATGGCCTGGTGGCGTGCAATGGGGCTCCCCATCTGGACGCGCTCCTTCGAGTACCGGATGGATTCGTC
>Ga0105106_10002369_pt1 | contig 13589 bp, 11 predicted proteins | sample PPLLaktember2015_5_FD_79109 | JGI IMG/M metagenome (GOLD analysis project Ga0105106, IMG submission 79109) | Freshwater sediment microbial communities from Prairie Pothole Lake near Jamestown, North Dakota, USA - PPLs Lake P8 Core (1) Depth... | ecosystem: Environmental > Aquatic > Freshwater >...
ACGTCGGTCATCCGGTTGTTGTAGTTGACGACCGGGATGCCGGCCTTGTTCGCCTTCTGGATCGACGGCACCAGTGCCTTGTAGTCGACGGGCACGAACACGAACGCATCGGGCTTCTTGACGATCCAGTCCTCGACCAGGCGGGTCTGCTCCTCGATGTTGTCTGGCTTCGTCGGCGCGACGACCTCGAGGTTCACGCCGAGATCCTTGGCCGCCTTTTCCGCGCCGATCCGGCAGCCCTTCCAGAACGGATTGGTGACGTTCTTCACGAAAAACGCGACGGTGGGCGTCTTGCCCGCCTGCGCGAGCGCCTGCTGCGATGCCGTTCCGAGCGCCGTCGCCGACGTCGACGCTGCCAGCGATACCTTCAGAAATGTCCTGCGATCCATTGCCGTTCCTCCTTCAGTTTCGGTTGTTTTGCGACCCTCTACGAACGCTTGCCGATCAGCCTCGATCCGCCCACCTGGTCCGCGAGGACCGAGACCAGGATGATCGCACCCATCACCCCGCTCTGCCAGAACGTCTGCACCCCGAGGAGGTTCATGCCGTTGACGACCAGTGCGAGGATCACCGCGCCGATCGCGGTGCCGGCGATCCCCCCGACCCCGCCGAACAACGACGTACCGCCGAGGCAGACGGTGGCGATCGCGGGCAGCAGCAGGTCCTCGCCGAGGCTCGAGTCCGCGGCGTTGACGCGCGCGATCACCACGAGCGCCGCGAATCCGGACAGAAGGCCGCTCAGCGCGTAGACCAAAATGAGGCGCGCCCGGACGGGCATCCCGGAAAGCCGTGCGGCGCTGGGATTGCCGCCGATCGCGTAGATCGCCCGGCCGAGAACGGTGCCGTGCAGCATGACGTGGAGCACCACGAGGAGCACGAGCGCGACGAGGACCGGCACGGGGATTCCCCACAGGAATCCGGCGCCGATGAACCGGAAGGCCTCGGGCAGGCCGTAGATCACCTCACCCTTCATGAAGACGTAGCCCAGGCCGTGCGCAATCCACAGCATGCCGTAGGTGGCGATGAACGGCGGTATGCGGCCGAAGGTGACGAGCAGCCCGTTGACGCTGCCGGCAGCGAGTCCCGCCGCAAGCGCGGAGACGATCCCCCAGGCCAGGTGGCCCTGGCTCATCATCGATGCCGACAGGCAGGCCGCGAGACCGAGGATCGCGCCGATCGCGAGGTCGATGCCGCCGGTCAGAACGACGATGGTGAGCCCCGCCGCCATCAGGAACTGCAGCGAGGCCTGGCGCATCACGTTGATGAAGTTGCCCCAGGAGAGGAACTGCGGACTCAGCGTCGCCAGCACGACGACGATCACGATGATCGCCAGGAGGCGCGAGAGGACGACGAACACGCCGTAGTCGATGCGCCGGGCGATGCCTGTCGGCAGGAGGGTCGTCTGCACGCTCATTGGGTAGCCTCCCCCACGCTCGCCGCTGCGCGGACTTCGCGCCCCCCCTCCAAGGGGAGGGGGCGAGCACCGCGATGACGCCCGCCCGAAACTCGCTCCGCTCGTCTCCCCCGGAGGGGACCCCGCGCCCTTGGGGCGGCCCGGCGGTCGCGGAAAGACGGCGCGGCGGCGCTCACGAATTCAGCCCCCGGATCGAATCGAGCCCGACGGCGGAGATGATGACCACGCCGACGATCGCCACCTGCCACTCGGTCCCCACGCCCAGAAGGTTCAGGCCATTGCGCAGCACGCCGACGGCCAGTGCGCCGACGATCGTGCCCGCGATCCCGCCATGCCCCTTCTCGAACGACGTCCCGCCGAGAATCACCGCGGCGATCGCATCGAACTCGAGGCCCACGCCGATGGTCGGGTGTGCGGCGTTCATTCGCGCCGTCATGATGAACGAGGCGATCGCGGTGAGGGCGCCGGCGTAGACGTACACCGCGATGTGATAGACATTGACGTTGGTCCCGGCGAGCTTGAGCGCCTGGCGATTGCCGCCGATGGCGAACACGTAGCGGCCGAACTTGGTCCGGTAGAGCAGGATCCACGTGACGCCGAACACGGCCGCCGTGGCCCAGATGGGAACCGGGATTGCGAGGAAGATCCCGTCGTTGAACCAGCGGTAATAATCGGGCAGCTGGACCACCGAATCGCCGGCCGTGAGCACGGTGGCGATGCTTTGCGCGATGCCGAACGTGCCGAGTGTCACGATGAACGGCGGCATCCCGGCAACCGCGATCAGCGAGCCGTTGAGCAATCCCGACGCCACGCCGATCCCGATTGCCACGGCAGCCGCAGCGATCAGGGGGTAGCCGGCGATGACCATCAGGCTCGCGGCGACGCCGCAAAGACCGAGCACCGGCCCGAGGCTCAGGTCGATTCCCTCGGTCAGGATGACGAGCGTCATGCCGAGCGCGACGATGGTCAGCACGGCAACCTGCAGCGCGACGTTGGTCAGATTCGCCGCGGTGAAGAAGCCCGGCGTCCAGATCGTGAGCACCACGCCCATCAGCGCGAGCAGGTAGAACGCGCCGGGCGCCTTCTTGACGAGATCGAGCGTCGCCGAACGCTGGATCAGCTGCGGGTGAAGGGCGGTTTCAGTCATGGAACCCGACGCGGGGCACCAGCAACGGATCAGCGCGGGGCTTTGCCCCAACCCAGCGCCAGCAGCTTCGCGGCACTGTCCTCGATGTCGCGATCCGCGTTGGGCGAGATGATCTCGAAAATCGGCTTCTTCGTGAAGCCGATCTCCGCCAGAACGGCCGGGATGGGGGCGAAGTCGACCGTGCCGAGACCGATCGTATCGTGGCGATACACCCTCTGGCTGGTGTCCGAAAGGTGGACCACCTTGAGGCGGCTGCGGCATTTGCGCAGCGCAGCACCGATGTCCTCGTTGATGAAATGACCGTTGGCGACGTCGTAGACGATGCCGATCCGGTCGCTGCCGTAACCGTCGAGCGAGTGCATCAGCGCATCGATGCCCGGCAGGAAGGCGAACGGCATGTTCTCGACGTAGAGCGCCGTGCCGGCCTTCTGCGCGACCGGCTCGAGCTCGTCGAGCGCCGCGTAGAAGTATCCCATGAGGCGTTCCATCGGCGCGGGGAACAGCGGATTCGCCTTGCCCGGCCCGATCACCACGCCCGGCACGCCGAGATCACCCGCGAGTTGCACCACGCCGCGCAGGTTCGCGAGCGTGTAGGCGCGCATCTCCGCAGCAGCTCCCGCCACGTTGAGGTCGATGTTGGGCATGTTCAGCGTCGTGACGGTGAGGCCGTTCGATTCGATGAACCGGCGCAGGTCGCGGCGGGACGCCTGATCGGTATCGGCGGGCCACAGGTGACCCGGGTACATCATCAGCTCGAACTCGGTGTAGCCACGGGACGCGAGCGATTGCACACAGTCCCGGGCCGTGTGGCTCAGCGTGTACGAATAAGTGTTGATCGCGAAGGGAGAGGGAGTGGGGTTCATCATGTCGGTTCCTGTACGCGGCTTGCCGTGCATTTGGGATTCATTCGCAGCGCCGCGGTGAAGTCGCAGGAATGGGGGTTGCCCTGCACTTGCGGCATCGAGCGTCGCCGGGCCTGCTATGCCGCCTTCGTCGCGGCGGCCATGCGCCGCCAGTCGCTCGTCGGTTCGAAGCCGAGCACGTCCTGCGCGCGCGCGATGTCGAGCACCGAGGCCAGCGGGTTCCGGCGAAAGTAGTCCGGGTTGCGGATCTCCGGCAGTGTCCCGTAGCGTTCGCGCAGCATGTCGAGCGTGGGCCGCGTATTGAGGCCGTCCGCCGCCGAAATGTAGAACGCCTGGAACGGCGCCTTCGCCGTGTCGAGCGCGAGCCGGAAGCCCTGGGCGACGTCCTCGGGCGAGACGTAGGTCCAGATGTGGTAGTTCTGCACGTCGGCGCCGCGCGCCTCCAGCTCGGGGTATTCGGGCGGAAAGACGATGTGCGTCGGCCGGATGGCGAGCACCTCGAGCTTGCCGCGATTGGCGTAGCTGCGACAGATCGTTTCCGTCACTTCCTTGCTGAGCGAGTAGAACTCGATGGGGCGCAGCGGGTGGCTCTCGTCGATCGGCAGGTACTGGGGCCCGTAGCCCGGCGGGTTGTAGTGCAGTCCGAGCGCGGCGTCGCTCGAGGCCACGACCACCCGCCGCACGCCCGCTTCCTCCGCCGCCTGCAGCACGTTCCATGTGCCCTGCACGTTCGTGCTGAAGGTCACGTCGGCGGGGGCGGTGCGCGGGTTGGGGATGGCGGCGAGGTGAACGATCGCGTGTTGCCCGTGGAAGGCCTTTTTCAGCGCGGCGAAGTCCGTGATGCTCGCGTTCACGTACTGCACGCCGGGCGCCGGCGGGGGCTTCACATCCAGCACCGTCAGCGCGCAACGGCTGCGAAGATCCTCCGTCACGTAGCTTCCGAGCCGGCCGCTGCCGCCGGTGCACAGCACTTTCTCGAATCCCATGAGTCGTTTCTTTCGAGGTTCGGATCGCGCGTTCAGTGCTCGGCGACGGCGCGGCGAGCCCATGCGGGGACGATATCCGATCCGGAATTGCGCTTCATGATGCGGTAACCTTTCCGTAAACCGCGTCGCGGCGGCCCGGCAGCCGCGTCCTCCGGCCGTAATTCGAATCCGTGGCGCCCGTTCGGGTGCACCAACCCCTTAGCGCGGCGCCGCCCGCGGGTTCGCAGACAGGGCCGCCGCGTCCGTAAGCTGACAACGTCGACGATTCTCCTCAAGGCGCATCCGGTTTTATTATTGTCGGAACCGATGCGACGTGGTGAAAACCACTATAACCACCGCGCGCGGCGACTGTCAACCTGCGCGCCGCATCGCGGGCGGCCTCTTGTCGACGGGGTTCCGAAGACGCGTCGCCGGGCGCGGCATTCAGCCTTCGCGCTCAGCCTTCGGCAACGAGCGGATCCCAATACCACCAGGTTCGCTCCACCACCCACTCCTTAACGTCCTCGCGGAACGCGAGATAGTGCGGCGACGTCCGGTGCGCCTCGAATGCCGCCTCGTCGACATAGGATTCGACCAGCAGGAACAGCGTCGGATCGCCTCGTTCCTGGTGGACGTCGAACCGGCTGCAGCCCGGCTCCTGCGTCACGCTGATGCTTGCGTGCCGCAGGAGCCGGGCCTTGAACTGGTCCACGACCTCTGCGCGGACGCGCAGATGCGCGGTGTGGAAGGTCACCATGCTGCTCCCCGCCCGGCGCGATTGCCGATCAGTAGATCAGATGCCGCAGGTCGTATTCGGCCTCGTACCCGATTACGTCGCGGGCGCGGGACAGATCGTACAGCGGCGCATGGGGGTTTCTCGCATAGACGCCGGGGCCGCGAACCTCGACCCTTCGCTTCAGGTACTGCTCCAGACGCTCGATCGTCGGGTTCGGGGCGAGGGTCGATTGCGCCGATATGAACAGTCCGTCGAACCTCGGCAGCGCCGGGGCTTCGAGCGCGAGCCGGAACGCCCGCGCCGCGTCACGCGGATCCACGTAGTGCCACAGCGGTCCGCCGCCGGCCGAGCTCGGGCCGCCCACCGCGGGGCCCTTGTAGTTCGCCGGATCCCGCGCCCGCGCCTTCACCTCGCCGTACATCTCCTCGTAGAGCACGAAGACCGGGCGCAGCGCGATCACCTCCAGCTTGCCGCGCTCGACGAAGCTGCGCCCGATCTCTTCGCCCAGCAGTTTGCTCAGCGCATACGGATCCGTAGGACGCAGCGGATGGGCCGCGTCCACCGGTGCGTACTCGGGACCGCGCATGCTGCCGGACATGACCGTGAAACCGGTCACCGAGTCGCTGCTGCAGAGGATCACCCGCTTCGCCCCTGCCTCCTCCGCGGCCTGCAGCACGTTCCACGTGCCCATCACGTTGACGTGGAGGATCCGTTCCCCGGTTCCGCTCCAGATGTTCGGCATCGCCGCGATGTGGACAACTGCGTCCTTGCCCGCGCACGCTGCCCGCATCGCCGAGATCTCGGTCACGTCGCCGATGGTCTGCGGCACGTTTTCCGGGCAGCGCTTCTGGTCGAATCCGGTGACGCTGCAGCGCGACTGCAGCTCGCGCACCACATGGCGCCCGAGCAGACCTCCAGACCCGGTCACGAGCACGTTGCCGAACTTCATGTACCGTTCCTCCTTGCCTTGCGTTGTGTCGACCGTGCAGCCGGCGGCGGTCAGTCGCGATAACTGTCGGGATGCGCGCGCATCCAGTCGGCGAACGCGGCGACGCCGGCCTCGAGGCTGTACGCGGGGGTGAATCCGGTATCGTCGAGGAGCCGGCTGCCGGCGAGCGGGCCGCGCATCCGCGTGTGGTCGGTCCAGGGCGCCGTCCCCGGTCCGACTTCGATGACCGCTCCCGGCACCGCCGCCCGGATGGCGGCGGCGACTTGACCCGTGTCGAAGTTGCGCCCGGAGCCCAGATGATAGATGTCGTGCGCAAGCGCCTGCGCGCGGTAGGCGGCGAGAAGCCCGGCGGCGACGTCACCGACGTAGGTGTAGCTGGCCGCGAACTCCGCACCACCCGGTTCGCGCACAGGCCTGCCCGCAAGCGCGTGCTTGAGGAACACCGGGATCGGTCCGCGCGGGTTTTCGCGCACGCGCGGCACCAGCGGGGGTCCGAAGACCCACGAAATGCGAACGGTCGCCGCCGGAACGCCGAACTGCGACCGGTACATGCTCGTCAGGAGCTCGCCCGCGAGCTTGGTCGTACTGTAGGTATTGGTCGCCTTAGTCGGTGCATCCTCGAGGATCGGCTTTGCCGGGTCGACCGCGTTCTGGAACACCGAGCCGGTGCTCGTGTACAGGAAGCGTCGCCAACCGTGGTGGCGGGCAGCGTCGAGCAATCGGCACACGGCGCCGACGTTCGCGTCCACGGTCCCGACCGGATCCCTGTGAGCCACCTGGTCGTTGGGCACGGCCGCCGTGTGGATGCAGCCCTCGACCGGATGGTGCTCGACGAGTGCGGCGAGCTCCGCGGGAACGGCGAGATCGCAGCGCACCCAGGTGACGGGTCCGCGCAGTGCGCGTGCGTCGGCCTCCCGAAAGGCGCTGCGGTACTGGGCAACCACGTCGTGACCCGCCGCGATTGCCTGGCGCACGGTCTCGTAGCCGACGTGCCCCATGCCGCCGGTGATCAGGATTGCCATGGCATCCGGTATCCGTTCGGTGATCGAATCAGGTGGCGGTTCGGCACGGCCGGCTTCGTTGCGCCGCGTCAGCGCTTCTGCAGGCGGTAGACCACCCGGTAGCGATCGATCGTCGCGACCGCGTCGAGAAACGGCAGCAGATGCCTCGCCACGGCGTCGGTCAGTCGATCGACGTTGCTGCCCTCGACGAGGATCGCCTGCCCGACGCGGTGGTCCTCAGTGGCGCGCAGCTTCGTCTCCTCGGAGCGCAGCGTGGAGACCGCAGTGTCCGTGTTCCAGACCTCGACCCGCAGCACACCGGGCGCCGTCGCCAGCGCCGCCATCTCGTCGCTTCCGAAGGCGCGCGTTGCGTCCGTATCGTCGCCCGGAAGCCGCAGCGTGACAAGCTCGCCACCCTCGGCGCCGCCCGCGCCGGCGACGAAATGAAACACGGCGCGCGTCGTGTTCCGGTAGCGCGGCATCAGCCTGCGCGTCCATTCCGTCGGGTTGTTGAGCGCATCGAGATAGGGCGTCGACGCCAGCACCAGGGCATCGTCGACGTCGTAGCGGGAAAAGTAGCGGGGACCGCCGCCGAGGTTGAGGTAGCGCCGGGCGCGCGCGAAACCGGGAACGTTCACCCGCTCCAGGTGGTGCTGGCGGTCGTACCAGTCGTCGAATGAAGGCTCGAACCCGGCTTCAACGTCATGCCAGATGGCGAGAAGTCCCTGCGTGGTCCGATGCTGTTGGGGTGCGCGCGGGCTTGCCTGCCCGATGGCGCCGTCGGGCATCATCGATCGTGGCTTTCGTTGGCCGTCATCCTACATTGTCGGTTGACATTCGACTATGTGAAGGATTATAAAACATAAGAAGTGGCCTGTCATATAGTCAGTCGTCGTTGTTGCGCATCGCGCCCCCCACCCTCACCAGCCGTCACCACTTCGAAAGGTCAGTGCGACATGGCACGCATGAAAGGCGCGGAACTCATCGCCAGCTTCCTGGTGGAGGAAAAGATCCCTTATGTGTTCGGCATCTGCGGCCACGGCAATGTCGGCATGCTGGACGCGCTTTACGACGTGCGGGACAAGGTCAAGCTGGTGTCGCCCCGCCACGAGCAGACCGCGGCCCACATGGCGGACGGGTACTTCCGGGTCCGGCACCAGCCGGTCGCGACGCTCACCTCGACCGGTCCGGGATCGTCCAACCTGATCATGGCGCTGGCCGTCGCGCAGACGGATTCGTCCGCGCTGCTCGCCATCACGGCCAACGTGCCGACCTCGCAGTTCAACCGGGGACCGTTCCAGGAGCTCAACCGTCACAACCAGGCCGACTTCCCCAACGTGATCCGCCCGGTCGTCAAGCACAGCTTCCAGCCGAGCCGGGTCGAGATGCTCCCGCTGGCGCTCCGGCAGGCGGTGACGACGATGACGAGCGGTCGTCCGGGTCCGGTCAACCTCGACGTGCCCTACAACCTCTTTCAGGAGGAGGCCGACGTCGAGCTAGAGACCGCGTGGGAAGGCTTCAACCTCCGCCGCAGCGGCGCCTCGCCGGCAGACATCGCCAGCGCGGTGGTCATGATCTCGGCCGCGAAGCGCCCGGTGTTCTTCATCGGCCACGGCGTCACGCTGTCCGAGGCGGGTCCGCAGCTGACGGAGCTCGTCCACCACCTGCGCATTCCGGTCATCAGCTCGCCTAACGGCATGGGCTGCCTCGACATGGACGATCCGCTTTCGCTCGGCTTCATCGGCCGCAACGGTGCGTACCCGGCGAACGAGGCGGGACGTCACGCCGACCTCGTCATCGCGATCGGCGGGCGCTTCGACGACCGCTCGGCATCCTCGTGGCTGCCGGGTTATTCGTGGAACTTCCCCCATTGCAGGCTGATCCAGGTCGACGTCGACCACGCCGAGATCGGCCGCAACTACGCGCCTGACCTGGGCATCCTCGCCGATGCCCGGACATTCCTGATCCAGCTGCTCGAGCAGGTGGAACGCGGCACGCTCAAGCCCGGAACCGCGATCGATGCGTGGCACAGCGAGATCGAGAAGTGGCGCGCGGAGTGGAATGCATTCGTCCGCCCCAGCTTCGAGCTGCACACCTCGCCGATCCGTCCCGAGCGCATCGTCGCCGACTGCCGGTCCGTGCTCCCCGACGACGCCATCATCTCCCTCGATTCGGGCATCCACCACAACTGGTTCATGCAGTTCTGGACGGCGCGCCGCCCGCAGACGATGCTGAATACGTGGGGTTACTCGGGAATGGGCTTCGGCCCGAGCTCGATTCTCGGCGCGAAGCTCGCAGCGCCGGACAAGCCTTGCGTCTCGATCTGCGGCGACGGCGGCTTCACGATGGTCCCGCACGTGCTCTGCACGGCGGTCGAATACAACATCCCGGTTGTCTGGGTCGTCTGGAACAACTTCGCCTGGGCGGCCATTCGCGACCTGCAGTACGGCTACTTCGACGGACGCGAGATCGGCACCGCCTTCTACCACGGCCCCGAAGGCAAACCCTACAACCCGGACTTCGCCGCCTGGGCGCGTGCCGCGGGCGTGGAGGGAATCACCGTCACCCGTTCCGAGAACTTCAAGGGGGCGCTGGACCACGCCGTGCGCCTCAACAAGCCCTGCCTGATCGACGTTCACGTCGACGCCAATATCCGGCCGCCGTCCACCGGTGCGTGGCAACTGCCCCCGCTGCAGCACAAGGAACCCGTGTTCGGCAGGAAGTACGTCGCCGGCAAATAGACGCGTCATCGTCCACGACCATTCGGCCGCCTGCCCAGTGACGAAGCCTGCGGGATCGGGAACAGCGAAACGGCAGGGAGCTGCCGGAGAGGGAACCCGAATGCCCGGGCGCCCGCGCGCGAGCGCAACCGTCGCAGCAGTAGCCGAACGGAAGGAAGGCAAGGAAAAGGAGCGCGGCGGCATCCAGTCGCTCGAGCGGGCGTTTGCCATTCTCGAGCAGATCGCCCGCCACCGCGACGGCATCACGCTCGCCGAGCTGTGCAAGTGCGTCGGCCTGCACAGCAGCACGACGTTCCACCTCGTCAAGACGATGGTGCAGCTCGGATACGCGAGCCAGGACGCGGATTCGAAGAGGTACAAGATCGGTCGCCGCGTGTTCTCGCTCGCCGCGGGCGCCCTCGACGAGAACGAGCTTGCCAACCGGGTGGTTCCGGTCCTCGAGCTCCTGACCGAGCGCACGGGCGAGAGCTCGCACTTCGCGATCCGTTCGGGCGACGACATCGTCATCATCGCGAAGACCGGCGGCGCCGGAATGTTCCAGCTGGTCGACCGCGCGGGCGCCGTGCGCCCGCCCAATGCCACCGCGCTCGGAAAGGTGCTGCTCGCCGCGCTGACGCCGGCGCAGATCGAACGCCACCTCGAGAAGCGCGAGCTCGCCCGTTTCACGCCGAAGACGATCGTCGAGCGGGCAGCGCTGCTCGCCGAACTCGAGCAGGTGCGCCGCGACGGAATCGCATTCGACGACGGCGAATTCGATGCGGAAGTCCGCTGCGTCGCGGTGCCCGTCCACGATTTCCTCGGCCGCGTCGCAGGTGCGATCGGCATTTCCGGCCCGATGTGGCGACTCTCGCTTCAGTCGCTGCACGAGAAATCGAAGCTGGTGCGCCAGTCGGCGGCGGAATTCTCGCTGGAGCTGGGGTATCGCGGAGAACCGAAGGCCCGGGAGACGTAAACGCTGCCCTTCGTCCGGGCGCACACGGTTCGGCCGGTTCATGCACGCCACCTGCCGCCCTGCGACCCTCGGGCGCGATGCGCAACGGCTGCACGGAGAGGAACTGCGGGAAGTCCCGCTTCAGGCAGCGGTCCGCCGCGGCGTGCGGACGACGATGGATGCGTTCCGTTCCGCGAAGAAAGCGTCCGCGGCGCTCGAGGCGGAAGTCGCGGCCCGATTGGCGATCCGAGTCGCCGAACGACGGTCCGCGACGTCGACAGGCTCGGCAAGGGGGTGGCATGAGCGGGAACACGCGATGGGACGAAACCTTCGACGTCGTGGTGCTCGGCGCCGGCGCGGGCGGCATGACCGCGGCGCTGGTGTCCGCGCTCGAGGGCCGGCGCACGCTGCTTCTGGAGACGAGCGAGCAGGTCGGTGGCACCACGGCGCGCTCGTCGGGGACCGTCTGGATTCCGAACAACCTTCATCAGCGGCAGCTCCGCCCGGCGGACGATTCCGCGGCCGCGCGAACCTACCTCGACGCCCTCGTCGGCGATCGCGCCGACCGGTCGCTGCGCGACGCATTCGTCGATGCGGGCCCGGCGATGATCGAGTACCTCGAGGCGCGCACCGACGTGCACTTCCAGGCATACCCGAGCAGCCCCGACTACCGCCAGGACCTGCCGGGGGCGGCAAACGGGGGGCGGCCACTGGAACCGCTGCCGTTCGACGGGCGGACGCTGGGCGAGCATTTCGATCGCGTGGCCTGGCCCCTGCGCGAACTCATGCTGTTCGGCGGGATGATGGTCACCCGCGGCGAAGCGGCGCGCCTGCTGCGAATTGCGAAGTCGCTCGACGCCTTTCTTCTCGGCGCACGACTCGTCACGCGCTATCTCGTCGACCGCCTCCGGTACAAGCGCGGGACACGGCTGGTGCTTGGCAACGCGCTAGCGGCGCGGCTGTACCGCAACCTGCTCGACCGGCAGGTACCCCTCTGGTTCGGCGCCCGGACGCAGCGCCTGGTGCGGGAAGGGGGCGCCGTGCGCGGCCTCGTCGTGAAGACGCGCGAGGGCGAGCGCCGGGTGCAGGCGACGCGCGGCGTCATACTCGCCGGCGGCGGATTTCCGTCCAGCGCGACCCTGCGCCGACAGTACCTGCCGGAACCCGTCGCCGAGTACACGGCGGCGTACGAAGCCTGCGTCGGCGAGACGCTTTCGCTCGCGCAGGAAATCGGTGCCGCGATCGGTCCACCGGGCGAAGACAACGCGCTCTGGTTCCCCAGTTCGGTCGCCAGGCGCGCCGACGGTACCACCGCGGTCTACCCGCACATTGCGCTCGACCGGTCGAAACCGGGTCTGGTTGCCGTCAACTCCGCGGGCCGGCGCTTCGTCGACGAGGCATCGTCGTACCACGAATTCACGCGCGCAATGTACCGCTCGCACCGCACGGTGCCGACCATTCCTGCCGTGCTCGTCTGCGACCGCCGTTTCGTGTGGAGGTACGGGCTTGGCATGATCCGACCTCTGACGCCCTCGCTGCAGAGGTACATCGACAAGGGGTACCTCCACGCAGGCGACACGATCGAGGCACTCGCCCGGAAGGTCGGCGTCGATCCGGTCGGACTCACCCAGACCGTCAAGGCTGCCAACGAGTACGCGCGCACCGGCGTGGACCCGGAGTTCGGCAAGGGCAGCAACAGCTATGACCGCTTCAACGGCGATGCGTCCCGCGTGCCGAACCCGTGTCTCGGCCCGATCGAAAAGGCACCCTTCTACGCGGTCAAGGTGTTCCCCACTCCGCTCGGCACGAGTCTCGGTGTGCGCACCGATGCCGCAGGCCGGGTGCTGGATGCCGCCGAGCGCCCCATCCCGGGTCTCTATGCATGCGGCAACGACATGCAGTCGATCATGGGCGGCGAGTACCCGGGCCCCGGCGCGCAGATCGGCATCGCGATGACATTCGGCTATCTGGCCGCGAAGCATGCGGCGAAGGAGACGAACCAGTAGGCGATCGCGGAGACTGGACGGTAACGAGGCCGGTGCAGGACCTCGCCCCGTGCCGACCGGTTCATTCACATTCCGATCCCAACGTCGTCGATCCGCAAAAGCAGGCGCCATGACAGGCGCGATCGGGAGAATGGACGCGCCGGCGCGTCGGCGTTAGCTGGCCCGGAAACCCGTTGCAGAAGAACGACCACAATCGCAGAATCGCCGTCGCCGCCCTGACACCGATCTTCGGCCTCGGCGCCGAATTTCACGGCCTGCAGAAGGACATTCGTCCGGCGGACCGGCCGCGACGACAGCCCGTGGTATCCGACGGCACACCTGTCCCGGCAGCCGCGGCCGGGCGACTGGGGGAGCGTCGTGGCGGCGACGGTGGCGGAGCCAGCCAGGCGCCGAGGCTCGCGGTTGGCAGCCGCCGCCGGATTGGCCGCACCCGGCGATCAGATCTGCGCGACCTCCAACGTCGCGGGATGGAAGAGCTCGTCGACCGTGACCTGCCGCGACGAAAGTCCCTGGCGATGGTAGTGTGCGAGAACCGCATCGAGCGTGTGCCGGTTCGGCGCGACGCCCTGCTGATCATGCTGATCGTGCTGGCGATCGGCGCCAACGCGCTGATCAACCGCCTCGGACGCGGCCGGGTCACGCTGTCGATCCGAGTCGCCCACCGTGCGCGCCGCGCTGCTGCCGATCGTCGAAAACGCATGACCGAGTCCGCATCCGGATCCAACGGCGCACTTCCGCTGCCCGCGCATCGCGGCATCTACCGCGGCGGGGCTTGGCACGAGCCTGCAGCGGGGGGCTTCGTCGACACGATCAATCCGAGCACCGGCGGCGCGCTC
>Ga0105106_10002371_pt1 | contig 13583 bp, 11 predicted proteins | sample PPLLaktember2015_5_FD_79109 | JGI IMG/M metagenome (GOLD analysis project Ga0105106, IMG submission 79109) | Freshwater sediment microbial communities from Prairie Pothole Lake near Jamestown, North Dakota, USA - PPLs Lake P8 Core (1) Depth... | ecosystem: Environmental > Aquatic > Freshwater >...
CCGCGACTTTGATGCCGAGCGCTGCGAAGAGCGCTCCGGCTTCGCGCTCGTCGAGCCTTGCGCGCACGTATCCCTTTGCGACGGCCGACGCGGCTGCGGCCTCCACGCCCGCCGCCGGGCGCGCGCCCGGCGCTTTCCAGTCGAGATAGGCGTTGACCGCGTCGGCGCACGATTCCGGCGTGCGAAAGCTCGCGACCCCGCTCGCCTGGAGCTGGACGAGCGCGTTGTCGGCGCGAGGCGCGAGAAACACACCCAGCGGCTTTGCATTGCGGGGGCCCGCCTGGAGCACGCGATCCACGATGATCTGCGGGTTCTGCGCGCTCGAGCCGATCACCGAGACGACCGCGTCGGTGTGGCCGGACGCGAGCAGTGCGGAGAGTATGGCCGAATAGCGGCCGCCTTCGCTGCGGCCCATCGGGATGTCGGTGAGCGGCGCCTCCGAGATTTCGATGTCTTTTTCAGCGAGCGCTTCGATCACTTCGGGACTGGGGCCCACGACGTCCGCGCCAAGGACGCCGAGACGGTCGACGACCATCGCCGCCGCGCCGCCGGTCCCGGTAACCACCGACACGCGATTGCCGCGCGGCGGCTTGTGTCCCATGACGAGCTGCGGCGTTTCGAAAAGGCCTTCGAACGTTTCGACGCGAATGATGCCGTGCTCGCGAAAGAACGCGTTGGAGATTTCGTCCGGGCCGGTCATCGCGCCCGTGTGCGAGGTCGCCACCCGGCGCCCCACGCCGGAGCGGCCGAGCTTGAAAGCGATCACCGGTTTGCCGGCATCGAATGCGCGCCGCGCGGCGTGCGCGAGCCTCTCCGCATCGCGAAAAGTCTCGAGGAAAAGGAGGATCGCGCCGGTGTCGTCGTCGTCGACGAGCATGTCGGCGAGCTCGCCCACGCCGAGATCCGATTCGTTGCCGACCGAGATCAGCTTGGAGAAGCCGAGCCCCCGCGCCTGCGCGCGCGAGAGGATGCTGCCGGTCATGCTTCCGCTTTGCGAGACGAGGCTCAAAGGTCCCGGCACGAGGTCCTCGCGCTCGATCACCGCGTTCACCGTGAGCGGGATGCGATCGTGCACGTTGATGAGACCCATGCAGTTGGGTCCCAGCAGCCGCAGGCCGGCCGCGCGCGACCGGCGCACCAGCGCGCGCTGGCGCTCGAGGCCTTCCGGCCCGAGCTCGGCGAATCCGGCGGTGAAGAGCGTGGCGACCGGAATGCGCAGCTCGCAGCACTGCTCGATCACGTCGGGCACCGCCGCCGCGGGCACCATGATGAATGCGTGGTCGATGGGACCGGGCGCGGACCTCAAGTCGGGGTAGGCGCGCTCGCCGAAAATCTCGGTGCGCGAAGGATTGATCGGCAGGATGCGGCCGCCGTAGCCGAAGCGCTTGAGAAAGCGCTGCGGCCGCGAATTGTTCTTCGTGAGATCGGGCGAAGCGCCCACGAGCGCGACCGTCCGGGGCTGCAGGAAAGCTTTCCGGAGCGCGCTGTCTATCGTCACGGTTGCTTTCTAATTGATGCCGGCCGCGCGAGCAGCGCAGATCGAAATGGATTCCGGTTCGGTGCGCCTCGCGCACGCCCGGAGTGACGTCGTTTGGCTTTCATCCTTTTACCGCCCCATGAACTTAGGCTTCCTCTTTTCCGCGAACGCCGCCAGGCCTTCCTTGTGGTCTTCAGTCAGGCGCGCGGTCGCCTGGCTCAGAAGCTCGGTCTCGAGCAGCGCTTCGAGCGACGGCGCGTACATCGACTGGAACATTTTCTTGGCGAGGCCCAGCGCATACGTTGCGGAATCGGCGAGGTCGCGCGCGAGCGCCTGCGCGGCTGCCTCGAGCTCGGCTTGCGGGACGACCCGCGTGACGAGGCCCCACTCGCGCGCTTCTTCCGCGGGCAGCATGCGCGCGGTGTAAACGAGCTCTTTCGCGCGTGCGAGCCCCAGTTGCTGCACGAGGAAGAAGATCGAGCCGCCGTCGGGGACGAGGCCGATCTTCTTGAAGATCTGCGAGAACTTCGCGTTGTCCGAAGCGATGACGAGGTCGCACGCGAGCGCCACCGAAAACCCGATGCCGACGCAGGCGCCGTTGACCGCCGCGATCACCGGCTTCTCGATGTTGACGAGGTTCGTGATCATGCGATAGCGCCCCTTCATGCGCGCGCGGTTGGAAATGATGTCGACGTTCGCCATGCCGCCGACGTCGCTGCCCGAGCAGAAAGCCTTGCCCGCGCCGGTGAGGATCACCGCCCTCACGCTATCGTCGCTCTGAAGGTCCGCGAAAATGCGCGTCATGTCCGCGTACATCTCTTCGGAGAGCGCGTTCATTTTTTCGGGACGGTCGAGCGTGACCGTTGCGATGCCGGCGTCGATGCAGAGCTTCACGTTCATGCGGGTCGCGTCTCCTTGCCTGGCCGGCGCCGGCCGATTGCTCGCAGGCGGTGAAAACGCCTATGATGGGCTCGCATTCTACGCACGCCGCCGCCCCCCTGCCATGCCGCGTCCGCGCACGCCTTCCCACATACTGGACGATTAAAGATGAACTCGTACGAATATCTCGCTGTCGAGCAGCGCGACGGCTGCATGTGGTTGCGGCTCGATCGCGCGGACAAGGCCAACGCGCTCACGGTCGGCATGATGGAAGGTGCGAAATCGGCGCTCGACCAGGCTGCCGCGGACGAATCGATACGCGCGGTGCTGCTCACCGGGGCGGGCGAGAAAGTATTTTGCGCGGGCGCCGACGTGCGCGAAAAACCCGCCGACGGCGACATGCAGGCGCATCGCAAGCGGCGCGGCGGCGCGCTGTTCGCCCTCCTCAATGCGCTCATGGATACCCCGAAACCGGTGATCGCGGTGCTGAACGGCATCGCGAGCGGCGGCGGCGCGATGCTCGCGCTCGTGTCGGATGCGCGCGTCGCCGTCGACAGCGCGGAGCTCTCGCTGCCGGAGATCAATCTCGGGATGCCCACTTTCCCCGGGGCGGCGATCGCGACGCACCTCGGCGGTCTCGCGCTCGCGACCGATCTCGTCCAGACCGGGCGGCGCATGCCGGCGTCCGAAGCATTGTCGCGGGGCTTGCTGACGAGCGCGGTGCCACGCGCCGAGCTCGGGCTCGAGGCGAAGCGCGTCGCCGCGGTGTTCATCAACAAGGACGCGGCTGCATTCGGCGCGAACAAGCGCTGGCTCAATCGCGCTCTCAAGGCTGCGCTTTCAGAAGCGCGCGCGGGAATGGACGAGCACCGCAGGACGGCAGGCAAATGAAGCGGTTCGAAAGGCTGTTCGAGCCGCGCGCGATCGCGGCGGTCGGCGTCTCCGAAGACGCCGCGCGGCCGGGCTCGCAGACCGTGCACGCGCTCCTGCGCAACGGCTATCCGGGCCGCATCTATCCGGTGAACCCGAAATACCCGACTTACGAAGGCATGACGTGCTATCCGTCGGTCTCGGCGATCGAAGGCGAAGTCGACGTCGCAGTGATCGGCGTGCCCGCCCGCGGCGTCATCGGGGTGATCGAAGACTGCGCGAAGAAGCGCGTGCCTTTCGTCGTGGTGCCGAGCGGAGGCTTCCGGGAAAGCGGCGCCGAAGGCGCGGCGCGCCAGGACCGCATGCTCGCGATCGCGCGCGAAGCCGGCATGCGTATCGTCGGTCCGAACTGCCTCGGTCTCGTGAACGTCCACAAGGACGTCTACGCCGGCTTCGGCAGCATCACGCGACCGCCTGCGCTCGGGAAGGGGTCGGTCTCGCTGGTGACGCAAAGCGGCGGTTTCGGCTACAGCATCGCGCTCGCCTGCCAGCAGGCGGGAATCGGCTTCCGCAACATCATCGCGACCGGCAACGAAGCCGACATCGACACGATCGAGTTTCTCGATGCGCTGCTGGAGGACGAAGGCACTTCGATCATCCTCGCCTACATCGAAGGCCTGCCGAACGGGCGCGCGCTGCTGGACGTCGGCCGCCGTGCTCTCGCGCTCGGCAAGCCGCTGCTCGTCTGGAAAGGCGGCGTGACCGAGGAAGGCGCGCGGGCGGCCGCGACGCACACCGCGAACCTCACGGGCAGTTACGACTACTACCGGGCGCTGTTCAGGCAGGCCGGAATCGTCGAGATGCGCGAGCTCTACGAAGCCGCGGATTACGTCAAGGCCTTTCAGGCGCGGAAGCTTCCCGCCGGGCGCCGCGTGGCGGTGATGGGCGGATCGGGCGGCTCGGCGATCGTATTCGCGGACGCAGCCGAGCAATCGGGCCTCGACTTCTCGAGCTTCAGCGAAGAGACGAAGCGCCGGCTGTGGAAAGTCGTTCCCGAGATCGGCGCGGTCCACAATCCCGTCGATTTCACGGCGGGCTATATTACCGGCGCCAACGCCGGGCGCTTCGAAGCGGCGGTGACGGCGGTGCTCGACGATGCGGCGGTCGATGCGTTGTGCATCAACTTCGCGACGACCGCGATACCGGGGTGCCTCGCCGGCGCGCAGGTGCTGGAGCGCGTGGTGAAGGACACACCGAAACCGGTCGTCGTGTTTCTCTCCACGCCCGCGCCGGATTCGCTCCCGGTCTTCGATGCCGCGCGCGTGCCCGTCGTGCCCTCACCGGTGCGCGCGGCACGGGCGATCGCGATGCTCGCGTCGTATCGCGAAGCGCGCGAGCGCGAGTCGGACCGCGCCGCCCGCGAAGATGTACGCGCAGCGAGTGACTCGCCGCTCGTCGCGCGTCAGAGCTTTTCGGAAGCGGACTCCAAAGCCGAGCTTGCGCGCATGGGTATCGCCGTCACGCGCGACGTGCTCGTGCGCTCGGCGGCCGAGGTTCGCTTCGAAGAGCTCACGCCGCCCCTCGCGGTCAAGATCGCCTCGGCCGATATCGCGCACAAGACCGAGGTCGGCGGGGTCAGGCTCGGCATCCGCACGCGCGAAGAGCTGACGGAGGCGATCGACGGCGTGCTCTCGAGCGCGCGCACGCTCGCGCCGCACGCGCGCATCGACGGCGTCCTCGTCTCGGAGATGGTGGTGGGCGGGTTCGAGCTGCTGGCGGGCGCGGTGAACGACGCGGTTTTCGGTCCCGTCGTGGTGGTGGGGGCGGGCGGCATCTACGCCGAGACCTTCGCCGACACCGCGTGCCGCCTCGCGCCTTTCGGCGAGCGCACCGCGCGCGAGATGATCGACGAGCTCAGGTGCCGCGCGATCCTCGACGGCGCGCGCGGCAGGCCCGCGCTCGACGTCGACGCGGTCGCGCACGCGCTGGCTGCGCTTTCGCGCTACGCGTGGGCCAACCGCGAAACGATCGCCGAGATCGACATTAATCCGCTTTTCGCGCTGCCCGCCGGCGCGGTCGCCGCGGACGCGCTGATCGTCGGCAAGCGGGTGACGGGGGAATGAGCCCCTGAGAAGGCGCACCTCGAAGTTCGGGGGTGCCGATTCGAAAATGTATTCGATCGAGTCCGGAATGACGTCGTGCCTCTACACCGTCGTCATTCCGGCGTACGCCGAATGCATTGTCAGACCGTCTCAGCGGCGAGGACGTTGGCCGCGGCCGTGATGACCGCCGCGATGCGGCCGACGTCGCGCAGCTGCTGCGCGCTCAACCCGTTCTCCTTCAGCATCTTGTAGTGCGATGCCACGCAGAAGTGGCATTTGCCGACGATGCTCGCCGACAGCGAGAAAAGCTCGAAGCGTTTCTTGTCGACCCCGCCGTGCGTCGCGTACGCGTTCATGCGCAGCTCCGCGCGCTGGGTCTTCAGGTCCTCGTCGGGGGCCATTTCGACGTACGGGTACCAGACGTTGTTCATGCCCATCAGCGCGGCGGCCGAGAGGGCGGCGTTGACGTCCACTTCCGACAGCGCGCCCGAGCCGCGGATCGCATCGACGATCGTTTTCGAGCGCGCGGCATACGCCGCGGCGAGTGCCGCGCCGACCGCGTCGGCGGGCTCGAGGCTGCTGCGCGCGATGACGGCGTCGAGATTGAGACGCACGTCCTTCGCGTAATCGGGGATGCGCTCCTTGAGCGCGGTCAGGAATTCCATTTCAGCTCCTTGTGTAAGACTCCCTCACCCCCTCTCCCGAACAGGGAGAGGGACGCCCCCTTCTCCCCTCGGGAGAAGGGTCGGGGATGAGGGAAAACACCATTACGCCGCTTTCAGGGTTTCGCCGCCCACGTCGCGATTGCAGGGGCACAGCTCGTCGGTTTGCAGGCCGTCGAGGATGCGCAGCGTCTCTTCCGGATTACGCCCCACGTTGAGGTTATTCACCGTCACGTGCTGGATCGTGTTCTCGGGATCGACGATGAACGTCGCGCGCAGCGCCACGCCTTCCTGCCCGTCGCGCACGCCGAGCTGATCGACCAGCGAGCCCTTGGTGTCGCCGAACTGCCAGTGGTTGAGCCCTTTCAGGTCCTTGTGCTCGCGCCGCCACCCGAGCTTGCTGAACTCGTTGTCGGTGGAGCCGCCCAGCAGCACCGCATCGCGGTCCGCGAAGTCCCTGGCGAGCTTCGCATAGCCCGTGATCTCGGTCGGGCACACGAACGTGAAGTCCTTCGGGTAGAAGTAGATCACTTTCCACTTGCCCGGAAACGACTTCTCGGTGATCGTCTCGAACGCGGACTGGCCTTTCTCTTCGTGCTGGTTGAAGCCGGGTTTCACGCCGATCACGCTGAATGCTTCCAGTTTGTCGCCTACGGTTTTCATATCTCTGGGTCCTTTCGGTTGCTTGTTGCGAGCGATCTCGTCTCGTGTGTCCAAGATACGCCCGGCAGAGATATAGGTGAAGTTGATTTTTATTATAAATGCGATAGGCATAGGCAATGACTGAAAGTGCTAAATGGATTCCGGGTCGGCGCCCGGAATGACGACAGCAGGTGGCGTCGAGGTCGGGACCTTGTGTCATCGCGATGGTAGGGCGTCGATGACGCCGCGCGTGCTCAGCGCTGCGGGATCACCGGCAGCAGAACGTACGCGAGGTGCTGCGGGCCCATGTAAACCGTCGTGCGCCCGCCGAAGACCGCTTTCGGCCGGTCGCGCGGATCGTCGTGGAGAAAAGGTCCGCAGCCGCGAAGCTCGTTCCTGAAGTTCGAGAGCCGCGCACCGGTGGACTTCGCGAACTCGTAATCGCGGCCGCGCACCGAGAGCGCGACGCGACAGCCGGCGGGAATCACGATGCTCGTCGGCCACAGCTCGACGTCGAGCGCGACGATCTCGCCGCGCCGCAGCGGCAGGCGCCCGTCGTGGGTGTGGTACGGCCGATAGGGCGTGGAGAGCTTAGGATCGAGCTTGCGGTGCGACGCGCGCAGCCACCCCTGCGCAATCGGCGTATGGGGGTCGATCGCGCCCATGAACACGACTTCGCGCAGGTCCGGCGTGAAGACGCGCAGGACGAGGAAGAGATCGGCGTCGGTCGTGGACGACGACACCATCAGCCGCGCTGCGATCGGTCCGGTGATCTCGGTCTCGGATTCGAGGGGCCTGGAGATGAACGTGAGGCCTTCGCCGGGCGCATCGAAAGTCACCGCTTCGGCGCTTTTGCACGGCTCGCGGCTCAACTGGCCCGTCGGATCGAGATACATCTTGGTCCAGCGCGTGCGCGCGAGCGGCCACTCGTTCTCGGGGCGCTCGACGAAGCGATCGACGTGTCGCACCTGGAGCTGGACGCGCGGCCGGTCTTTCCAGCCGGTGTCCTCGCCTTTCAGGAAATGGCCGAAGAAGCGCTTCTGTATCGCGACGCCGTAATCGGTATAGAAGTGGGTCCAGTGCTCGAGGCCATGCGCTTCGAGCCATTTCTCGGCGCTCGCCGCGCGCACGAAACCTTCGAAATTGCCGCGCGGGTGCAGCCCCTGTCCGCCCCAGTTCGCCGCGGTGAGAAGCGGTGCGGTGATCTTCTCCCAGACCGGGGATCGCGCGCGGTGGTACCCGTCGTCCATGGGGTGCGCGAGGATCTCGTCGCCGAACTCGACGCGATTCTGCGCGAGCGCTTTATCGGACAGCGTCTCGTCGCCGCACACCAGCTGTCCGGTGACCCGGCTCACGGGGCCGCGCTCGCCCAGCCCGTGCTGGACCGTCTTCACCTGCATGTCGTACCAGTTACCGAAAAAGGTGTTGAGGATGCCGCCGTGGTGCGTCATGTCGCGGTACCAGTCGGCGCCGCCTTCCCACACGCACATCGCGGCGAGGTGCGGCGGCTGGAGCGACGCGACCTGCCACTGGTTGGTGCCGTAATACGACACGCCGTTCAATCCCACCTTGCCGTTCGACCACGGCTGCACGCCGGCCCACTCGATGCACTGGTAGAAATCCTTCGTTTCGCGCGGCGAGAACGGATCGAGCAGCCCGGGCGAGCGGCCCGCGCCGCGCGAATCGACCCGCACGCATACGTAACCGTCCGGCACCCATTTCTCGGGATCGACCACTTCCCAGTTCTGATACTGGTTGGTCGAGCCATGCGCGACGTCCGGGTGCTCGGCCACCATGCGCTGCCACGCGCTCGGATAACCGTCCTGGAAAGCGAGGCCTTTCGCGTACGGCCCGTACGTGAGGATCACCGGATAGCGGCCCTCTGCGACCGGCCTGAACACATCGGCGCGCAAAGTGAGGCCGTCGTCCATCGTGAGCGGTACGTCCCAATCGATTCGCATGCCGTCGCGGACTTCGCTCATTACATCTGACATCACGCTCCTCGTTACGCCGTCGCCGCCTGCTATATTAACGCGCTCTCGAGTCACACCTTCAGGAGACGGCTTTGAAAATCGGCGTTGCGGGAACGGGAAGAATGGGCGCCGCGATTGCGCAGCGTTTGCTGAACGCCGGGCATGAAGTCACGGTGTGGAACCGCACGCCCGCCAAAACGCAGCCGCTCGCCGACGCGGGTGCGAAAGTCGCCGCGAGCCCGCGCGAGCTCGCCGGCGCCTGCGAGATCGTCATCACGATACTCACCGACGCCGCGGCGATCGAAGCGACTTACGAGGGTGCATCGGGGTTGCTTTCGGGCGCAGTGAAAGACCAGCTCTTCATCGAGATGAGCACGGTGCGGCCGCACGTCGAGGAGGCGCTGGCCGCGAAAGTGAAAGCGAAAGGCGCGGTGCTCGTCGATTGTCCGGTCGGCGGCTCGACCGTGCCGGCGCGCGACGGCAAGCTCATCGGCTTCGCCGGCGGAGACGCTTCCGATATCGCCCGCGCGAAACCGGTGCTCGATCAGCTCTGCCGGCGCGTGGAGCACGTCGGTGCGGTCGGCAGCGGCGCGCGCATGAAGCTCGCGATCAATTTGCCGCTGCTCGTGTACTGGCAGGCGCTCGGCGAAGCGCTGAGGCTGATCGAGCCGCTCGGCCTCGACCCGGCGCGCGTGATGGACATCCTCGCGGACACCTCGGGCGGCCCGAACGTGCTCAAGGTGCGCGGCGCGGCGCTCGCCGCGGCGCTGCAGGGAAAGGAAGTCGCGCCGGTGACTTTCGATGTCGATTCGATCCGCAAGGACCTGCGGACGATGATCGAGGAAGGACGCGCGCTCGGCTCGGGATTGCCGGTGACCGAGCGCGCGCTCCAGTGCTTCGACGAGGCCGCCGGCGAAGGCCTGGGCCCCAGGGACGGCTCGACGCTGCCTGCGCGCTTCGCTCGCGGGGTCTAGCATGCAGCGGCCTGCTGCCGAGCGGCGCTTCTTCGTCCTGATCGCCCTGGTCGGCGGCCTCGCCATCCTGAGCTCGACGATGTCGAAGACGCCGGTGCTGCCGCTCTTCGCCGCGGATCTCGGGGCGAGCGCGCAGGAAATCGGGTGGATCGTCATCGCATCGACGCTGCCCGGGATACTGATCAGCTTCCCGGCCGGCGCCATCTCCGATTACCTCGGCAAACGCCGCGTGATCATCGCGTCTCTCGTGGTATTCGCAACCGCGCCTTTTCTGTACCTGGTGGTGACGACAAGCTGGGAGTTGATGGCGGTGCGCTTCTACCACGGTTTCGCGACGGCGATTTTCGGCACCGTCGCGACCGCGGCGATCGCCGCGCAGTTTCCGCAGCGCCGTGCTGCGATGTTGTCGACCTACTCGTCGGTCACCATCGTGGGGCGTTCGGTCGCGCCGTTCCTCGGCGGCTTCCTCATCTCGGTGGCGAGCTTCCAGTCGGTCTACGTCGCGTGCGCGGTGAGCGGCGTCATCGCGCTGGGCGTGGGAACGATGCTTCCGGCCGAGGCGCACGTGCGCACCGGAGCCGCGAGCTTTCCCCGGTTCTTCGCGGCGTTGCGCGTGGTCCTTCAGAGCCGCGTGATCGTCCTCACGAGCCTGGTGGAGGCGGCGCAGTTTCTGGTCTTCGGCGCGGTGGAAGCGTTTCTCGCGCTGTATGCCGCATCCGTCGGGATCCCCGCGTGGCAGATCGGCGTCATCCTCGGCGTGCAACTGATCAGCGTCATCGTGGTGAAGCCGGTGATGGGCACCCTGTCGGACCGCTGGGGGCGGCGCACCGTCATCGTGCCGGGGCTCTCGCTGGGGGTGGTCAGCGTCGCGCTGCTGCCGCTGGCCGATACGGTGGTGCCTCTGTCGGTCCTGAGCCTGCTCTTCGGCGTCGCTTTCGCCACCGTCACGTCGTCGACTTCCGCCCTGGTCGCCGACGCGACACAGAACGGTCAGTTCGGCGCGTCAGTGGGGGTGCTCCGTACGATCATGGACGTGGGGCAGACGATAGGCCCGGTGCTGACCGGCTTTCTGGTCGGCACGTGGGGTTACGGCGTCGCGTTCCCGGCGCTCGCATCGGTGCTCGCCGTAAGTGCCCTCGCCTTCGCGTTCATGGGCGCCGGGACGGCGCGCGACTGATCCCCTCTCTCAGTCGACCTTGAGCTTCGCCGCGCGCACCACCTCGCCCCAGTCCTTCATTTCCTTCGCGACGTATTTCTTGAACTCGGCCTGCGTGAAGGTGCCCACCTCGGCCGAATTGGCCGTGATGACGCTCTTCATGCGCGGCTGCTGAACGGCTTTCGCGATTTCGGAGTACAGCCTCGAGGTGATCGCCCGCGGTGTGCCGCCGGGTGCGAAGAACCCGGTGTTGCAGCCCATGTCGAAGCCGGGAATCACTTCCGCCACCGCCGGCGTATCGGGATAGAGCGGGGAGCGCTTGGGCGCAGTGACGCCGAGCAAAGTCAGGCGGCCCGACTTGATGTGCGGAATCGCGGCCGCGATGCAGGCGAAGTACATGCCGGCTTCTCCCGACACGAGCGCCGCGGTCGCGGGGTTGCCGCCCTTGTAGGGCACGTGCAGCATGGTCAAACCGGTGTCGCGCTTGAAGCGCTCCGAGGTCAAATGGGTGATCGAGCCCGGCCCGGAGGAAGCGAAGGAGAATTGATCCGGACGCGCTTTGGCGTACTTGATGAGCTCCGGGATCGTTTTTACGCCGAGCTTGGGATTGACGACGAGCACCAGCGGCGAGCGCGCCACGAGAAATATGGGCTCGACCTCCTTCACCGGGTCGTATTGCAGCCTCGTGTAGAGACTTGCGCTGATCGCGTGGCTGGGTACGTCCGACATGAGCAGCGTATAGCCGTCCGGGTTGGCTTTCGCGACGATGCCCACGCCGACCGTGCCCGCGGCCCCCGGGCGGTTGTCGGGCACGACCTGCTGTCCCATCGATTCGGACATCACCGCCGCCAGCGAGCGGGAGACGACATCGGTGATGCCGCCGGGAGGCCACGGTATGACCAGCCGGATGGGCTTGGTCGGATACGTCTGGGCGTGCAGCTGCGGCGACAGCGATACGAAGGTCGCGGTGAGCAGCAGGCCTGCGGCTTTGAGCATGGCTTTCATTCGTCCTCCTCCTGATTGTTGTAGCGCGCGACGCCGACGGGCGCGGCGGACCCGCACGAGCGATCGATGCTAGAAGGCCGCTATAGTGCTGTCAACACGCCAGGGTGCGATGACTATAATCGAATGCGCCAATCGCGCGACGCCAGGAGGAAATGCATGAAACTGCTCGAAGGTAAAACGGTGGCGATGACGGGCGGCGGCGGTGGCCTGGGACGCTGCTACGGAATGGCGATGGCGAAAGCCGGCGCATCCGTCGCGGTGTGCGACATCGACGTCGGCGCCGCGCAGGCGACGACCGACGCGATCCTCGAAGCCGGCGGCAAGGCGATCTCGGTGCAGGCCGACGTGACCAAAGCCGCGGAGTTCGAGAAGCTTTTCGACCGCACCGAATCCGGGCTCGGGCCGCTCGACGTGCTGCTCAACATCGCCGGGATGTTCCCGCGCAAGACGATGTGGGAAATGTCGGAAGAGGAATGGGACGCGGTGATCACGCTCAATCTCAAGAGCGTTTTCCTCGGTTCGCGCGCGGCGATACGCCGCATGCTCCCGCGCAAGCGCGGCATCGTGCTCTCCACCGCCTCGGGCACGGGCATCCGTGGACAGCCCAAAGGATCGGCTTATTCAGCGTCCAAGGCCGGCATCATCGGCTTTACGCGCGCGGTCTCGCTCGATCTGAAGGACACCGGTGTGCGCATCAACTGCTTCGGCCCCGGCGCGACCGACACGCCGCTCTGGCGCGTCGGCAAGTCCGAGGAAGACGTGAAGAAGCTGCTCGCCGGCGGCTACGTCTACCAGCCCGACGATTTCTCCAACGTGGTGGTGTTTCTCGCGAGCGAGATGTCGTGGCCGCTGAACGGCGAGTTCATCAGCCGCGACCTGCACCGGTAGAAGCGGTTGGGTGCGTCATTGATGCACCCGATGTTAAGGTGGCGGAGCGAGGGCGAGCGAGCCGAAGGAAAGGAGGTTACGGAGGGAAAACATGGGTTTCCCTCTGTATCGTACCAAGACGCCCGCGTGAAAGAAGCTGCGTCAGCTCGTCGACGCAGCCTCTTTCACAAAGCGGGCCAGCCAGCGCTTGTTAATGATCATGTTCTCCTGCCACGCCTGCTCGATTTCCGGAACGGTCGAGGCCTTCACCGCGTTCGACGCGAGCAGCGCGTCGCGCCACGCCGCGAGGTGGGGGAATTTCTCGATGATGCCGAGCGGGCGCAGCCGGTCCATGAACGTGTAGCGCTGGAGGAAAGGCGCGTAGGCGGCATCGACCAGCGAGAATTTCGGGCCGTTGAAGTAAGGTCCCGGGTTTCCGCGCTTGGCGAGCGCCTCGTCGAGCTTGCCGAAAGGCCCTGCGATCTTCGCGGCGCGCTCGGTGAATTCCTGCTCGGTGTTGGCGTACGCGGTCTGCGACACCGCGCTCGCGAAAGTCGTCACGAAATCGGTCCACGCGCGGTTGCGGGCGCGCGCGAGCGGGTCTTCGGGGTGCAGCCGGGGCTCCGAGGTCTCGTCGAGGTACTCCGCTATCGCGTTCGATTCGAACAGCGCGTCCTTGCCGTCGATCTGCAGCACCGGCACCTTGGAGTGCGGGGAAATCGCCAGGAACCACGCGGGCCGGTTGTCGCGGTCTATGTAAGTGATGTCGTAAGCCACGTTTTTCGCTCGCAGCACGATCGCGGCGCGCTGCACCCACGGGCAGGTCTTGAAGCTGCACAACATGTACTTCGACGCCATGTAGTCCTCCGTTCGGTGGCCCGGCCGGCGCGTTCGAGCCGCGCGGGTACGGGTGGCCGATGCTGGCATAGCCGCCCGCGCGCCGCAACGGCGCGCCGCCGGTCCGCGCTTTGCTTTA
>Ga0105106_10002372_pt1 | contig 13582 bp, 17 predicted proteins | sample PPLLaktember2015_5_FD_79109 | JGI IMG/M metagenome (GOLD analysis project Ga0105106, IMG submission 79109) | Freshwater sediment microbial communities from Prairie Pothole Lake near Jamestown, North Dakota, USA - PPLs Lake P8 Core (1) Depth... | ecosystem: Environmental > Aquatic > Freshwater >...
CGATGAAGGGTGAACAACAGCGCGCTCTCAAGTTTACTGACCGGGAACGTGCTCTGCGACATCATCTGCGTATCCCTGGACCTGAAAACTATTTCCATGATATGCTTCTGACCTTTTAGCATCGAGACTTGAAGGGATTAGTACAGGTATTTTGATCGGACGGGAGGGGATTATCCGGAATAAATCATTCCAATGTTTTAAAAAGACGGCGAAATTCCGATAGTCAGCAAAGGGAACCGGTTGATACCCCGGCATTTTTTAATGTGCCCGTATTCGCATTCTGTTGGCAGCATCAGTCCACATTCAGGACTAATCCTCCGAACAGGATCAAATCACCGGTCAACGAGCAGAAGGACTATCGAATTGCATCAGTGTCTTGCGTTGATTTTATCATTTCAGGATGAGAGTATCAAACATCTGAGGAGGTGAAAAAAACGTCTCTTGAAGCACGTTTGGACCGTTACCTGCAGGAACATAAAGGGGAGAGGGTCCATATCAGACTGTTGACAAAACGGTTTAAAAGCCTTCCGAACGCAATCATTCACAACCTGGAATTATTCCATTGGCGTCCCTGTGGCGGGGGGTACTTCATAAACGACTCTCCAAAGACGTCAGAATGATATTCATTTTCGCGGTCTGCTGGCAGATACTTCCGAGTGGAGATACGCTTATGTATAGAAAAATATTACATAAAAACCATACATCATCTAACGGAATCCTTATGAGACTGACTGTGGCATTTGCCCTGATTATGGTTGTCGGATTTATATTGGCTGCCGGATGTTCAGCTCCGACAAATAATGGTACCTTGAATGCAACAACTGCACCTACACTTGCCCCCATTCCCAATACTTCGGATTTAATAAAAACGATAACCCCAACCCCTGGTAGTCCTTCAGAACTGAAGGGATCACTGAAAGTGTCCATCAGCGGAATTTCATATCCTGAAACCCTCTCCGTAGTTCTTGACAACGAGACTGTTGGGATGGTAAACCCCACGACACCCCTGTACCTGATGGTTTCCGAAGGGAACCATACGGTTATGGTCTGCAAAAATTCGGTATGCAGGCAGGAGAATGTTACTACCACATTCGGAAAATATGTGACTGTCGATTTCAGTAACCAGATACAAAAGGATATGGGATTTCCAAGTCCGTCTGCACGAATCCTTAATTATTACAAGAACGGAAATCTCTTATCCGTGAACGTGGAATATATCAACCCTTCCACAAAAGACCTCCTGATGTCCGTTGTTATCAGTTCCAGGTATACCTATATTGACGACCGGACCCTTATCAAAATTGAAGATACTTCAACAGATATCTCAGAGCAGTACGTCAATGCCGGGCAAAGAATAACAGAGTGGCAGAATCTCTATTTTGCCAGCGACAATATATTAAATTTTGATAGACCGGTAATAAAAGAACTCAAGATACAATAAAATTTCAGAACACCCGCTCTTTTTCCATGACTATCAATTTTATGTCGTTATTGATAGGGTATTCTTTTTCAATCAGTCATGAACAGGGATTAGGGAATCACTGGTGTGAAAGGAAAAATTCAAGGGTAAACTTGATCGGTAACGGGATATTTGTATATCCAACGCTGACACCAGGCCAAAGGCTGAATGGGATCGGTGCGATAATGGGGAGTCCATCCCCATCCACAACGGGGGAAATCGACATAATCGGGTTGATCTGGCAGATCTCATGCGCGAAGGTATGCTTCTTTATGGCCAATTGTCTTTTTTTAAAAGGGGAACAATCGATACACATCAAGGAGCAGGGTTCCCCTTTTTTACCTCTCACTTCTTCAGCTGCCACAATCGATTCAAAATAAGACAAACTATAACGTACCAAAGTCTTTGTGCGATTCTGTTGGATATTGAGGGTGAATAATATATTCTATTAAATAATCACCTGTTGGTCTTTCCCAGGATGAGGCGAAAGATTTGAAGAAAACATCCGTAATCTTGTTCGTGGGTGTTTTTGTTATGGTTACTCTTTCTTGTAATATCCCGTCAGCGCTGTTGGAGTATTCCGAAACACTAATGGTAACTGGAGTCTCGATTACAACAACACAGGCAATATCGATAATACCTTTCATTTCGGAAAAACAGGGGATATCCCGGTAGTCGGGGACTGGATTAATGATGGTACTTTTAATGTCGGAGTATTCCGGCCATCCACCGGAACCTGGTATCTCGATACCACCGGAACCGGCGTGATAAATAATTCATTCCAGTTCGGCAAAACAGGGGATATGCCAAAATCACTTCAATTACCCCCTCTTGCACCGATAGCAGCATTCACCTCCGATGTGCAATCAGGGAACGCTCCACTGAGGGTCGGGTTTAGCAGCAAGTCTACGGGAACCGCTCCGCTCAGCTATACGTGGGACTTCAATAATGATGGTGAACCAGATAGCTCTGAACCAAGTCCCGATTATATCTACACCGCTCCGGGAATGTACACGGTGAACCTGACGGTATCTAATGGTGCTGGAAGTGATTCCGAATAAAAGGCCGGTTATATCACCGTTACACCGGCACCGGTGCCACCAGTAGCCGCATTCATTGCTAATGTGCGGGAGGGATATGCTCCACTAACCGTCAGATTCACCAGTCAGTCTTCGGGGACCAAGCCGTTGAGCTTTGCGTGGGATTTCACGAACGATGGAACAACCGATAGTACGTCCAGTAGTCCTTCATTTACTTACCTGACTACGGGAATATATACCGTTAAATGACGGTAACCAACGGAGCTGGCAGTGAATCGCATAGAGAAACAGATTATATAACCGTTACTCAGGTGCCCCCGAGTTCAACTTCCGGCATTGCCCTGACCTTTGATGACAATTATGTCGATGAATGGTAAGCGGTCCGGAGTATATTCCAGCAGTATGATGCTCATGTCACGTTTTATGTCAGCCAGTACGATGGTCTTGATGACGACGAGATCGATAAACTCAGAGCATTACAGGCTGACGGACATGAGATTGCATTCCATGGTATGTATCATACCGATGCCGCCGCATATCTGGAGAATCATACAATCCAGCAGTATCTCGATTATGAAATAATCCCCGGTATCAATCTGATGAAGGCTGACGGGTTTGACCCGGTTGATTTTTCCTATCCCTATGGTTCGGGATATGATAACGATCAACTTACAGATTCCCTGGAGCAATATTTTATCCATCTCCGAAATACTAACCATGGTTCTGTATATTACGAGTATGGCTCGGGAACACCGATGATCCACGCTCAGGGAATTGATGATACCAGCTATGGTCAATCACTGGATGACATTTATAATTGCATTTCGGCAGCAAAAGCACATGATGAAATCGTGATTTTTTATTGTCATGAACCCGTACCAGCTAATCCCGGATCCTATCAGACATCCTATGACCGATTGGATAAAATTTTAAAAAATGTGTCGGTTAATAATCTGAAGACGTTTACCATCTCAGAAATCCATTAATTGTTACTTTTGCCCCGAATTTTTTTCATACAATAATCAGACAACAATCATTGTGAAATTATAACACGGTCATATTCGCGTTCTGTTGGCGTTAAGAAGGGATGAGGTTATGTTTGCATGATTGTTCCAAAATTTGTTTCAAAATCTGTTTTTCAGGATTGATTTTATTCTTTTCTATTCGACAGGTCATCAGAGCGATGATTCCATACTATCATTTCTGCGCCCCAATTCCGAAGGACGAGCTCTCCAGTGCCTGAAGGAATCTGTAAACCTTGATAATGGGCGGGGTTTTATCCGCCTCTTCTTTTAACGAAGTTCTATAGAGGCTGGGGGATGTTAGTATGGTGTTTTTCAAAATTTGTGTCAGAATCTGTTTTTTAGAAATGATTTTATACAGTTCCTCTTTCATAGATGGACAGATAGGGTAAATCTCACCCTTTGAGATTCGAAACAAGATGGGAGAGTTTTATGGTATGCAGTCATTGTTATCCAAACATCTCGGAAGCACAGAATCCGATGAAATGGAACGCATGTCATTGGCTTCAATTAAATGCAGAGATCTGGCAATGGATTGTTCTTTCGAAGCAAAAGGAACAACCGAACGGGAAATCATAAGACAATTCCTTGAACACGCGGAATCTGCACATAATATCCCTGTATTAACTGCGGAGACTCTTTATCGATTAAAGAAAGGAATAAAAAAATAGTAATTTAATCTCCTTATTAGCGTTCTGTTGGCAGACAATGTGGTGGGGATAGAGAAACGTACCCTCTAATTGTCTTTTTTGAACATTCCGCAATCGCAGCAGATCCAACCAATTGCTACAAAAGGAGAATTATCCTGCATTTTTGATGATCGCATTTTGGGAACTTTGGTTCACGCATACAAAATATATACGTTTTGCACCACCATAAAGTTAATCGGACAAAGAAAACGGGAGATTTAAAAAAGTGTATTGTAGAAATATGATAGTTACCTAGTCGTATTGCCGCCAGGTATGGCTGCATTCCGTGCAGCGGAAGAACCGGACCTCGCTCTCATCCGCAGCCCGGAGCTGGCGGAGCCACCAGATTGCGAGGTTGTTTTCGCACTTGGGACACTTTATCTGGATAGTAGGCATGGTCTTTGCCTGACCTTCCTCTTCAACAATTACGATCTCGTTCTCACTGCGTTCAACTCTGCGCTTCATCTGATCGCCGGAATCGATCTTGCGAATATAACCGCATTTCCGGCATTTCAACTGACCCCCCGACGAAACTAACATACTTTTACATTCAGGACAGAACATCGGTACAGCATGCGCAAGCATAGGTGATTAAGCCTTTTATCGGAGAAACACCTGGTCCCGCAAACTTTTCTGCAAATAAGTGCTTTACCTCTATCATCAGCAAGAAACCTTCAAGGCACCCGGCTCCTTCAGATTCCTTTTTTTGGTACCGGGTAAATAATTCTATAATGATCGAGTATCTGGTACTGATTTCCTGTATAGGATTTCTCGCATTCCTCATACCTGGTCGCCATCGTAAATATGCTGCAATAATCGGGTGGACGTTTATCGTCCTCTCCCTGTTCTATGAACTGCCGTATTACATTTCCTTAAATAATTTCCTTTATCCCATCATGGCAGTCCTTTCGGTGCCGTTCCTGATCATCACTGCGAAGTATCTCCTTGCCGGGGATGTCCGGGTCATGAACCTCTCCCGTGCAGCAGCGGTCGCATTCCTGATCTATGCCCCGTTCGAATATATCCCCGCACTGGGTGACTGGCTCATAGGAATTGTTGTGGGGCAGGTTGTCTGGATCCTCGATTCACTTCAATACCCGGTCACGCTTACGGACTGGATGGTCATTTCAAGAAACACATTCAGGGTCGAGATTATCCTCGCATGTACCGGGATCCAGAGTATTGCAATTCTGCTGGGTGTCACCGCTGCAGTACCAACAGCAACCCGTCAGAAAATTTATGCATTTCTCATTATTGTTCCGACCATCTATTTCCTGAACCTGCTGCGGAACGTCTTTGTCATCATTGCTTATACCGAACAATGGTTTCCGTTTTACCCGGAAATTGCCAGCAATGGTGAGTTCGGGTATGAAAGCTTTTTCTGGGCCCACAATGTAATCGCTGAACTGCTTGCGCTTGTCTGCCTGGTTTTCATTGCTTACGGCCTTTTTTCTATTATTCCAAAACTGGGAAAATTTGCCGACGAACTTTACCAGCTGTATTCCGGTGAAATCAGGAAAGCGTTCGGTAAAGGTAAATAATTCTCTGGATTGCCGAGAGATTCGTACATACGGCAATAATGATCACCGAAACCCAGATAAATCCGGTAACACCCCCAAGAACCAGGACCAGAAACGTTTCAGGTCTGCCGAAAAAACCCACACCTTCAAGCGGATCATCAATTTTACCTTCTACTTTTTCCCGGTAACCAATCTCAGCATAGACCACCGGTTTTATGAACGTGTTCATCAGCGATCCGATAATTGCAAACGCTACAATTGCATAATCCGTGCCTGGGGGTACCGCTATCGACTGGCTGACAATCGCTATTCCGGACAGTCCGACACCCAGTAAGACGAGCGCATCAACATATTTATCGACAATCCAGTCAAAAACCGCACCGAAATTTGAATGAGAATTGGTCTTCCGGGCAACACTCCCGTCAACAAGGTCAAAGATCGCAGAGAGGATAAGTGCGATGCTTCCCCAGACAAACCGGCCCTGGAAAAAAAGATATGCGCAGGCAAATCCGGCTATAAGTGCAAGCACTGAAATCTGGTTGGGGGTGATTTTTAACCTGATAAAAACATCTGCAACCGGCTCAAGATAACGGATAAACCTCGGGCGAAGTGCAGTAATGTTCATAACCTAACTCATGCGTACGCGAGCCATTAATAGTTGCTGTCTTACATCATCTGACACCCTTCCATGACATATCAACGCATGAGTACATTCCGATTTCCGGGTCTCTGCCATCGTCATCTTCTTTATATCCCCCAGCCAATGTTACCGTAGGAAGAAGAAACTATGACTGAAATGAAGGACCGTCCGCATGTGCTGATGATGTCGGAGATCACCGCAGATGGCAAACTTACTCTCAAGAAAGGTGCCTCCTCAAAAATCCTGATGAAATACATGGCACACGAGACCGAGATTCTTCTTCACACGACACGAGCTGAATATGATGCAATTATGGTGGGCGCCAATACAATCCGGATCGACAACTCATTTCTCACCGTCAGGTTAGTTCCCGGTAAAAGTCCGTTGCGGGTGATCCCGTGCAGTATGGCAGACCTTCCACTCGATTCGAATGTGCTGGGTCCGGATGCCCCTACCGCGATAGCGGTTTGTGAGGCAGCAAAAAAAGAACAGGTAGAGGCAATCAGGAACAAAGGGGTCCATATTATTGTCGCCGGCAAAACACACGTAGAGCTCCCTCTTCTCTTAAAAATCCTCAGGCATAAATTTGGCGTGAATAAGCTGATGATTGAAGGGGGACCAACCCTGAACTGGCACATGCTCCACGACAGGCTTGTCGATGAAATTCGTCTTATCCACCTGCCATTTATTGTAGGGGGTTCCGATACTCCATCCCTTGTTGGCGGTATGCATATCAATACTGAGGATGAGATGATTCGTCTGAACCTGAAGAAATATTACATGTGCGGAAGCAATCTCGTTTCAGAATTTGACATTCTTTACCATGAGTTGTGATAATGGACAATACGATTCCTTCTAACGGTACTGACAGCGCCGTCCCTTCTGAGGGAGTACCTATTAGCAGCACCATTCCTTCTGAGAGTATAGCCATGGACACCACCATTCCCTCCAGGGGAGAAGGTCATCCAACACCTGGTTCCGGTAAAAAATGGTTTTTAATCATATTTATCGGTCTCATCTTTGTCCTCGGTTTACTCATCACCGCATATTACTTCTCCCATGATGAGCAGAGTGGTGTTTCGGTTATCCGTATGGAAGGAATTATGGTGACGGGACAGGTAGCAGATGCTGAAACTATCGGGAGCGAAATTGTGGGTAGGGAGCTTCGCAACGCGGCTGATGATCCGATGGTGGAAGCGATTGTGTTGCGGGTGAACAGCGGCGGTGGTACGCCGGCTGCAGCACAGGAAATAATCCGGGATCTCGAGTATGCGAAATCAAAAAAACCGGTTATAGTCTCGATGGGAGATATTGGAACATCGGCAGCATATTATGTCAGTGCCCACGCAGACAAAATTTACGCGAATCCTGATACATTCACTGCAGGAATTGGGGTGATCTGGAAATTTTCCGACATCAGCCGCTGGATGGAAAAGGAAGGATTTAACGTCAGTGTTGTCAAATCGGGCAGTAAAAAGGATATGGGATCAACAGCACGCCCGATCTCGGATGAAGAACAGGTCTATGCACAAAAAATTGTGAACGACAGTTTCGAGAACTTCATCACTGATGTCATGTCGCAGAGACCCATAGCCCGATCAGACATTGATGATGGAAGGATTATCCGCGGTGCAGACGCGCTCAGATTAAATATTGTCGATGAAATCGGTAACCTGAACGATGCGATCAGTGGTGCAAAAGCTCTGGCCGAATCACGGCATTAGATCATCCGGACCGGATCCGTTTTCATGAATTCACGACAGACGGTAGTTGCATAATGCCCGGGTGGTAATGAAAATTCCAGCCGGACATCATTTTTATCAACGAAAAACTCAATATTGCTTTTTAACGCGATCGGGCGCCAGGCACCATCGAATTTTGTATGGACGAACACCGAGGCTTGTCTGAAATCTTCTGCGGTAACAGCATATTTTTCGAGGAGAGCCATGATTGCAAGCTCCCCTTCACTCTTTGGTTCAACAGGATCTCTTCCCGGCATGAAAAGGGCGATGCTGCATCGCCCGCGCCGGATGTGGAGGGATACTGCATTGCTGTTGGCCGCAGTGACTCTGTCCGTACGCCCGTTGGCAAAGATGAGCCGGTCACCGGTAATCGGTTCAGTCAGCGTGCGACCGTCATCGAACCGCTGGCTGAGGGCACTGTTGAACAGGAACGACTGGAATGCTGAGACAAACATTGACAGAAGTTTTGGCGGAAGCTCCAGCAGCGCCCCGGAATAATCATCCGGATGGGTGTGCAGGTAATGGAGCATCGCCCGCTCAAAGGACATCTGCGGGGGGAGATCATGCAGTGCAGCCGGGATATTCCGGGTTTCAAAAAATGCAGTTCGGACTGCCCTGACCTGGTCGGGTTCTCCGGAAAAAACCTTTCCGATATACGTCACTACGGCCTGTTCAAAATTACCCCGCAGGATGCTTTCCCCCACAAGGTGTGTTACCGGACGGGTTGCACCGAAACGCTGGAGCCCAAAATAATTGGGAATCCCCTGAGATACCGTCTCATTGGTCGTACGTACCCGTTCTTCCAGCTCATCGGGTGCAGCATCCCGTATGATAATGGTGAACCGGTTTCCCATCAGGTCACCTAAGGACAGTGCTTCGTTTACCTGACCAACCGGCTCAAGGGTAATATCCTTAAGTCGTATTTGAGATACCTGATCTGCACTCACCTTGTAGATGGATATCATCTGCCGGGTGACCGCATTACGATCTTTGGTACCTGCCCATCCAATCCGCCGGTGACTGATGCCGAGCTGTTTTGCAATTTCTTTTATTGCGTGCTGAAGCTCCCAGTTTTTTTTTGTCAGTTTGCAGATGAGATAAGGGCCAGTCGTTCCGCCCTTTTTTGGTAACGGTATCTCGTCAACGATAAAATCTTCAGGGACCGTGCGGAGTTCCCCCCCGATTCCTTCAGCATCGCTCGCGTAATACTTCATGCCGAGCAGGTGTTCAAGGGGGAAGATGCTCTGTTTCATAAAAGGGTGAGCATTCCGGTTATTTTATCGAGATCTTCAGTTCTGGCGGGCCCAAGTCCAAGAGCAGTGATCGTACCCGGAGGAATCTCGGTCATGCCGGCGTCCTGAACAAGGGAAGATGATACTCCTGCCCGTTCAGCAATCACTTTGAGCTCGTAGAGCGTTCGCTCGTCATTTGCCTTGAGCACCACTTTCTTCTGCCCTTCCGATAACCATGCTCTCTGGAACCCTTTATCTGCATTGTTATATGCGCCGATAGATGCATGCGCCGCCTGGGCGCACCGCTTGCCACAGCTCATCTTTACATCATTTCGGATGATAAGGCACTGTTTATAACGAAAATCTAAAACCATTTCTCTATTGTTTTTATTTTGTGGTGTTTCAGACATATCAAAATCTCTTTAGTTTATTGTCCGATTAACCTTTTCTTATAGCAGAAGTATACTATTCAATACAATCCCCTTCAAGACAAGGTCCCAACAATTTGTAGAAAGATGCACCACTGCCACCTCAAGATCACTGAAAATTAAATTCAGAGATGGCATGCGATACCATGGCAGTGCTGTGATAAATGCAAAATGATAATACCGGATTAATTTAAATTTTTTGGTCAGTGTGCAACAAAAACCCTGAAACTTTTTGATATTGCCACATCGAGACATTACCTCAACCCATGCGATCTGCCAACAGAACGCGAATATTACTGCCTGATGTCCAGCGACTGAGTAGGTTCACGTTAAAAATTTAATCCACGTCTTGACCACAGTTTTTATGTCCATAAGAAAAGCTGGTGTGAATATGTGCAGAATGTGTGTATACGAATTTAGTAAAAAATTAAAGGTTGAGAAAATGCCGGGAAATATCGAAAGTCTCAATTACGCAAGGCCAACAATCGATTGTGAAGATTTTTATAAGATCTGGATTTTACAACAGATTTCCTATTCTTTGATAATAATGTTTATAAATCGTTAATCCAATAGGAACTATGTTTCCTTGGGGGGGATCCAGTGTTTACTAATATACTTGTCGCACTAGATGGATCTGAGGTAAGCCAGCGAGCGCTTATCGAAGCTGTCGATCAAGCAAGAATATGGAATGCAAAACTACAGATCATATATACTACAACAACTATTGTGTTAGATTCTCTATCGATGGACCCCACTTACAGGATGACTAATACCCTTGAAATGGAACGCATTTTAGAGAGAGAAGGAGAAACGGTTCTTGAAAGCGCAAAAAAAATTTGTGCTGAAAAGGGAATTACTGTCCTCACTCATATGAAATATGGAGATGCAGGAAATGAGATTATTGTCCTCGCCGAACAGGAGAAATGTGATCTCATTGTTATCGGTTCTCATGGCAAGAGTGACTTGGATCGTCTGCTCATTGGTAGTGTTAGTTCGTTTGTAGTTACCCACAATAAAGTAACAACCATGGTTGTGCGATGATAAGAGAAATCTTGCTCTTTCTAATCCAATAATATTACATAGAAAGAGTACCCAAAACCCACTTTTACTAATTGAACGAGGATATGAAGGTCGCTCATCTGCTGAAGACTTGCGGACGTTCTGGTGTTTCTTTTTTTTATGGATTTGGATGCACTCCCCGCCCCCCTAATGGTCACATTCAGTTTTGCTGAATCCTTTCACTCCAGTAAAATTCCATGATCCTGGTTCAACCCCATTTCTAAATGAGTCATACAAGGAATGGAGTGAAGTTGAAGTTTTGCAATTTATCGACCCACGGGAAGATATTTTTATTATTTTTGGCAATCTTCTATACTCATTATTAACAAATAAGAAATCTCTTAAAACTTAGGGACAGGTGAACAATGGATATCAGGATTGCGACTGAATCTGACCGGGAACAATGGAATCAGTTTGTTGACCGGGAAGGGGGGAGTTTTTTCCAATATTATGACTGGAAATTTGTGTATGAGTTTACAAAACATAATCATTATATCCCTCTTCTTACTCGAGATAGTAATTCAAACATCACCGGAATCTTTCCTCTTGTAGAGCAAAAGGCAGATCGGATTTATCCCTGGTTATCATCCATGCCGGATGGAGCAACGGGGGGCTTTTTACTCAGTAATTCTCTTAATGAAGAGGAAAAAAACCTGACATTGAATCTCTTTTTTAAATTTATCGATAAAAATTATTCACGTTCGCATTCGCTCATAACCATGAGAGAACAGATTCAGTTCGAAAACAATTCAATCGAACCAACCCGGATATTACTTGACAATGGTTATCAATGGATGGTAAATACAACAACCATGTTACCCGCTATGCATTATCTGAGACTGGAACAACCTTTCGAAGAAAAAATCTGGAATGGTCTATGGTCGAGAGGGCTGCGAAAAACCATTCGTCATATACAAAAAGCCGGTCTTCATGTCATTCTCGATGAAAAATTGGAGTACCTTGATGATTTTTTAGAGATGCAAAGCCAGACCGATAAAAAATTTGGCGGGGTTACTGATAAAGAGAGAGTAATTCAGATTTTTAAGGTATTTCACAGTAAGATAAAACTTTTCATCGGGTTACTGGATAAACGACCAATATCCGCGGCCCTCTGTTTCTACACCCCGACAACATTCTATTTGTCAAAAGGCCCCTATCTGCCCATAGCCTCCGAATACCTTACCAATACCCTACCGAATTGTGCAGCAATACGATATGCGTGTGAAAATGGATTCCGCTATGTTGAACTGGGAATCACCAACACATCAGGAATTGCCGTTCATAAAAATAAATTTAAAGCCACAGGAATTCCTCTAAGGATATATAGAAAAAAACTCTCGCTTCCTAAGTTTTATCTTAATAAAACGTACGGATTTATGATGGACGATCGTTAGTGACTTGAGACTGCTATAAAGAGGGTGAAATTGAAGTTTGGCAAGGCAGAACCAGACAAAATTAACTTTGGTACTTGTAAAACATCAGCCCCCGCAAATAAAAGGTGGGGCAGATGGATCTACCAAAACTAATCAAAATATGCAAGATGGAACAAAGAGCATTTGACATTGTCAGCCAGATTCAGGATATAAAAGGGATATATTGCCCGTCATGCGGCAGTGCAGATTATTACGTGATGAATAAGAAACGGCTGCGCTGCAAAAAATGCTGTGTTTAGCATATTATTGAGCATTATTCCAGACTGGATTTTTCAGATAAAAAACTTTACAATTTATCAATTCTGGACTGATTTTTAAAAGATATTAAACAAAATTAAGGACGAAATTGAGGGTCTGGGAAAAATAGTGAAGGATTTTGAGGTTATTTTACCTTGAAATCCTGTATTTCCGGATTATCAAAACTTATGACCGAGTCACTGGCTAAATACATATCCACTCTTTTTATTTCTGTCTGCCCAGCTTTCACGAATTGAGTTGCCCTGGCCTGCGTTGAATCCCCGAGTTTGATATATGACCTTCCATCAATGTACGTATATCCGATACTGAGATCTACGGAAATCATGTGGTCTACCGATTCAGGATTAATAAACTCTACATATACGGAAACAACATTACCATTCTTGTAAAAATCAAGGATTTGCACAGATGATTGCGCAGTCGGATTTGGGAATTTTACATCCTTTTGTAAACGTTCACTGAAATCGACGGTAACGTACCTTCCGAATCTGGTAGTGACATTCTCCTGCTCGCATACCAAATCCATGCAGACCATGATACTATGATTCCCTTCAGGAACCATCAGATACAGGGGTTTGGTGGGTTTAACCGTCCCGACAGTCTCGTTATCAAGAATGACCACCAGGTTTGCCGGATAAGAAATTCCACTAATGGACACTCTCAGTGATCCCTTCTGTTCTGAAGTATTATTGGCGGTTGCGTTTATCGTTTTATTTAAGCCGGGATCCGGTATACTGGAAAAGGGGGTAAAATTTACTTCAGTCGTTGTACTCGCTGGATACTTGTTCTTCGTTGCTACACAACCTGCTGCCAATATCAATCCCAGAGTCACAAACAGGGCAAATAGCATAATTGATTTCATAGGAAGTTCTGTTTCACGAAATATGATGTTAATTTAATAAGGTGATTATTCAGTACAAGCGACAAGACTATAACCAACTAAGACTTGGAGCAGATCATTAAATAAATCACGGTCTCTGTGATTATATCTGAATTCCAGTTCTTTCAAATAGAGAGGAAATTTCATGGGATCCACGCCATGATATTTCATCAACCTTTC
>Ga0105106_10002373_pt1 | contig 13582 bp, 14 predicted proteins | sample PPLLaktember2015_5_FD_79109 | JGI IMG/M metagenome (GOLD analysis project Ga0105106, IMG submission 79109) | Freshwater sediment microbial communities from Prairie Pothole Lake near Jamestown, North Dakota, USA - PPLs Lake P8 Core (1) Depth... | ecosystem: Environmental > Aquatic > Freshwater >...
GCTCGACGCGGGTTTTCAGTTCACGGTTATCGAGCGTGCCGTAGGCTTCCTTGCCGCGAATCATCAGCGCCACCGCCAATGCCTGCACCCCTACGTCGATCACGATGGCCGTCAGCACCAGCGCCTGCGGTACCGGATCGACCATGGGCCGGGTCACGGCTGCGCCGGTCAGGATCGGCGCCACCGCATCCCAGCGATAGCCGGCCAGCACCAGCAGCAGGTTGGCGCCGGCTTCGGCGAGGGCGAGTGCCAGCACCAGACGCAACAGATGGCGCGACACGGCCATGCCGACCGCGCCGATGGCGACGAGTCCGATGCCGCCGACAATCAGGATGGTGATCAGATCGGGTGGGTTCATGGTCATTCCGCCAGATGCGCGAGCAGGCCGGACAACTCGGCACCAACCTTGAGGCCGACCGCCAGGTAGAGCAGCGGCAGGCTGCCGGCGGATACGAGCTGGCCGAGCGTGCCCTGGTCCAGCAAGGGTTGCAGGAATGCGCCGCCTCCTAGCAAGGCAGCCAGGCCGATGCCGATGAACGCTGCGCCGGCCAGGGCTTCGATCAGGACGACGCCCACATGGCTGGGCTGCCTGGCCGGCCGCGCCAGGAAGGAGACGAAGAAGGCGGCCGCCAGCACCACGCCGCCCTGGAAACCGCCACCCGGTGTGAGGTGGCCGTGCAGCACGATGTAGAAACCCACGGCGAGCAGCAGCGGGAACAGCAGATCGGAACCGGCGCGCAGCACCAGTCCGGCATCGTCACGCGGTTTGGTTCTGGCCTGGCTTTCTGCATGGATCGAAGGTGCGAGCACCAGCCCGGCCACGGTCGCTGCGGCGAACAGGATGGCCAGTTCGCCCAGGGTGTCGATGCCGCGATAGGCCAGCACCACCGACGTCACGATATTGGCGGAACCGGTTTCGCCCGGTGCGCGTTCCAGGATGGCCTGGCCGACCCCCATCGGCGTCATCCCCAACGGCAATTGCGTGGCCAGCCCGATCAGCAGCGCCGCCAGGCCCATGGCAAACAGAAGCGAAGCCAGCTTATGCATCAGGTTCCTCCTGTTTGCCCAGATTGATCAGTCCAAGTCGTCGCAAGCCCATCGCCAGCACCGCGCCGGAAAGCCCCGCACCTACCGCAGCTTCGGTCAGGGCCACGTCGGGCGCGGCGAGCAGCGCAAACAGCAGCGACAGCAGCAGCGACACCACCGAGGCGGCAGCAATGGCGGCAATCAGGTTGTCGAACAGCAGGACCAGCACGGCCGCGCCGAGCATCAGCGCCACCAGTACCAGCGCAATCCAGGCCATCATCGCGAAGCCTCCTTGTCCGGCGCTTGCCAGACCTTGACCCCGGCGCGATGGAATGCACGCGCCAAGGTCGAGGAACCCACCGGGCTGGTGAACAGAATAAAGCCGGCAATGGCCACCAGCTTGGGCCACCACGCGGGTTGCAACACTCCGACTCCGACCAGGATGCAGAGCACCCCCAGGGTCGAAGCCTTGGTGCCGGCCTGGATGCGGTTGTAGACGTCGGGCATGCGCAGGATGCCGAGCGCAGCCAGCAGGCAGAGCAGCGCACCCGCGAGAAGAAACAGGTCGGCAAGCAGTCTCATGACCGTTCTCCCTCGATGGCGCGTGCCAGGGCTACCACGCCGACGAAAGCCAGCACGCCATAAACCAGCGCCACATCGAGATAGAGCGCGCTGCCGAGCAGCCAGGCAAGCAGGATCAGCCCGGCGGTGGCGATGACGCCGAGCGTGTCCGCGGCGACCAGTCGATCGGGTGCTGCCGGACCGAGAATAAGACGAAAAAGGCCCAACATCAGTGCGCAGCCGAGCAATAACAGTGCAAACCCTTCCAGCAGATTGATGTCGGTGAGGATCATTTGAGGAAGCCAGAAATGCGTTGTTCAAAACCCGCGGCGATGGCACGGGTGGCGCTTTCCAGATCGCTGCCTGGCGTACTGTCGATCCAGTGGATCAGCAGGCGATCGCCTTCGGCTTCCACCGTCAGCGTGCCCGGCGTCAGGGTGATGCTGTTGGCCAGCAGCATGCGGCCGAGATCGGAAGTGAGGCCGGTGCGCACCTCCACCAGTTCGGGGTGAATGGGCAGGGCAGGGGAGATCACACGTCGCGCCACATCGAAGTTCGACAGTGCCAGCTGGCCGAAGAAATAGCCCAGGTAACGCAGCAGGTGCAGCGGGGCCAAGGGCGTCAGCCGCAGTCCTGACAGCAAGGCCAGGCGCTGCCCTGCGGCAAACATCACGACCAGCGACACCACCATTCCCAGCATCACCTCGTCGACAGCCAGGGTGCCGGTCAGCAACACCCAGGTCAGCAAGCTGGCAGAGAATCCCAGTACATAGGCGCCGGGTGAGGCGGAGGCGGAGGCGGAGGCGGAGGCGGAGGCGGGAGCAGGAGTTGAAAGCATCAGATGTCGTCGTGGGTCGGCAGGTCAGAGGATCGAGGGGGTTGCAGTATCACACAAGCAGGTAGCGTGCCATCTTGTTTAATCGGATTCGCAATGGTGCGATGTGCGTGTTACCGGATCATGACGCATCGCGGCGGTCGGCACGTACAGGGAGGTCGAGCTCCACGCGGGTTTGAAAGGCCTGCGACAAGTGCTGGACGCTCTTCCCGGACGGCGACGTTCTGAAAATTGTCGAGCAGCCCCTGGCGCATTGCCCAGCAGGAAATCCTAATCCATACCGGGTTTCGCTCCACGCAGCTTCTTGGTTTCGCCACGCCGTTGCTTGCTCTCCAGCCGACGTTTCCTCGATGCGAGGGTCGGACGGGTGGGGTGGCGCGGCTTGTCCTCTTCGCAGGCTTCGCGAATCATCTCGATCAATCGCTCGAGCGCGTCGTCGCGGTTGCGCCGCTGACTGCGAAATCGCTCGGCTTCGATGATCAGCACGCCATCCTGGGTGAGGCGACGGCCTGCCAAACTGGCGAGGCGGGCACGCACCGGTTCGGGCAGCGAGGGGGAGCGTGCGACGTCGAAGCGCAACTGCACCGCAGTCGACACCTTGTTGACGTTCTGTCCGCCGGGACCCGAGGCGCGGACGAAGGCTTCCCGGATTTCGCTCTCGTCGAGTTCTATCCAGGGAGTGACCCGGATCATGCGGTCAGGCTTGCGATCACCAGCTTGGGGGATATATGAAGGTGAAAGTCGAGACGCGTCAAGCGTTGGCGCCGGGTCACAGCCGATCCAGCGTATCGTTGAGCGCCACGCCGAAGCCGATCGAGTTCTGGTGCCAGTTGTAGTCGATCATGCTCTCGCCATAGCCCGAGAAGGCGGCAACATAGCCGCGCAGGGGACCGAGCAGGGGAGGGGTGGTCCAGGTGAGGCGGCCAGCGCCTTTGCCGGTGCTTACATTGCCGCGACCCATCAGCGAGAAGCTGTGCCCATGCCACTTGTAAACGGCAGTAATGTCGCCATGGCCCATGTAGTCTGTGATGTCCGGGTTGTCGTCGCCGCCGTCATCGGTGACGACCCAGGGGCGGACCAGGAGAGCGAAGTTGTCGCGTTCGATGCCGAACTCCGCGATCACGCGGTCCCAGGACCGGGAAAGGGGGTCTGCACGGCCGTTGGACTGGTGGTTGTAGCCTAAATTGAACAGGGACCAGCGGAAGCCGCCCAAGCTGACATTCGGGTTGTAGCTGACCATTACCTCGGGCTGGTAGTTCGTTTCGCGGAAAGGGCGCGACAGGTCTTCATTGTAGAGTTGCCACTGGCTTTGCTGGGTGTAGGCGACCCAGATACCGAAACGCTTGTCCTCGGTGGCCCAGACACGGGCCTTGAAACTGAACTGGAATTCGGCCTCGGTAGAGTCCAGTCCCGCATCCGGATTGTTATTGTTGATGGCATCAAACAGGGCGTCGAAAGGTGCTTCGTTGGGGTTGTCGGTGTGGTTCGCCACCAAGAGGTAGTTGGGGCGATAGACACCGATGGTGTAGCGTGAGGATGCAGTATCGAAGCCCCAGGCATTTTCGATCATGGACACCGGATGCGCCGCGCTCGCGGCGGACAGTGTCGGTGTGTCCGTTACCGTTGCAGCCATGGGACGAGCGGCTGGCGCATCGGAGGGAAGCGCGACCGGAACCGGTTCCTGGGCGTGGGCTGGTTCAGCGAGTCGACCGCTGGCGCGGTCATAGCAGGCGAGCCGCTCTGTGTCGGCAGTAATGCTTGCGCACGCGCCGATGCCCGGCGCGGCGGGTTGAGCCAGAGCCGGGCCGCTCCCGACCAAGGCGAGCGTGACCAGGGTAACCAGGGAATGATGGGGGGAGCGGCGGGTAGATAGGGAACGATTCATGAAAATGATACCGGATTCATTCGATAAGGGTCTGGGCAGGGAACGGGGCGCAACACGACTTCAGATACCCGGGAAAACTGGAAGCGGTGGCAGTCTAGCATTACGTGAAGAAGAAATGGCCAACTCTTCGCCGATCAGGTCATGGCACGCTACAAGTACGATCCGGCCGCATCGTACGGGGTACAAACCTCGATGGTCAGCGCGACTAAAAAGACGGGTGACCAACCTGCGTCGGTCACCCGTCTTTGCCGTTTCGGCCGGCCAGCATCCTGGCCGGCCGGACAGCGTCTTGCTCAAATGTTGAGTGGGGTTATCCGGCTGCCATTGATGCTCACATTCGCCATCAGGCCCGCATTCGTCAAGACGTAGCCAACGACCGGCTGCTGTGCGGTCTGGGTCGTGACCTGGGCGTTGGCACCCGCCGACAACACGGCGACCGAGCCATCGACGCCGGCCGTCCATCCGTTGCTGGCCTGGAATTGTTTCAGGGCACTCTCTGTCATGAACAGGATGAACACCGCCTGCGATTGCGCGCCTGCGAGCCATCCGAAGGAACCCTCAGTCATGCTGAAGTAACCGGTGCTCTTGCCACCTTCACGCATGACGCCCCGGCCATGTGCGGCACCGACGATGAAGCCGGCCGAAACGAACGTCGGAAATACCAGGACGCCCTGTGCGGACTTCACGAGATCCTGGGAGCCGGGTACTTCCTTGAAGAGGCGATCCAACGCACTGTCAGCGGCCGAATCGATGGCCTTGCGCTGTGCGGCCGGGTCGCCCATATTGCCGCTCGTCGTGGTGCAGCCGGTAGTCGTCAGGATGGTGAGGGCAACCATCGATGCGCCGGCGGTCATGAAATTACGTTTGCTTTTGTCCATAGGGCAGTCCTTCCTCTTCGGTTAAAAAACTGTTTTCTGGCCCCCGGCGAAGGGGGCGGTTCGATCAAGCCGTCTGCACCAGCATGCGCGCAGACGGTATTGATATATAGCACGGGACTGTTGATCCCGTCATCGTGGAACGTGGCAGCCCGAACCCTGCACGATCAATCGCCGACCATGGGGTTCACGAGATCGCGCATCTCGAACGGCTTGGGAACATCGGCCCGCTGCTTGGGGGCGGTGCCGGGCAGGATCTCGAAGTCGGGCGTGAACGGCACGAGGATAGAGCGGAGTTGGTCGAACCCGGCCCGATTGCCGTCGAACCTCGCCTTGTCGGCCTTGATCAGGTCGTCGAAAGACGCGGCGCCCATCATCACCTGGTTGAGGTCGGCGCGATTGACCGTCACCGTAAGGTCCGGCTTCTGGGCTTGGAAACCCTTGATGGTCGTGAGCGTCGAGTTGCTCATCTCGACGATGAACTGCTCGCCGTTATCGGGCGTGACCAGGTTGATCGTGAACTTGATCCCGTCGGCCCGCTTCGGGTCCATGCTGATGCCGACGAAGTCGAGCCACTGCTCAGTCGACATCGCGCGCACAACGTCCGGCCCCGTGGTGCGCGGTGCCGATCCGCTAGGCTGGCCGTTGCGCAGCTCGAAGGCGCCCTGCAGGAAGGTGTTGCGCACGCTGGTGCTCTCCGCCTGGTAGCCGAGCTGCTCGTAGGCGTCCGCGAGCAGCCGGCGCGCCGCCTGGTTCTGCGGTTCGGCGAAGACCAGCTTGTCGAGGATTTCAGTCGCGTGCAGGTACTTGCCCTGCGCGATCAGCCCCTTGCCCTTGGCGATGATCTGGCCGGAGCCGCCCATCATCTCGACGTACAGCGGCGCCGAGTCCTTGGGCGACAGCGGGATCAGGTTGGCCGGGTTGCCGTCGAAGTGGCCGAGGAAGCGGTTGACCACGCCGCGCACGTTGTTCTGCACGTCGCCGTGGTAGCTGCGCGCGGCCCATTGCTGCTGCAGGCTCTGCGGCACCTCGTAGACGTTGTGGATCTCGTTGATCGTCACGCCGAGGTTGGCGTAGTGCAGCGTCTGGTTGTTGAGGTTGGCGTAGGCATCGCGCTGGGTACGCAGCACTTCCTGGATGCGGTCGTTGCCCCAGCGCGGCCAGCTATGCGAGGCGAACATCACCTCCGCCTCCTGGCCGAACTTGTAGAGCGCCTCGTTGATCTCCTTCGACCAGTTGAGCGCGTTGCGCACCGCCGCGCCGCGGGTCGTGTAGATGTTGTGGATGGTGCCGGTGACGATCTCCGACGACCAGAAGGCCTTGAACTGAGGGAAGTACGTGTTCATCTCGACCGGCGCCTCGGTATCCGGCGCGTTCTGGAACACCATTTTCACGCCGTCGAGCGTGATTTCCTCGATGTTCTTGCTGATCAGGCGATTGGGGGCGATCAGGCTGACGGAGCCGTTTGCGGCGTTCTTGCCGATCGCCTGATCGACATGGCCGTGCGGGTCGCGCTGGAGCAGTGTGGCGTACTGCCACTGGGTGCGCCGCGACATCGCGTTGCCGGCGAAGACGTTCTCGGAGATCGCGTGATTCATGAAGCCCGAGGGCGCGATCAGCATGACCTTGCCGCTCACGACGTCGGCCTCGTCGACCACACCGCGTACACCGGCCCAGTGATCCACGTGCGTGTGCGAGTACACGACGCCGACCACCGGCCGCTTGCCAAGCTTCTCGTTGATGAAATCGAGCGCGGCCCGCGCCGTTTCCTTGGCGGTCAGCGGATCGAAGACGATCCAGCCGGTATCACCCTTGATGAATGTGATGTTGGCGAGGTCGAAGCCGCGCACCTGGTAGATTTTGCCCGGCAGAACCTCGTAGAGCCCGTAGGCCATGTTCAGCACGGCCTGGCGCTGCAGCGACGGGTGGATGCTCTGGAAGTCCTTGCCTTGCAGCAACCACGCGTAGCTGCCCATGTCCCACGCGACATTGCCGGCATCGGCCATGATCTTCGTGTAGGGCGGTTCGGCGATGAAGCCTTTCTTGGCCTCGTCAAAGTCGCGCTTGTCCTCGAATGGCAGCGTGGCCGAAACGCCCTTGCGCAGCTCCATCGTGTACGTCGACGGCAGGGTGCCTTTCGGGTCGAAGTGCTTGCCTTCAGTCGCTCCGGGGCTTGTCACCACGCCGCCACCTGTTGCGGCAAGCGAGGCATTGCTGACCGCACCCAGGAGCCCGATGGCCAGAGCCGTGGTCAATGTTTTTTTGATGCGCATTTGACTTTTTCCTTTGTTAAGTGAGAACCCGAAATGCGCCGATCCGTTGTGCCGGAAGATTGGACGGGCGAAGCAAATCACAATAAACGAAACCCGCAATTCATTGATACCCGATCCTTATCGTAAGCATACCCATTGCCGATAAACCCACGCAATTGAAATATAGGGTATCGCGTAACCAATCCGAACGTTAACCCAATCCTGGCCTGCGCGTCGGGGATTACCACTTCACCACATGCACGTTGTTGAGCGTGCGTCCCAGGAAGCGTTCGCCGATGGTCTGGAAGCGCAGCGGCACGTCAGTGACGTAGAAGTCGTAGCGCGGCTGGGCCGGGCCGGGGTTGGCGATCTGCTTGTCGGCCAGGACGGCAGCGACCTGCTCGGCCATGGCTTCGGCGGAATCGACCAGCGCGACGTCGTCGCCGAGAACCTGGCGCAGCAGCGGTTTCAGCAGCGGGTAATGGGTGCAGCCGAGCACCAGGGTATCGATGTGTTCGGCTTGCAGCGGTTTCAGGTAATCCTCGGCGGTCAATCGGGTCACCTCGTGGTCGAGCCAGCCTTCCTCCACCAGCGGCACGAACAGCGCGCAGGCCTGAGAATGGATGCGCGAGTCGGGGGCGTATTCGTGGATGGCGCGTGTGTAGGCGTTGCTGTTGATGGTGGTAGGGGTGCCGATGACGCCGATCTTCCTGCCGCCGCGCGCCGACACCGCACCGGCGTCGATCACGTCGACCACCGGCACCGGTGACAGATCCTTGACCACCTGTGCCGCCACCGCCGCCATGGTGTTACAGGCGATGACCAGCAGCTTGACGTCCTTCTCCAGCAGGAACTGCGCAATCTGGGTGGTGAAGTGGGTGATGGTCTCGACCGATTTCACGCCGTAGGGCACCCGCGCGGTGTCGCCGAAATAGACGATGTTCTCGTAGGGAAGCCGTTCCATCAGCGCGCGCACCACGGTCAGCCCGCCGATGCCGGAATCGAATACGCCAATGGGGGAGTGTGCATTCGTGGACATGGGTGGCAAGATGGCGCGATGGGAAAGCGTGCATTTTACCTGCAGGGGCGCGGGCCACTGCATTCTTCAGTGAGGCATCCAGCATGAGCGGCTGCGGTTGCGATTCGGTTTGCAACACGACAGCGCCCGATCCGGGCTACCAGCGCGCGCTGTGGGTCGCGCTGGTGCTGAATGCACTGATGTTCGGCGTCGAACTGGTTGCGAGCTTCGCGGCGCAGTCGGTGTCGCTGCTGGCCGACGCGGTCGACTTTCTGGGCGATGCCGGCAACTACAGTGTCGCCCTGTTCGTGCTCGGGCTGGCGCCGGTGTGGCGCTCGCGCACGGCACTGTGGAAGGGCTGGATGATGGTCGGCTACGGTGTGTTCGTGCTCGGCAAGTCGGCCTGGCAGTGGTCGTCCGGCGTGGTGCCGGCGCCCTTCATCATGGGCTGGGTGAGCCTGCTGGCGCTGGCGGTGAATGTCGGTGTGGCGGCGCTGCTGTATGCGCACCGGCAGGGCGATGCACAGGCGCGCTCGGTGTGGCTGTGCTCGCGCAACGACGCGCTGGGCAATCTGGCGGTCATGGGCGCGGCGGGTGGGGTGTGGGCGACTGCACATGGCTGGCCGGATATCGCGGTGGCGCTGGTGCTGGCCGGGCTGGCGCTGAGTTCGGGTGCGTCGGTGATCCGGCATGCGCGAGAGGAATTGCGCGCGGGTTCGTAGGAGCACCCGCAAGGAGTAGGCCGGGGTTGCAAGCCGCTGAAGCGGCAACAACCACGCACCGTACACATTCGGGCCGGGGGCGGCCCTCCCACAGCCCCCTCCAGGATGAGCCTAGACTTGTTGCTGGCGCTGCAGCGCCCACGCCACATGCTCGCGCACCAGCACGGAAGGATGATCCCCGCGTGCATTGAGCGCGGCCTGAGTCGCGGGTGAGGGCGGCGCATTGCCGAGCGCGACGGCAATATTGCGCAGCCAGCGCTCGTGCCCGATGCGGCGGATCGGCGACCCTGCCAGCCGTTCGTTGAAATCCGCTTCGCTCCAGGCAAACAGGTCTTCCAGCCGTGCGCTGTCGAGCCCGTTGCGCACACCGAAGTCGGGCAGTGTTGCCGTCTGCGCGAAGCGGTTCCACGGACACACCAGCTGGCAGTCGTCGCAGCCGTATATTCGGTTGCCGAGCAGGGGGCGCAACTCGATCGGAATGCTGCCCTTGAGCTCGATGGTGAGATAGGAGATGCAACGGCGGGCGTCGAGCTGGTAGGGGGCGACGATGGCCTGCGTGGGACAGATGTCGAGACAGGCCTGGCAGGTGCCGCAGTGACCCGCTTCGGGTGCGTCCAGCGGCAGCGGCAGGTCGGTATAGATTTCGCCGAGAAAGAACCACGAGCCATGTTGTCGGTTCAACAGCAGCGTGTGCTTGCCGCGCCAGCCCAGCCCCGACTTGGTGGCGAGCTCGACTTCCAGTACCGGCGCGCTGTCGGTAAAGACGCGGAAATGATGTCCGCCGGCTTCATCGGTGATTTTTTCGGCCAGGGTTTGCAGGCGGTTGCGCAGTACCTTGTGGTAATCGCGCCCCAGCGCGTAGCGGGAAACATAGGCAGCGTCGGCATCGGCCAGTACCGCGTGCGGGTCGGCGGCGGCGGGCGGAAAATAGTCCAGCCGCACACTGATGATGCGTAGCGTGCCCGGCACCAGGTCGGCGGGTCGGCTGCGCTTCACGCCGTGCACCGCCATATAATCCATCTCGCCATGAAATCCCTGCGCCAACCATGCCATCAAGCCCGTCTCGGCAGAGTTCAATTCGCAGTCGGCAATCCCGACCGCGGCAAAGCCGAGCTCATGCCCCCATTGCTTGATTTGCTGCGCCAGACGGGTTAAATCCTGCTCATGCATAAGGACGATGATACCGCGCGCTGCACCTGCCATCTGGCCGACGAGGCCGCGACCCTGGCGTTCGGCGCACGGCTGGCGAAGGCACTGCAACCAGGGATGACGCTTTACCTCGAAGGGGATCTGGGCGCAGGAAAAACGACCCTGGTGCGAGGCGTGCTGCGGGCATTGGGCTATATTGGAAGAGTGAAGAGCCCGACCTATACTTTGGCGGAAACCTACAGCCTGCCGGCATTTGAGCTATATCATTACGATCTTTATCGTATGCATGATCCACGTGAATGGATGGACGCGGGATTTCGTGATGCAGACGACGGACGAGTTGTGAGTCTGATCGAATGGCCGGAAAAGGCCGCTGGCTGGCTGCCGCCGCCGGATGTGGTGATCCGCTTGCGGATCAACGACGACAGCCGTGACGCCGAATGCGAGGCCAGGAGCCCGCGCGGCACTCAATATCTGGAGACATGTTGCACGCTTTGCTGAAAACGTTCCTACTGTGTGGACTGCTGGTGTCGGGCTGGGCCCAGGCAGTGCAACTCAGCGCCGTCCGCGTGTGGCCCTCGCCCGATTACACGCGGATCACGCTGGAAGCCAGGCAGCCGGTCAGCTACAAATATTTCACCCTGTCGAATCCGGAGCGGCTGGTGATCGACCTCAAAGGCGTGGAAGCGGGCGCCTTGCTCGATGCCATGATGAGTCTACTGTCCGTGGATGATCCCTTCATCGGGTCGATACGCGTGGCCATGAATCGTCCTGGCGTAGTGCGCTTGGTGCTGGATCTTAAAAGGCCCGTCAAGCCTTCGGTGTTCCAGTTGCAGCCACTTGAGCAATACGGCCATCGCCTGGTAGTGGATCTGTATCCTGTTACAGCAGACGATGCTGCAGCCAATCTGGCCACGTCTACCGAGTCGTCCCAATCGATCAAACCTGAGGTTCCGCAATACGTCCGGCTGATCACGGTGGCGATCGATGCCGGTCATGGCGGCGAGGATCCCGGCGCACTCGGTGCCAGCGGAACGCACGAAAAAAACATCACGCTGGCGCTGGCGAAAAAACTCAAGCAGAAAATCGACGCACGGGAAAACATGCATGCCGTGCTGATCCGTGACGGCGATTACTTCGTGCCGCTAGCCCAGCGTGTAAACAAGGCACGTGCGGTCAAGGCCGACCTGTTCATGTCGATCCATGCCGATGCCTTCATCAAGCCGCATGCGCGCGGCTCCTCGGTGTTTGCGCTGTCGGAAAACGGCGCAACCTCGGTCGCCGCGCGCTGGCTGGCGAAGAAGGAAAACGAGGCCGACCTGGTGGGCGGCGTCAATATCGACGTCAAGGATCCTTTCCTCAAGCGTACCCTGATCGACCTGTCGCAGACTGCGACCATCAACGACAGCCTGAAGCTGGGGCATGCCGTGCTCAGTGAAATCGGTGGCGTCAACACATTGCACAAATCCCATGTCGAGCAGGCCGGCTTTGCCGTGTTGAAGGCGCCGGATATTCCGTCGATCCTGATCGAGACCGCGTTCATTTCCAACCCGGAAGAAGAGAAACGCCTGAACGATCCCAAGTACCAGGACAAACTGGTGGATGCCATCCTGGACGGGGTCCTCAAGTATTTCGACAAGCATCCTCTGACTGCGCCGTCACGACTGACGCGCAATCCATGACCCGCAGCTTGCTGGGTTCGGTCGCTCCCGGATTCGATCAACCACTGGATGTCCTGGAAGCCTGCCACGATCGCATCGCCAGGCAGTGCGACACCCTGGAAAAGCTGCTGGCGCACCTGCCGACTCACGGCACCGACGAACAGGCACAGCAGGCTGCGCGCGCAGTGATGACGTATTTCGATACCGCCGCGGTGCACCATCACGATGATGAAGAACGCAACCTGTTTCCGCTGCTGGAGCAGGCCGGAGCGCCCGGTGCCTGCGATCTGGTTGAAACGCTGACGCTGGAGCACGACGAACTGGCGCTGTTGTGGCGGCAGTTGCGCCCGGATCTGCACCAGGTCGAGCAGGGCATGGCGGTTCTGCTGGACGAAGGGCTGGTGCGCCGGTTCATCGCCCTTTATCGCAGCCATCTCGAATTCGAAAACACCCAGGTGCTGCCATTGGCGCGTCAGGTACTTGGCAGTGTGGAGATCGAACGGCTGGGTCGTGCGATGGCTGCGCGGCGCGCCCTTCGACCGGCTCAGGATGAGCGGACTTGATGGGGTGTTAGCCGTGGCTATCCGTGTCCTGCCCGATGTGCTGATTTCGCAGATCGCCGCTGGCGAGGTGGTCGAGCGACCTGCGGCCGCCTTGAAGGAAATCCTCGAAAACAGCCTCGACGCCGGCGCGACCGATATCCGGGTCGAACTCGAGCAAGGCGGCATCAAGCGCATTCGGGTGAGCGACAATGGCGTGGGCATCCAGCGTGACGAACTGCTGCTGGCGCTGACCCGGCACGCGACCAGCAAAATCGCCAGCCTGGCCGATCTGGAGCAGGTGGCGAGCCTGGGGTTCCGCGGCGAGGCGCTGGCCTCGATTGCCGCCATCGCGCGGGTCCAGCTCACCAGCCGCAGCGTGGAGGCCGACCATGCCTGGCAGGTGCAGGCCGAAGGCGGCCACCTCGAAGCGCCCGAACCCGCGGCGCGTGCAGCCGGTACCACGATCGACATCCAGGACCTGTTTTTCAATACCCCGGCACGTCGCAAGTTCCTCAAGGCCGAGGCCACCGAATACGCGCATTGCGCCGAAACCGTGCGGCGACTGGCGCTGGCGAACCCGGGGACGGCGTTCACCCTGACCCACAACGGAAGGGTGCAGTTGCGTCTGAACGCCGAACCCGCCGCCAGCCGGGTGCGCCAGGTGCTGGGGGATGTGTTCGAGGGCAATGCGATTGCGGTCGATGCCGTCGCTGGGGCATTGCGGGTGTCCGGCTGGGTGATCCGTCCCGGGGCCGCCACGGCCAGCCGGGATGGCCAGCATGTGTTCGTGAATGGCCGCTATGTGCGCGACAAGCTGATCGTCCACGCCCTGAAGGAAGCCTATCGCGACGTGCTGCATCACCAGCTGAATCCGGCGTATTGCCTGTTCATCAGCCTGCCGCCCGATGGAGTGGACGTCAACGTGCATCCGGCCAAGACCGAAATCCGTTTCCGCGACAGCCGCGGCGTGCACCAGTTTCTGTTCCACGCGGTCGAGCGACTGCTGGCGGCGCCGGCTGCATCCGGAACCACGCCCGCTGCCGACAGTGCGGCGAC
>Ga0105106_10002374_pt1 | contig 13581 bp, 15 predicted proteins | sample PPLLaktember2015_5_FD_79109 | JGI IMG/M metagenome (GOLD analysis project Ga0105106, IMG submission 79109) | Freshwater sediment microbial communities from Prairie Pothole Lake near Jamestown, North Dakota, USA - PPLs Lake P8 Core (1) Depth... | ecosystem: Environmental > Aquatic > Freshwater >...
GAAGCCATGCTGGAAAAGATCGCCGAAGGCACGGTGCAGAAATTCCTCAAGGAAGTCACCCTGCTGTCGCAGCCCTTCGTCAAGGACGACAAGCAGACCGTCGAGCAGGTGCTGAAGTCGAAGGCTTCACAGTGCCACGGTTTCCTGATGTATGTGGTGGGCGAGGGCATCGAGAAGAAGGTGTCCGACTTTGCCGCTGAAGTGGCTGCTGCTTCCCAGGTCTGATCCGGTATGGCGCCTGCCCGACGTATCCTGCTGAAACTGTCCGGCGAGGCCCTGATGGGGCCGGACAGTTTTGGCTATCACGCTGAAACCATGGCCGGCTTTGTCGGGCAGATCCGCGAAGTGGCAGCAGCAGGTGTGCAGGTCGGCATCGTGGTCGGAGGCGGCAACCTGTTCCGCGGTGCAACCGGCGCGCTGTCCGGAATGAATCGTGCGACGGCCGATTCGATGGGCATGCTGGCCACGGTGATGAATGCGCTGGCGCTGAAGGATGCGTTGCAGCAGGCGGGTGTCGACGCGCGGGTGCAGACGGCTGTCAACATTGCCCATGTCGGCGATGATTTCGACCGCGATGCGGCAGTGCGTCACCTGGAGGCAGGTCGGGTGGTGATTTTCGGGGGGGGAACGGGCAACCCGTTCTTCACCACCGATACGGCAGCGGCCTTGCGTGCGGCCGAGATCGGTGCCGACCTGCTGCTGAAGGCGACCAAGGTCGATGGCGTGTATACCGCGGACCCCAAGAAGGATGCAAGGGCCTCGCGTTACCAGACGCTGAGTTTCGACGAGGCGATCGCCAAAAATCTGGGGGTGCTCGACACTGCTGCCTTCGCCCTGTGCCGCGAACAGAAACTGACCCTGGTCGTGTTCAATGTCTTCAAGCCCGGCGCGTTGAAGCGGGTGGTCATGGGCGAAGACGAAGGCACGCGGGTGACCTTAAGTTGAGGAGTTGAAATGGCTGACACAAGCATCGCCGACATCAAGCAATCCGCCGAACAAAAGATGGGCAAGTCGCTGGAAGCGCTGAAGAACGATCTTGCCAAGGTGCGCACCGGGCGTGCGCATGCCGGCATCCTCGATCACGTGATGGTCGATTACTACGGCAACCCAACGCCGGTGCCGCAGGTGGCCAACGTCTCGCTGGTCGATTCGCGCACGCTGGGCGTGCAGCCGTACGAAAAGAACATGATCGGCAAGATCGAGAAGGCGATTCGCGATGGCGATCTGGGTCTCAATCCGGCGTCGCACGGCGACATCATTCGTGTGCCGATGCCTTCGTTGACCGAGGAGCGTCGCAAGGACCTGATTAAAGTGGTGCGCGGCGAGGCGGAAACCGCGCGCGTGGCGATGCGTAATATTCGACGCGACGCCAACGGCGCTGTGAAGGACATGGTCAAGGCCAAGACGGCGACCGAGGACGAAGAGCGTCGCACCCAGGACGAGGTACAGAAACTGACCGACAAGTACATCAGCGAAATCGACAAGATGCTGGCCGATAAAGAGAAAGACCTGCTTGCAGTCTGAGCCTGTCTGGTGAGCCTATTTCGCGTGTCTACCCGCACGAAGCAAGAATCTCCTGAGACCCATGATGTGCCGCGCCACATCGCCATCATCATGGATGGCAATGGGCGCTGGGCGAAGCGTCGGTTGATGCCACGCGTAGCCGGGCATCGCAAGGGTGTCGAGGCGCTGCGTGGCGTTATCCGTGCCTGTGGTGAGCGCGGCGTGACGCATCTCACCGTGTTTGCCTTCAGTTCCGAAAACTGGCGACGTCCGCAGGACGAAGTCACCCTGCTGATGGAATTGTTCCTGCGTGCGCTGGAGAACGAGGTCGCGAGGCTGCACGAGAACGACATCCGTTTTCGCGTCATCGGCGACCTGTCGGGTTTTTCCGAACGCATCCAGACCTTGATCCGCGATGCCGAAGCGCTGACCCGCAACAACACCCGCCTCACTTTCACCGTGGCCGCCAATTACGGTGGCCGCTGGGACATCGTGCAGGCAGTCAAGAAACTGATGGCGGAAGGCGTGACACAGGATGCCGTCAACGAAACCGTGCTGGCGCAGCATTTCAGCATGGCCGACATGCCCGAGCCGGACCTGTTCATCCGCACGGGCGGCGAGCAGCGCATCAGCAATTTCCTGCTATGGCAACTGGCCTATACGGAGCTGTATTTCACGGACTCCCTGTGGCCTGATTTTGACGCAGACGCGCTGGATGCCGCCATCACCTCCTACCGTACCCGTGAGCGGCGTTTTGGCCGTACCAGCGAACAGGTGCGAGCTGCATCGTGAGACGCGCCTGGGCGCTGCTTCCATGACGCCCGTCTTCAGCCGGGTGCTGACGGCTTTCCTGCTGCTGGCAGTGTTTGTGCCGGCCATACTGTGGGCGCCTGCCTGGTTATGGGCGATTCTGATGGCAGGCGTGGTCGGCATGGCCGCATACGAATGGGCGCGCCTGAGCCGGTTTCCCTCGCTGTCGGCGCGCATTTACGCCGTGCTGCTGATGCTTTGTGCGATGGGTTTGCCGTACGCGCTGGATGCGGGCTGGCCGGCTTTCCAGATGGCGCTGATCGCGCTGGCGGTCTCTTTCTGGCTGATCGTCGCGTCGCTGTGGCTGTTGCGTCAATGGCAGGCACCCCAGGCCTTTGTGCGCGCCGCGGTCGGCGTCATCCTGCTGCTGCCGACCTGGGCGGCGTTGCTCTACCTTCACGCGCACAGCGCCACCATGCTGATCGGGGTGATGGCGGTCGTCTGGATTGCCGATACGGCGGCCTATTTCGCCGGACGCCGCTTCGGGCGCCACAAGTTGGCCCCGGCCATCAGCCCCGGCAAGACCTGGGAAGGCGTGGGCGGCGCGCTTGCCGCCCTTGCACTGTATGCCGGGGCCTTGAGTCTGCTGGCCGACATGCCGCTGCTGTCCTTGATCCTCGTGGTGTCCGGGCTGCTGTATGTGTCGATTCTGGGTGATCTGTTCGAGTCCTGGATCAAGCGCGTCTCCGGCAAGAAGGACAGTGGCGATGTGCTTCCAGGCCATGGCGGCGTGCTCGACCGCATCGATGCCCTGACCTCCACCTTGCCGATTGCCACTGGGATGTTGATGTGGCTGGAGCACTCCACATGAAACCAAGCGGCATGAAACCGCGCGTGCTCACCGTACTGGGTGCCACCGGCACCATCGGCGTCAACACGCTCGATGTCGTGGCACGCCATCCCGGACGGTTCGAGATTTTTGCCCTCACCGGTGCGACGCAAGTCGAGCGCATGGTCGAACAGTGCCGCACCCATCGGCCGCGCATCGCGGTGATGTATGAGCCGGCGGCCGCCGCCGCGCTGCGCCTGCGGCTGGCCGAAGAAAAACTGCCGGTGAACGTGCTTGAGGGGGAATCCGCACTGACCGACGTGGCGACAGCACCCGAAGTGGATACCGTGATGGCGGCCATCGTCGGCGCGGCGGGCCTGCCTGCCACGCTCGCGGCGGCACAGGCTGGCAAGCGCATCCTGTTGGCCAACAAGGAAACGCTGGTGGTTTCCGGCCAGTTGTTCATGGACGCGATTGCCGCCAGCGGGGCCGAATTGCTGCCGATCGATTCCGAGCACAACGCCATTTTCCAGTCATTGCCACGCGACTTCGACGGTGATTTTCAGCGTGCCGGCGTCAAGGCATTGTGGCTGACGGCCTCGGGCGGTCCGTTCCGCACCCTGTCAGCCGAGGCGATTGCCGCGGCGACCCCCGCACAGGCGGTGGCGCACCCCAACTGGGTGATGGGCAAGAAGATCTCGGTCGATTCGGCGAGCCTGATGAACAAGGGGCTCGAGGTGATCGAGGCGCGCTGGCTGTTCAATGCACGCCCCGAGCAGATCAAGGTGGTGGTGCATCCGCAAAGCATTGTGCATTCGATGGTCGAATACGCTGACGGTTCGGTGATCGCGCAGATGGGCACGCCCGACATGCGAACACCGATCGCTTACGCGCTGGGCTTTCCTGAGCGCATCGATGCCGGCGTATCGGCGCTGGAACTGATGGGCAGACAACTCACCTTCGAAGCACCGGACACGGTGCGCTTTCCCTGTCTGCAACTCGCCTTTGATGCGCTCGCCGCAGGCGGCAGTGCTGCGGCCGTGCTGAATGCCGCCAACGAAGTTGCTGTCGCCCGCTTTCTCGATGGCGAGATCCCCTTCAATGCCATCGCCGCCAGTATCGCCCATACCCTGGATACCCTGGCGGGGGGCGCAGCCAATTGTCTGGAGGATCTGCTGGAAGCAGACCGGCAGGCGCGCAGCGTGGCCGCGGCGTATCTGGAAGGTGTGCGCGCGTGAGTGTGCTGCATACCGTACTGTGGTTCCTGATCGCCATCGGCATCCTGGTAGTGGTGCACGAATACGGCCACTACCTTGCCGCGCGGCTGGCCGGCGTCAAGGTGCTGCGGTTTTCGGTCGGATTCGGCAAGCCCCTGCTCAGCCGGCGCTTTGGACGCGACCAGACGGAATGGTCGCTGGCCGCGTTGCCGTTCGGAGGCTACGTCAAGATGCTCGACGAACGTGAGGGCGAAGTCCCGGCGGCGCAAGCGCATCGCAGTTTCAATCGCGCGACCGTATGGCGTCGCATCGGCATCGTCGCAGCGGGTCCGATCGCCAACTTCCTGCTCGCCATCATGATCTATTTTGTGTTGTTCCTGCACGGGATGCCGGCCTTGAAGCCGATGATCGGCGAACCCCCCGCCGACACGCCGGCGGCAAAGGCTGGCCTGGTTGCGGGCGATGAAATCCGCAGTGTCAATGGCACGGATACGCCTTCCTTCCAGGAATTGCGTCTGAGTTTGCTGCGTGCCGGGGTGGCTGGCGACGCACTCGAACTGAAGCTGGCGGATGGCCGCAGCGTGCGGCTCGATGCGGCATCGGTTGAAACCGAAAATCTGGAACAGGACACCCTGCGCCCGCTGGGTATCGTACGCTACGATCCGGAAATCGAACCGGTCATCGGCAAGGTGCTGCCTGATGGCGCTGCCGCACGCGCTGGATTTCAGCCCGGCGACCGGCTGATTTCAGCCAACGGCAAAGCGGTCGCAAACTGGCAGGATTGGGTGCAGCTGATTCGCCAGCATCCGGCCAAGCCCCTGCGTATCGAATACGAGCGGCAGGGGCAGCGTGCTGAGCTGGATGTCATTCCCGACGCGGTGGAAGAGTCCGGGCAGCGCGTTGGCAAGATCGGCGCCGGCCCGCAGGTCGACGAGTCCGTGCTGGCGCCGTTGATGACCGAGGTGCGTTATGGTCCGTTCGAGGCGCTGGGGCGTGCAGCAGTGAAGACCTGGGACATGAGCCTGTTCACGCTGGAGATGATGGGGCGCATGGTGCTGGGTCAGGTCTCGTGGAAGAATCTGTCAGGGCCATTGACCATCGCCGATTACGCGGGTCAGAGCGCCACGCTCGGCTGGATCAGTTTTGTCAGCTTTCTGGCACTGGTGAGCGTGAGTCTGGGCGTGCTGAATCTGCTGCCTGTCCCACTACTGGATGGGGGACACCTCATGTATTATGTCGCGGAAGTTTTGACCGGTCGTCCCGTATCCGAGCGCACCATGGAAATTGGCAGCCGGATCGGCATGACACTCCTGCTGCTGCTCATGTCGTTTGCCCTGTACAACGATTTGCAACGCCTGATTGGCGGATGAAATAACCATGATTCTGAACCGTTTGACGCTCGCGCTAGCCGTCATGTTTGCCGGGCAACCCGTGCTTGCTGGCGAGCTCTTCGTCATCAAGGACATCCAGGTCGAAGGCATCCAGCGCACCGAGGCGGGTACGGTGTTCAACTATCTGCCCATCAAGGTCGGCGAGGTGCTGACGGACGAGAAAACCGCGGCGGCGATCAAGGCGCTCTACGCGACCGGTTTCTTCAAGGATGTCCGGCTGGAGGCACGTGACGGGGTAGTCATCGTCACGGTCGAGGAGCGGCAGTCGATTGCGAAGATCACCATCACGGGGACGAAGGAATTTTCCGAAGAGGACCTGAAGGCCGGCCTCAAGCAGGTCGGACTGGCAGACGGTCGCGTGCTGGACCGCGCCCTCCTGGACAAGGCCGAACAGGAACTGAAGCGGCAATACTTCAACAAGGGCAAGTACGCAGTCGAAATCAAGACCACACTCACCCCGCTGGATCGCAACCGGGTTGCGGTGCAGTTCGACGTGGTTGAAGGGGATACAGCCAAGATCCGGCAGATCAACGTAGTCGGCAACAAGGCATTCACCGAAAAGGAGTTGCTGAAAGAGTTTTCCTCCTCCACGCCTGGCTGGCTGACCTGGTATACCAAGGCCGACCAGTATTCCAAATCCCGCCTGGGCGGGGATATCGAATCCCTGCGCTCGTTCTATCTCAACCACGGTTATCTCGAGTTCAACGTCGATTCCACCCAGGTGTTGATTTCCCCCGACAAACTGAACATCTACATCACGGTGAACGTGACCGAGGGGCCGCAGTACAAGGTCTCCGACGTCAAACTGGCGGGACAGATGCTGGTCCCCGAAGAGGAACTGCAGAATCTCGTCACGATCGTCCCGGGTGAAGTGTTCGTGCGCGACCGCCTGACCGAGACCACCAAGAAAATCGGTGACCGACTGGGCAACGATGGCTATGCGTTCGCCAACGTCAACGCGGTACCCGAACTCAACAAGGAAAAAGCCACTGTCGCGTTCACCCTGTACATCGACCCGGGTCGCCGCGTCTACGTCAACCGGATCAACGTGTCGGGCAACTCCAAGACCCAGGACGAAGTGATTCGTCGCGAAATCCGGCAGATGGAATCCGCCTATTACGATGCAGAAAAGATCAATCGATCGCGCGAGCGCCTGAATCGTCTTGGCTACTTCAGCGAAGTCAATATCGAAACGCCAAGCGTGTCTGGCACGACGGATCAGGTGGACGTCAATGTGGCCGTGACCGAAAAGTCAACCGGCAACATGATGCTGGGCGCCGGCTTCTCGTCGACCGATGGCTTCGTGCTGTCAGGCTCGGTATCGCAGAACAACCTGTTCGGCACCGGCAACCGCCTGGCATTGCAAATCAACTCTGGCAGTGTCAACACCTTGTATTCACTATCATACACCAACCCCTACTTCACGCTCGACGGCGTCAGCATGGGCTACGACATTTACCGGCGCGATGTCGATGCCCAGGAACAGACGGACGTTGGTGCCTACCAGACCTCCACCATCGGAACAGGTTTTCGTTTCGGATTCCCGGTCAATGAGCGTGATTTCATCTCCACGGGCGTGACCTTCGAAAATACGGATGTCACCACATTTGAAAACAGTCCGCCGCAGTACCTCCAGTTCGTCGAGGATTATGGTGATTCCAACACAACCTTTCTTCTGAGCGCTTCCTGGTCGCGTGATACGCGCAACGATTTTCTGTTCCCGACCAGCGGCATTTTGCAGCGGCTTGCGGCAGAATGGGCTACGCCCATCGGCGACCTGCAGTACTATAAGCTCTCGTACCAGTTGCAGAATTATTTTCCGTTCCGAAATAATTTTTCTCTGATGCTGAACGGTGAAGTGGGGTACGGTAGGGGTCTGAACAACAAACCGTTGCCGTTCTTCAAGAACTTCTACGCAGGCGGCGTCAATTCGGTGCGCGGATATACGGCCGGAACCCTGGGTCCGAAGGACGAAAATGGTGATGCAATTGGCGGCGACACCCGTTTTGTCGCCAATGCGGAACTCTTTTTCCCGGTGCCTGGACTCAAGGATGACAAGTCCCTGCGCATGTCGGTATTTACCGATACGGGTGCGACCTTCGGTCCTTATGATGAGTTTGGCCGATACTCGTCGTTCGCATTCGGCGATTTGCGTTATTCGCTCGGGGTGGCGGCATTGTGGGTTTCGCCGCTGGGCCCACTAAAATTCAGCGTGGCGCAGCCCCTGAATACCAAGCCGGGTGACAAGACCGAAGTCTTTCAATTTACCTTTGGCAATACGTTCTGAGGTGGTTCGTTTCTGGAGTGATTCATGATGAAATTCAAGCAACTTGCTTTCTCCCTTGTTCTCGCATCCGCGTTTGCGGCTACTCCTACCCTGGCGGCCGATACCAAGATCGGTTTCGTCAACACGGAAAAACTGTTGCGCGAGGCGCCATTGTCGGTCACCGCGCAGAAGAAACTGGAACGCGAATTTGCGGCGCGCGATCAGGAACTGCAGAAAATGGCCAAGCAGGCACGCGACCTGCAGTCGCAACTCGACAAGGATGGCGTCACCATGTCCGACAGCGAGCGCAAGAACAAGGAGCGCGACCTGGGCAACCTCAATCGCGAGTTGCAGCGCCAGGGACGCGAGTTCCGGGAAGACCTCAACCTGCGCCGGAACGAGGAACTGGGACAGATTCAGGAGCGTGCGCGCAAGGCCATCCAGGATATCGCACGCGCCGAAAAGTACGACCTGATCGTCGAGCAGGCAGTGTATTTCGATCCCAAGATCGACATTACCGACCGGGTGATGAAATCCCTGAAATAGGTCCACGTGGATACTCGTCCCGTTTATAAAAACTAAGGTCACGCCATGGCGGTATCGCTTGCAGAGCTGGTTGCCCGCTTTGGCGGAGAGCTTGTGGGGGATGGCGCGCGGATGATCCGGCAGGTTGCGCCGCTGGAGCGCGCCACGTCTGATGAAATCGGGTTTGTCGCACAGAGCAAGTACCTGAACCAACTGGGCAGCACTGGCGCGGGCGCGGTCATATTGCCTGCGGACGCACGTGATGCGACCGACCTGCCGCGCATCCTCACCCCCAACCCCTATCTCTATTTCGCGCGTGTCTCGGGGCTGCTGAATCCGCCGCCGCGGCCACCAGCAGGTGTCCATGCTGCTGCAACGGTTGCCGCCGATGCCGAAATCGCAGCGGATGCCAGCATCGCTGCCGGCGCGGTTGTGGGCAGTGGCGCGCGCATCGGCGCGCGGTCGGTGGTCGGGGCGAACTGCGTTGTCGGCGACCAGGCCCGCATCGGCGAAGATTGTCTGCTGCACGCCAACGTCACGATCTATCACCGTTGCGAAGTGGGCGATCGGGCCATTCTGCATGCTGGCTGCGTGATTGGGTCCGATGGCTTCGGCTTCGCCCCGAGCGAGGGGGGCTGGGAGAAAATTCCGCAGATCGGCCGTGTGCTGATCGGCGACGATGTGGAAGTCGGCGCCTGCACCACCATCGATCGCGGCGCCCTTGAGGACACCGTAATCGAGGAGGGCGTCAAGCTCGACAATCTGATCCAGGTGGCACACAACGTACAGATAGGCGCGCACACGGCGATCGCTGCCTGCACCGGGATTGCCGGCAGCACCAAGATCGGCCGCCACTGCATGATCGGCGGCGCAGCGATGATTTTTGGCCATATCGAAATCGCCGACGGCACCCGAATTTCGACCAATACGCTGATCACCAAATCCCTGCCCAAGGCCGGTACCTACACCTCGGCGCTGCCGTTTTCCGAGCACGAGGTCTGGCAGAAAAACGCCGTCCACATGCGCAATCTCGACAAGCTGGTGAATCGCATCAAGCAGCTTGAAAAACGACTCAACGAACTCGAAAGCCAATCATGATCATGGATATCGAGCAGGTCATGCAGTACCTGCCGCACCGCTACCCTTTTTTGCTGATCGACAGGATCACCGAGATGGAGCTCGGCAAATCCGTCACTGCGATCAAGAACGTTACCATCAACGAGCCGTTTTTCCCCGGCCACTTCCCTGGCGCGCCGGTGATGCCGGGCGTGCTGATCCTGGAAGCGATGGCGCAGGCGGCGGCGATCCTGTCGTTCAAGACCAAAAACTACGCGCCGGAAGATATCGGCATCGTCTACTTCGCCGGCATCGACGGCGCGCGTTTCAAGAAACCGGTCAAGCCGGGCGATCAACTGGTGCTCAAGGTCGACATCGTGCGCGAAATGCGCGGCATCTGGAAATACACCGGCCGTGCCGAGGTGGACGGTGCGATGGTCGCCGAAGCCGAACTGATGGCGACCCTGCGCGACAAACCCTGACATGGCGACCCTGATTCATCCCACCGCTCTGGTCGCCCCCGGCGCGAAGCTCGCCGACGACGTCGAGATCGGCCCCTATACGATCATCGGCGAACACGTCGAAATCGGTGCCGGTACCACGGTCGGCGCACACGCCGTGATCACCGGCCATACCAAGATCGGTGTGCATAACCAGATCTTCCATTTCGTCTCGCTCGGCGAAGCGCCGCAGGACAAGAAATACGATGGCGAGCCGACCCGGCTCGAAATCGGCAACCACAACGTCATCCGCGAATTCTGCACCTTCAATACGGGCACCGTGCAGGACCGTGGCGTCACCACCATCGGCTCGTACAACTGGATCATGGCCTACGTCCATATCGCGCACGACTGCGTGGTGGGGGATCGCACCATATTCGCCAACAATGCCTCGCTGGCGGGTCACGCCGAGATCGGCGACTGGGCGATTCTCGGTGGCTTTACCGGCGTGCACCAGTTCTGCAAGGTCGGTGCGCACGTGATGACGGGAATCTCCAGCGTCGTGCTGAAGGACATTCCGCCCTTCATCATGGCGTCCGGCCAGCCTGCCACGCCCTACGGCCTCAACAGCGAAGGCCTCAAGCGGCGCGGTTTTTCGGCTGAATCGCTGGCGGCCCTGAAGCGCGCCTACAAGATCCTCTACCGCGAGGGAAACACCCTGGCCGAGGCGCAGGCCAAGCTCGCTCCCGAGGCGGTGAACCACCCCGAAGTGCAGCAGCTGCTCGATTTCCTCGCACGCGCCGAGCGCGGCATCATCCGGTGATTGACCTGGGTGTGGTCGCCGGTGAAGCTTCCGGCGATCTCCTCGGTGCGCATTTCGTCCGCGCACTGAAGCAGACGCACCCGGATTTGCGCGCAGCCGGCATTGCCGGGCCCCGCCTGGTCGATGCAGGGGTCGAAGCCCTCTATCCCAGCGAGAAACTGGCCGTCAACGGCTATGTCGAGGTATTGCGCCATCTGCCTGAACTGCTGTGGATCCGTTCGCGCATCACCCGTCATTTTCTGCATGAGCGCCCGCGTGTCTTTGTCGGCATCGACGCGCCGGATTTCAACTTCACGCTGGAAGCGAAGCTCAAGCACGCGGGCATTCCCACCGTGCACTTCGTCAGCCCGTCGCTCTGGGCGTGGCGGCCGGAGCGCATCCACCGCATCAGGCAAGCGGTGTCGCACATGCTGGTGGTGTTCCCGTTCGAGGAACACATCTATCGCGATGCCGGCATTCCGGTCAGCTATGTCGGCCATCCGCTGGCCGATGTGATCCCGCTCGAACCCGATACGGCCGCGGCACGTGCGGCATTAGGTCTGGCGACCGGCCCGGTCGTCGCCCTGTTGCCGGGCAGCCGGCAGAGCGAGGTGTCGCGTCATGCCAGGCTGATGCTCGACGCGGCAGCCCTGATACAGCAGCAGCACCCGGACGCGCAGTTCGTCCTGCCGGCCGCGAGTGAGGCTGCCGCCCGCCTGGTTCGGCAGGCGGCGCAAGGCATGAGCCTGCCGCTGCATGTGCTGGACGGGCAGTCGCATGCTGCCCTGGCAGCATGCGATGTGGCGCTGGTGGCGTCGGGCACCGCCACGCTCGAAGCGGCGCTGTTCAAGAAGCCGATGGTCATCACCTACCGCGTGCCCGCCCTGACCGCCTACCTGATGCGAAAGCAGGCCCTGCAGCCATGGATCGGTCTGCCGAATATCCTGGCGCGCGAATTCGTGGTGCCGGAACGGGTGCAGGAGGCCGCCACCCCCGAGAATCTGGCACACGATGCGCTGGCCTGGCTCGACGATGCGCCGCGGCGGCTCGAATTGATGGAAACCTTTCGAACGATGCACTTGAGCCTGCGTCAGGATGCCAGTGCACGTATCGCCGAAGCCTTGCAGCCCTATCTGGCCTGACCGGCATGGAACTGCACTGGGGACCATTGGGTTTGTGCGGCGTCGACGAAGCGGGGCGGGGGCCGCTGGCCGGCCCGGTTGTCGCCGCGGCGGTCATGCTCGACCCCGGCAAGCCCATCGAAGGCCTGCGCGACTCCAAGAAGCTTTCCGCCAGGGCGCGCGAACGTCTGGCGGACGAGATTCGCAACAATGCTGCCGCCTGGTGTGTGGCTGAAGCCAGCGTCGCCGAGATCGATCGTCTGAACATCCTGCATGCCACGATGCTGGCGATGCAGCGCGCCGTGGCCGGGTTGCAGCGCCCGCCCGACGAAGTCTGGGTCGACGGCAACCGCTGCCCCGAATGGGCGTGGCGCTCGCAGGCCGTGGTCAAGGGCGACGACAAGGTGGCGTCGATCGCTGCGGCGTCGATTCTGGCCAAGACGGCGCGCGATCATTTCATGTGCAGGCTGCACCAAGAATTCCCTGCCTACGGCTTTGACCGGCACATGGGTTATGGCACCCCTGCCCACCTGGCCGCACTCAAGGCGCACGGGGCCTGTCCACACCATCGCCGCAGCTTCGCACCGGTTAAACTCGTGCTCGATCAGGCTGTCCTGTTCTGATGCGACTTGCAGAATTCACGCCAGCAGCAGTCCGGCGGGATCGGGACTCACGCCTGTCATCTTGAATATTCAACAAAAGGAAATGCCATGATCTTGTCGCTGTTTTTGCATCTGTTGGGTGTCGTCGTCTGGGTCGGCGGCATGTTCTTCGCCTACATGGCGCTGCGTCCCGTCGCCGCCGCTGTGCTCGAACCGCCGCAACGGCTGACGCTGTGGTCAGGTGTGTTCGACAGGTTCTTTCCCTGGGTGTGGGTGTCGGTCGTCCTCATCCTGCTCAGCGGCCTGCACATGCTGATGGTCTTCGGCGGTGTCGCCGCGCCGCACTACACGCTGACCATGCTCGCCCTCGGTGTCGTCATGATGCTCATCTTCGGTCACGTCTACTTATCACCCTACAAAAAGCTCAGGCTCGCCGTCGTCGCCCAGGACTGGAAAGCCGGCGGCGCGGCGCTGGCACAGATCCGCCTGCTGATTGGCATCAATCTCGGCCTGGGCCTGCTGACGGTTGCGGTGGTGTTCCTGGGACGCTGGTTCGTCTGAGCCTGGTCCGGGACTGAACCTCAGGGTTCGTCCTGCGCCGGTTCTGCAAGCATTCTCAACGCGCTTTGCCGGATGCTGTCTCGCCGCACCTCGCACTGCAGTTCGGCATGAAATTTCCCATTGCGATACAGATAGATCGTGGGCAGGTGAAAGATGTTGTAGTAGCGTGCCACACCGGTGGCTTCGCTGACATCGACTTCGAACAGAGTGTCGGCCAGACCGGAAAGCGCATCCGGCAGCAGGCGCTTCCATGCCCGGCAGGCACCACACCCCGGTGCACTGAACAACACGACCGCCGTGCTGGTGGAAGCGACGATACGAGCATGAAAATTTCCCTCGGTCAGCCGTGAAAACCCAGTCGGGCCGGACGGGTCCGGGCTGGTAGAATCGCGCTTTCTCTCCAGACTCTCTTCCATGCTCTTTCTCGAACTCTTCGGTTATCTGCTGCTCATCCTCGTGGCGGCGGAAATCTTTGTCAACGCGCTCGAACACCTGGGCGAAAAACTCAACATTTCGGA
>Ga0105106_10002375_pt1 | contig 13579 bp, 6 predicted proteins | sample PPLLaktember2015_5_FD_79109 | JGI IMG/M metagenome (GOLD analysis project Ga0105106, IMG submission 79109) | Freshwater sediment microbial communities from Prairie Pothole Lake near Jamestown, North Dakota, USA - PPLs Lake P8 Core (1) Depth... | ecosystem: Environmental > Aquatic > Freshwater >...
AACAGAAGTTAAAAAAAATATGGATTTTATTAAACAGGATATTCAAAAAAAGGGTGCATCCCCAAAACCAGTTGCTTTAACAGAGTACAATATCGGTTTTGGCGATGATCCTCGTAAAATAGGAACATCTTATGTAAATGGAATGCAGTCTGTTGTTCTTTTCAATGAACTTATTAAAAACAATTTTGGTTTATCCTGCAGATGGCTGCTTGTTACAGGTGAGGGTGCACTGTTTTACGGTGGTTCGGATGCAAATTATTTATATCATCCCAGGCCGGAATTTTATTACACAATTTACTTGCAGAATTTTACCGGCGATCATTCCATTTCTGCTTCTTCATCTATTGCCGATATACTTTGTTATGCAACGAAATTTTCTTCCGGTGAAACCGGCGTTGTTATAGTTAATAAAAATACTTCAGAAAAAATTGTTTCAATTGACACGAAGTCAATTGGAGCGGGAAATAATTATTACATTTATTCATTTACAGGCGGTACAGACAATGCACCATTTTCGCAGAATGTTTATATAAATGGACATGAGCCGGATGAATATCAATGGGGTCCTTTTAATGAATTGAATTCCATCCCGGCAAATAAGTACGCAGTTGAAAACGAAATTAAGTTTGCATCTCCCGGAAGTTCTATTCAGTTTATTATGGTAGATAAAGGTTTTGTATCGGTTAAAAATGAAAATAATTCCGCAACGATAAATCAATTTCGCTTATTCCAGAATTATCCGAATCCCTTCAATCCTGAAACAAAAATATCCTATTCAATTCCTGTAGAAGAATTTGTAACAATTAAAGTATATGATTTGCTTGGCAGAGAAGTGACTACTTTGGTTAATAACAAAGAATCAGCAGGTATTCATGAATATTCTTTTAATGCATCTTCACTTTCCAGCGGAACTTACATTTACAGAATGAAGGCGGGTAATTTCATTGCGACCAAAAAATTAACACTAATAAAATAAACTAACAAAAAAACCAGTGGATTTATAAATCGAAAAAAGAGGTAAAAAAGGAACAGTAGTTCTAAAATTTGGTTCATTTGTTTTAAATTTTTTTTTATCAAAATAGGAGAAAGATATGAAAATAAAAAAAGTACTATTAAGCTTAGCACTTGTTTTATTGATAACCGCTCAAGGTTTCTCTCAATTAAAAGCAATAGAATCTTTTGACTATCCGGTGGGAACTTCAATGGATACACTGGAAGCTGATGGCGGAAGCGGATGGGCAGGTCCCTGGGAGCATTTCGATTTGAATAGTGAAGTTATGACTGTTGCAGATAGCGGCTTTGCTTATGCTGATTTGAATTTCGCGGTTCCGCATATTGGCAATTTTATGATGGGAGCAAATGCAGTTGCATGGGGAGGTCAACGTTACGGTCGTTATCTGGCACAAACCTGGCCCAATGAAGCCGGTAAAGTTTATTGGTTAAGTACACTTTATCAATTGACAGACTTTACCACAAATGGTTGGGCTTTGGTAAGCTTCTATGATAGTTCTGCAGAAAAAACCGGTATTGGACATGAGTGGGGAAATGATACTATAGGTGTTGCAGTATATAATACGGCCGGACATTCCAGCTATACAGTTCATGACGGACCACAATGGCTTGTTGCTTCAGTCTATATGAGCGGAGATACTTTGAGCAATGTATATCTTTGGGTCAGCCCGGATCCGGAAGGCGATGAACCGGATACAAACGCTGCAGATGCAAAAGGCAGATGGAATCTTGTAGACGGGTTTAACAGAGTAGCTGTTCACTTTGGCGGTGAAGGTGTCGGAATGATAATGGCTGTTGATGAAATCCGTCTGGGGGAATCCTGGATAGATGTTTCTTCACCCCTGACAGCAGTCGAAGGGAATAAAAATGAACTTCCAACTGATTATGCTTTATACCAGAATTATCCAAATCCTTTCAATCCAACAACAGTAATAAGTTATCAGTTGCCGGTAACCAGTTTTGTAACACTTAAAGTATATGATTTATTAGGGAGGGAAGTAGCAACTCTGGTTAATAAGCAGGAATCAGCAGGAACTTATGAACATTCCTTCAATGCTTCATCACTTTCCAGTGGAACTTATATCTACAAAATTCAGGCTGGTAATTTTGCTGCAACCAAAAAATTAATACTCATTAAATAATACACAAAACCTCCAGGGTCTCTGATGAACTCGGAGGTTTAATATGACTTATTAAAGATATAAGTGTTATTCGATTACAAAAAACAAAGAATTATTAAATAGAAAAATATTAAAAAAGAATAGAATTTACTGAATGATTTAAAAAGTAATTAAATAGAAGGAGAATAATAAGAAAGAAAAATATTTTTAAACTTTATGTGAACGTTTAAACAGTATCTAAACATAAAACAAACTAGAGGAGTTAGGAAAATGTTCATCTTTACAGTTCAAAAACCGAATAATTCAGTATTATTTTTATTCCTATTCATTTTTTTTAGCTTAAGTTCTTTTGTGCAAATCTATGCTCAAAAAATTACTGTTATTAATCCAAGTTTTGAATTACCCGATTCGGGTAAAGTAAAAGGATTTGACGGTCTCTGTTCTGATCCATCCTGGACTGTATTGGTTGACATTCCCGGATGGAGCGTTGATTCGCCCGATTCGACCCAATGGGATTCTGGAGTTGAAGAAGATGCTAGTGCAACCGATGGAACTTATAGAGGATTTCTTATGGGAGGAGATTCTGCTATTTTTCAGACTGTAAACAGACGTGTGCTTGATGGTGATAATATTGTATTAACAATCGATGCAATAAATGTCTGGGCAGCTCCATCTTTTAAAATGCAATTATATTATTTGGATGAAAACTCAGAAAGAGTGCCGATTATTACTGAAGTGAAAACACTTACTTCAGCAATGGAGCCAAACTCAATTTCCTTCAGAGCTTCAGAACATCAGGAAGCTATGGGATATCAGATAGGAATATTGCTTGACAATGTTAGTGATTCTGCATCCTGGATAGGTATTGATAATGTTCGCCTTATAAATGATAATCCGGGAATAATTGAAATTGCCAACTATAGCTTTGAGGAACCCGATTCGAATAAGATTAAAGGTTGGGATGGTGTTTGTTCAGATACGACATGGACAAATCTTGTTGACATACCCGGGTGGCAAAGTGATGAAGATGCCTGGGATTCAGGAATTGAACAGCAATGGACACCTACTGATGGCGTTTATACTGCATTTTTCATGGGGCAGGATGTTGGTGCTTATAACATTACCGATTATACAATCAAAGAAAATGATGAATTTATGCTAACACTTGACGCAAGAGATATTTATGCTTCAGACTATTTGCAAATTGAGCTTTTCTATGTCAATGATAACAATGAAAGAGTAACATTGGAAACTTCTGATGATGAAATATTTGGACTAGAAATGACTGAGCATACTTTAACCGCTAATGCTTCAGCTGATCCCAATTCTGTGGGTCATAAAATCGGAGTATGGATCGATAATGTCAGCAGCAATGATAATTCATGGCTGGCAATTGATAATGTTCGCTTATTTAATCTTAGTGCGACAGATGTTGCAGAGACTGAAACAAGACCCAACCGATTTGCACTTGAACAGAATTACCCAAATCCATTTAATCCAAGTACAAAAATTCCTTTTAGCATTAAAGAAGCCGGATTGGTAAAACTAAATGTATATAATCTGTTGGGGCAGCATATAAGTACATTAGTTAATGAACATTTAAATACTGGTGCTTACGAAAGAACATTTAATGCCTCAGAATTGCCCAGTGGAATTTATTTCTACAAATTGGAAGCTGGTAATAAAGCTCTTATTAATAAAATGGTATTATTGAAATAAATTGCTGTTCCTAAATAAAAGCACACCTCCGGTTAATACGGTGGTGTGTTTTTTTTTCATCTTATTAAAAAGATTTCAGAAAAAAAAAGTGAAAATAATAAAAAAATCATCTGCAATTCAGACTATTAATCTAATCAGATTTGATATACTATTTACAAAGTTTTAAACTTAAGAGAAATCATAAAAAAATTCTCATATTATTTTTTATGCCGTAATTGCAGCTATTAATAAAATTGATTGAATAAATGAAAACAGGAAAAAACAGAATTCTATTATTAATTACAATTCTATCCCTTTTTAGTTTTTTAACTAAGGCTCAGGAGTTATATGTTGGAGCTAACTACCATCCCCACGATGATAAAAATCCCGAAAAAATAAAAAGCGATATCAAGCTAATGAAAGAGGCAGGATTAAAAGTTGTCCGAATGGGACACTTAGCCTGGGACAGTTATGAACCGTCTGATGGAAAATTCGACTTTGAATGGTTTGATGAAGTGATGGACATGATGGCAGAAGTCGGAATAAAAGTAATTTTAGATATTGCTGTTCGTCCTGCTCCAATCTGGCTGCACAAAAAATATCCTTCAATTGATATTGTGGATGAAAAGGGAGATGTGCTTTATCCAAATCATCGTTACATGGAAGATGTGGGTGACTCAAATTATCAGAAGTATGCTTTACGTTTTACAAATGCCATGACTAAACAATATGGAAATCATCCTGCATTGATTGCATTCGGGATAGACAATGAACCAGGTGATGGCAGAATTTCTTATTCAGAAACTGCAAGACAAAGATTTATTTCCTGGTTAAAGAAAAAATATTCTACACTCGAAAATTTAAATAAAGCCTGGGCAACTCAACGCTGGTCAAGAAGGATTAATCAGTTTGAAGAAATCGGCTTCCCTATAGCAACCCACTATACTGATGTGCCCGAAAGGATGCTCGACTTCAGGCGCTTTGTTTCAGATGAGATTAATGAATTCCTTTTTAAGGTGATTGATAAAGTAAACACCAATGCACCTAATGCCTTAGTTAATACTAATGCTTGGTATTACAGTCAAATGAAATTTTTTGATTACACACCAATAGCTTATTCAGGTAAAATGACCAGACAAGGTACTGGTTTTTACCCCGGACTTTCTTTGACTACTAACTGGGGAGTTATGGATGCCTTGTTTGGAATTGCTCGCGTTCAATTTGAAAGCACAAATCCTTACTGGAATAATGAATTTACAACTATGACTGCTGTTCCTAATTCTATCAGGAAGTCTGCCTACGCTACTCTTATGTATGGCAACCAGATGGTTTGCGGATGGACCTGGCAAAGCATGCACAACGGAGAAGAGCAATACCTGGAAGGTTTGATAGATTGGGATGGAATTCCAAATAGGAAATACTATGAGTACAAAAAGATTGCTGAAGAATTTAAAAAGATTGAGAAATACTTCCCTTATAAACTTCAGGCTGAAGTAGGATTAGCTTTTTCTTTTCCCAGTGAGATAGCAAGTAAGTATTTTCCTGAGCAGCATCAAAATCAATTGCAAAGTTGTTTTGATTTGTTTTATTACCGCAATATGGATGTTCGAATTCTTGAGATCACCAAAAGCTCGCTAAACTATAAATTGCTGATTGTTCCTGGTGTAGCAGTTATGGATGAAGCAACAGCAGTTAAAATTCGTGACTTTGTAAAAAATGGTGGGACTGTTATAATGACAAGTAATTCGGCTATTGTTAATGAGACAGGACGAGTATTTGATTCAACACGCCCCGGTCGTTTAAGTGATGTATTTGGAATACGGGTTGGAAGTTATGAAGAAACCGAAGCTCTTAATGAAATATCCAGAAAATCATTTAAAGGAAAAAAGATTGAGTTTACATATAAAGATAAAGCTGCTATTGTAGAATCAGCACGGTTTGATGTTATCGAATCTAAAGACGCTGAGGTCCTTGGAAACATTACAAGCTTACATCAGGATTACCCGATAATAACTTCAAATAAATATGGTGACGGCAGTGCAATTTATGTTGGTCTTCCTGCAAAAGCCGGCGTACTTGATGCTTTAATTGATGATCTGATAAATGAGCTTTCTATTAAAAAAGGACCGGATGTTCCTGAAGGGATTATGGCAAGACAGATCGATAAAAATCATTTTCTTTACCTGAACATAAGTGGAGAACCAAAAGAGATTCAAATAAAAGGAAGCTCAAAAAGTCTCCTTTTTGATAAAGATTATAACGGCAGTTTTACAATTGCACCATATGAGCCTGAATTTATTGAGATAAAGTAAAATCGGAGTTCAACAAAAAACAAAAACAAAATAAAAGTAGGAAAGTATTACTTTTAGGTTGAAGATGATTTATTTATGGAGATTTTGATGAAGATTATAACCTGTTTTCTGAATTCCATTAAGCTGTTTTTTAATAGGGGCAGCTTAACCATTTTCCTTTTGGGAGTATTTTTTAGCACGCCGATATTTCCACAACTACCAACAGCGCAGCATATTGCCAATCAAATGAGGGTCGGTTGGAATATGGGTAATACGCTTGAAGCTATTTGCGGAGAAACTGCATGGGGAGGTGCATATACCACTCAAAAATTAATCGATTCTGTGAAGGCTGCCGGTTTCAATACAATCCGGCTTCCTTGCGCCTGGTTCTGCCATTCAGATACTGTTACCAGTGAAATTGATGCATCCTGGATTGCCCGTGTAAAACAAGTAGTGGATTATTGCATTAATGACAGCATATACGTAATCCTTAACATCCATTGGGATAGCGGTTGGTTAGAAAATAGAGTTAATAAAGCTAATCAGACTCGTGTAAATGAAAGACAGAATGCTTACTGGACACAGATAGCAAATTATTTCAAAGATTATGATGAACATTTGCTTTTTGCCAGTGCTAACGAACCTAACGTTGAAGATGCTGCAGGAATGGCTGTATTGTTAACGTATCACCAAACCTTTATTGATGCAGTTCGTGCAACTGGCGGAAATAATAGTTCACGTACACTTGTTATCCAGGGTCCATCCACTGATATAGATAAGACCAATAGATTGATGAACACTATGCCGACTGATCAGATTGCAGACCGTTTGATTGTTGAAATTCATTACTACACACCATGGCAATTTTGTGGTTTAACACAAGATGCCAATTGGGGAAAAATGTTTTACTATTGGGGAAAAGACTTTCATTCCAAAACTGATGTTACCCGAAACGCTACCTGGGGTGAAGAAAGTGATGTAGAAAAATTATTTGGATTAATGAAGACTAAGTTTGGCGATAAAGGAATTCCTGTAATAAATGGAGAGTTTGCTGCGTTCAGGCAAAAACTTAGTCCACCCTCTGATCAAGCTCTTCATGATGCTTCTATTGAATACTTTCATAAGTACATTGTGAATTCAACAATTAGTAAGGGTATTATTCCTTTCTATTGGGATATCAATATGGGCTTGTTCGATCGCAGCACAGGAAGGATACTAGACCGGGGAATACTTAACGCTATTATGCAAGGCGCCGGAATGATTACCGATTTATCTAAAAAAAAAAGTTTGGATATTCCCAATGAATTCCAACTTGAACAAAATTACCCAAACCCTTTTAATCCAACCACAATAATTGGTTATCGATTACCTGCAGATGCTTTTATAGTTTTGAAGGTTTTCGATATTCTTGGAAGGGAAGTAGAAACTCTGGTTAATGAACATCATGATAGAGGGAATTATTCCATACAATTTAATGCATCCAATCTACACAATGGAGTATATTTTTACAGATTAGATGCTGGAACATATCATAATACAAAGAAACTTCTATTGCTCAAGTAAACATAGAAGATAAACCAATGATAAAAAAATATTTAAAAATTAATAAGATAGCTTAGTCATCTTATTTCTATTTCAAATGACTTTTGTTACACGAGCCCAATATCAAACTAATAACGGCAATATGGGATCTGACTATTATATGAATCCCATCTTTGCTGGAGATCATCCTGATCCAAGTATTCTGCGTGATGGAGATACATATTACATAGTTCATCCCTCGTTTGAGTATTATCCTGGTTTACCTATCTGGCAATCAAAAGATTTGATTAATTGTACACCAGTTACAAATGCCTTACACAAATATGTCGGTTCTGTATGGGCTCGCCATTAAATTATTGTTTGCAAAAATGAATAAAGTAAATTGAACTTAAAAGCATCTTAGTAATACATACAGGTGATTAAACAGGAATAAAAAGTCATGAATCAGTTTAGATTAATACTATTATGCATTTTAATTTTTCCAAAATTACTTCTGAGTGCGGAGATTCAAATTGTAAACCTGAAAGTTGAGTATATGGAAAAGCCTTTAGGTATAGATGTGGAAAATCCTCGGTTTAGCTGGCAGATGGAAGATCCAGATAATGAACGAGGCTGCAAACAAACAGCCTATCAAATTATGGTTATCAATGAATCAAAACAAATAACCTGGAATTCAGGAAAAATAAAGAGTGATATATCCTTGAATATTGAATATGCAGGTGAAAATTTGTCGGCTTCTACCCGTTACAATTGGACAGTTCATGTTTGGGACCAGAAAAACAATCAGCATAGTTCAAGTTCCTGGTTTGAAACCGGTTTAATGAATCCCGGAGTTTCAGCATGGAGCGGTGCAAAATGGATAGGAGGCGGCAATGAAGATATGGTTTTGTTTTCACAATATCTTCCTGTTTTTACAATAAATTATACGGTACAACTTGATAAAGAATCCGGGACAACAAAAGCGGGTTTTGTATACGGCGCAAATGATATGCGCCTAATGGATAAATACAAAAACATGTACAAACTTGAGAATAAAAAAGACAGTTCATTTTTCCTGATCGAAATAGATATATCATCTCTGCCATCAAACGGAAATGCACAATTAAATTTGTATCGGGCAGGATATACTCCTCACGACAAGAAGAACACTCCTCATAAAAGTTTCAATGTACCTTCTGAAATAATTAACACCGACAATAAATACGAGGAACATACTTTAGAACTTAGATCTGAATTGGGATATACACGTATTTACATTGATGGTACGGAAAAAGAGAACATCGTTGCAGAAATTAATCTCAATCCGTTGGGGCAAGGAGGTGATTTCATCGCCTTCCCTGTTGTTGCAGATATCGGATTCTTTGTACCTAAAAACCAAGAGGCAAGATTTTCCAATGTGAAGTTCTCGAACCTCAGAAATCCGTCAAATGTTATTTTTTCAGAAAAATTAGATGGACAAACTTATGATGGTATTTTTTTAAAATTTACAAATAATTTATCCGTTAGGGATAATGCATATAATATTAGAGGAGGGGAATCAGATGTTTTTATGGTTGCAGATCCGAGTCAGAATTCAATGCCGATGTTACGAACCAAGTTTTCTTCTTCTCAACCATTCATTGCCAAAGCCCGGTTGTATGTTACCTCTCGCGGTATTTACGAAATGTATTTAAACGGGAACAGGATTGGAAATGATTATTTCAATCCGGGTCTTACCCAATACAATAAAACGCAGTTGTACCAAACCTATGATGTAACACAATATATCCATCAGGGAGAGAATGTATTGGGTGCGTTATTAGCCGAGGGATGGTGGAGTGGAGGTTCAACATTTATTGGCGGGAACTGGAATTTTTTCGGCGATAGGCAATCACTACTTGCTAAACTTGTTATTACATACGAAAATGGTGACGAAGATAATATAGTTACTGATCCTTCGAACTGGAAATATTTTGGCGACGGCCCAATTAAATACGGAAGTTTTTTTCAGGGAGAAGTCTATGATGCAACTAAAGATTCCCTTGTTGAAGGTTGGAGTACCCCTTCTTATGATGCATCACAATGGAAACGTGCGGAGCAGGTTAGTATAGAGGGACACGTTAACCAGGATGTTCAAAAATCCGGCGATTTTACAAAGACATCTTTTGTTGGACAATTTGGACAGACAGTAAAAAAAATAAAACAGCTCACTGCCATTGAGGTTAAAGAAGTAAGACCCGGGGTATTTGTGTATGACATGGGTCAGAATATGGTGGGTGTCCCATACATAAAATTGTCCGGGATGGGACCTGGGAAAAAGATTGTATTAAGATTTGCCGAAGTTTTATATCCTGATCTGCCTGAATATAAAGAGAATGCAGGTATAATTATGCTTGAGAATATACGTGCGGCAATGGCTCAGGATATATACATCACAAAAGGCGGTAATGAAATTATTCATCCCCGTTTTACCTTCCATGGCTTTCGGTTTATTGAAATTACCGGGATAAAGAAGCCTTTGCCTTTAAAAGATGTGAATGGAACAGTATTAAGCTCTATTCATGAACTTGCATCAAGTTATGAAACCTCTAATCCCAAAATTAACAAGCTTTGGAAAAATATTACATGGTCCACTTACGGAAATTTCCTGTCTATTCCAACCGATTGTCCGCAACGAAATGAGAGGCTTGGCTGGAGCGGGGATATTTCCGTCTTTTCCTGTACTGCAACATATCTGGCAAATATCCCGCAGTTTTTGAGACGCCATATGATCGCCATGGAAGATCTTCAAAGGGAAGACGGCAGATTCCCTGATGTAGCTCCTATAGGTGTGGGATTTGGAGAAACTTTGTGGGGAAGTGCAGGAATTACAGTAGCATGGGAAAGCTATCAACAGTTTGGTGATAAAGCCATGCTGGAAGAGCATTATGGTGCTATGAAAAAATATATGGATTACTTAATTAAAGATATTAATCCTGAAACCGGCATATTTAAAGAAAATGAACGAGAACGCTGGTCAAGTTTGGGAGACTGGTTGAGTCCGGAAAGCAGCAAAAACGAAAAGACCCTTCTTTGGGAAGCTTATTTCATTTACGATTTGGAACTGATGGGTAAAATAGCCGGTATTCTGTGTAAAAATGAAGATGCTGAACGGTTTAATGGAATTTGTGTAGAAAGAAAGAAGTTTTTCAACAACACGTATTTCGATACTGAAATGGGAAAGACTACTTTCAGGGGGAAAAAAATTGATACGCAAATATCTTATGTACTCCCTCTGTGTTTCAGTATATTCAATGTAAATAACAAAGAGCTTGCAGTGAAAAATTTTGCTGAAACAGTTGCTAGGAAAAATAAAGCGGATGACGGAACTATATGTTCTCCTTACACATTAATGACTGGCTTTATCGGAACAGCCTGGATAAGCAAGGCATTGTCCGATAATGGATATGTTGATATAGCTTACAAATTATTACAACAAACAAATTATCCTTCATGGTTATATTCCGTTGAACAAGGAGCCACAACTATTTGGGAACGTCCTAATTCATTTACCCATAACAACGGTTTTGGCGGCAATAACCGGATGAACTCCTTTAACCATTACTCATTTGGAGCTGTTGGCGCATGGATGTATAGCTATTCTTTGGGAATTGCAAGGGATGAGGCTTCTCCGGGATTTAAACATTTTGTATTACAACCGGAACCGGATCCAACCGACAAAATGACTTACGCCAAGGGATATTATGAATCGATGTATGGACGTATTGTAAGCAGCTGGGAAATAAAAGATAATACCTGCCGATATCAATTTATCGTACCGGCAAATACTTCGGCTACCTTGTATCTAACAGCCGCTTCTGTTGATAAAATTGTTGAAGAGGGTAAATCTTTAAAATCAGTTGATGGAGTGAAGTATCTTGGGCAAAAAAACGCGAAGCATGTCTTTGAACTTCAACCCGGCATGTACAACATAAATATTAATGATATTGAAAGATAAAAACTGTTTAAGATTTTATAAACGTTGTTAACCATTTAGAAAAGAAGAAGTTAAAATTGGATATACTTCCATACACTTAAGTCAGGCTGCTTCGCAGTAAGCAGAAAAATGTTAATCTTAAAATATTAATAGTGACGTTGTTTAAAGGTATAATATTCATGAATCTATTACTTCGAAAAATAATTACTTTATTCAGTATCACATTTTTTCTGTTGTTAATTATTGAAAATGCGAATGCACAGGAGATTCCTAAAACATTTTCAGCTGAAAGAGTAAAAGAGTGCTTTGATTTTCATTGGCAATTCCACAAAGGTGATATTGCTATCAAGCATGTTGTAAGAGTCGGACAGGGCGGATTAACAGATATAAATCCTCAAATTATAACTAAGGAAGATACCATCATTGACTATACAGATTTTAAAAGCGCCAATGTATTTAAACCCGGTGACTGGAAGGAGGTAAACCTTCCGCATGATTGGTTAGTTGAGGAAAATTATGTACATGATGATAATATTGGCAGTCAGCCCGCCGGTAACGGGTACTTACCAACAGGAATAGGATTTTACAGGAAAGAATTTGAAATTCCGGAAAGTGATTTAGGAAAGAAAATATCTATCGAATTTGATGGGATTTTCAGGAATAGTTCTGTTTGGGTTAATGGGCATCTTATAGGTAATCACAAAAGTGGTTACATACCATCAAACTATGATTTGACTGATGTTTTGCGTTACGGCAGCGAAGGTAAAAATGTAATATTTGTGAAGGTCGATGCACGCCAGTTCGAAGGCTGGTGGTATGAAGGCTGTGGTATTTACAGGCATGTTTGGCTTATTAAAACCGATAAGCTGCATGTGGATAGATTTGGAACCTACATAACTACACCCAAAGTAACATCTGAGGAAGCTTCGGTAAGCATAAAAACCACTCTTAAAAACGAATACAAAGAAATAAAAAAAATTACGCTTGTTTCCAAAATTGTTGATAAGAATAGTGCGGTGCTCGATACAAAAACTTCCACTCAGCCAATATCTCCTTTTGAACGGATAGAAATATCCCAGACAGGAGCAATTGAAAAGCCTTTGCTATGGTCTCCCGAAACCCCAAATCTATACAAGGTAGTTACTGAAGTTTATGAAAATGGAAATATCGTTGATACTTATGAGACTGTTTTTGGTGTAAGAACAATAGAAATCAACCGCAATGGATTTTTCCTCAACGGAAAATTATATCCAGTTAAAGGTACTTGCAATCATCAGGATTTTGCAGGCATAGGTGTTGCTCTTCCCGATAAGATTAACGAATATAAAATAAAGCTGTTGAAAGAAATGGGCAGTAATGGTTATCGATGCTCTCATCATCCTCCAACTCCAGAGCTGCTTGATATTTGTGACCGTCTCGGTATGCTTGTCGTGGATGAAAACCGTCACTTATCAAGTTCCGAAGATGGTTTAAAAGATTTAACTACCATGCTGTACAGAGATAGGAATCATCCTTCAATATTTATGTGGTGTATGGAGAATGAAGAAGCAATTCAAGGTACTGTAACCGGAACCAGAATACTTGAAACGATGGTTGAAACTACACATAGGATTGATTCCACCCGACCTGTAACTGCAGCTATGAATCATGGAAGAAATGAAGGCGGCTATAGCGATGTACTGGATGTTGTAGGATATAATTACGGCGATAAGGGACTGGCGTATGTGAAAGATCATGAAAGTTATCCTGATAGAATATTGTTCTCAACCGAATCTACTAGCTTCATCTCAACACGTGGTGAATATGAAAACAATTATGAAAAGGGCTACGTTTCAAATCTTGGATTATGGCAGCCTAACTGGGGACCTTTGCCGGGCGAAGACTGGGCGGATGTAGTTAAGTACCCTTTTCTTGGCGGGACATTCGTGTGGGCAGGATTCGATTACAGAGGTGAACCTACT
>Ga0105106_10002378_pt1 | contig 13571 bp, 8 predicted proteins | sample PPLLaktember2015_5_FD_79109 | JGI IMG/M metagenome (GOLD analysis project Ga0105106, IMG submission 79109) | Freshwater sediment microbial communities from Prairie Pothole Lake near Jamestown, North Dakota, USA - PPLs Lake P8 Core (1) Depth... | ecosystem: Environmental > Aquatic > Freshwater >...
GGAGCCGCTCGATCACGGGATGCCGGCCGTCGACAATCTCGATGACCGATCCGTTGTTGACATCCGGCCTGACGTAATCATTCTCCGCGGCAACCGCGGCAAGCGAGACGTAGCAATCCAATGCCGCGAGTGCACGGGCATTCGTGGTAATCTCGTCGGCATGTGCGGCAACACGAAGGCGGATGACGGTAAAGAGTTGCGTCTCGAGAGCGAGAATGCGTTCTTCCGCATGGAGTATCTTTTCCTCATACTCTTTCAGTGCCGGCGTAATGTACCGTTCGGCACCGGTGAGCGTCTGCTTGCGTGTGTAATCGGGCGGAACCTTGTCCCGATGCGTGTTGGTGATTTCAATATAGTACCCGAAGACGTTGTTGAATCCCACCTTCAGAGATGGAATGCCCGTGCGTTCCCGCTCCCCGGTCTGGAGGCCGGCAATCCATTGCTTGCCGTTGGTGGAAAGGAGACGCAGTTCATCCAGCTCCTGGTTGTACCCCGGCAGGATGACGCCGCCTTCGGCAAGAGCTCCCGGAGGAGCGGGATGAATGGCCGCTTGGATGAGTCCGACTACTTCGGGCAACGGTTGGAGAGCGGTGTGTATACCGCGGAGGGACTCTGACTTGAGTGCGCCCGAACTGCCACGCAGCAGGGCGATTTCCTCCAGGTTGGTGCGCAGTCCCTGCAGGTCACGCGGGCCGGCGCGCGCAGTGCAGATACGGCTATTGAGTCGCTCAAGATCTCCGATCCTCGAGAGGTGTGCCGCAATGGCCTCCCGCAAGGCCGCGTTGCTGACCAGCTCGCTGACTGCATCGAGGCGCGCGCTGATCGGTTCGACTGCATTCAGGGGCTGTGTAATCCACCGTTTCAGGAGCCGCCCTCCCATAGGGGTTGCGGTACGATCGAGCACATGTACGAGAGTCCCATCGCTGTCCCCAGCAATGGACGCGGTGATTTCCAGATTCCTTTTCGTGGAGGGATCCAGCACAATATGGTCGGCAATATCGAACGGCAGGAGTTTGCGGATGTGCAGAAGGTTCGACTTCTGCGTTTCCTGGAGGTAGTGCATGATCGCACCTGCGGCCAGGATCCCGATCGTGAACCCCTGGAGGCCGAAACCCTTCAGGGACTGGGTGTTGAAGTGGGTGGTCAGCAGCTCATACGCATAGTCATCGTTGAAAATCCAGTCGTCGGTTTTTGTCGCCAGGCCGTGAAAACTGGACCGGAGGACCTGCCCGATGGTTTCGGCATCGCGCCGCTGCACGAGGAGTTCTGACGGCTCCAGGGCGCCCACCTGTTCGGCGAGCGCGCTCAACGGCATTTCCGCGACGCGGAAGTCCGCCGTTGTCACATCCACGAACGCAAGGCCGACACGGTCCATCCCCGTCGCGAGCGCGCCCGGCAGTGCGACAGCTGCCAGGTAGTTGTTGCGTTTTTGCTCCAGGACTTTATCAGAAAATGCGACCCCCGGTGTCACCACCTCAATGACTTCGCGTTTGACAATACCCTTTGCGAGTTTTGGGTCCTCCATTTGCTCGCAGACAGCAACACGGTAACCGGCCTTCAGGAGACGGGGGAGGTAAGCATCCAGAGCGTGATGCGGGAATCCGGCCAGGGGGGTCTCGCCGGCGGTGCCGTTTCCCCGGCGGGTCAGGGTGATACCAAGGACGCGCGCGGCGACCTTTGCGTCGTCATCGAATGTCTCAAAAAAGTCCCCCATCCGGAAGAGCAGTATCGTGTCCGGATACTTCGCCTTCACCTGTGCATATTGCCGCATGAGGGGGGTGGACATACAGAAATCCCGTAATCGCCTAATAAGGCAATTACGGGAAATTCAGCGCTACTTGCAACGCGTCGAAGTGCTATTCAAAATCCATCACACGGTAGCTTTCCCACCAGTTGGTGATGGCATACGTGCGCACGTAGTACCCTGGATAGAAGGGCGGACGGAAGGTCTGGTCCGCCAGCCGGGTGTCATACCGGTACCGTTTGGAGAATCCATGATTCAAGGTGCTGCCGGAGAATGTGCCTACCGCGCCGCGTTCCTTCTGGACGATAGAACCCAACACGCGAAGCTGACCGGTGAGAGGGAGCGAGTTATAGTTCTGCGCTGTGAACGATCCGGTGCGTGTGAAGATGCTCGCGTGGATTTCGCAATTAGTGCGGTTCGCCGTATTATCGGCGACAATGACATTTTGCTCGGCCACAAGCCCGAGGATGTCGTCACTTGTGGTGAACATCGGATTCCTCTCGTACAACACGTCATTCTGGACGACGACGTTTGTCTGCGAAGCGAGTGTCAGCTTTCCGTCGACTGTGCCCTCCACATTGAGTTTGCCTGTTGCCAGAATTGCACCGTTAAAACTCGCATCGCTGAGGTTGACGGAATCAATGATCGCCCCGGCGGCCGTGTTGCCGCTCCTGATATAGGCCTTGCCGTCATTGTTTGCCGACGTGCCGGGAACCAGTGTCACATAGATGTCGCCGATGTACTTTCTGCCGCCGCTGACGCTTGCAGTGAGAATTTCGGAGATGTCACTGGGAAAGTTGATGGGCGCGATACCGGTCTCATAGCCGTCTTTAAAAATCGCCTTATTGGTTCCCTTCCCCACTTTGGGCGGGTCGAAACCCTTCGCCGTGGTCGCCTTCTGCATGAACACCGGGCTTCCGTTGATGTGCAGGTTGCCATTGGAGTGGACACGGCCCCACACTGTGTCGGAGTTTACCCAGAACACATTTCCTTCAAAGTCGGTCATCCATGCAAAGAGCGTAAAACTGTTCTTCTTGTTCCTGTCAAAGAAGACCTCCACGGTGTCGTGCAACGACGCACCGCCGCCCATCGGATACGTGGAGACGCTCCGGAGTCTGAGACGATTGCCGCTGATGGCCTCCATCGATGCAACAAAACTTCCGGTATAGACTGTGCCGTCAAATGTCTGGGACATGCTCGCAAGAGAGCTGGTGTCCTGATAGAATTTCGCTAGACGCGCGTTGGCCCCTGCCAGCGCAAGATCATGCGACGCGGTCATGGAGTTGTACATTGACATGTTGCTGACCGCCTTCGTGGCCACGGTATTGATGTTCCTTGAAATGTAGCCAAGGATGAACGAAACACCGAGGACGAGTATCAACGCTGCTCTGCCACCCACGATGAGTTACCTCCTTGAATTCTGAGATGCCAGACGCGTCTGCTGCCAGTACGAGCTGGAAAACAGCGCACTCTCGTTGCCTGTCGTCGTATTGTCAACGCTGTAGACGGCATACGGATTCTGAACTTCCATCGTGATTTCCACCTCATGAATCTCTGATAGCCGGTCCGAGGCAACCGGCAGTGCAAGGTCTTCACCGGTGTTGGCGATGTACCGGAACCGGAATGTCGTCACCACGCCGACCTTGAGCCCGTTGACCCCGTTGACGGTGCGGTACACGTAACGGTCCAGGACGTTCTGCGTATGGCTGAGCTCGTCAATTGATCCAAGGAAATACCGGACTGTATCCAACGGCGCACCGTCCCGGTTGAGGTCTGTCAAAAATGTGACACTGGACGTGTCCGCCTCGAGAACTGTCTGCTCGTGCTCGGGAACCCCGAATCCCATGTTCCGGAATTCGCCTTCCATGACCTGCACGCTGGTCACCAGCATCTCCTGCACCGACATATCGCCTTGATAGACGGAGTAGGTCTCATTTGCGATGTCATTGACGGTAAGCACGTTCAGCGTGAGCATGCCACCCATCAAGATTGAGCTGATGTAATCCAGTATATCCGCCATTGCCGTCTCCCTCAGTCAAAGTGAAAGTAACCCATAACAAAACCTGCTCTCAAAGTGTCTACCATTGCGTCCCCTGCCGGAGGATATGTCCGCCATGTCCTCATGTCGAGTCTCTTCACGAACGTCCGGGATGAGGAGATATGCTCAAGATCGTCCGGATCCACATAGGACACCCTGAACGACGTCCGGTAACGGCGACCCGATGTCCCTGCTTCTCTTTCTATACTGAAGCCGTCAAAGTCATCGAAATCATTGAACAAATGCATTGAGTCTTCCCCCGCTTCAGGTCCCAGGTCATTCGGCGAGGTGAGCGACCAAGCATTGGTAAGGCCGATATTCATGGTGTCGGTGATGCTGTCGAACGCCATGCCCTGGGCCATTTCGATGAAGGATGTGGTTATGGACGTCAGAAAGATGCCATCCTGTCCGCTCGAAATGGAGTCTCCCGCGTTTCCACTGAGGTCATAGAAATTGACGATCAGCGTCGAGAGCAGGATAAACGCCGCAATGGTGATAATCGTGTGACCCGTACTCATGGAATCCCTCTCCGGTGGCCTTTACTGCTGCAGCAAAGGGACGCAAAAGCCATGCCAGGCAAACGTGTTGAATAGGCAGCACAAGGAAGGTATTAACGGCTCGCGGGGGAGACCCAAGGGATGGTTTCTACACTCGGGCATGAGAGACTGTGCAACGGGAAGGATCGGGAGCTGTGTCACCTGAGGGAACACATCGGTGACACGGAGACCGGATGAGTTCACTCCATCATCATGAAAATGCCTTCGATGCGTCCCATCGGAGCGGACAGCTGCACGCCGGCAACATCGTTTTTCACGCGGTCGTACGTCTCTCTCGCAATTGCCACTCCTTCGCGGAAGCCCTCTTCCTTCGTCGTGGTCTTGCGCATCCGCGAGAGGATATCCGGAGGCACGCTGGCACCGGGCACTTCGTTGTTCATGAATTCCGCGTTTCTGTACGAGATGAGGGGCCAGATGCCGCAGAGAAGCGGGAGGTGCACGTGTTCGATCCGCTTCATGAACTGTTCGAGCAGACGCAAGTCGAACACCGGTTGCGTGATCATGTATTCGGCACCTGCCTCAATCTTCCAATCAAGCCGCCGGAGTTCTTCATCCAGATTGATCGCGCCGGGGTTCACGCCCACCCCGATGCTGAAACCCGTCGGTTCGCCGATCGGGTTCCCCGCAAGGTCGAGGCCATGATTCAGACGATTGATGATGTTGGTCAGCCCGATGGCATCGACGTCGAACACAGCCGTGGCGTTCGGATAGTTGCCGAGCTTTGGAGGATCACCGGTAATAGCCAGGATATTGCGCATCCCGAGCGCCCATGCGCCCAGCAGGTCGGATTGCATCCCGATCACATTTCTGTCGCGACACGCGAAATGCAGCACGGTCTCTATCCCCACTTCCTTTTGAATAATGGCGGCGAGAGCCAGCGCCGACATCCGCGCCGACGCCCGTGGACCGTCAGGGATATTGATCGCATCGATCCCAAAGTGGTAGAGCCGGCGGGCTTTTTGTACCTGCGAAGACGGCGAAACCCCTTTGGGCGAGACAAGCTCCACCATGGTGACAAACTGGTGCTTGGCGAGCTTGTTGCTGACGCGTGATTTCTCCGCTATCGGCACAACGGTGACCGCTTCGGGAGTCCTCACCTTCAACTCCTCCGCCGTCAGATCCATGCGTTTCGAAGGCTGAAGCGCATGCACTGCACGCCGGATCGCCTTGATGTGCCCGGGATTGGTGCCGCAGCACCCCCCCACCACTTGCGCTCCGGAAAGAATGAACCGCTTTGCATACTCGGCAATGTATTCGGGCGACGTCATGTAGATGTTCCGACCGCCGACATTCTGCGGAACGCCGGCGTTTGGCTGGACCGAGATCGGCAGTTTGGTAAGCGGCTTGAGGTGCTCAAGGGCTTCAAGCATCGCCTTTGGGCCGACGGAACAATTCAGCCCCAGCACGTCGACATCGCACTTCGTCACTTCCGTCACGAACGTTTCGAGAGTAGCGCCGCTGAGGAGCACGCCGTCATCGTTCACCGTCACCTGCGCCATCACCGGAATCTTCGGATCTAGTTCGCGGATTGCGCGAATTGCCTGCAGCAACTCACTCACAAGGGCAAATGTCTCCAGGACCATCAGGTCGACCCCGCCGTCCAGCAGTCCCCTGGCTTGCTCCTTGAATACATCTTTCGCTTCATCGTAGGAGAGCTTGCCAATCGGCTCTATCTGCACACCCAACGGTCCGATTGAACCGGCCACGAGTGTCGTGTCGCCGGCCACCTTACGGGCGATTTCCGCCCCTGTTCGGTTGATCTCATAGACTTTGGCTTCGAGTCCGTGCGGCGCCAGCTTGAAGCGGTTTGCTCCGAACGTGTTCGTTTCAACGACATCCGCACCCGCATTGATGTAGTCACGATGGACTTCTCCGACGAGATCGGCGTTCGTGAGGTTGAGCTCGTCGAAGCACGTGTTGATGTAGATTCCCTTTTCGTAAAGGTACGTGCCCACTCCTCCGTCGAAAACGATTACTTCGTTCTGAAGCCGTTCACGGAATGATTTCATCGTTGTATCCGCCGGATAATGGTCTTTGCCTGCCAGGGGACATAATACACTTTTCCGGCTTTATTCCCAACCTTGCTACTTCGCGGGGATTTGGTTATCCATTATTCATGTCCATTGTCTCTTATCCGTTGAACACGAATACTGGATATCCCCGTGCCCCACACTCCGCTCAACCGCGACCGGGCGAACATCCCGGACGAACTCAAGTGGGATCTCATACCTGTCTATGCTGATTTTGATGCTTGGAAAGACGGCAAGGCCCTTCTCCTCAGGGAGGTCGAGAGGATCCCCTCCTACCGCGGGACCCTCGGCACATCGCCGGAAGCGCTGCTTGCATGTTTCGAGCTGACAACCTCCATCAGCAAGTTGTACGCACGCCTCTCCACGTACGCTTCCGCCCATGCCGACACTGATACTCGAAATGCGGAGCACCTTGCATTCCAACAGGAAATACAGCAGATCGGAACCGACATCGGCGCGTTCACGTCGTTCATCGAACCAGAGCTCCTCCAGATCGGCCGGCCGACCATTGAGAGATTTCTCGCCGCCGAGCCGCGACTGTCTGTATACCGGCAGTCGATGGACGACGTTCTGCGCCGGGAAAAACATACGGGGACCGCATCCGAGGAACAGCTGATCGCCGATGCCGGTCTCATGGCCGATTCCTCCGGCGGCATCTACACCGTTTTTTCCAACGCCGATTTCCCCTTCCCGACGGTCACCCTGCACGACGGCGTTTCGCTCAAACTGGACAAGGCGGCGTTCGCCCTTCATCGCGCCACCCCGCATCGCGAAGACCGCCGTGCGATCTTCGAGGCGTATTTTGGCGCGTTCCACGCTTACCGTCGTACGTTTGGCATCGGGCTGTACAGTGAAGTGAAGAAGAACCTTTTCTACCGGCGCGCCCGGAAATATTCCTCATGCCTGTACAGCGCGTTGGACGGACCGAATATCCCGGTGGATGTGTACCATGCGCTTGTGAAGAATGCGCGGGAGAACCTTCCCACACTGCACCGGTATCTTGAACTGCGGAAGAGGCTTCTCGGAGTGGAACAACTGCACAGCTATGATCTGTATGTCCCTGTCGTGCCCGAAGTCGATCTCGCCTATTCCTTCGCAGAGGCGGGCGAGTTGATTCTGGCATCCCTGGCGCCGCTCGGCACCGACTACGTCACCATCGCCCGGCGCGCGTTTGCCGAACGCTGGATGGATGTGCTTCCCAACGAAGGCAAAATCGGCGGCGCATACTCCAACGGCGCGGTCTACGACGTGCATCCGTATATCCTTCTGAATTTCAACGGCAAGTACGATGACGTCAGCACCGTGGCACATGAGCTCGGCCACACAATGCACAGTTTTCTTTCGAATCGCACACAGCCCTATCCGACGGCCCACTATTCTATTTTCGTGGCGGAGGTGGCATCCACTTTCAACGAAGCGTTGTTGATGGAGCACCTGTTGCAGACCGTGACCGACCGGCGCGTGCGGCTCTCGTTGCTGGTCAACTATCTGGATGGTGTTCGCGCAACCCTCTTCCGGCAGACGCAGTTTGCCGAGTTTGAGCTGGCGATCCACGAGCGGGTGGAACAGGGGGAAACACTCACCGGTGATACCCTGTGTTCACTGTACGAGGATATCGCCCGCAGGTACTATGGGCACGACCGCGGTGTGTGTGTCGTTGATGATATGATCAAAGGGGAGTGGGCGGCGGTCCCCCACTTCTACTACAACTTCTACGTCTATCAATACGCAACGTCGCAGACCGCATCCACTGCGCTGGCGGAGATGGTGTCGTCCGGAAACCCGGACGCAACCCGACGCTATCTCGATCTCCTTTCGGCAGGCGGCTCAGACTATCCGATTGCGTTGCTGCGTGCGGCAGGAGTGGACATGACCGGTCCGGAACCCTTTGCACTGATGATGCGGAAGGTGAACAGGGTAATGGATGAGGTTGAAAGGATCCAATTCTCCATGCACGATGCGTGATGGAGCATCGCGCTGCCTACTTGGGGTACTTTCCGATCACCTTGTTCACAAAGCGGTGGAACGCGTGAATCGATTTCACGGGTTCGAGAAACATCAGAATGCATTCGCGCGAAATCACCCCGATGCCTGCCTGTTCCGCCGTCGCAATTGCCTCGGCCGACTCCGACCCGGGCTGCATCCAGATATGCGTGATACCTTTGGCAATACACTCTTTGACGACCGACGCGGTGACCGCAGGAGGAACCACGGTGACCACCGAGTGCACGTCCGCCGGCAATGCGGTCACATTCTTATAGCACGTATCCCCATCCACGCTGCCCAGCGTGGGGTGAACCGGGTAGACAACGGCTTGTTTTTCTTTCATCGTCCGGTACACGATATGCCCAAACTTCTTTGTATCCGCCGACACACCGATCACGGCGAATGCCCGTGAGGTGAAGAAGGCGTCGAGGGTGTCCCGTGCTGCGCGTTGCATGATCATTCTCCGATGATAGCGTCAGTTCCCTAGTCGAATACCCTTTCCAGTGCCTCGTAGTCGCTGTGCATTCTCCGGACGGCACCGGTGATTTTCTTTTCATCGTTCGAAGCCATCACGGCTTTGACGTATGCGACGGAAGTGGAAAGCCGTTCCCGGGCAGCCCGGAACGACTCGTCCCGCTTCATGAGACGCTCCGGCAGTCGTACGGCGTTGAGGGTATCCATCGCTGCACTCAACGTTGTCACGGCGTCTGTGAGTTCGTTCATCCTGCGTTCGGGCATATAGTAGTGATAGATCATATATAGCACCTGGTGGAAGGCGTCGATTTCCTTCAACACCGGCTTGATGATCCGCACCATCTTCTCGTACTGCATATGCAATTTCTCCGCCGCATCAAGCTTCGGCTGAAGCTCCGTCCCGGCCATCGCTGACTTGTACTGACCGGCAGCTTGCTGCAAACGCTTCACGCCCTCGTCCCACGCATCTTTCTTGTCCCGCAGAATGCCGGGCAATTCTGCGGCAGCAACTTCCGCAACTCCGCTGTCGATGTCAGTCCACAGCGACGCCATCATTGCCGTATCCTTCTTCGGCCAGGCGGTGTGCCAGAGTGTATAGATCGGTGAATGGAATTTCTGCAGTGCAGGCACCTGGGCCTTAACCTCCGCTGCGTGCGCATCGTGCGTGTCCTGCGCGCTGGTGACCCGGGGAGCACTGATCAGCGAGAGCCCGAGGAAGAGTGCGATCATCTGTTTCGCCATGGTACATTTCCTTCTCCATTCATGAATGATGCCGGAACTGCCTTCAACGTCTGAGACGCAGACTGGCGTGAACGGACGCGCCTCGTTTCTGTTCACTCCTGTGTCTGCGTCTCTGCGATGCTTGCCCTACCGGCAATCACCGGTACCGGCTGAGTGCTTTCATATAGTTTGCCCGTTCGAATGCGCTTGGATCCGCCACGGCCTTCTGACTCATGCTGCCGCGCATCTGTTTCACCGAGACGTATTCATGCTCCTGCATCCACCGGTCGAGGCCGGTCAACACCTCCGCGAGGTGCTGCGGGCCATGGTGCAGCAGGCTCGAGCAGAGCATGGTGACGTCCGCGCCTGCCATGATCAACTTAATGGCATCCTCCGCTGTATGCACACCGCTCGTTGCTGCCAGGCTGGCTTTGATCTGGCCGAACAGAATGCCGATCCACCTCAGTGGCAGCCGCAGTGACCGTGACGTGCTGAGTTGCACGTTCGGCACCACTTCCAACGCCTCAATATCCACATCGGGCTGATAGAAGCGGTTGAACAGCACCAACCCGTCGGCACCGGCCTCGTCGAGACGCCGCGCCATATGGGACATGGAGCTGAAGTACGGGCTCAGCTTAATCGCCACGGGGATTTTCACCGTCGCCTTGACCGCCTTGAGCACATCGATGTACCGTTGCTCCACGTCGACACCGGTCATCTGGGGGGCGGCGGGAATATAATAGACGTTCAGCTCCACAGCGTCGGCGCCTGCTTCTTCAAACTTCTTCGCGTACCGAATCCACCCGCCGGTGGAGACGCCGTTAAGACTCGCAATGACCGGAATCGAGAGGGCCTTCTTGGCCTTTGCCAGTTCCTTCACGTACTCCTCGGGGCCGAGGAAGTACTCGCTGGCTTCGGGCAGGTACGATATCGCTTCCGCGAAGCTTTCCGTCCCGCTCGAAAGATAGTGATCGAGTTCGGCCGCTTCGTGTTCTATCTGTTCTTCGAATATTGAGTGCATCACCACAGCAGCCGCCCCCGCATCCTCCAGCCGCTTCATGCTGTCCACCGCGCGTGTCAGAGGACTGGCAGAGGGAACCAGAGGGTTTTTCAGATGCAAGCCGAGATATGAGGTTGAGAGATCCATTGTATGAGATTCCTGTGTAGTTCGCGTTCGCTGTCAGTGCGTGCCGGCTGGCGTTGTGGCATTCCACTCTTTCGCCGCATCCTCAAACCACTCCCACCGGTGTTTTGCGTCTTCCTCCGCCAGTACCATCAGGCGCTTTGCCTCTTCGGGATTGCTCTTGGTGAGCATCTTGTACCGCGTCTCGAGGTATGCGTACTCCTCGAACTTCATCTTCGGTGGTTTCGAATCCAGCTTCAGAGGGTTCTTTCCTGCGCGGGCGAGCGCGGGATTGTACCGGTAGAGCGGCCAGGCGCCGCTGTCCACTGCACCCTTCTGGCTTACCATCCCCTTGGCCATGTCAATTCCATGGGCAATACAGTGGCTGTAGGCAATGATGATCGCAGGACCGTTGTAGGCATCCGCTTCGAGGAATGCACGGATGGTCTGCAGATCGCTGTGTCCCATCGCCACCTGGGCCACGTACACGCTGCCGTATGTCATGGCAATGCGCCCCAGGTCTTTCTTGGCGAGCGGCTTCCCGCCTGCGGCGAACTTCGCAACAGCAGAGCGCGGAGTCGATTTTGACATCTGGCCGCCGGTGTTCGAATAGACTTCAGTATCCAGCACGAGGATGTTCACGTTCTTACCCGACGCAAGCACGTGGTCAAGGCCGCCGAAACCGATGTCATACGCCCAGCCGTCACCGCCCATGATCCAGATGCTGCGCTTCACCAGGTTGTCCGCCAGCGAGAGCAGGCTTTTCGCATCAGGATCGTTCATGCCGGCGAGCTTCTGCTTCAACCCCACAACCCGGTTGCGCTGTTCGTGAACTCCGGCTTCGTCAGACTGGTTTGCATTCAGCAGGCCTGTGACCAGGTCATCGCCGATTGCGGATGCGAGTTTCTGCACAAGCTCACGCGCCATTTCCGCGTGCTTGTCGACGGTCAGCCGGATACCAAGACCGAATTCTGCATTGTCTTCGAAGAGCGAGTTGGACCAGGCGGTTCCGCGACCATCCTGATTCACAGTCCACGGTGTCGTCGGGAGATTCCCCCCGTAGATGGACGAACAGCCCGTGGCATTGGCAACAATCGTGCGGTCACCAAACAGCTGGCTGGCCAGCTTCACGTACGGCGTTTCGCCGCACCCGGAGCACGCGCCGGAGAACTCAAAGAGCGGCTGCAGGAACTGCGAACCTTTCACCGTGTCCACCTTCACCTGGCGACGATCGATATCCGGAATCGCAAGGAAGAAGTCGAAATTTGCCCGTTCCGGCTCGCGCAGGGCTCCCTGCGGGGCCATGTTGATGGCCTTTAGACGCGTTTCGGCTTTGTTCTTTGCCGGACACACTTCAACACAGAGCTCGCACCCGGTGCAGTCTTCGGGCGCAACCTGCACAGTATACTTCATCCCCTTGTATTCCGGTCCGCGGTAGTCGGTGGCCTTGTATGTTGCGGGAGCGCCGGCAAGCGACTTCGGACCATAGACTTTGGTCCGGATGGCGGCGTGCGGACAGACCATCGCGCATTTATTGCACTGGATGCATGTTACCGAATCCCACACCGGTATTTCCAGAGCGATATTCCGTTTCTCCCATTGTGTCGTGCCGAGCGGGAACGTGCCGTCCACCGGCATCGCGCTGACAGGCAGACTGTCGCCAAATCCGGCAATAATCGGCGCGGTCACTTCCTGCACGAACTCCGGCGCCCGTGCCGAAACGACCGGAGGCATGGCGATCTCGCTCGTCACCTTCGCCGGCACTATCACCTCGTGCAGATTCGCAAGCGTCTGATCGACCGCCTGGAAATTCTGCTGGACGATCTGGTCACCCTTTTTGCCGTAGGTCTTCTTGATGGAGTTCTTGATTGCCTCGATCGCCTGCTCGCGCGGCAACACACCCGAGATGGCAAAGAAGCAGGTCTGCATGATCGTGTTGATGCGCACGCCCATGCCGGTATTGTTCGCAACCTTGTAGGCATCAATGATATAGAACTTGATTTTCTTGTTGATCAGCTGCTCCTGGATGAGCTTCGGCAGGTGATCCCACACTTCATCGACGCCATAGATGCTGTTCAGCAGGAACGTGCCTCCCGGCAGACAGGGCTTCAGCACGTCGTATTTCTCGAGGAAGAACCATTGATGGCACGCGACAAACTTCGCCTGGCTGATCAGGTATGTCGAATGAATTGGGCGCGGTCCGAACCGGAGATGTGACGTGGTCGTGGAACCCGACTTCTTCGAGTCGTACACGAAGTAGCCCTGGGCCGAAAACTCCGTGTCTCCACCGATGATCTTGATGGAGTTTTTGTTGGCTCCGACGGTACCGTCTGCACCCAGACCATAGAATATCCCGCGGAACACGTCGTCGGCTTCAGTGGAAAAGCCATGATCGTAGTCGAGACTGTTGTTGGTGACATCGTCGATGATCCCGACCATGAAGTGATTCTTGGGGTGTGCCTTGGGGAGTTCGTCAAACACCGCTTTCACCATCGCCGGGGTAAATTCTTTCGAGGAAAGCCCGTAGCGGCCGCCGATAACCCTGGGCATGCTCGTCACCGGAGCAGTGCCGTTCATCAACGCCTCGTTGATCGCCATGACCACATCAAGATACAGCGGCTCGGCGGGAGCGCCCGGTTCTTTCGTGCGATCCAGCACCGCTATCTGCTTCACGGTTGCGGGGAGGGCATCCACAAAATGCTGGACCGAGAACGGACGGTACAGCCGGACCTTGATCAGGCCGACGTTTGCCCCCTTCGCGTTCAGAAACTCCACGTACTGCGCATTCGTGACTTCGTACTTCGAGATGAAGTAGTCGTAGGAAACGGAGCCACAATTCGACCCAACGCAGTTGGCGGCTGCGTCCGGCGCGTTGCCGGGATCGCCGACAAACAGCCAC
>Ga0105106_10002379_pt1 | contig 13568 bp, 14 predicted proteins | sample PPLLaktember2015_5_FD_79109 | JGI IMG/M metagenome (GOLD analysis project Ga0105106, IMG submission 79109) | Freshwater sediment microbial communities from Prairie Pothole Lake near Jamestown, North Dakota, USA - PPLs Lake P8 Core (1) Depth... | ecosystem: Environmental > Aquatic > Freshwater >...
CGCCAGCGCGGCCGCGTCCCCGCGCGCGCACGCCTCGGCGAGGAACAAGTCGCAGCCGTGCACGGCCGCGAACGCCGCCGCGAGCTCGAGCGTCGGGTCGAGTGCCCGCGCGAGCGCACCGACGAACGAGGCATCGTCCCGCCCGGCCGCAGGCCAGCGCGTCGCGGCCTCGGCGAGCATCGTGGTGATCGCCCGCTCGACCTCACCCTCGTCCCACGCCGCGGCGTCGAGGCTTGTGAGGACGACCTGCGCGAGCGCGGCAACAGCCACTCGCGAGAGAGTCTACCTCCGAACAAAAAACGTCGCCGGCCTCCCCCGAGGCTCCGCTACACACGCGCTGCTACCGAACACGGAGCCTATCGAAACACGGCGCTCGCCCCTGTAATTCGAGCGACGTGCCTTGGGGGAAACCGGCGACGCACGAGTGCGGACCGAGAAGCCCTGCTCCAGGCTTCTACCGGTGCATGGCATGGGAACGCGCCGACCTTCACGACGCGGTCGATGCGCTAGTAGCTAGTACCCGCCCGAGCTCGAGCCGCTCGTGCCCCCGTCGTCGCCCGTGGAGCCCATGTTCGTGCAGCTGCCACAACCGAGGCCTTCGACCTCGTTCACGCACACAGCGTCCCAGGCCGTGTCGCAGCAGTACGCATCGCTCGTGCACACGCACTCGGCGACCTCCGCGTCGTCGCAGCCGGGCTGCACTTGTTCGCTGCAACAATCGGTGTCGGTGGGCCCGAGTGGCTCGTTGCATGCGAGGCAGCCATTCGCGACGCCGGTGTCGATGCAGAGCTGATCCCACACGACCATGCAGCAGAACGGGTCTGCTTCGCACACGCACGCGGAAGCGACCACGTCGATGCAGCCGGGTCCGTCGTGCGGCGTGCAGCAGTCGAACGGGAAGTCGGTGGTTCCGACCCCGCGCTCGCACGAGCCGCAGCCGGTCTGTTCGACATGTTTCGCGCAGAGCTCGTCCCAGCCCGCCTCGCAGCACGCCGGATCGATCGCGCACACGCAGGCTTCGACGTCGTCGTCGATGCAGCCCACGCCCATACCCGGGCTGCAGCACTCGCCACCATTGTCGGGCGGCGGCGCGCGGCCGGTGTCGCTTCCGAGATCGAACGCGGGGCCGACAGTGTCCCCACCGCCCACTTCCGCATCGGCACTCTCGTCGTCGATGCCGTCGCCGTAGCCGTCGGAGCCGGAGCCGGGATTGCCGGTGGTGAGGCCGTCCTCCTGCTCGGGGTCGAAGACGGCCGGCCCCGTGGAGTCGAACCCCGACTCTTCCAGCTTCGGTGGGCCGAACACGGCCTCGCAGCCACCCGTCAGGATGGCCGTACCGAGAACGATCGCCCGTGCCGTCTCAGCCGGCAGGCGTGGTGAACGGAGGTGCACCACTGCAAGTCCATTCGAAGTGATCGAGGATCACCATCGAGTCGAAGATCGCATCCGCGTTGTCGAAGATCGCGAAGACGAGCGTGACGTCTTCGTCCGGACGCACCGGCGCGGAGCTCGTGAGCCACCTCGTGCCGCCGTGGTTCTCGGCCGCGAAGCCGGCGAGCTGCGGCGCGGTGCACAGCCCCGGGCACTGATCGCTCGGCGCGTCCTTGTAGTCGAAGAACACGGTCTTCACCGAGATGGGATTGCCCTCCTCGTCGAAGGACACGTTGCCGGTCCAGCGCTCGGACTCGAGCCACGCGACGAACATGTCGTTGAACGGCGCCTCGTGGAGCTCGTAGAGCGGATACTCGATCGAGAAGAACGCGAAGTCGAACGCGAAGCCGTTCATGCCCTCGGGCACCTTCGCGCTCATGCGCAGCTCGCTGTAGTCGTACGCCGCACCGCCCTTGAGCCACGGGTCCCACAACGTGTTCGAGCAGTCGCCCGTGCCGACGAGGCTCGGGTCTTCCCAGCAGTCCTCGGTGTCGCTCACGCGCCGGACGTCGAGGGGCTTCGGCAGCGTGTAGAGCGGCGCCTCGTCGGGCGGCGCGCCATCGAGGTTCATGAGCACGGTGCTCGGACACGCGCGATTGTCGGGTTGGCCGTTGATCGGCCCGCACCGGCCTGGATATTCGGCCGCGAGCTCCGCGGGAGACAGCGTGAGATCGGCGGCGCGACCGGTGGACAACACCACGAACTTGTCGCCCTCGCGCGGGCTGAACTCGTCGTGCGTACCGAGCTTCCCGCTGTGCACCGCAATCGCGTCGGCGTAGCCGTTGAACTCGCCGACGACCTGGGGGCCGCTCGTGTCCGCGCAGTTGAGGCCCACCGCATGCCACAGATCGTCGTCGTGCGTGTCGCACGACGGCCACGGCGGCGTCTCGCAAGCCGGTTCCGCATCGGGAACGCCGAGATCGAAGCGAACGTCCGATGTCTCTTCGCCGTCGCTCTCGTCTTCGTGATGGTCGTCGTCGGCCGTCTCTCCGAGAGTGGAGAGCGTGGTGCCGTCGTCGTCGGCACTCCCCGAGCTCGTCCCCTCTGCGCTGTCGTCGTTGCCGGATCCGATCGTGGCGTTGGAGCCGATGAACCCGTGGACTTCGCAGCCGAGCGCGGCCACCACGATCAGCGTGGCGGACCGAGAGCGGCCGCGTCCAACCAGCAAAGCCATCGCCTTCTACGATAGCGCACAACGTGCCGAGGGCGCCAGTCGTTCGAGACCTGCACATCCACGCGCCACCGCACGGCCCGGACCGTTCGCAGGGGCTCGCGCGAGGCAGTGCGCGCGGCGGTCAGCTCGTCGCGAACGAACCGCAGTGCACGTCACCGAATGGCGCGAGCTATTCGGACGCGTCGTCGTGGGGGCCGATGGCGCGGCGGACCGCGGCGGCGTGGGGGCCCTTGGCGTGGTCGGCGAGGAACTCGACCGCGCGCGCCTTCGCTTCGTCGAACCGGCCCAGGCGTGCGAGGGCACGAATCGCGAGCGCGCGACGCTCTTCGACGAGCTGGCCGCGCGGGAACTCGCTCGCGATCCGCTCGGTGAGCTCGAGCGTCGCCTTCGCATCGTAGGCGAGGCTCTTGCGCGCACGGGCGACGAGCATCGCTTCCTGCAAGTACTTGTCGTCGGTGGTCTCCGGCGAGACGGCTGCGCTCGTGGAGGCCGGCTTGCTGTCGGCCACCGGCTCGCGGCGACGATCGTCGCGCTTGCTCGGGGCGGCCGGCTCCGGGAGCAGCTCCGGCTCTGGCTCTGGCTCTGGCCCTGGCTCCACCGCGGCACTCGGCGCCCGCGATGACTCGTGCGGGATCGCGGCGCGCGACAGCTCGACCTCGTCGACGGGAACCTCGTCGACAGCGACGACCGGCACGGGCTCGACGCGGGGAGCGTCGGTGGTCGTTGCCTTCCACAGACCGATCGCACCACCGATCGCGAGCACGCCGACGATCGCCTTGACCCCGAACGAGCCCGTGGCCGCCGAGGGTGCGAGCGCGCCGGTCTGGGTCAGCGCCTGCGCTGCCATCGCGCCCTGCAACGATGCGAGACCTGTGGTCGTGTCGAGACCGGTGACCGTCGCCGCGGCACCATGGGTCAGGTCGGCACGCAACGCCGCGGACAGCGTGGGGTCGTCGAGCCAGCGAGTCGGCTCGCCAGGCCCGGAGGGCAGTGAGGACGATTCAGTCATGCGCCTGCTCCCACCACGGCCTTGCCTGTCGCTTCGGCCACGACGGGCTCGGCCTGCAGCTGGGCGTGCACGCGCGCGAATTCACGACGCGCGGCGTGCAGCCGGGAATACACGGTGCCGACGGGGATGCCGAGCGCACGCGCGATCGCGTCGCATGACTCCCCCTCGAGCTCGAAGAGCACGAAGACGACGCGCTTCTCCACCGTGAGGGCATCGAGGGCCTGCTGCACGCGGCCCAGTGCCTGGCGCGCCTCGGCCGCGTCGCCGGGCGTTGCCCCGGGACCTGCGGCGAGTGCGATGGAGTCGGTGTCGGCATCTTCGAGCTTTCGCTTCGTCTTCTTGCGGCGGTCCGAGGCGACCCGGAACGCAATCTCTGCCAACCAGGTGGTCGGCTTCGCTGAACCCATGATGAATCCGCCGCGCCGGTGCGCGACCAAGAAGACCTCTTGCAACAAATCGGGCACGTCTTGCCCTTGCGCCCCCAGTCGCAACAGGAAGCGTGCGACGAAGTCGGCGTGAGCGCGATAGAGCGCCTCCGCGTCCAGGTGCTGTCCGGTCACCGCGAAGGTGGAGGGTCCCACGGTCTGCATGGCTGTACCAGGCCTTTTCCTTCACGGTGGCTGGCCATACACCGCGTTCGGCATCGGGTGCGCAGGTGGGGAAGCGCTCACCACACCAGGATCGACAGACCCGCTTCCAACGCGAGTCCGACCGTCGGGAAACGACGTACCACACTTTCCTGCGTGATCGTCACGGCCTCGAACACCGGCTGCACCACCGCGGCGAGGCCGTCGACGCCGAGCGTGAACGACACGCGCCGCGCGAGTCGGACGCGCACGTCCGCGCCGAACGGCACGACGACCCACGCGACGCGCGAGGTCTGATCGACCATGAAGCCCTGCCCGGCTGCGATGGCCGCGCCGGCGATCACGCCGACACAACCCCGCGGTCGCCAGACCCGCCAGGGTGGGCCGGCGCAGATCTGCCCGAGCGCACCCACGACCGAGAACGTCGCCGCCCCGTCGCCGACCGGCTGGCTGCCCGAGGACGCCGCGATCGCGCCGGTGCCGAGCTCGAGGATCTCGCGCCACGAGAAGTCGAGCACGAGCTTCGCGCCGCCCCCGACGCCGGGCGGGTGACCGTAGGTGAAGAGCCCGGTGAGATCGGTGCGCATCCGCCACACGCGGGGACGTGCGCGCGGCTTGGGTCCGAGGCGCGGCGGCGGCTGGGTGACGCGATCGACCTTCGGCGGCGCGGACGGTGGAGTCGGCGGGCGTGGCTCGACGCCCACGGACTCGAGCACGGTGGCATCGATCGCGAGCGCGATCGCGAGGCCCACGACCGCGTGCAGATCGGTGCAGCGCTCCGGTGCCGGATCGAACGCACGCACCGCGATGATCTCCTCGCCGCGGCGCAGCGTGAACGACAGGCGCAGAGGTGACTCCTCGTCACCGACCACGGCGATGCGCAGGCGCGCGTCGATCTGCGGCGCTTCGAGCCACGCTCGCACCTGGGTGGCGAGTCGCTCGTGCTCGATGCAGGTCGCGCCCGGCCGCACGTCGAGCGCGGCTGCGATGTCGACGGTGTCGATCGCGGTAGGCTCGGCTCCGGGCGTCGAGCCGACCAACCACGCCCCGCACAGGATGCCGAGACCGAGCGCCACGAAGGGGTTCCGGGCCGGCCGCGGTCACGCCTGCCCGCCGCTGCCGTCCCCGCGCCTAACGTACCCCAGAGCCCGTGGAGCAGCAACTCACGCGCACCCGGCTCCGCACTCCATCGCCGCGTCGACGCACAGCTCCCCCCACGATTCGGAGCAGCACGCCTCGAGCTCGTTCTGGACGCAAACGCAGTCCTCGATATCCAGATCGTTGCATTGGGGATCGCCGTGGATCTCGCAACAGGTGCTCGCTCCCGCGGTGCCCTCCACGTCGCTCGTCGCGGGTTCGGTGGTTTCGGTCGTCGAGCTGCTGGACGCGTCGCTCGTGGAGGTTCCCTCGCTCGCCACCGTGTCGCTGGTGTCGAGGTGCCCTTCCTCGGTGCTCAGGCACTCCGCCGCGCAGAAGTCACGCGCCTTCGTCACGCACGCGTCGCTCCACTCGATCTCGCAGCACTCAGGAACGCTCGTGCACACGCATTCCTCCACGCCGTCGTCGTCGCATCCGCGATCGGAATGCGCGAGGCAGCAGGGCCGCGACGCGCCGGTCTCGCCCTGCTCGCTCTGACCGGTCTCGATGCTCGACACCTCGTCGGCGCTCGCCTCGGCGTCCTCGCCGACCGATACGCTCGCGTCTTCGTTCGCGCCCGACGGATCGTCGGAGCCCTGGTCGGTGCCTCCGCCCTCGGCTCCGCCGTCCCCGTACGACGGGTTCACCCGGGTGCACGCGACGCTACCCACGACACCGATCAGAACAAGCCAGCGCATGCCATCAGCCTACGGCATGCAGGGGGCGTCGTCACTCGAACGGATTCGCGCCGGGGTCCGTGTCGATCGTCAGGTCCATCGTGAAGACGCCCGGCGCTCCGCTGCCGGCCATGTTCGCGCGCGGCGGCCAGCTCGTCCTGCGCTGCCAGCTCGTCCTGCGCTGCCAACTCGGTTGACCAAATTGGGCCTCGGGGTCGGTCTCGAGGTCGGACTCGCGCACGACGAAGGCGTCGAGCGTGTCCACTCCACCCATCGAGGAACCAGTATAGTCGCGGCAAGTGCCCGCCAAAGCCTCGAAGAACGCAAATGCGTTGCGCGATTCGACCAAGCGATTCGCCCTCGTCGTGCAGTCCGCTGCGATCGTCGGCTGCGGATATCCGTTTCCCGAGCCGTTCGCGAGCGATCGCGCGGTGTACTCGGAGTCTCTCGCGTACGAGGACGTCGAGATCGAGCTGCCCACGCTCGCGACCCACGAGACCGAGCTGATCCTCGCCGTCGCACCGCACGACATCGGCACCGGCGGGCTGGAGAGTGTGCTGCTCGCGGCGCGCCGCCACGGCGTCCCCGTGCGCGCGTGGCTGGTGCTCGACGACTCGTTCGGCTACTGGCCGAGCGAGCGCAACCTCGCCGACTTCACGGACCACGTGGAAGAGTTCTGGAGCTGGAACGAGCGCGCCGAGCTCGGGGTCGCGCGGATCGTCGTGGACATGGCACCACAGCTCGAGGACAGCGTGCGACTCGCGGCAGCACTCGAGAACGATCGATTCGACGACGCGATCCCCGTGCTCGTCGAGAATCGCGACGCCGAAGGGTTCGCCGCGGCGCAGGCCGACTGGGCCGCCGCGGTCGACGACTGGCACAAAGGCGGCATGCTCGTCGACGTCGTCGCACTGCCGCACTTGCTCGACGACTTCGGCGACGACGACCTCGATCTGCAGGACATGTTCGACAGCCCGATCGACGGCATCGACTGGGACGACGTCGGCTTCCGCGTGCAACAGAACCTCTACGGCACCAGCGCTGCGCGGCTCGGGCCCGAGCTCGTCCGCAGCTACGCCGCCAGCGCGCGCGCGCGCTACGGTGCGCGCGCGACCGTGGTGCTCGGCACCATCGGCGACGCCGGCAAGACCACGCAGACGGCCGGCCACGTCGAGGTCGAGACCTTGCGCGCCGACGCGTCCGCGGCGGCCACCGCCGGCCTCGCACGCGTGCAGCTGTTCTCGCTCGACGGCATGCGCGAGGAGGGCGGCAGCGTCCACTGGCTCGCCGATCTCGAGCTCGAGCCCGCCGAGATCGCGGCGAATCCCGCCGTCGACCAGGCCCGCGCCGACGTGGCGGCACTCGACGCCATGTGATCAGACGTCGTCGTCGACGAGGTGCTCGGCCGGTGCCGGATGCGAGATGAACAGCGTGGGGCTCGACGTCATCCCGTAGGCGCCACTCGGCTCGATCGCGATGACGTCGCCCATCGCGAGCGGACCGATCTTCACGTCCTTGCCGAAGCTGTCGAGCGTCGTGCAGAGCGGACCCGCGAGCAGGACCGGCGCGCCGTCGGCCGTCCCCCCGAGCTTGCGCACGCGGAACGGCCGGCGCACGACCATGCCGAGCAGCCCCGCGGCCGCGAGGTGATGGTTCATGCCGCCGTCGCACACCGCCACGTCGACGCCGCGCGAGCGCTTGGTGGTGACGACCGACGCGAGATACACACCGGCTTCCCCGACGAGATAGCGGCCGGTCTCGAGCACGAGCGTCGCAGCGGAGCAGCGCGGGTCTGCGCGCAGCGCATCGAACATCCCGCCCGTTTTGGCCGCGACCTCGGCGAGATCGAGCGGCGTCTGGCCGTCGTGGTAGACGATGCCGAGCCCGGCGCCGAACACGAGTCGAAGCGGCCGCAGATCGTGACGCTCGGCGGTGCGCCGGAACAGCGCGGTGAAGTTGGACCAGTTCTCGGCGATGGCACTGGCCTTGAGACACTGGGTGCCGGCGTACGCGTGCAGCCCGACGCAGCGCAGCCGCGGCAGCGCGAGGATCTCGCGCATCGCCTCGTCGAGATCGTCCTCGTCGATGCCGAACGCGGTGGGTCGACCCGCCATGTGATCGCCAAAGCCCGCGGGCACGTGTGCGGGTGCGATGCGAACCATGACGTCGACGTCGCGATCGACACGCTGCGCGACGGCACTCAATCGCCGCGCCTCGGGAACCGACTCGAGCACGAGCTCGCCGATGCCGTGCTGCACGGCCAGGAGCAGCTCGTCGTCGCGTTTGGCCGGCCCGGTGAAACCGAGACGGTCGGGCGTGTAGCCGCACTCGATCGCGCGCGCGAGCTCGCCGCCCGAGGACACGTCGAGCCGGTCGACCATGCCCGCCAGGGCGCGCAGGAGCGCAGGATTCGGGTTCGCCTTCACGGCGTAGCTGATCGCGAACCGGCCCCCGAACGCCTCGCGCAGCTGCGCGATGCGCCGCCGCACGTCGGCGAGGAAGACGACGTAACAAGGCGTGCCGCGCGTCCCGGCCAGATCGAGCAGGAACCGTTCGCGGCGCGCGTCCATCGCAGACTCACTCAGCGGCACGACTCGCCACGAGGGCGAGGATCCGCGAGATGGTGTCGAAGTTGTCCATCGTCACGTCCTCCTGCGCGATCTCGAAGCCCGCCTCGGATTCGATGAACACGATGAGGTCGACCATGCCGACCGAGTCCACGGTGCCGTCGGAGAACAGCGTGGTCTTCGCGTCGAGTTCCTCCATGCCCGTCTTGTGACGGAGGTACTGGACCAGGCGTGCTTCGGTGAGTGCCATTGTCGCGGTTCGTCTCTCTCAGCCGCTCTGACAGTCTGCGACCACCCGCGGACGGTCGATCTTGCCGCTCGCGGTGCGTGGCATCGCCGCGCGGACGTGGATCGCCCTCGGCACCATGTAATGCGGCATGTGCTGGCGAAAATAGCGTTCGAGCGCGTCGATGTCGACCGCCGCGTCGGCACGCGCGGCCGTGACCGCGACATGCACCGCCTCGCCGAGCGCATCGTCTTGAACGCCGAATGCCACCACTTCCGCCACGAGCGTGCTGGCGTGAGCGATCTCCTCGACTTCCGTGGGGCTGAGGCGGAACCCGCTGCACTTGATCATCCCGTCGCGGCGACCCACGAACCAGAAATCACCGTCGTCGTCGATACGTACGATGTCGCCGCTCCACACCACCGGCTCGTCGCCGATGAGGTGGGCGAGCTGCGGGCACGGTCGGATCTTCGCGGCCGTGTCCTCCGGCCGGCCCCAGTAGCCGAGGCTCACGAGCGCCCCGCGATGCACGAGCTCGCCCTGCTGGCCCGGTCCGCACACGCCGAGATCGGGATCGACGACCCAGCACTCCGCGTTGGGGATGGCCTGGCCCATGGCGCCCATCTTCTTCGCGAACTTCTCGGGCGGCAGCCACGTCGAGCGGAACGCTTCGGTGAGCCCGTACATGAGCACCACGTCGACGCCCGGCAACGCCTGCGGCATCAGCTCGAGCACCGAGTGCGGGATCTTGCCGCCGGAGTTCGTCACGTAGCGCAGGCTCGGCAATCGCGTGCCGGTCTCGGCGACGTAGGGGATGAATTGCACCCACGTCGGCGGCACGGCGGCGAATCCGGTGACGGAGTGCGTCGCGATCGTCTTGGCGATCTCGGACGGCATCGGGATCGCCTGCAGCACCAGCGCCGCGCCGACGAGTGTCGTCGTGAGCAGCTGGTTCAGCCCGTAGTCGAAGCACAGCGGCAACAGGCTCAGCAGGCGATCGTCGGGTCGGATCGCGAGGTAGCGCGCGACGCTGCGGGCCCCGAGCACCAGGTTCTGGTGCGAGAGCATCACGCCCTTCGGCGACCCGGTGGAGCCCGACGTGTACATGATGGCCGCGAGGTCACGATCGATCACGCGGACCACGTCGGTGCGCGGCTCGGCCGGCACGTCGGCCCAGGGAGCCATCCGCGGATCCGCAGGCGCATCGCCGACGACGAGCACCGCTTCGAGCGTGGCGGGCAATCCGCGCGCGCCGAGCTCACGCGCGTGCTTGGCATCGGTGACGAGCGCCTTCACGCCGCAGTCGCGCAGCACGTAGTCGAGCTGTGCCGAGGTCCACTGGTGACTGACGTCGACCGCCACCGCACCCGCGCGCCAGATCGCGAACATCGCGACGACCTGCTCGAGGCTCTTGCGCAGGTGGATCGCGACCCGATCGCCTCGGCGGATGCCGCGCCCGACGAGCCAGTCGGCGACTGCAGCCGCGCGATGCTCGAGCTCGGCGTACGTGCAGTGCCGCGATCCGTCGATCACGGCGATGCGCTGAGTTTCCGCGAGGAGCTCCCAGGCTGTGTTCGCGAGGTTCACGGCAGCTCGAAACCCGGACCCCAACGCTGCGAGAACGCGTCGGCCAGCCCCGCGAGATGTTGTGCAAGCTCGGGACGGCGAATCAAGTTGCCGCGCAGGAATCCCCACTCGAACAGCTTGAAGGCGTCTTTGCCGGTCTTCGCCTTGTCCTGCGCGATCCCGGACGCGACATGGGCCTTGGTCATCCGATAGGCCGCGAGCTGGAACAGCCACAACGGCGAGGACGCGAGGACGGCGCAGAACTCGAGGCACACGGCGAGCTGCGGGACCGGGATCTCGCGGATCGCACACGCCGGCTCGAGCTGCTCGATGCGCTCGAGCACCTCGAACACGCCGAAGTCCTCGACGCCGACCAGCTTGCCGTCGGACGCGAAGACCGGCAGGAGCGGATACAACCGGCAGACGACGGGTCGCGTCGCATGGTTGCAGGCGCAGCCGGCTCGGCGGCTCACGACCGACTCGGCGCGAACGGTGCGGCCGTCCGGCAACGGCAGATCGACGACACGATGCTCGTGCTCGCCGAACTGCTCGAGCCAGCCGCGCTCGGCGAGGAACTCGTACTCGCCGTGCAAGAGCGGCAGCTCCTGGAAGTGCTGCCGCGCCATGATCGTGAAGCGCTTCTTGTGGCGCGAGAAGCTGCAGCAATGCGCATCGCCGCACATCGTCCAGCAATCCCGCACGTAGACGAGATCGATGGCGTAGAGCTGCTCGAGCGCGGACCGCAACGAGGGTGGTGTTGATCCGCGCTCGTCCACTCGTCAGGGGTTCTTGGCTCTGCGCCCGAGCCTGGGCCCGAGCCCAGGATAGATCCGCGCCGGCACGCCGACCGCGACGTGGTTGGGCGGCACGTCGGAGATCACGAGGCTGTTCGCAGCAATCTGCGCGCCTTCACCGACGTGAACGTTGCCGATGATGACCGCGCCGACGCCGATGAAGACGTCGTCGTCGATCGTGGGGACGCCACCGTCGGGAGTCTCGCCGATGGTGACGTTGTGCATGATCCCCACGCGCTTGCCGATCTTGGCGCGCGGGTGGATCGAGATGGGGCCCTCGCAGTGGATGAGATGGACGTCGGCGCCCATCTCCGTCAGACGATCGAGCGTGACGCCGGTCATGAATCGAGACACGGGGCTGAGCGCGCCGTAGATCTTCGAGCTGAACCAGCGCAGCGCCGGGCGTTGGCCGAGCGACCAGCGGCCGAAGCGATAGACCGCCATCGCCCACAGCGCACGATTCGCGATCGTTCGGCCGTGGTTGATGTAATCACGCCGCAACAATTCGAGCGTGGATTCCCGTTCGGCTGGCGAAGCTTCCGCCTCGCCGTCGTCGTGGTCGTCGGGGCGCGAGCTTTCGCCTTGCCCATCCATTGCGAACAGTCGGCCTGACATTCGCCCGGGAGAAAAAGTAGCGTGAGCACCGGCCATGCGTCCAGTCAGCTCCTTCGATGCCGACCTCGGTCGATGGACAACGAGGTGGGTCTAAGCCACAGGCTGACGCGCCGAATCGACCGCGCAAGCCGACGCGCGGCCCAGTCTCCGGCCCCACCACACCCACACGACCGCGACCGGACCGAACGCCCAGAGCAACCCGGAAGCACCCGCAACCATGTCGGCGACCAGCCGCACGAGCCAGGCCGAGATTGCATCGGAAGCGCGGTAGACCGCCGTGTCTACTGCGTTCTGTCCCTTGAACTTCGCGTCGCGATCGAGATTCGCGTAGAGGAGCTCGCGTCCTGGTTTCGCGACGGCATGCTCACAGGCTCGCCGGATCGTTTGCGCGATCGCGAGCATCCCGAGCGTGGGCCACGCCGCGAGTGCGACGAAGGAGGCGACCGTCACGAGCGGGAGCACCACGAGCACCGCCGCGAGCGCCATGCGACGTAGGATCGTGCCCGTCACGGCCAGCTGAGCGGCGAGCGCGAGCACGTTGACCGCGAGATCGACGCGCGCGAACCAGGCCGTGCGCGCGTCCGGATCCGTGATGGCCGCGTCGACGATGGGTCCCTGCACGCCGACGTAGATGACCGTCGAGGTCGTGGTGTAGAGCGCGATGTAGATCGCGATGCCACGCAGCGGCCCGGGTCGGGCCACCGCCCGCAATCCCTCGAGGATGCCGCCACCCACGGGGCGCGTTCCCCCCGTGACTCCCGCCCTGCCCTCGACCGATCGATCCAGCGCGACCGCGCAGCCGATCGCCGCGACGAACGCCAGCGCACTCGCGCCGAAGATCGGCAGGTACCCGACGGTCTTGGCCATCACGAGCGCGATCGTCGGTCCGAGCAGCGCACCGACGGTGCCGCCCGCGGCGATGATGCCGAACACGCGATGACCCTGTGTCGGCGTGAAGATGTCGACGACCGACGACCAGAACGCGGCGACGGCGACCATGTTGATCACCGACAGCCACACGAAGGCCGCGCGGCTGATCCACGGCCCGAGCTCGGCGGGTGCGAGCGCGAACGCGGCCCACAGCGCGAGCATGCTCGCCGCGAGCGCCCCGTAGACCACGATGTCGAGCGCGCGTCGGCCCATGCGAGCGGCCGCCCATCCGTAGGCGGGGACGATCGCGATGGTCACGACGAACGTCGCGGTGAACAGCCACTGCAGCTGCTTCACGCCGCCGGCGATGCCCATCTCGTCTCGCACCGCGCGCAGCACGAACGTCGCCGTCAGCACACACGCGAACTGTGCGAATGCCCAGGCGACCGGCGCGAGCTCGCCCGGCTCGAAGGACGCGATGCGGCGCTCGGGCAACGCCGGGTTGGACCACGGAAGCGGCCCCGCGGTTGCGAAACCGTCGGCGATATCGCCGGGTCGAAGCGCGCATGGCCAGATCCGGCTCGCGACGGCAATTCCTGACCCACACGGCGGGGGGCCTCGTCGGGGGCCTCGTCGGGTCGAGCGGCCTGGTCGGGCTCGGGGCGTCGTGCTCGCGCACCCGCGGCACGACCGTGCCGCCGCCCTCCACGCCCGAGCCGGTCACGAACAAGCCCGACGTCCGCCCTCCGGAGGGCCCGCGCACGCTGCTGATCCTCGGCGGCACCGGCTTCGTCGGCCCGCACCTCGTCGACGGTGCCATCGCCCGCGGCTGGAAGGTGACGCTCTTCAATCGCGGCAAGACGCGCCCCGAGCTGTTCCCGGACGTGGAGAAGCTGCGGGGTGATCGCGACGGCG
>Ga0105106_10002380_pt1 | contig 13564 bp, 14 predicted proteins | sample PPLLaktember2015_5_FD_79109 | JGI IMG/M metagenome (GOLD analysis project Ga0105106, IMG submission 79109) | Freshwater sediment microbial communities from Prairie Pothole Lake near Jamestown, North Dakota, USA - PPLs Lake P8 Core (1) Depth... | ecosystem: Environmental > Aquatic > Freshwater >...
ATTCGATCCAACCAGCATATCCGGCCGGGTCAGAGGTGGCCAGGGCTGGTCCGCTCCAGGTCATGCTCACCACCGTGCAGCCGGGTAATGTTCTGGTGAGGGTATGATCCTTGGCCGTTTGGTCCACTGGATAGCACACCTCGATATGATTCTCACCGGGTTTCTCGTTGGCGGTGACATTGTATAAACACAGCGGGTCACCGCAGATAGCATCCCCGACCTGCTCGCGCAGGCGGGCGAAATAGTCCGGGATATCTGAATATCCGCCGACAAAGCGAATATAGGCAACAAACTCATCGCCTACGGTTTTTACAGTAATTAATGGGTTTTGCTCGGGGATCGCCATTTAAACCTCCTTCCGGTTTTATGCTAAAACTCTTCCCGACTGAATCTCCATAGCCCGATCAGGACGAAAAGGATGCTCTCCAGTGCCACGACCACGATCAGCATGGGTGAGTAATTATGCCCACCCATCAGTAAATTGGGCACCGCAGCGTCGATTTCTTGACCGATCGGGACGATCAGATTCCAGGGCAGCACATAGCGCAGGGCTGGCACCAGGCCGATCAGGTTTTGCTGCATCAGCAGCAGCGCCAGGGCGATCCCGATCACTGGACCGCGACCGTTGAAGATGGTGCCCAGCATCAGGGTCAGGCTCAGGAAAAAGAAGTTGCTCAGGAAGAACACCGCTTGGGTTGCCAGGAAGCCAGTCAGATGCCATGGTGAACGGGTCGCAACGGCATTCAATACATAAGCCACAATGCCAGGCAATAAAACCATGGTTGCCAGCATGCCAACACTGTTGGCGATCACTTTTGACAAAATGAATGCGGGGCGTGTCACTGGCTTGGATAGCACCCAGGCAGCCGTGCCGCCTTTCTTTTCCCCCACCACGGCGCCTTGCATGATGATGACCAACCCCACTGCCGGGAATAAACCAGCGAAGATGGCGTAGAGCAGTACCACTTCTTCATTCTGGGGAGGCACGGCCTCACTGAACAGGACCGCTCCCAGCATGAAGCCGATCATTCCTGCCCAGATCAGGCTCTGGATCCACCACATTCTGGTCTGCCACCAGCGGCTAAGCTCGCTCCGCAGCATGTTGCTCAACCCGCGGCGCCAGCCGCGCTCGCTGACCAGCTCAAAGGCGTTATTCCCGGACATTCTGGTCTCCTTCCCGGTGGTTTGTACCGGTGACGACTTTCATGAAGATGTCTTCCAGATCATACTGCTTGCGGCGAAACTCAGTCACCACTACCGGGCTGTTGACCAGCAGCTTGATCAGCTGTTCCTCTGCCGCCTGTGGATCACTGACGCTGACTTGCCAGGTAATTTCGCCATTATGCTGCCCGGTGGAGATCCCGCTGACCCACGGCTGGGAGAGCAGTTGGTTACGGGCTGCCTCCACCTCGCCCCGGAGGTGGACGATATAGACCACACCCTCGCTTCCCGCCAGCAGTTCTTCGATCGGACCCTGGGCTACCAGGGCACCCTTGTTCAGGATGACGACTGTATCGCTGACCCGCTGGACATCATCCAGGATATGGGTGGAGTAGAACACCGTGGTGTACTTGCGCAGCCTGGACATCACCTCGAGCACATCCCGCCGCCCGATCGGGTCGAGCGAGGCGGCTGGTTCGTCCAGGATGAGCAGGTCGGGATAGTTCACCTGTGCCTGGGCGATGCCCAGCCGCTGCCGCTCCCCGCCCGAAAAGGTGTGGATCGGGCGATCTGCTTTATCCGTCAGGTCAACCAGCTCAAGCATCTCTGTGACCCGATCTTCGATAGCTTTTTGGGGTCCCTTAAAGAAGAACCGGGCGACAAAGCGCAGCGTCTGGCGGGCGGTCATATGCTCATAGAAATGAGGCTCCTGAGGCAGGTACCCCACCCGGGCGCGGATATCGACGCTCTGGCTGATGCAGTCCATGCCGAACACGGAGGCGTTGCCAGAACTTGGGCGGATGAGCCCCAACAACAGCTTGATCGCGGTGGTCTTCCCAGCTCCGTTGGGGCCCAGGAATCCAAAGATCGAGTTCTGGTGCACCCTAAGGTTCAGTGACTTGAGCGCCTGGATGTTTTTATATATCTTGCTCAAATCATGAGTTTCGATAACGAAGGGCGTCGATAGATTCATCTGGAGAACCTCCTTGGTAACAACCCTGTCTGTTCCATCTGTTAACGTTCCTTCCTGTACTCCGCAAACTCGACCAGCGATAACCTAATCAGAACGTATCCATATCAGTCGTCATACCTACCGAGGGTTCCTATCCAGGCGCCCAGCCCGGCCGTATAGAGGACGGCGGGGTACGAGCTGCCCAAAAGGAGCAGGAAAATGGCGGGCACGAGACCGGCGAAGGCTGTCGGCAGGCTCAGTAACAGCGCGGCGATGGCATAGATCAGCAAAAGCAAGCCGCCGATTAATATCAGGGGCCGGTATGTCAGGAGCAAGTGAACCAGGTAGATCTCGAGCCGTTCACGCGCCAGCCGCCGGCGATTGGACATTTTTTCAAGTTCCTCCTTCTTCGATTGTGCAACTCCAATGGTTATTGCCTGTGTTACCTGTGGGTAGCCGAGATCGTTCAGGATCTCGGCTACCCGGGTTATTTAGCGAACAAATGGGATGCTGAGTGGATAACGGACCGGCTTATCCGACAGCGCTCTCATGGCATTGACCACGCCCTGGTAGAGGCAGAAGAGGCCGATGGCGATGAGCGGCATGGGCAGGCAAACCAGGAGGATCACAAAGAGAGGGTCAGCCTCCAATGCATTGATCATGGTCTCTTCCATAAACATCAGTGGAACAGGGGCGATCATGAGCAGCAATGCAGCGGCGAAGAGGCTGAGCGTCATGGTGATCTGGAAGTTAAGCACCTGGCGCCCGTGCTGGTCGATCCTGGCGGATTGGTTCTTCTTCCACGACCACAGCAGCAAGGGGATGATGACGATACAGAACATGCTGCTCAGGTGCAGGATCGCCAGCCACAGGTTATCATTGGCGCTTTCTTCTGCGCCAAAATCAAACTTCAGGGCTTTGCTCAGACATTGCAGGGTATAGGCCCGTGGGTCCACCACCCCGCTTTCGATGCGCTGGATGGTGCGGGTGCTGACCTCACACAGCTCTGCCAGCTGTTCCTGCGTCAGGCTTTTTTGCTGTCGCAGTTCAACGATTTTGATTCCGAGTTCAGGTTGGTTCATAGTTTTCTCCTTTCGAGTATAGCCATCATTATAGGAACCACCTTCGGAATCACAACGTCGCCTGGACGACATTCGCACGACATTTGATGTTTCGACACGACAGCCTACTTTCTGACCACCCCATAGCTCCAAGTTAGCAGAGGCGGATAAACCGTATGATATTCAGGTCCCTTATTCAGAAAATCTTCCTCCAGCTCGCGGTCGATCTCAGCCGTGGCTGCTGCTTCGTCGATCCCTCCGCTCACCAGGTTGGCGATCATGCGCCTGTGCTGCTCCTCATCTGGCCTGGGCTGACCATACCCCTCGTCACAGATGGCTTTGAAAAGCCTTTGCTTGTACTCCGTATCCAGGGGCGGGAACAGGCAGCGGACGGCATCGGACTGGCGCGCCTGAACATTGACCAGCCCGGCCTTGTGCATCAACACCGGCATTTTGATGCCGATGTTGTGATCCACGCCAGTGCGCTGGCGGATCTCGCGGTTGATGGTCTGGAATAACTCCAACGGTACCGTCTCCTGAAGATTGACCTCATCGATGTGCAGCAGGGCGGTATGGGCATTCCGGTTGGCCTCACACGTGATGACCAGCCCGCCTGAACGGGTTACCCGGATCATCTCCTGCAGCGCTTTCTCCGGGTGCGGGACATGCATCAGGACGGTGTGGGTCAGGGCGACATCGATGATGCTTTCGGGAAAGGGGGTCTGGTAGATACTGCCCTCGTGGAACTCGGCCTGGAACGGGGCCCTGGCCCAGGTCTGCCGCGCTTTCTCGATCAGTGCCGCGGATTGGTCAATGCCGGTATAGCTGCTGCCCTTTGCCAGCAACGGCAGCAGCGCCATCCCCATCTTGCCTGCCCCGCAGCCAAATTCGACCAGGCGGCAGGGTTCTTTCAGCCCCCAAACCCTTTGCACCAGGAATTCCAGATAATCGTCATTATGCTGCAATAGGTAGCAATTGCGCAGGTATTCTTCGCCTTCGTCCCAATAACCCTCCGGGTAACGGGCCTGGTTTTCTTCCATTTTCTACCTCCCCAATACTGCTGCTGCCAACGCTCTCATTTGATCCGGGTCAGGGACCAGGCATACAGAAATGTTTGGGTCGTCATCTGTGATCATCGTCTGGCCCTGTTCAGCACCTGGCTGGGTGACGATATCAACCGACAGGGATGTCTCCGGGCAGAGCGCCGGGTCGCTGGCAGCAACTGCAGCCACCAGATCCCAGATGTAGACACTCTCAACCGACCAGGAGTCCAGCATCCATTGCAGGAAATCCCCGGCCAGGGCTCCTTCGGGTGTCCCGGAGGCAGTCCAGGTGAGTGCGTCGGTCTGGGTCCATAGAACCTGGTTCGTGGCATCCAGGGGCGTGAGGTGAAGCGGCAGCCCGGAGGCGAAGACCTCATCCGCGGCGACCGGATCGACCCAGATGTTCCATTCGGCGACCGTGTTATTGATCTCCGACCAATCACTTTGGATATTGCCAGGGACGTAGATACCCCCGCCCATGATGTGGACTGCCCGAATATGCGCTGCGATGCCCGGATCGAGCCGCAGCGCCTCGGCCAGATTGGTATGGTTGCCGCTGACGAACACAAGCACGTCCTGGGTGGCGGTATTTAGGGTCTCCACGATCAGCCCGGCCGCGGGGACAGCTTCCAGGGATACGGTGCCCTCCGGGTAGGAGATGCCCCAGAACTCATCACTGAGCTGCCGCCAGGGGTCGGGGAAGGCGTTGTTCCCTTCCAGCGGTGCCTCTCGGCCCACGCCGACGGGGATATCCGCGCCTCCCAGCCCGGCTAGCAGCGATTGCACATGCGGGGCAAACACTTCAGGATGAGCCTCCCCGCAGGAGATGGTGACCGCTTCCACCTTAAAGAGCGAATTGCTGAGAAAGTAAAGCAGCGCCAGCATGCCATCCGGGCTGCCGTCGTCATCAAAGATCACCGGGATCGGACCCTGCTCGCCTGGCGTGGGCAGCGGACGCGGGGTCACTGCAGCCTGAGATGCCCTCTCTGTTGGACAAGGGGCCAGGCGAATATCAGGCCAGCTGCCCTGGATGCAGAAAGGTTCCGCCCCCAGGCGCTGCCACAGCGGAGCCAGCGGCCAGATCAGGATGAGCAATAGTACCACCACCCCCAGGATGATCCCACCGGTGATGATGAGTTTACGTTTCATCTCTCTGCTCTCCTATCGCAAGCAATGCGCGCCTCATTGTCCGCTATTAATACATTTCCTGTGCGGGGTGGTTCGATTTCAAGTTGTCGGATCCTTTGTGGGAGGTGACATTGAGCACGGTGCTGATGACATACAGCACCGCGTACACAACCCACAGCGGCCGGCTGATGAGCGCCAGCGGCCACCAGTAGAACATGACCGTTGCCAGATACAGGAACACATAAGGGCCAAAGTAAGGCCAGCGTACCGGATTGCGCCACTGGACTCTCATCACATATTCGACAGTATACCCGTAGATCCCCCAGACCAGGTAGATAAATCCGCCCAACCAGAAGGACCAGCTAAGGCTGCCCAGCAGCAGGATAATGCTCGCTGCAGCCGCGGGAATGCCCAGGGCGTACACAATAGGGCCGTAGCGCATGGCGAGGTCAAAACGCCATTTTCGTAGGGCAAAATGGATGATCAGGACGACCTGAAAGAGAAAGGCCCAGATGATAAACAATACTTCCAGATTCTCAAAACCAAACATCTTTTACCTCCTTATCCAGCCAGCTGCAGAAGTGATGGCGAAACACAACAGGGACACCCACAAGGGCATCGGCCTGACCATGCGGGTCACTCCGCCCACTCGAACGAGGCGACGATCAGATCGGCGGTCTGCTGCAGTTCGATGGGGATCCCGATGCGCTCCGTGCCCGCATAATCCAGGCTGATGGCAAAGCGCAGGTCGCCGCGTTCAAATAAGCCTGTGCCGTTATACAGTATTTCCAGGTCATATCCTTCCAGCGCCAGCGCGATGCGGGGTGTTACCACGCCGAGGAAAAGCACGCTGCCGCGTTCCACCAGCTCCCCAGAACCGATGCCGGTGCGCTGCAGGCCGAAATCCTCGGCGACCCGCTCGAAGGCAATGGTCATCACCACACCCTCGAGAGGTTTGTCGGGTGCTCTCAGCCAGAGCAAATGCCCATAGCTGGTGCTGTCTGCCCGCAGGTCCAGCTCGGCGGTCCAATCGGCCGGGTAGTAGAACCTGAACCCATAATTGGCGTCTGCATATTCGATCCAGCCAGCGTATCCGGCCGGGTCAGGGGTTGCCAGAGCCGGGCTGTAAACGGGCGTTGGGGGGATGGGCGTGGGTGTCTCGGTGGCATGTGCAGGCGGGCTGCACTCACCGCGGTAATACGCCCACTCATCACACTCGCTGCCGTCAGGGAAGATGCAGATGCCGCTCTGGCTGTCATCCGCGGCTGTGCGGATCTCGAGCCGGTATCCCTGCGCCTCGCAATAGACCGAGGCCGGGTTGGGAAGATCTGGTTGGGGTGTGTCCGTCGCAACGGGATCAGGCGCCGGCGGGGTTTGCGGGGTAGTGCAGGATGCGATCAGGAGCATTACAATTATCAAGGCAAAGTGTTTCATATTACTGAACTCCCTTCTATATATAGATGCTTCAATTGTTAGGATCACAATCGGACAGCTTATTCACGGATATAAGCGTTAATCCCAGGTCGTTGATCTTCGACAGAATGCCGTGCAGGGCGGCCTGATCGGTTACGGTCCCCTCCAGCAGCGTCTCATGATCCGGGTAGGTGATGGTGAATCCGCCGAACCAATCCGACCAGCTCTGGTCGAGGACGCCCTGGATATGGATCTGGTAAATGGCTGGCCTGTCAAAGGAATGTTCACTCATCATAGGGATACCTCCATTTCTAAACTTCTACTTATCTGCGCCAACTGCCTTCTCCGCTCAGTCGGATATCCCGGCGCGCGAAGCGCAACCAGGCTGCCAGGACCATGATCAGGCTGACGCCCAGTAAGGCGAACATCCAGGCCAGATTGAGCTCCTGGAAGGACAGGACGACCTGGAAATAGTGGTAGGGCATAAGGCGGGAGATCAGCTCCAGGCGCTCGTCCATGAAGGCCAGCGAGGAGATGAAGTAGCTGATCACCATGACCGCGCCCGTGACCGTCGCTGCCAGACTGCGCGACGGAAGGAACATGCTGAGCAGCAGCGCCAGGGCGATATAGATCAGGGTCTGGACGAGCAGGGTAAGGAAGGGGACCGCCATCTGCCCCCAGTTAAAGCCCATGCTGGAGCCGCCGAGCATCAGGCAGAATCCCAGCCAGCCCAGCAGCATGATCGCCAGGGCAGCGCCCAACAGGCCCAGGAAGCGGCCCCAAAAGAGCGGGTGGCGTCCTACAGGGTGAGCAATGATCAGATCCAGCCGGCCGTGCTCTTCGTCGCTGGCGATCAGCCCGCTACCGGTCAGCACGGCAAAGATGCCGATGATGATGGGGAACATCGAGAAAGCATACATGCCGAGGAAACCTGCCGGGGTGATCAGGCTGGTGGCATCCCCGCCGAAGAAAGCTAGGAACTCGGGAGGAAAGTTGGCGAGCAGCTCCTTAAGCCGCCCCTCTTGTGCGCCGAGAGAATCGTACATGGCTACGATCATCAACCCGTACAATCCCAGCCCCAACCCCCAACCCAGGATCTGCCCGCGCAGGCTGGTGAAGGTGTAACGGAAGGTGGTCCATAAGCGTTTCATGGTTTGCTCCTTGATCAATGGTCGAATAGTTATTGCCTGTAGTAAGCCAGGAAGGCATCTTCCAGGGAGAGGTGCTCCGTTTTCAGGTCCAATACCGGCATGAAGCTGAGCAACTGCACCAGCCTCTCCATATCACCGGTCACCTGCAGCGTGATGCTGGTTTGATCTACCTTTGAGAGCACCTTTGCCCCAGCCAGCTCCTCCAGATAAGTGAAGTCGGTCGGCTTTTTGAAACGGATGATGATGCGGTTGACCGCACTATGGGTCAGGCTGGTGGTTTCGGTCACCTCCACGATCTCGCCGCTGCGGATGATCGCCACGCGCCCGGCGATATCCTCCACCTCGCTCAGGATATGTGAGCTGAAGAAGATGGTCGCCCCGGCGTGATTGGCCTCGCGCAGCAGCCCCAGCACCTCCTGCTGGATCAAAGGGTCCAGGCCGCTGGTCGGTTCGTCTAAAAGCAGCAACTCCGGGCGGTGCATCAGCGCCTGGATGACTCCCAGCTTCTGCTTATTACCCTTGGAGAGATTCTTGATCGGCTGGCGCAGGTCAAGCGAAAGGCGGTCAGCCAGCTGGCGGATATACTCCCATTCGGCACGGCTGCCGCGAAGGTCGTTAAAGAACCGCAGCTGGCGTTCAGAGGTCAGGTTGTTGTAATACTGCATCTCGCCGGGCAGGTAGCCCGTGCGAGCCTGGAGGGCCACCGGGTCGGCCTGCGGGTCGATGCCCAGCAGGCGGGCTTTGCCGCCATCCGGCCGGATCATATCCAGCATGCAGCGGATGGTGGTCGTCTTGCCAGCGCCGTTCGGGCCCAGAAAGCCGAAAACTTCGCCGCGCTGCACCTGCAGGTCAATGCCACGCAAAGCCCGTACCTTGCCATAGGACTTGGTCAGGGCTTGTAAGTCAATAGCGAGATCTTGCTCAGGAAGGTATGTGTCAGTGATGCTCATTTTTCATCTCTCCTCGTTTTTCATTCCAATGTAGCCGAGGTTCATTCCAATGACCCGGATATACCGGATATATTTCTCTGCCCGCTTCTCAATGGCATGGTTGACCGTGCTGCTTTCCCTCACCCACACATTGTTCAGCGGCACGAACAGGTTTCGCGTCACAACGAGAGCAATGAAGAACAGTATGATGCGGAAGATTTCCGCAGCCTCATCTTCATCCAGGTACGGATCAGATATATCGTCTGCCGGGTGATAGGTGGAAAAACACCCGTCACTATTGCTGATCGAAATGATATTGGTCAGTTCTGTCCTGCTTTCCATAATTCCTCCATACTATCAGAACCCACGTAAAACGATCGACGTGTACACTCGATCACTTCCCTGTACAGCCTGATTATCTAAAATTGATTGATGATCTGTCATCATCCAAAATGGATGATTGCAGGAGACTGTAAGCCCTGAGATGGAGTATTCCGGAAAAAGTGGATGGACGGGCTGGCATTCAGCCTGGATCAGATCAGCTTACGGTTCCTGGCCATCCTGACGGCATCCCCGCGCCGGTTGACCCCCAATTTGGCGTAGATATTGCGGATGTGGGTTCGGACGGTATTGGCCGAGATATGCAATTCGCGGCCGATCTCAATGCTGCTCAGCGGGCTGTTCAGCAGGCGCAGCACCTGCAGTTCACGCTCGCTGAGCTGCTCGAGGTCGGAAGTGCCTGGCGCTATTACCCGGACCTGGGCAGCAACCGGGATGAGACCGCTATCTGGCACAGAGGCAATCTTGAAGGCGGGCAAGATCTTGCCAATGGTTTCGGGTTCGATGCCTCGTTTCGCAGCTTCCTGTAAAAGCCTGAACATCGCAGGACCCTGTTCTACGAAGACACGGACAAACCCTTCTACCCTGGCGATGCTCAGGCAGTAGCTGATCTTTTCTATGGCTTTTTCTTCTTGCCCCATGGCTTGTAAGGCCACCGCTTGAAAGGGGATCAGCCGCATCAAAAGCCATACTTTGTCTTTTTGCTTTAATTCATCGGTCACTTCTTCGACCGCGGTGATCACATCCGCATAGCGCCCTTGTGCAACCTGCAGGGAAGCCCACATCACCAGGATGATGCCACTTTTATATTTCTCCTCAACCAGAGGTTCGACTTCCGCAAACCGGTGGGCTGCCGCGGGAATGTCTCCCCTGACCAGGTTGAGATAGATCTCATCACAGGCGGAAATCCGAACAAACCAGGGCGACACACTGATCGCTAACTGCATCGCCCGCTGGTTGGCGGTTGAAGCTGCCTCCAGATCCCTCGCTGAACACAATGCCTGCGTGAGGCAGGTTAACGCAAAGTGCAGCGTGTCAGCCTGCCGCCACTGTTCAGCCAGGGTAACGCTTTGCCGGGCAGATGCGACCGCCGAGGCTGCCTGGTTCCACTCGAGCTGCACCATGCTCAGGGTGGCGTAGGCATATGCCAGAACCGGCAGTCCTTTCGCTACGGAGCCATGTTGTTCCGCCAGGCTCAAGACATGCTGGCAGTGAGCGTAAGCCTGGTGCAGCCGGCCGCGCAGCATCTCTGCATACGCCCAATCGGCATAAGCCTGGAAGCAGGCATAAAATCTACCCGTTCTTTGCCCGGCAGCTATCGCCGCCTCAAATGACCGGATGGCCGCGGGCAGGTCATCCAGGTTCTGCCAGGTCAAACCCTGGAGGTTCAACAGGTGGGCGCGGGTCATCCAGTCATCCTCTGGCAGGTTTTCCAATGCGGTGTGGGCAAATTCCAGCGCCAGTTCTGCTTTTCCCGTCACCCATGTTACATACGCCCACACCGCGTCCAGGTGACTGGTGAGGTGCTGCTTTTCCGATGCATCTTCTACCTCGCTAACGCTCTGCAAGGCTTTACGCAGGATGCGATCCATGTCCCCAGCTGGATCAACATAAGCTTTTACCCAGGCATATGCCACACACAACCACGGCTTGGAATAGATATCTTGTTCCGGTATCTGTTCGAAATGTTGCAGTACATCCATCAGCTCGGTATGTTCAACCATGGCCAACGCATTGCCTGACACGAATTGGTTCACCCGCCCGACATCGCCAGCCTCCAGGGCGTGGCTGATGGCTTGCGCCAGCATATGATTCTCTGCATACCAGTCGCTGGCGCGCTGGTGTAGCTCTCCGATGAATTCAGGTTGCGTCTGCGTCAGACGTTTACGCAACAGATCAGCAAACAGGTGGTGGTAACGGTACCAGCGCCGCTCATCATCTAGCGGGGTCAGGAACAGGTTAGCTCGCTCCACCTGGTCAAGGATCGCCTGGCTGTCCTGCCGCCGTAAAATAGCGTCACACAGCGGGGCTGTGAACTGGTCTAGGATGGAGGTGGCATGTAAAAAGACGCGCACCTCACCAGGAAGCTGACCGATTACCTCTTCCATCAGATAGTCTAAGATAAAGCGGTTTGAACCAGTAAAGTTTTCAATGAACTGGCTCACACCTGGTGAGCCCTGCTCTTTCAGCCGCGCCTGCAAGGCCACGGCAGCCATCTGCAGGCCAGCGACCCACCCCTCGGTGCGTTCCTGCAGAGCGGTCATGTCCCGCTGCGAAAGCGTGAGGGGTAAGGCCTGGTTGAGGAATTGTACGGTCTCTTCTAAAGAGAAGCGCAGATCACCCGGGCGCAGCTCGGTCAGCTCACCCCGCGCCCGCCAGCGCGCCAGCGGCCAGGGTGGGTCCATGCGGCTGGCGGCGATCAGGTGCAAGCTGCTGGCCGAGCGGGGCAGGTGGTCGATCAGGAACACCAGATCCTGATGGATTTGACCTTCTGTGATGGCATGTAGATCATCCAGCACCAGGATCACCCGCCCGCTGATCTGGGCAAGGTCGTTCACCAGGCCGGTGATCAGCTCATCCATGGGGGGCGGGTTGGGAGTCTGTAAGGCTTGTAAGAGCGACAGACCAACATCCGCCTTTTGCAGGTGGGGAAGGCTCCCTAAGGCTGCCACGAAATATCCCCAAAAACGGGCCGGGGTATTTTCATCTTTCTCAAGCGACAGCCAGGCTGCCGGCAGGTCAGCCTGGGAGACCCACTCGCTCAACAAGGTGCTTTTCCCATACCCGGCCGGGGCAGAGATGAGCGTCAGGCGGCGATCCTGCGCAATCCCATCGTTCAGCTGCTGGAGCAGGTGCTGCCGGCTGACAAGTTTGCCGCGTCGGGGCGGGATGTGGGTTTTGGTTACCAGGTAAACCTCTGACACAGGCTGCCTCCCGGGAATACCAGGTGATACATCATTATATATGAGTTACAAAAGTAAAGAGGGAAATTCCTATAAATTGGGCTGCAGATTGGGCTACGCCAAGTCTGCAGCCCAATTTTGGGCGTCATCTTCTCACTTCAGCGGACGACGAAGGGCAGGTAGATCAGCCAGGTGTCGTCCAGCTCAAAGATGTAGGCTGAGCCGTTCGGTACATGCCCGGGGGCACCAGCCACCGCCAGATCCCCATCGATGGAGGTCCAATAGCCGAACGCATCATCGGGACCAGTGTCTGAGCCGGTCAGGCTCTCGACCTCGCCCCATTGGTCTGGACCACCTTGATGGCGAGCATAGACAAAGACGGCGCCCGCCCCGCTGGCATGCCAGGGGGCACCGACCCAGGCTGTGTCGCCGGAGATGTCCAGCTCGTAGCCGAAGTACTCGCCCGGGGCGCCGTCGCTGCCCTGCAGGCGCGCCTGCTCGGTCCAGGTCTCGGGGTCGGTGGGATCGGCGGTGAAGATATAGGCTGCCCCAGTCAATCCGCCCACCCCGGGAGCGCCGGACAGCACGGTCCAGCCATCCAGGGCGACGGTGTAGCCGAAGTAGTCGTAAGGGGCGGTATCGGCAGCGCGGAAACGGGTCAGGCGCAGCCATCCGCTGGCGCCGGGTTGGCGCTGGAAGACGTAAGCATAGCCCGCATAATCCCCGCCGGCATAGGCACCGACGACGAGCAGGTCGCCGTCCAGGTCGAGCGATTCGCCGAAGGCGGCGCCATAGCCGGGCGGGTCAGGGTTGAGCTGGGCTACCTCGCCCCATCCACCGGGACTGCCGGCGTCCCGCTCGTAGATATAGACCCGCCCGCCGGGTGGGTTGACGTATGCGCTGGCGACGACGGTATCTCCATCCAAGGAGACAGCCCAGCCGAAGTTATCATACAGCTGGGCATCGCTGGCGGTGATCTTGATGACCTGTCCCCAGGTATCCGGTCCGCCCTGGTTACGCTCGAAAATATAAAGCGAACCTGATTCAGACCCAAAAGAATTATCAAAAGGGGCACCCACCACCAGTCGGTCGCCAGACAGGGCAATATTGCGCCCAAAGAAGAGGCCTGGTTTCGCATCCAGCGGGGTCACGCAGGTGACCTCAACCCAGTTTCCCGCATCATTAGACTGAAAGATGGTAACTGCACCGGAGTCTTCTCCGTATTGAAAATCGTGGGGATCGCCCACTGCTACGGTATCGTCTGCGATGGCGACACTGTAGCCAAAAGCCTGGTTATTGGCCCCCGGCGGGAGTTGAGCAACCTGCTGGAAGTGATCAGGTCGGGCTGAATTGGCATTCGAAGCGAAGAAAAGCAATGTAAAGATGATCAGAACGATGTATAAATTTTTCAGGCTCATTTTAGCCGCCTCCCCAGAAAGTTAATTGTACCTGACCCGGGAAGGTGTAGAGAGGATATTCAGGTC
>Ga0105106_10002382_pt1 | contig 13558 bp, 12 predicted proteins | sample PPLLaktember2015_5_FD_79109 | JGI IMG/M metagenome (GOLD analysis project Ga0105106, IMG submission 79109) | Freshwater sediment microbial communities from Prairie Pothole Lake near Jamestown, North Dakota, USA - PPLs Lake P8 Core (1) Depth... | ecosystem: Environmental > Aquatic > Freshwater >...
ACCCAGGCCGGCGGCACGTTGGCGACGCTCTCCTGGAACGGGTCGATGTTCGAATACCTCATGCCGGCGCTGTTGTTGCCGAGCGATGCAGGCCGGCTTTTGGGGCAGAGCGAACGCGCCGCAGTCTCCGCGCAACGGCGCTATGGCGAGAAGCTCGGCCTGCCCTGGGGCGTGTCGGAGTCCGGCTACGCCGTCCGCGACGCCGCGCATCAGTACCAGTATCAGGCCTTCGGGGTACCTGGCCTTGGCCTCAAGCGCGGCCTGTCCGAGGATTATGTGGTCGCTCCATACGCGAGCGCGCTGGCGCTCGCCGTCGCGCCGACCGCGGCCACAGCCAACCTGCGACGGTTGGAAAAGCTTGGGCTGCGCGGCCAATATGGCTTCTTCGAAGCGGCGGATTTCACGCCGGGCCGACGCTCGGTGCAAGGCGGCGTCACCCCGGTGCGGGCCTACATGGCCCACCATCAGGGCATGATCGCCGCCGCTATCGGCAACGCGCTGAACGACAATATCCTGGTCACGCGCTTCGGCCGCGAGCCGCGCATGCGCGCGACCGAGCTGCTGTTGCAGGAGCGCGTGCCCTGGGAGTTTCCGCCCGAACAGGCGACGGAGGCGGAAACCGCCGTGCCCGACCTTGCCCGCATGCCGACGCCGACGCTGCACGGCTGGGCCGCACCCAGCGAGGCCAGCCCGCAGCTTCACGTTATCGGCAACGCAAGCCTCGCATCCTGGATTACCGACGCCGGAGGGGGCGCGCTCTGGTGGCGCGGCCAGTCGCTAACGGGGTGGACGGGAGACGCCGTCAGCCGCAGCGGCGACGCGCGGATCTATCTCAGCGAGCGGGAAAGCGGGGCGGTCTGGTCTCTTGGCGCCCGCGGGCCGAGTCCGTCGACGCAGACAAGCTTCCACGCGCACAAGGCCGAGTTTCACGAGCATGCGGAGGGTTTGTCGACAAGTCTCGAAATCGCGATTGCGCCGGGCGACGATGTGGAGATTCGCCGCGTCACCCTTTTCAACCACAGCGGCCGGACGCGCGAAATCGATCTGACGAGCTATGCCGAGGTGGTGCTCGCGCCCGCGGCCGCCCATGAGCGGCACCCGGCGTTCAGCAAGCTCTTCGTCCACAGCGAGCGGCTCGATGCGCTGGACGCGCTCGTATTCACGCGCCGTCCGAGACGACCCGCGGATCGGCCGCCGGTTCTCGTCCACAGGCTCCTGTCAGCCGATGCCGCCGTGACGCCGGCAGGCTTCGAGACCGACCGCCGGGCGTTTCTCGGTCGACATGGCGACGCAGAGCGGCCGCCGGGCGCAACCCGCACGCTGGCAAGCGGGGCCGGATGGACGCTCGATCCGGTCATGGCGTTGCGCGCGCGGGTCATCCTGGCTCCCGGAGCGCGGGTGCAGGTCGCGTTCGTGACGGTTGCCGCCGGTTCGCGTGAGACCGCGCTCGAGATCGTCAAGCGCTATGCGAGCGCGCCGGCCCTCGATTGGGCGATGGAGGATGCGCTGCGATCCGCGGCGCTCGAGGCGCGGCGTCTCGGCCTCGATTCGCGGGGGCTGGCCGAAGCGCAGGCCCTCTGCCGTGATCTCGTCTTTCCCCGACCGCCGGTGCATGTACTGGCGGCTGCGTCGCAGACGGGACTCCCCGCCCAGCCGCAGCTCTGGAGCATGGGCCTTTCCGGCGACCTGCCGATCGTCCTCGTGCGGGTGGTGGACGAGGCGCACGCGCAGCTGCTCCCCACGGTCATCCGCGCGCACCAGTGGTGGCTGCGGCGGGGCCTCCACACGGACCTGGTGATTCTGCGCGAAGGCGCTTCCGGCTATCAGGAACCGATCCGCGAACTGATGTTCGCCGCCCTCCGCGAGGCGGGCGTTCCAGAGGGCCTCGGCGGTCCGGGGGGCGTTCATCTCCTGGCGGCCGACCGGATCGGCGCAATGGAGCGGCGGGCCCTCGAGGCTTCGGCGCGATTGTCGCTCGATGGCGCGGCGGCATCGCTCACCGATGCCGTGGCCGCTCCGCGCCCAGTGCGCATTGCGCCACCCCGTTTCCAGCCGGTCGGGCCGCCGTCCGAGCCGACGCCGACGCCGGCACCCGCACTCGCACGCCCCTCGGACCTCGCCTTCGATAACTCCTATGGCGGGTTCACCCCGGACGACGGGAACTATGTGATCCATCTCGATGGCAGGCGCCGGACGCCGGCGCCCTGGTGCAACGTTCTGGCGAATGAGAGCTTCGGATCGATCGTCTCGGAGGCGGGGCTGGGCTACACCTGGTGCATCAACAGTGGCGAGCATCGCCTCACGCCGTGGTCGAACGATCCGCTGGTCGATCCGCAGACAGAGGCGCTCTACCTGCGTGACGAGGAGACCGCCAGGATATGGACGCCGACCCCGCTCCCCGCCGGCGGGGATGCGCCGTGCCAGATCCGCCACCGTCCGGGTGCCTCGACCTGGCAACGCAACGAAGAGGGTCTGGAGCAGCGTCTCACCGTATTCGTTCCGCCCGACGCCCCCGTGAAGCTGGCGCTTCTCAGCCTGTCGAATCCGGGCGGGCGCGCTCGCCGGTTCACCGCCACCTATTACGCCGAATGGCTGCTCGGCGCGCTGGCCAGCACGGCGCGTGCGCATCTGGTCTGCGGCTATGATGTCGAGAGTCGGACCTTGATCGCACGCAACGGCTGGAATCCCGATTTCGGCGACCGCACGGCGTTTCTCGCCGCGAGTCGCCCGCCGCATAGCCTGACCTGTGACCGCGCGGCGTTTCTCGGCCGACACGGTGATCCCGCCCATCCGGCCGGCCTCACGGCCTGGAGCCTGGACGGCGCGCTCGATGGCATCGCCGACCCCTGCGCGGCGTTCCAGGTCCATATCGATCTCGCGCCCGGCGCGACGGAGGAGGTGGTCTTCGTGCTTGGCGAGGGGAGTGATCCCATCGAAGCGGCACGCCTCGCCTTGCATTGGGGTGACGTCGAGCAGACAAAGCAGGCGCTCGCAGCGAACGAGGCTGTCTGGGAACGGCGACTTGGCGCCGTTACGGTCACCACCCCGGACCCGGCTTTCGACCTTCTGGTCAACCGCTGGCTCATCACCCAGACCTTCGCCTCGCGCGTACTTGCGCGGGCCGGCTTCCAGCAGGCCGGGGGGGCCTTCGGTTTCCGCGATCAGCTTCAGGACATGATGGCGCTTCTGTTCACCGAGCCGCAGCGGGTGCGCGCGCATATATTGGACTGCGCGTCGCGGCAGTTCGAGGAGGGCGACGTGCTGCACTGGTGGCATCCGCCTTTGGGGCGCGGCGTGCGAACGCGTTGCTCGGATGACCTGCTGTGGCTCGTCTATGCAACCGGCCGTTATGTCGGTGCCACCGGCGACGTCTCTATCCTCGCCGAGGAAGTTCCGTTTCTGTCCGCCCCTCCGCTTGGGGTGGACGGGGAAGACCGCTACGATTTGTTCGAAGCGGGCACCGAGCGCGCGACGCTGTTCGAGCATTGCCGGCGGGCGCTGGAGCGTGGCGTCACTGCGGGCGCTCATGGGCTGCCACTCATCGGAACGGGCGACTGGAACGACGGAATGGACCGGGTCGGGAGCGAGGGACGTGGCGAAAGCGTTTGGCTTGCCTGGTTCGCCGCAGTCTGCGCCGATGCGTTCGCTGACCTCGCTTTGGACTTCGGGCGCGGCGATCTTGATGGGCTCTGGAGGTTGCGTGCCAACGAGCTCCGCCGCGCCGCCGACGCAGCCGGCTGGGACGGCGCATGGTATGCACGGGCCTTCGCGGATGACGGTCTGCCCTGGGGCTCGAAGGACTCCGACGAATGCCAGATCGACAGCATATCCCAATCCTGGGCTGCGCTGGCCGGCGGACCTTCGCCTGCTCGAACCGCAGCGGCCGTCGCCTCGGCGAACGAGCGGCTCGTCGATCCCGAAGCGCGGCTGGTGCGTCTGCTCACGCCGCCGTTTGACCGAACACCACGCAATCCCGGCTACATTCGTGCCTATCCGCCAGGCGTGCGCGAAAACGGTGGCCAGTACACTCATGCGGCGGCCTGGCTGGGGCTCGCCCACGCGCGGTTAGGCGACGGCGACCGCGCCTACGAGATATTCGATCTGATCAACCCGATTCGCCGCACCGTCGGCCGTGCCGGCGCGGACCTCTACCGCGCCGAGCCCTATGTCATGCCCGCCGACGTACGCGGCGCCGATCCCGGGATCGGCGAGGCCGGGTGGACTTGGTACACGGGCGCCGCCGGCTGGACATGGCAACTTGCCGTCGAGGGCATCCTCGGCCTTAGCCTTCACCGCGGCACCCTCAGGATTTCCCCTCGAATCCCGAAGAACTGGGGCGGTGCGCAAGTCCGGGTCAACGGTCCCGACGGGATGCTGATCATCACCATCGATGACCCCGAACACCTTGGCACCGGCCGCGTCGAGCTTGCCGTAGAGGGCTGCCCCGTGGGCGGCGATTGCATTGCTCTGCCAACAGGCGGCAGGAAACACCGCGTCACCGCACGCCTGCGCAGGGTCAAGGTGGCCATAACCGCAGCGTCATAAGGCTGGCTCTTCGTCCCAAAACTACGCGTTTCAAAGGAACGCGCGTGCCAGTACGCGCTGCGTTTCGACTATTTCGCAAGCCGGCGTAGCGATTGCTGCAGGGGCGCAGCAGCGGAATTGGCGACGCTGGCGCGAACCAGGATATCCACAAGGGATACGGGGCGCCCATAAAAGGCTTCGTTGGCGCCCTCGTCCGCCCTGATCACGGCGCCGTCGAGACTCAACCCTGCATAGGCGCCTTTGGATCGCGCGAAGGAGACCATGTCCGCCGTGACACTGGCGCCTTTGCCGACGCCAACCGGCCCCGCGGCAATGCTGACATCGGCGCCCAGCCTGAACGACGGACTGAGTAGTGCATCGAATGCCTTTTCCGACATGACCACTATTATCACTTCCGATACCTCCACTCCGATCTGAAAGCCAACGCTGCCCGAGCCCATGTTGTAGAACGCCGGCCCGATCCATCGCCCGCTTCCGTCGCGCGCCAGAACCAGAGCCTCTCCGCCGGACCCGCCGAAGACGAAGCCCGCGCGGGTGACGCGCGGGCTGATGACCACTGCTCTGGCGTTCTTGAGGTTCTCCCTGAACCAGCGCATCTGCGGGTCGTTGTGGAAATTGGCGAGTGTCTGCTCTGCAGTCCGCACTTGCTGCGTCGTATCGGAGCGGGTCGCGGGCGTGGTGCCACAGCCCCCGAGGGCTGCGACAAGCCAGAGCACTGCAATGCTCACTGGTTGAATGGCGGGTAATGGCATGATCCGATCTCCGGGTGTGCGTCATTGGAGCCGAGGCTAGGCCCATGATGCTCGCACGTGCCAAACCGCACACGGTTGACATAGATCAACGGGAGCGCGCACTGCGACTAAAGCTCAAGGCACGCTGGCTGCGAGCCGCGGCGTCCGCTGATCCAGGCCTGGGCTATTGTCAGCCTGCCCAGCTCCTGACCACCTCCTGGCTCGAGCGACATCCGCAGCCAACCGATGCGCAATCGATGGCAGTGACGCGTCCATGACGTGGTGTGCGGGGCCAACTGCGGGACGATCGGCAACCCTGATGCAGGTTCAGGTTCGTTCATTTGCCTCACTCCGTCTTTTGCGCGGCCGTGGCGCTAGCGGCATAGCGCCGCTGGGTTGAACAGCGGTCCGGAATTAGATTCTGTGTTGCATCGCAGGCAACGCCCGAATTGCCGTACCTGGCCAAGGACGCCGGCGGCGGTCAGCGCGAGCGGTGTGCTTATCGGGAACCCCGCCGCGCGGAGGGCGCGTGCCGTCCACACATTGCACGTGTTGAACAGGTGGAAGCGCTCGCCGGATGGATAGAACCGGCTGTTTCCGTACAGGCCCCGGCGCAGCGGTGCCACGCGCTCTGCGCCCTCGCGCGCATGGCTGTCGTGGATTAGCCGCACGAGCGGCTCCAGCCGTCGCGCTGAAAGCTCCAGCTCGACGATGTCGCTGCGCGGAAAGTAGCCCATGATCGGACCGCTGAATCCGACTACATGCAGCGCGCTTGCCGTGGGCCAGAGTCCTGCCTTGATCGTAATCCAGAGGTCGAACGCCGGCGCCATGTAATAAGCGCGGTCGCCCCAGCCCACCTCCAGGTATTCCGCTTCGGGGAAGTCGGCGCGTTCCGGCCACAGTCCGGCCGGGACGTCGCTGCGCCGCATCACGATGCCTGTATGCCAGCCATGGCTCACCACATAAATCGACACACTCGGCGCATCGTCCAGCGTCGAAGACTGCTTCGCGGCGGGTTCGATGAACGCGCAGCCTAGAACCGCCACCGTGGACAGTATGAGCGCCGTCCGCACGGTGGCGCGATCAGGTCGGCTTGGTCACGCGCGCGCCGGCGCCGCCCACCAGTGTTGCCAGCATGTCGAGCGGCAGGGGGAACACGATCGTCGAGCTCTTGTCCCCAGCGATCTGCGTCAGCGTCTGCATGTAGCGCAACTGCATTGCCTCGGGCCTCTGCGCGAGGACGCCTGCTGCCTCGAGCAGCTTGTGCGATGCCTCGAGCTCGCCTGCGGCGTGGATCACCTTGGCGCGTCGCGCGCGGTCGGCTTCCGCCTGCTGCGCGATCGCCCTCACCATCGACTCGTCGAGGTCGACGTGCTTGATCTCGACATTGCTCACCTTGCCGCCGCCTCGATCACTTCGCCGGTGCTGCCCACGAGCGCCTCGCGCCCGCTCACGACCGGCCGCCGGCGCGCCTTCACGGCGAGCCGGGCGACCAGAAGGATGAACGCCGCGCTGAACAGCGCGAGGCCGAGAGTGAGCGACAGGGGAATGCCGAAGCCGGGCACATCGGTGCGCACGAGCAGCAGAGCGCCGACGATGAAGGCTGCGATGCCTCCGGCGCCCAGGATACCGAAGCCCGGCAGGAGCGCCTCGGCGATGATGAGCGCAATCCCGAGCAGCAGCAGCGCGAGCCCGGCGTAATTCACGGGCAGGAGCTGAAACGCGAAGAGCGCCAGCAGCAGGCAGATCGCGCCTGCAATGCCGGGCAGGCCGAAGCCCGGTGTCGCGAGATCGAAGTACAAGCCGTAAATGCCGAAGAGCATCAGGAGGAGCGCGATGCTCGGATTGGTGATCACCTGCAGCACGCGCGTGCGCCAGTCCGGTTGAACGTCCTCGATGGCCGCGCCGTTCTCGGCCGCACTGTCGATGGCGCGCTCGACGTAGTCCGCGGCGGTCGGAGCGATGACGCCTTCCACATTGAGTACCACGACGCGCGCGACAGGCGCGGCGGGTTGCACGGCTGCCTGTGCGGTGAGGAGCAGGGCAGACGCGAGGGCGAGCGCGATCAGAAGGCGAACGCGGCTAGCCTGCGACTGCGCGACATGGAGGAGTGCGCTCAAGATGGTGCATGCCCGATTGTTTCCACCATACGCGCGATGAGGTTCCGAAAGGTTGACATAAATCAATCTGACAGCAGCGCTTGAGACGGCGTTGATGTGCGTCAAGGTCTGGAGTCGATGCTGCGTCATGCTTGGCACATCGCGGGGCCGCCTCGTGCATTGGCGCGCGAAGCCTGCGAATCGACTTCAATGTCTCTGGCAAGCAGAGCAGCAGCCCTGCAACAGCTCGTGAACTTCAATAGTGCAAGACGGTCTGCCCTCCTATTTGTACCGCTCGATAAAACAGGGAGATGGAGGGAACAATTGCAAGCGCACGAATACTCACCTTCCGACAGCTCATCCGCATCGTATTCCTGCCATATCATGTCCTGCATTGTTGCCTCCAATGGCAACGATCGGAGATCGAGAGGGTTGCCCGTTTGATCGAGGTCAAGAACGCACTTCCTGCGTCGTGTAGGTTCGGTCGGGATCCGCGGCGCCCGTCGGGAAAGGTGCCGTCGGAACGTCGCGCAAGACGCCTGCGAGGAGGTGGTGATGGGCACGCGCGGCCTGGGTGCTCTCGGCAATCGCGTCCTGGGCTCGGTTGCAACGAAGGACCTGCATCTGGTTGCGGTTCCCGTCACACTCGTCAAGCAGAAACGAAGAATCTGAGCTCATGAGCAAACGCCGAGCGTTATGGGGGCTGATCGCTGGCGCTCGACTCAGCGCAATGGGCCGGTCGATTTACCGCTGGCGCTGGTGAAGTGAATCATTGGAGCGCCGGAATTTTCAACTGGACGCCCGCGCCGGCCGGGCGGCGCGCGCTCGTTGCGGCGAGCTTGATAGCGATCGTGCTCATTGGGCTTGCGCACTACGCTACCGGCCCCCGCATCGAGTTCCACGCGTTCTTCCTGTTCCCGGTGATCGTTGTGAGCTGGTATGTGGGAGCGAAGGCCGGTTTGCTGCTTGCTCTGTTCGCGTCCGCCGACTGGCTCATGATGGACTGGCTCATGCGAGCGACAGGCGGCGAGATCCACATACTGCTCGTGAACGAGGTCGTCCGGCTCGCTGTCCTCGCCGTGGTGGGCTTGCTTGTTGCGGGCCTGCGGACGGTGCTCAAGCGCGAGGCCGATCTGGCGCGCGTGGACCCGCTCACGGGCCTGGCGAACCGCCGACTCTTTTATGAAGGGGGGCGCATGGCAATCGGGCGCGCGCAGCGGCACGCTTCTGCCCTTACCGTGTTAGTCATCGATGTAGACAGCTTCAAGCAGGTGAACGACACCCTTGGACATCGTGCCGGCGATGACTTGCTGCGCGCGGTCGGCGATACGCTCACGCAGAACACGCGCGCATCCGACATCGTCGGCCGGCTCGGCGGGGACGAATTCGGACTCATCATTCCCGAGATGCAAGCTGTCGCAGTGTGGCCGTGGGTGCAGAAATTGCGCGAGCACCTGCTCGAGCGCATGCGCGACAGTCGTTGGCCCGTCACGTTCAGTATCGGCGCCGTCACCTTTGCTACTCCGCCGGACGATCTCGACACCCTCGTGAGTAAGGCCGATTCTCTGATGTACGAAGTAAAACGCGAGGGCAAGGACAAGGCCAGGCATGAGGTGCTTTGAAGCGGCCGTAGCCGCGGCGGGAGCCCGCCGCTGAACTGGGTATATCATCTGCGCCGCGGAGATTACTCGCGCTGGTTTCGGCATGCCGTAAAGGACCCGCTGCTCAAGGGCGAAGCCGTCGCCGTCCATCCCGACGAAGCCAACCGCAGGCGGGTCGTGCTGCCCACCCAGGGGCGTCACCGCGCGCTTGGGGACCGTGCTCCTCGTCTGCGCGCCGCCCGGCCGAGCGCGAAGCGCCCGAGCAGCAGAAGAAGCGCGGCCAGGATCAGCGGCCCCAGTACTTCCAGACGCATCAGGTCCGAGGGCCCTCCGACGCCGATCGCGCCGGCGATCGCGCTGCTGTAGAGATAGCTCTTGACGGCCAGACCGAGCGCGGTGGCGGACAGGAAGCGCAGGAGCGGCAGCGCCAGAATGCCGGCGGCGTAATTGATGATCGAGTGCGGCATGCCGGGCAGCGTGCGCAGCGCGCACAGCGTGAAGAAGTCGCTTTGGCGCGCGATCAGTCGGAACAGGCGCCGCTCGCGCGCGCGATCCAGATCGAGCCGCGTGAGGCGGCGCGCGAACAGGTAGGCGCCGAGCGCGCCTGAGGTGCCGCCGGCCGTCAGGATCAGCGTGGCGGCAAACGGCGAATAGAGCAGGGCGGCGACCCAGAAGAGGATCGAGCCCGGCTGCGCGAAGGTATAGAGCGCGAGCTGCGCGAGGACGATCGTCACCGCGAGCTGCCAGCTGCCCGCATGGGCCCGCGCCCACTCGAGCGCCAGACGCCAGTCGACAACGCCGAGGCCCTCGAGAGCGATGCCGAGGGCGACCAGCGAGACGAGGATCGCGAGCTCCCGCCTCACGCTTCGACGGTACCCTCGTATAGCGACAGCCAGTTCAGCACGTCCTCGCGGCGAAGGAGGCCGACCAGCCTGCCACCTTCGAGCACCGGCAGCTGATTGACCCCACGGCGCGCGAGCGCGTCGAGCGCTGCGCCGAGCGCCGTGCCCCAGACGAGTGCGGCCGGCCAGTCCGGGTGCCAGGCGGGAAAGACGCCGGTGGCCAGCCCGAAGGCGATCACGGTGAAGATGATCAGCAGGCTCCAGTCCGCGATGACCTCGATATCGGCGATCCGCCCGAGACGGATGCCGTTGCGTACTTCAGAACCCGTCGGGCGTCGGGCCTCCATCGCGGCTATTTCCCTTCGCGCACCAGCAGCACGTCGTGGAGGCGCGGCTTTTGGCAGCGAGCGCCACCGGTCCGGGATCGCGCACGCTCTAGCCGGCCCGCGACCAGGCCCAGCACTACGGCAATCAGCAGCAGTGCGGATTGCTGGAACACACTCGGCGTGGCGAGGATCATCGATCGGCGGGCCCCAGGACAGGCATTGTAGGGCTGCAAGGGCGGGACCTTGACCAGCAGCTGCGGACCGGTTGATCCAGATCAAGCGATGACTTCAGAGCGGAGCCGACTGCAGCGGCGACGCTGGTCGATTGATCCGCGTCAACCCTGTCGGGCACCTCGCCTGCACAATGCCATGCATGGTGCGTGCGAATGTGAACTGAGAATATTCCGATGACGACGCTTCTTCTGCCTTTCGACAGCTCCCCGCGGCGATGCGCGCGGTGGAGCTCCTCTCCGGCTACAGCGCAGAGCCGTCCGCGCTCGTGCCCAACGTGCTCAACGTGCCGGCGCCGCCGATCAGGTTCTGGCCCGAAGGCGCGCTCGACATGAATCTCGTCGAGGCCGCGCTGATCGAAGCGGGGCGCAGCACGATCAAGCCCGCAATCGAGCGCCTTGCCGCAGCCGGCATGCGAGTGCAGTCCGCAGTGCGCCTGGGGCCTGCGGCGCAGACCATCCTGAGCGAATCGCGCAGGCAGAAGGCCGAGGCCATCGTCATGGGAACGCGCGGGCATGGCGCGCTGCAGGGATACGCGCTCGGGTCGGTGGCGCTGCGCGTCGCGCACGGCGGCGCGGCGCCCTTGATCCTGGTGAAGCCGGATGACCGGCTGCCGGGCGGCTCGGTAAACGGCTGCGCGTGCTGCTCGCGATGGACGGCTCGGAGCCGGCGCTGCACGCGGCCGAGCGGCTGGTCGCCTGGAGCGCCTGGCTCGGCGAAGATATGTTTTGATCCAGAGCAGCTTCACGGGTCCACCCTACACTAGGATGTCGGTGCGGGAGCCGCACGCTGCGCAGGTAAGCGTGACACAAGGTCCGGTGGAGTCGAGCAGCAATCTCGAGGTCTGTGGCGTCGTCAACTAATCACCTGAAAGAAGCTATGGCCAACACAAAGCAACAGCGCATCCTCGTCGCAAGCGACGGTTCACAATCCGCCGAGGCGGCAATTACGACAGTACTCAGATTTCCATGGAAGGCGTCGGCACGCGCGCAAGGTGTGGTGGCGAACTTCCCGTGGCTGAGGACGGAATCGAAAGCAGCTCAGGCCGCGGTGGAGAGCAGTGTAGAAATCGCTGCTGAAACGGCCGGCCGCGCGCTCAGGCGCCGGTGGCCTGCTGCGCGGGTAGCGATGGTGGGTGCGCCGCCAGCGGACGCAATCTTGGCTGCGGCGAACAGGTCTAAGGCCGACGTGATAGCGATCGGCTGGCGCGGGCACGGCGCATTTCAGCGCCTGATCGCCGGCAGCGTCTCCCGGGTCGTAGCATCCAACGCGCGGTGTTCGGTGCTTGTCGCGCGCGTAGCCCCAAAAGCAGTACGTCGCATGATCGTCGGCTACGACGGCTCTCCGAACGCGAGGCGAGCTATAGAAGTGCTTGCATCGCTGGAAGTGCCTCGCGCTGGGCGTGTCGTCCTCGTCGATGCAGTCGTTCCTCACGTGCTACCGGCAGTGGCTGGGCGACTTCCGAGCGCAACGCGCCGGGAGCTGCAGGAAGAATTGCAGAGGCTCAATGGTGAACGCCGGGCGGAGGCTCAGAAGCTTCTCGAGGCTGAAGCCTCCCGCCTGCGGCGCGCCGGCTGGAAGGTGGAAACCGAGCTGCGCGCGGTTGCCCCAGTGGCAGCGCTTCTTGCAGCAGCTCACGAGCACGCGGCAAACGTGATCGTCGTTGGCGCATGTGCAAAAACTCGCCTGCAGCGGATGGTACTAGGGAGCGTTGCCAATGGCGTGCTCAATCGGTCTCCCGTTCCGGTTCTACTGGTACGTTAGCCTTGCGACAGCGAATGAGGTGGGAAAACAGTCTCCGCGTGGCACCGCCGGGCTTTAGCACCCTGCCGCCGCTCACGCGCGGCGCCGGCGCTTGCCTGCGTGCAATGCGGTGCGCGCCTGCTGCAAGAGCTCGTTGTGGATGGCGACTGCCTCCTCCTTCAGATAGTCGAAGAACGTCTGCGCGATCACCGACAGCTTCTTACCGGAGGGACAGACCACGTACCACGAGCCTTCATCCGGAAAGCCTTGCACGTCGAGCAGCGCGAGACGCTCGTGCATGTCGTCCATCACGAGGGCGTGCTGCGACATAACCGCGATACCGAGGCCCGAGGCGACCGCCCACTTGATCGCTTCGTTGTTGCCGAGCTGCATCGTGAGCTTCGGGCGCAAACGGTGGCTGCGAAAAACCGCTTCGGCGCGCAGCCGCGTGCCCGAGCCCTGCTCGCGCACGATGAAGCGCTCGTGAGCGAGCTCCTTGAGTGCGATGGCGCGCCGGCCCGCGAGCGGGTGATCGCGCGGGGCGATTACGACCAGCGGGTTCTCCAGAAAAGGCTGTTTCTCGACGGCCATGCCTTCCGGCGGCACGCCCATCACGTACAGATCGTCGAGATTCGCGGCGAGCCGCTCGATCACCTGATCGCGGTTCAAGATCTCAAGCGCGACGTCGATGTCCGGATAGCGCCGGCAGAAAGGCCCGAGCATCCGCGGGACGAAATACTTGGCCGTGCTCACCACGGCAACGCGCAGCGTGCCTTTCTTCATGCCCTGGAGATCGGCGATCTTCATTTCGAACCGGTTCCACGTATCGAACAGCTCGCGCACCGTCTGCTGTAGCTCGCGGCCCGCTGCGGTGAGGTGCACTTTCTTGCCGATCTGCTCGAAGAGCGGCATGCCGACGGTACCGCTCAGCAGCTTCACCTGCGCCGACACGGTCGGCTGCACCACGTGCAGCTCCTCGGCCGCGCGCGTGAATGACAGATGCCGGGCGACCGCTTCGAAGATGCGGAGCTGGTTCCAGGTGACGTGCATGTTTCGAGGCGCTCCTGAAGGATAGACGCGCGGCAATGGTAACGATCAAAACACATCATTGCCAGCTATGAACGCGCACGGCTACTCTCCGCTCCAACGACCACCGATGAAAAGGAGGCGTTTCACATGATCCATGTCCAGGCACGCGGCTTCGCACTTTCCGACGCGATCCGCCAGTACGCCGAAAAGCGGCTGCGCTTCGCGCTCCCGCTCGACCACAAGCGCGTGCTGCGTGTCGCGCTGACGCTCTCCGACGTGAACGGCCCCCGAGGCGGCGTCGACAAGAAGTGCCGACTGGTGGTCCGCCTGCATGCCGGAACCGTGGTTGTGAATGAACAAGCAGATGCGGTTCTGGCAGCCGTGACGCTGGCCGCCGAGCGCGCAGCTCGT
>Ga0105106_10002383_pt1 | contig 13558 bp, 8 predicted proteins | sample PPLLaktember2015_5_FD_79109 | JGI IMG/M metagenome (GOLD analysis project Ga0105106, IMG submission 79109) | Freshwater sediment microbial communities from Prairie Pothole Lake near Jamestown, North Dakota, USA - PPLs Lake P8 Core (1) Depth... | ecosystem: Environmental > Aquatic > Freshwater >...
CCCTCCTGGATCGTCACATCCGAGACCACTCCGTCAATAGGGGCATCGATCCGCGTATAGGAGATACTCACCTCCAGCTGCTTGAGCTGTGCTTCGAGCTCCTCCACGCGAGCCCTGGAAATCTCGAGCTGAGTCTTGTACTCCTCCTGCAACCGCTTCACATTGGCTTCCAGCGCCTGGTACTGGCTGCGGGCTCGATCGAGGGCGTCGCCGGTGGTAAATTCCCGCTCCATCAGCTTTTGTTCCCGGTCGTAGGTCACTTTGGCGTATCGGTAGTTGGCTTCCGCCTCCTTGATCCGCTGTGGAAAGGTCAGCTCCACCTGCTCCAGGGTCCAGCGCGCATTCTCCAAAGCCGCTTTCTGTCGCTCGATGTTCCTCCGCAGCTCCCGGTCGTCGATGAGGGCAATGAGCTGTCCCGCCTTGACCTTGTCGCCGATCTTGACCTTCATGGACACGACGGTTCCCGTGATCCGCGCCCCGATTTTGACCACCGCCCCCACCTGCGGCTTCAGAATACCCGTCTCCACCAGTACGCCCCTTATGCTCCCGCGCTCCACCCTGGCGGATTCCAGCACCTGGAACGACGGCGACTTGAACGCTTTCCTGTAGGCATAGAAGCCGCCACCCAGAACGAGGGCACCCAGAATCAGAAACACCAGCAACTTCTTCACACGACAACCTCCATGGAGGGAAAACCCCAGAAATCAGAAACCCTCATTCCAGCAACTCGATACGCTCCATGCCCGTAGCCCGTTCGATCAGGGTCTTGGCCAGAACGAGGTTCAGCTTGGTAACCGTGTGCTGCTCCCGCGCGTTGGACAAAGCGATCCCGGAAGCCACCAAAGCGATGATGTCCGACTTCCCGATCTTGTATTCTCCGAAGGTCTGGGCATAGTTGTGCTCGGCCTGTTTGAGCTGCTCCTCGGCCACCAGAACGTTTCGGGAGGCGGTGACGAAGTCTTCATAGGCCACCCGGAGCTCCAGGATGAGTTGGCGGATGGTTTCCTCGAGATTCTCCCTGGTGACCTGGACGTCGAATCCAGCCGCCTTCGTCCTGTAAAATTTGCCCAGCTCGAAGATATTCCAGGTGGCCGTGATGCCGATGGATTTGTCCTCCAGCGAGCTGATCAGCCGATTGGCTTCCAATTTGTTGTAGGATGCGCTGGCCGTGACGATGGGAAGGTATTCGCTGAGCTGTCGCGTTTTGTTGTTCCTGGCCACGTCGACGGCATACTCACTCTGCCTGATTTCCGGGCGCTCCAGCACCGCCCTGCCGAGCCTGTCGGGGTCCGGCATGCTCACCCGGGATTCGAGATCACCCGCCAGGTCGTATTCCGTCTCGAGCGATCTTCCCAGGAGCGAATTGAGCTCGGCCAGGGACTTCTGCAGCTCGCCCTCGCCCTGAACCAGGTTGAACTTGGACTGCTCGAATCTCACCGAGGACTGCAAAACGTCTGAAAGCTTCGCCACACCCAGTTCATTGCGGCCCTGAGCCACCTCGTAGTCTTTCCTGGAGTCCTCCACCTGCACCTTCCGATGCTGCAGAATATCGCGTCTGGCGATGGTGCTGAAGAATGCGGACTTCACATCGAACTGGAGGTCGAGCAGCGTGCGGGCTCGCTCCTCCTTTTCGGAGTCCCTGCTCAGGCGGGCGATGTTTCGATCGGCCCTCCGACGCCCTCCGTCGTAAAGGGTGTAGGCCATGGTGATGTCATAGGTGCTCTGGTCAAAGCTCAGGGAATTCTGCTTTCGCTTTTCCTGAATGGTGGCGACATCCAGCGTGGGAAGGTAGGGGGAAAGGGATGCCTTGTAGAGAGCCTCCCTGGAGCCCACTCGGCCATCCGCTGCCTTGAGAGCCGGCAGACTGCCTTCCGCCTGGTCCATGGCCTCCTCCAGGGTCAATGCCCGCACAGCCCCAGGCCAGGTGCACAGGAAGCCAATCAGGCACCCTGCACAGATCATCCGTCTGAAAACATGCATCCCGAACCTCCGATTTCGGGCCGACAGCCGATGAGCGGTTCGCAAAATCAGGTATATGAGAGATTGCGCTCGTTCAAAGCGAGCTCAACGCTCCATTCTGGTGACAACTGCTCCACATTAACGCCAGGAAATGCGAATGTCCACCAAGGGCGACTCACAAAAACCTCTACCGCAGAGAGGGATTATGGTTTAATCTCCTCAGAAAGCGCGATAATTCATGAGCTCGTGAGCGTCGTGCGGAAAAGACGCCAAGGGGTTGAGGGCATTTAGCATGACAACGAAGTCTTTCTGCAGGGTGGGCCAAAGCGGAAGCGTTGCCCACCGAAAAATTCGGTTTCACGACCACGGTGGGCAAGATAGAACCCTCGCCCACCCTACGCCGGAATAGCAGCTGGTTTGATTTCTCGTTGTAGCGTTAGATCCCGCCCACAGAAAACATGGGAGCACCAGTGGATGAGTAGCCAGAAAGTATTTATATCCGGCAAATCAGAGGCCCTGATAGTTTGTCAGAAGTGTGGTCAGACCAAGACGATCAGCGCCGACCCGTCGGATATCAGAGGAAAGACAGCCCAGATTCGATGCAAGAACTGCGGGAACAGCTTCAAGGTCGTGTTCGAAACGCGTTCAAAATACCGCAAAGACACCTCTCTGGAAGGCCATTTCCTGAGAAAGGGTGAAGGCGGAGAGGAGTTCGGGCATATGGTGGTCCACGACCTTTCCATGGGAGGGATGCGACTCGAGCCCGTCGGGAGAGCTGTTTTCAAGGTGGGAGATCTGCTCACGGTCGATTTCCGTCTCGACGACGAGAACAAGTCGAAAATTCGAACCGGCGCTGTCGTCAAGAGCATCGGTGAGTCCGACATCGGCATCGAATTCGTGAACCCTGATGAGCACACTCGCAAGACCCTCGGGTTCTACCTGATGCCCTGACTGCGGCAGCCGCCGTTGGCTTCAGGAGGCCCGAGGGGTGCGATCCCCGATCCCATGATTCTGCAAAAAGATCCCGCACATGCGCTGCCTCGGAATGGGTTCGTCGAGCCGTTCTGCGCAGCTTCCTCCCTTTTGCAGGCAGACCTGGGCCATTTTGGGTGTCGCCCGTGAATCCGCTCTGGTTTCCGTTGATGGTGGGGTTTCTGGGCAGTGCCCATTGTCTGGGGATGTGCGGGCCCATTGTCGTGGCCACCTCACTGCGAACGGGAGTCGCATCGAGTGCGACCGGCAACCTCCAGTGCCACCCTCCCCTGCGGACCGTTTGGCTGCAGGCCGCCTTTCATGCGGGCAGGCTTCTGACCTACGGGTTGCTGGGCGGTCTCGCAGCACTCTTCACACAATCGGCGAGGACGTTCCTCACCTCCACCGACATGCAATCCCTGCTGACGTGCGCCTACGGCATCATCCTCATTCTCTTCGGCCTGGCCTTGATGCGAATCGTCCCCGTACCCGCCTCCTGGTCCTCGATTTTCGCGAATCCTCTGCTGGGGCTTTTCCATCGAATCCCCGCCCTTGCTTCACCCCGCCATCCGGGGGCCATGCTGATCCTGGGGCTCGCCACCGGACTGCTCCCCTGCTGCCTGTCGTGGTCCATGGTGGTGACGGCGGCTGCCGCCGGAAGTCCGCTGGAGGGCAGTCTCATGATGGTGGCCTTCGGGGCGGGAACCATTCCCGCGCTGTTCCTCGCAGGGTTTTCGGCCGCCACCCTGGTGAGATGGTACCGGAAGCTGGGAGATCGTCTGCCCGGGCTGATCCTCATCGGGATAGGAGTCTATTTGATCCTGAAAGGAACGGCTGTCATTGAGTGAAATCATGCTGGGCAGACAGATTTCAAGGGCGAAGACTGCGGGCTCCACCCATCCGGCAACACCCGACTGCGCCCTTTGCGGTGCATCCGTGGGTCGATCTCGCATCGAGGTCCTGATTGACGGCCAGACGCTCCACTTTTGCTGTCCCGGATGTCAGATGGTCTTCGATATTCTGTTTCATCGCCCCGAGGGACCACCGGTCGATTACCGTGACACGGATCTGTATCGTGCCTGCATCGAAGCGGGCATCATTCCCGAGCCCCCGGGAGAGGCCGGGGTTCGCGCGGCCGTCGTCAACCCGCATGCGGAAAAGCCGGAGTCGGGTGAAGAGCTCGTTTTTCATGTTGGAGGCATGTGGTGCACAACCTGTGCGCTGCTCGTCGAATCCATCCTCCGCACCACTCAGGGCGTTTTGGACGCCAGGGTTTTTTTTCTCTCAGACCAGGCCCACGTCGAATACCTGCCGCAGCGCACCAGCCCGGAGCGTATCCTGGAGCGCGTCTCAAGACTGGGGTATACGGCACTTCAGGCCGCAGATGAATCCGAGAGTGCTCGCGAGAGGAGATCCCTCCAGGTGAGACTGGGGGTGGCCGCCATACTCACGGCCAACGTCATGATGATCTCTTGGGCACTCTACCTCGGCTTCTTCCAGGATCTGGGGGCCGATGGGGTGCAGGTCCTGTCGTGGGTTCTCTGGCTGCTCTCCACACCCGTCGTCTTTTATGCGGGTGCCCCCATCCTGAACAAGGCTTTCCGAGGGATCCGCTGGGGCGCCGTCTCCATGGAGACTCTCATTGCGGTGGGCTCCCTCACAGCCTATTTCTTCAGCGTCCTCCAAACCCTTTCCGGAAGCCTGCATGTCTATTACGACACGGCGTCGATGCTCGTGACCCTGGTGCTGCTCGGCAAGACCATCGAGGCCGGTGCCCGCGACAATGTCTCCCGCGGCGTGACGGAACTGCTGAGGGCCGCAGGGGAAAAGGCACGGGTGCTGAGGAATGGTCGGGAGAGCTGGACTGCGAGCGCGGACGTCCGTGTGGGTGACGAATTCCTGGTCGTGGAGGGGGAACGGGTGCCCATGGACGGAGATGTCCTCGAGGGGAAGGCCGACGTCGACGAATCCTGCCTGACGGGAGAGTCGAAGCCGGTCCGAAAGAAGCCTCCAGACGAAATACTCAACGGCGCCCTGGTGCTGAACGGTACCCTCCGCGCCCGTGTCGTCAGGCCGGGCCGGGAGAGCGCGATCCAACAGATGATTTCCCTGATTCGGGAAGCGATGGCGTCAAAAGCTCCGGCAGAGCAGATGGCGGACCGCGTCATCCGATGGATTGTGCCTTCCGTCATCGTCCTGGCATCGGCCTCCTCCCTTTGGACCTGGACGCATGGAACCTCCATCGAAGACGCCCTGCAGCGGGGCCTGACCGTCCTCGTGATCACCTGTCCCTGCGCCCTCGGGATCGCTATTCCCCTCGCCAAGGTGGCTTCCATCAGCGCCGGAAAGCTGCGGGGCCTGATCATTCGAGATCCCGGAGCCCTCGACCGGCTCAAGAATCTGGATGCCTTTGTTTTCGACAAGACGGGGACCGTGACCGAGGGCGTGTTCACTCTTCACAAGATCGTCGCTACGGGCCACTCCGAGATCGAGGTCCTGGAGAGGCTGGGCGCAGTAGAGGCCTGCTCGGATCACCTCATCGCACGCGAAGTCGTGCGAAAATGTGGCCAGATGAGCATACAGCCTGTTGAGTGCACCGATTTTGAGACATACGAAGGAATGGGCATCGGCGGGAGGGTGGATGGGGACGAGATCTTCATCGGAAACCGTCTTTTCATGGCGGAGCGCGGCTGTGACATCCCGCATGACCTGGATGATCAATCCGTGCAGATGGAATCCGAGGGGATGAGCACGGCGTTTTTCGCCTGGGGCGGCCCGGTGCGGGGGTTCCTCTGCCTTGGAGACAGGATCAGGGAGGGGAGCCTGGAGACGATTCGGCGGCTCCAGGGTTCCGGCAAGAGGATCTGCCTCATATCCGGGGATTCCGTCGAAACGACTCGAGCCGTCTCAGGAGCTTTGGGTATCGCTGAGCTCAGGGGCGGCATGCGCCCATCGGACAAGGCGGAGTTTGTGAGCTCCCTGCAGCAGGAGGGGTATCGGGTCGCCGTCGTGGGAGACGGAATCAATGATGCGCCGGCCCTTGCCCAGGCGGACGTCGCATTCACTGTGGGAAGCGGCGCCAATCTCCTGCGAGAGGTTTCTGCCATCACTCTCCTGGGAGGAAACATTGCCGGCATACTGGATTCGATGTCGCTCGCCAGGCTGCACGTGTCGGTCTCCGGCCAGAATCTCTGCTTCGCCTTCGCTTACAACTTTTTGGCCATTCCGATTGCCATGGCCGGGTTCCTCAACCCCATCATCGCCGTCCTGGCCATGTTTCTGAGCAGCCTGACGATTGTGGGCAACACCCTGCGGATTCCCCGCTCCGCGCGTGCGGGCTGAGGCATTGATCACGTTTTTCCTCGTGCTCACAGGCATGGAGAACATCCAACGAATCATTGAACATCTTTGCGACAAACCCTATTATAGAAAAATCTTGCGCAGGCTTGCCGAGATCTATAACTATCCAACGTGACCGTGAGCATGAGAAAACTTCAACTGTCATGAGAAAACGAAAATTCAGCCAATTCGAGTGAAAGAGGAACAGACCATGGCTTACGATGTTGGTGTGGACGTAGGATCGGTCAGTATCAACTGCATGGTCATCGATCAGGACAGGCGGGTCGTACTCGAGACCCCGTATCTACGTCATTTTGGACTGGCTCAGGAGGAAACGCATAACCTCCTGATGCGTCTGCTGGACTCCTCGTATTTCCCGGGAGCACCGCACATTCGTTCCGTCACGTTCACGGGGATGCATGGTCAGCTCATGGCGGAAATCCTCGGAGCGCCCTTCGAGGTTGAGACCATTGCCCAGGTGCTGGGGGTGACCCACGTGATGCCGGGGGTCCGAACGGTCATCAGCATCGGCGGACAGGATGCCGCCCTGTTCCAGCTGTCCCACGAAGGCGTTCAGTGGCACCTGGAGTCTTTCAACATGAACGGTCCCTGCGCATCGGGAACCGGCTCCTTCATTGACCAACAGGCGGAGCGGCTGGCCCAATCCCTTTACGGCCCCGAATTCCACATGAACCAGGAAAAGCTCCAGCAAACCCTGGAGGACTTCATCGCGCTGGGCACCCAGAGCACTTACCCGGCGCCCGTGGCATGCCGCTGCACGGTTTTCACCAAATCCGACATGATCCATCTCCAGAACAAGGGTGAAACGCTGCCCAACATCATCGCCGGTCTGCATCACGGCAATGCCGCCAACTACATCAGCACCATCGTGGCCAGCCGCGAGCTGGCCGAGCCCATCATGTTCGTGGGTGGGCTGGCGTCCAATCGCCTGCAGGTCCAGGCTTTTCGGCACTACTTTCCGGCAATTCAGGTCCCGCCTCACCACACCTCTCTCGGCGCCCTGGGCTGTGCGATTCAGGCCCAGGAACAAAAATGGACGTGCCGGTTGGACGTCTCACGGCTCAAGAAACTGGGATCGGAAACGGCTCATTCATTCCCCAAAGCGGATCCCCTGGCCCTCCGGCTCACCCGTTTCGACCCCGACAACGAGCTCTCTCCCTGGAACGCCAGGAAGAAGGGTGACTTTTCGGCCTTCCTCGGCGTGGACATCGGGTCCACATCCACCAAGTATGCCCTCATCGATGATGAGGGGGAGATCATCCACAAATGCTACGTCCCGACCCAGGGCAAACCCATCGAGGTGACCCAGCGCCTCATCAGGACGCTCGTCTCGGAAGTCGGCAGGCGCATCCGACTCAAGGCTATCGCAACGACGGGCTCGGGGCGCAACGTGGTGGGGGACTTCCTCGCTGCCGACCTGGTCATCGATGAGATCACGGCCCATGCCCGAGGCGCCGTGGCCGTCGACCCGGAGATCGACACCGTTTTTGAGATCGGCGGCCAGGATTCCAAGTACATCCGTATCGACAAGACGCATCCCCTCGATTTCGATATGAACAAGGTTTGCGCCGCCGGCACCGGAAGCTTTCTCCACGAGCTGGCCAACAAGATGCGCATCAACATCGTGGGGGAGTTCCAGGATATCGCCCTGTCGGCATCTTCTCCCATACACCTGGCCGAACGGTGCACGGTCTTCATGGAATCCGACCTGGTGGGCTACGCCCAGAAGGGAGCAGCTCGATCAGACCTCATCGCCGGGCTCTGCTATGCCATCGTCTACAACTACCTGAACCGCGTGGTGGAAAAGCGGTTCGTCGGGCAGCGGGTGATGTTTCTGGGTGGCCCCTCACTCAACCAGGGGATTGTCGCGGCCTTCGAAAAGGTGCTCAAGCGACCGATCATCGTCCCGAAACATCGGGAGGTCCTGGGGGCTTTCGGCGCGGCACTGGCTGTTCGGGAGCTTTTCCACAAGGAGGAGATACCCGAGCAGGTCCGTGATCTGGAAGGCCTCGTCCAGACCCGGGTGGAATTCAGCGAGACGATTTGCAGGGCCGACAAGAAATGCCACAATGAGTGCAAGCTGAAGGTTTACAGCTTCGGCGGATCAAAAAGCATATGGGGAGGGGACTGCGGGCGCTACGAGATCAGCCGCTACGACGGGGCGGCAGAGGAGAACCATTTCCTCTACCGGCAGAAGCTGTTCGATGAAGCCCTGGAGGAGGTCGGTGCGGCGCGTCTGGAGGTGAGCCGAAAGGCCGGCAGCGCCCGTCCCACGGTGGGAATCCCCCTCGGACTGCACACCCTGGAATGGGGAGTCTTCTGGACCCATCTCCTCCGGAACCTCGGCTATCCGGTGCTCCTCAGCCCCCGCACCAACAGCAAGCTGGTGCTGCAGGGCGTGGAAAGCATGACGGCCGAAACCTGTTTTCCCGTGAAGGTCTTCCACGGACATGTCCGTCATCTGCTCGATCACGCCCCCCTGCTCTTCATACCGACCGTCATCAATATGCCCACCCCGGACCTCAAGGACAACGGCTTCTTCTGCCCCCACGTCCAGAGCTCCCGGTACATGGTTCGGTCGGCCCTGCGGATCCCCGATTCCAGGATCATCGGTCCGGTGCTGCACATGAAAGACGGCCCCGGGCACATGTTGGAGCCGCTCGGCCAGTCGTTCCCCGATGGTATGAAACCCTCTCCGCGCGAACTGGAAAAGGCCGTGGAGAAAGCCTGGGAAAGGCAGAACAGGTTCCGGCAGGGGCTGATTCAGAGGGGGAGGGAGATCCTGGCCCAGGCGCCTCCCGACCAGGCTGTATGGATTGTTTCGGGGCGCCCCTATAACCTCCACGACGAACGCTTGAACCTCCAGCTGGGCAGACAGCTGGCAAAACTGGGCATCAAGGCGCTCCCCACGGACTTCCTGGACCTCGACAGCGAGGATCTGAGCGACTTTCCTCGCATGTACTGGGGGCTTGGGGCCAAGATTCTGAGGGCTGCCAAAGGGATCGCCCGCACCCCGAACTGGTTTGGGGTTCACCTGACCAATTTCAGCTGCGGGGCCGATTCATTCATCGAGCACTTTTATCGACATCTCCTGCACGAAAAGCCTTTTCTCATCCTCGAGCTGGACGAGCACAGCGCCGTTGCGGGTATGCTGACACGCATCGAGGCCTACCAGAACGTGGTCAGGAATCTGCAAAGGCGTGAACGAGAGGCGGCCTTCGAGAGCAGGAAACCATACGAGGTCCTATGCCAGTAATCTCCCCCGCAAGCCTGCATGGAACGATCGCACTACGTGAAAGCGAACCCTTTGAAAGGGAGGGTATGGATCGATCGGCGTTCGACCGCCTCGGAGAAAAGGTCCAGCAATTCAATGTATCCGGCCGCCGACTTCTGATCCCCGACATGGCCCACGCAGGATCCAGGCTCATTGCCGCCAGCTTCCGAGCCGTCGGCGCCGATGCCGTCGTGATGGAGACCTACAAGGGGCTGACCCTGGGCAGGGAATACACTTCGGGCAAGGAATGCTTCCCCTGCCAGGTGACCCTCGGCGATATCCTGCATCATCTCGAAACCGAGCGCGAACGCCTGGGAAGCGCCTTCACCGCCGACCGCTATGTCTACTTCCTCCCCGAGGCGGACGGGCCCTGCCGTTTCGGCATGTACAACAAGCTGCAGCGGCTGGTTCTGGACCGTTTCGAATCTTATCGGGCAGTCCCCATCGTCTACATCTCCACCAAGAACAATTACGCCACAGAAGACATCATCCCGCCGGGACGGTCCTCGTACTTCAGAAAGCTGAGCTACGTGGCCGTGATCGTCTCGGATGTCCTGGACCGCATCACCTGGCGCGTTCGGCCATACGAAAAGGAGTCCGGCTCCACCGATGCCTTCATGGACGATGCCCTGGACCGCATGGTCAGGGTTGTGGAAGCCATGGGCCCTGAACTGGACTTCAGCAGGATCCTCATCCCTTTGAGCGACATCGCGGCCCGTGCCCGAACGCTCATGAGACCGGGAGCGGTCCGGCGACCCAGGATCGGAATCATCGGCGAGATTTACCTCCGGAGCCACCAGGATTCCAACCAGGATATCATCCGGAAGCTCGAAGCGTACGGGGCCGAGGCCGTGAATGCATCGCTGGGCGAGTGGATCAACTTCGTGAACGTCGAGTCCATCCGCAAAGCAGAGCATCAATGGAGGAAGGCGTGGAGGGAGGGGAATCATGGCGCCCTGCGGGAGGTCCTCCGTCAATGGATCGGGCTCCGAATCGAGCAATACTACCAGCAGTGGCGACAGCACCAGGTCTACAGGACCGTTTTGGAGCACCTGGACATTCAGCCTGACCACAGCATCCGATCCGTGCACAGGCAGCTGGACCACAACAGGATTTTTCACTCCGCCATCGGCACCGAAGCGGTGTTGAGCATTGGTGGCGCACTGGAGTACGTCCATCATGGCTTCGATGGAGTGGTGAACGTCTTCCCCTTCACATGCATGCCGAGCACCATCGCCGCCTCGGTGCTCAGGCCGCTGCTCCACGAGAAGAAGATCCCGTACCTCGACGCTCCCTATGATGGCGCCATTCAGCCCAACCGTGAAGTGGCCTTGCGCACTTTCATGTACCAGGCCAGACAGCACAGCGAATCGAACGGGCATTGGAAAGGAAGGGCAACACCCTGAAATGACACAACAAGTCATGATCATCAATGCGGCACATCCAGAAGAGTTTCGGGTCGCCTTGGTGGAAGGCCAGACCCTGGAAGGCTTTTTCATCGAGACGGCAAGCCGTGGCAAGGTCGTTGGAAACATCTATAAAGCGATCATTGCCCACGTCCAAACCAGCCTTCAGGCCGCTTTCGTCAATTTCGGCATGGAGCGCAACGGCTTTCTGCCGTTCACGGAGATCCATCCCGAGTATTATCGCCAGGATCTTCCCGAGCCCGTCCGCATCCAGGATGTGATCGAAACAGGCCAGGAAGTTCTGGTCCAGGTGGTGAAAGAGGAAGTCGGCAGCAAAGGGGCTCTGCTCACAACCTACATCTCCCTGGCCGGGCGGGACGTGGTCCTGATGCCAGGGCAATCCCAGCGCGGGGTGTCGAGAAAGATTGATGAAACGGAGCAAAGAGAGGCCCTCAAGGAACTGGTCCGCGGCCTGTCTATCCCCGAGGAAATGGGCATCATCATTCGCACGGCCGCCCTGAACCGGACGAAACGGGAAATCACCAAAGACCTCAACAACCTGCTCCGACTCTGGGAGGAGGTGAAGAAGAAGGTCCAGGACACCGCGGCACCCGGGCTCATTTACAAGGAGCAGGACCTGGCCATCCGGGTCATCCGCGACTATTTCAATTCCGACATCAAATCGATTCTGGTGGACGACCGGGAAGTTCACCGGCAGGTCAAGGAGTTCCTCCACATCATCAGCCCGCTGCATGAGGGATCCGTCAAGCTCCACAAAGACGACGGTCCCATTTGCAGCAAGTACAACCTGGAAGACCAGATCGAGCAGATTTTCCGCAAGAAGGTCCCGCTCAAGTCGGGCGGCCACCTCCTCATTGACCAGACCGAGGCCCTGGTTGCCATAGACGTCAATTCGGGGAGAACCAACGGGGAAGGGGACCTCGAGGAGATGGTCTTCAAGGTCAACATGGAAGCCGCCGCCGAGATACCCCGTCAGCTGCGCCTGAGGGATCTCGGGGGACTGGTGGTGATCGACTTCATCGACATGCGGGAGAACCGGCACACGCGGGAAGTGGAGAGACGGATCAAAGAGGAGCTCAAGAAAGACAAGGCCAAAATCACCCTGGGCCGGATCTCACGGTTCGGGCTTCTCGAGCTTTCCCGGCAGCACCTGGGCCTCAACATCCTTCGCGGCTCCTTCCGGGAATGCCCCATGTGCCAGGGGGCGGGAATCGTACGATCGGATGAAGCAGCCGCCCTCGCCTATCTCAGGAAGATCTGGATGACGCTCTCCCACCGGAAAATAGCCATCGTCAAGGCCACCGTGGCCCCAGAGATCGCCAACTACCTGCTCAATCAGAAACGGAGCGACATCGTCAGCCTGGAGGAGCGCTTCAAGGTTCCCATCGTCATCGAATCGGCTCCGGGCGTCCTGCCCAACTCGGGGCACATCGAGTTCATCCCCCGGGAGGGGTGAGCGGGAGGGATCCAGGCATGCCCTCTGTCAGACGATGACGTAGCGCTTGATGGTCTGGACGACTTCGTCGGGGTCGTCCAGAACGTTCACCAGCGAGAGGTCCGCGGGCGATATGTATTGGCTGGCGAGGAGCCTGTCCTTGATCCAGCCCAGCATGCCTTTCCAATGGTCCTTTCCCACCAGGATCACGGGAAAGGGCTTGATCCGGCGGGTCTGGATCAGGGTGAGGGCTTCGAAAATCTCGTCCAGGGTTCCAAACCCGCCCGGCATCCCGATGTAGGCCTGAGCGTATTTCACGAACATCACCTTGCGCACGAAGAAGTACTGAAAATCCATGCGCAGGTTGGAGTAGGCATTGGGCTCCTGCTCCAGGGGCAGTTCAATGTTGAGCCCCACGGATTTGGCCCCCCCCTCCCTGGCCCCCCTGTTCCCGGCCTCCATGATGCCGGGCCCACCTCCGGTGATGATGTGGTAGCCGTTTTCAGCCAGCTTTCGGGCGATGGTCACGGTTTTTTCATACGTCGGGTCCCCCGGCCTTACCCTTGCTGAGCCGAAAATGGACACCGCCGGGTAAAGATCCGAAAGCGACTCGAACCCGTCCACGAATTCAGCCAGGATCTTGAAAAGGCGCCAGGAATCCTGGATGGTCAAAGCATCGATGAGGTATTGCTTCTCGGACATACCCCTGGCCTTTCCCTTTCCACTGTTTTGGTTCCTCATAGTCCTCACCCTGGGTCATACATCTCGAAGAAGTGCAAGTGTAGACCAGAATTCCCTAAAATCAAGCTGTTTGCAACCTATTGTCTCGGTCATTTCGCACTCCACCTTGACGAGTGTGATCCAGGAAACCGGTGGCTTGATGGACCCTCGCCGCCAGATACCCGGGAGGTTACCGACATGCCAAAATTATGGCATCGGCCATGGGTGCAGATCTTTTGGAACAACGATCAGAAGCGAACCCGGAGGGTTCAAAGCCATTAGCCGGTGGTTGAGTCCGCGATAGCGGGCGATACCATCGGGATACGAACGGGATAACGATTGCACCCCGGAGGGGTGCCAGCAAGGGTACACCCCGGAGGGGTCCCAGCAAGGGTAACCGATGTCTTCCAC
>Ga0105106_10002385_pt1 | contig 13549 bp, 12 predicted proteins | sample PPLLaktember2015_5_FD_79109 | JGI IMG/M metagenome (GOLD analysis project Ga0105106, IMG submission 79109) | Freshwater sediment microbial communities from Prairie Pothole Lake near Jamestown, North Dakota, USA - PPLs Lake P8 Core (1) Depth... | ecosystem: Environmental > Aquatic > Freshwater >...
ACCGGTTCTGGCCAGAGCAGCAGCACAATTTGAACCGAGCCCCCCTGCCCCGGCAATACCAACCCTGAATTTCCTCAAATGATCCTCAATCTCAGAAAGTCGCATCGAAATCTGGTTTATTCCAAAGCCATTACAAATATAAATACTTTGGCAATAAGATTCTCCCGGAAACTCTATGAAGGTTTTGTTATATTGATCAATATCATTTTAAAGGTTGATTTAATAAAGTACTTTTGTTTGAAACTGCTAGATTTACTATAATTGATAAAACCGATTGAAATGGATATAGAATCAATAAAATCAAAGCACAGGCAGATAAAAAGATGGGATTACACCTGGACCCCCCTGAATAAAGGCTATACTGATAAGATACTCTATATCAATGTGGGATCGGCCGAGATCAGGGAGAAAAGTGTTTCGCAGGCAATGAAGGAGAAATTTATCGGGGGCAAGGGCTACGGGCTCCGGCTGCTGTGGGATGCAACCAGGCCGGATACAAAGTGGGATGATTCAGATAATGAGATAATTATCTCATCAGGTCCGATCGGCGGCATAACCCAGTATTCAGGAACAGGGAAATCCCTTGTCGTAAGCATTTCCCCGCAAACCAATTCCGTCATTGACAGTAATGTGGGTGGCTTTTTCGGTCCATTCCTCAAGTTTTCAGGCTTTGATGCCCTGGAACTTCAGGGCAAGTCAGAAAAGGATGTAATTGTATTCATAGACGGGATTAATCATTTTGTTGAGATTTTCGAAGCTCCTGATGAAGCATCCGACAGCCACCTTCTGGCAGAACAGCTCACTGAAATATTTGCAGATAATGAGAATGAAAAAAAGAACATAGGTGTTGTTTCATCGGGCTCTGCTGCCGAACACTCCCTGATCGGAATGCTGAACTTCAGCTTCTATGATTCCAAAAGGAAAAAGGTAAGGCTGAAGCAGGCTGGAAGGGGCGGTATCGGAACAGTTTTTCGGAATAAGAAAATAAAGGCTCTTGTCTGCAAGATCCCCGGTGTCAAAGGCAATCTGAATAATGTCGTTGACCTTGAGGCAATTATGGAAAGAGGCAGAAGGTACAACAGGGAGATCAGGGAGCTTGATGACAAGCAGTGCCAGATGCGGCAGGTGGGCACCGCTCACCTTATGGAGATCATGAATGATCATGATCTTCTGCCTGTTCATAACTACAAGTTCGGAAGTCATCCTGATGCGTATAAAATAGATTCCTCCGTATGGAAAAGAAACTTCACCCAGAATAATCCTGACGGTTGCTGGATTGGCTGCAATATGGCATGCAGCAAGGGAGTCGACAATTTTGAGATTTTAACAGGACCGTATAAGGGACAGAAAGTGCTTGTTGACGGCCCTGAGTATGAAAATGCTGCCGGACTGGGTTCAAACTGTGGTATTTTTGATCCACAGTATATTATCGAAACAAACTTCTACTGCGATACCTACGGGATCTGCACCATAACATGGAGCACCCTCAGTGCATTTATCATGGAATGCTATGAGAACGGTATACTCAACAAGGAAAGAACCGGTGGACTTGAGCTTGAATTCGGTAACTCAAAGGATGCTCTTGAACTTCTCCATCAGGTTGCACGTGGAGAAGGATTCGGATTGATTGCCGGTAAAGGTGTCCGTAAAATGAAAGAAATATTCACAAGTAACGGATGGGGAGATGCCTCGTTCCTGAACGATATCGGAATGGAAAACAAGGGGCTTGAATATTCCCAGTATATGCCAAAGGAATCACTTGCACAGCAGGGCGGATTTGCCCTGACAAACAAGGGCCCTCAGCATGATGAGGCCTGGCTTATATTCATGGATATGGTAAACAATCAGATACCAACCTTTGAGAATAAGGCTGAAGCTCTTCATTATTTCCCCATGTTCCGAACATGGTTCGGGCTCGTCGGACTATGCAAGCTGCCCTGGAACGATGTCGAACCGGTGAATAATGCCGAGACCGATGAGCCTGCAAAAGTCCCTGAACATGTTGACAACTATGTTACGATCTATAAGGCAGTCACCGGAAGGGATTTCGATAAGAAACGCCTGGTGGAGGATTCGGAAAGAGTTTACAACTTTCAGCGTGTGTTTAACCTGAGAAGAGGCTATGGAACCAGAAAGTACGACAGGCAGCCTTACCGTGCGGCCGGTCCTGTTACCGTTGAGGAGTATGAATCGAGAGCTGAAAGATATGATAAGCAGCTAAAGGAGAAAACAGGCATGGACCCGGCCGGTAGGACCACGGAAGAAAAAATGAAGATCCTCAGGACATACAGGGAAGATCAGTATGAGAGCCTTATTGATGCAGTATATAAGCGACGCGGCTGGAACAATAACGGCGTGCCAAAAATTGAATTCCTGAAGGCAATAGGTATGGATCTTCCGGAGGTAATTGAGGTTGTTCAGGATTACCAGTAGGACCTGTATGCAGAAAGGGAATAATTCCTGTAATCATAAATAAGATAACTGATCAGCGATGAGGCGGTTTTTACTTGTGTTCCTGATTTCTGTCCAGGCCATCACCGGTTGCAGGAACAATTTCCAGGGCCGGCAGATAATAATTTTCCATGCCGGAAGTCTTTCAGTTCCCTTTAAAAAGCTTGCACATGAATATGAAAAACGAAATCCCGGAATCAGGATCCTTATGGAGCCCGCCGGCAGCCTGGTCTGTGCACGGAAGATTACCGAGCTTGGAAAACCCTGCGACATAATAGCATCAGCCGATTACCTTGTAATTGACAAGCTTATAGTTCCCGGATATGCTTCCTGGAGTATACGATTTGCCACAAATGAATTAGTAATCGCATTCCAGGAAAAATCAAAATATTCATCAGAAATTGACTCCTCGAACTGGATGGACATTTTGCTGAGGGAAGATGTCACATATGCAAGATCTGATCCGGATGCTGATCCGGGAGGTTACAGGAGTGTTCTGGGCTTTAAGCTTGCGGAGAAATATTATAACAAGCCAGGACTTGAGAACAAACTGACTTCCAAAAACAGGGATTTCATAAGGCCTAAGGAGGTAGATCTTATCGCGCTCGTCGAGTCCAATGCTGTTGATTATATGTTTCAGTACAAATCGGTTGCGATTCAGCACAACCTGAAATATATTAAACTGCCTGATTTTATCAACCTTGGAAATCCTTCAATGAATGAATATTACCATTCAGTTTCACTGGAGGTCACAGGCAGCACTCCTGACAGCAAAATGACTGTGGAAGGGGACTACATAAATTACAGCCTTTCGGTTCTTTCAGATGCACCTAATGCAGCAGATGCAATCGATTTTGTTTCTTTTCTGCTGAGCAGTGACGGAATGGAGATCTTCAGAAAAAACGGTCAGGATCCGATTATTCCTTTCAGCACCGAACAACCTGGAATGATCCCCGGAAAGCTTAAGAAAATTCTGGATACAAGCACCCCTGGAAGATACGATTATGAAAAATAATCTGTTCAGCTGGATCCTTCTTATTCTATCCTCACTGGTACTGCTTTTTATCCTGGCCCCGCTGGCAGGGATGTTTATTAACACCGGCAGTACTGAATTCATCGAAACAGTTAAGGACAAAGAGGTTCAGGAAAGCATCTGGCTCACTCTCTGGGTCTCTTTTGCCGCAACATTTATTTTTGCATTTGCTGCAATACCCCTTGCCTGGCTTCTGGCCAGAAAGAATTTTCCTCTGAAAGGCGTTGTCCAGGGAATCATCGACCTTCCTGTTGTTCTTCCTCATACAGCTGCAGGTATTGCAGTACTTGGATTTATTTCAAGGGATGGGTTTCTCGGGAAAACGGCCGATGCACTGGGCCTTTCGCTTATCAACAATCCTGCCGGAATAGCCCTGGCCATGGCTTTCGTAAGCGTGCCGTTCCTTATCAATTCAGCGCGCGACGGTTTTGCGTCAGTTCCCGAAAGGCTCGAAAAGGCGGCCCTTACCCTCGGAGCAAGCCGGTCAAGGGTGTTTTTTACAATATCCCTTCCCCTGGCATGGAGAAGCATCATGACCGGATTTGTAATGATGTTTGCAAGGGGTATGAGCGAATTCGGAGCTGTCGTGATCGTGGCATACCATCCGATGATAGCCCCGGTTCTCATCTATGAGCGGTTCAGTTCCTTCGGCCTGAAATATGCACGACCGGCTTCAGTGCTCTTTATAATTGTTGCCCTTGCCGTTTTTATTCTGCTCAGACTGATATCATTAAAAAAGAAAGAAATCTATATCTCACCTGATGCTGAGGCTTAAAAATATAAATAAAAGACTGGGAAATTTTGCCATCTCGGGGATCAGCCTTGAAATACCTGAAGGTGAGTATTATGTACTACTGGGCAGATCGGGATCAGGAAAGACCCAGCTGCTGGAACTAATTGCCGGTCTAAGCATCCCCGATGCAGGCGAGATATGGATAAACAATCAGGATGTAACAAGGAAGAAAATACAGAACCGACAGGTCGGACTTGTTTTCCAGGACTATGCCATTTTCCCTAATATGACTGTTTTCGGGAACATTGCTTATCCTCTACATTCAAGAAAGCTCAAAAGACACGATATAGACCTGAAAGTAAAAAATATCGCGGAAGAAATGAATATTTCAAATCTTCTGGATCGATTTACTCATAATCTTTCAGGCGGAGAGCTTCAGCGCGTGGCACTGGCAAGAACACTGGTCAATTCTCCAAAGCTGTTGCTTCTTGATGAACCGTTGGCCTCCATAGACGCAAGCCTCAGGGACGACATTAAGAGAACGCTTCGCCGGCTTAACAGGAACGGACTTACGATTATCCATGTTACACACGATTACAGGGAGGCTGTGAGTCTTGCTGCCAGGATTGGGGTTATCCATAACGGCCACATAATCCAGGAGGGTCCGCCCAATGAGGTTTTCAGCAAACCAGTGAACAAATTTGTTGCAAGATATGCCGGGATAAGGAACTTTTTCAGGGTAAGGTTCCGGAGGGATGGCGATTGCTGGAAAGCGCTTTGTGAGGGAGGGCCGGTTTTCAGAATTTCCGGAAACAACTTCCCTGAAAAGGGTCTCATGATCCTTAAAAGCGATGACATTAAAATAAGCAATAACGAACCTTCAGCAGGATCCGACAATCGTTTTAATGGTGTTGTCAGGGAAATTAGTCCGTCAGAAAATGGAATGGAAGTAACCATCGATGCTGGTGAAATATTCTATGTTGACTTACCGGTTTGTGATTTTAAGTCCCTGCAGATCCGGGAATCATCCAATATATGGATAACTTTCCCTAAGGAAGCTGTAATCGCCCTTCCGGGATCCGGCTGAGTGAATTACTGGCGTTATGAAAGGATTGCTTCGTCGTCATCCTGCCTCGGCAGGGTGACTTCTCGCAATGACGGTATTAACAATTAAGCTCCCCTCTTTGGAGAGCCTGCCCCGCTTCGGCGGGGGGTCAGGGGTGGGTTAAAAAGAATTTTAAATTAATTATCTTAACGGGAAAGTTAATTATGGAAATGATCTCATTCGAACAAGCCTTTGATATAGTGATCAGCACCGGAGTCAGAACCGGCACCGAAGCAATATCCTATTCTGAATCATTGAACAGGATCCTGGCCGGGGATGTGGTCAGCGATATGGATCTTCCTCCGTTCAATAAATCCTCAGTCGACGGATTTGCATGCAGAAAGGCTGACAGAGGAAATGAACTTGAGATCCTCGAGACAATTCCGGCCGGTAATTGGCCTTCCTTCCCGGTAGGCAGGGATCAGTGTTCCCGGATTATGACCGGTGCTCCTGTTCCCGATGGTGCGGATTGTGTTTTAAGCGTCGAGGAGACTGAGATAATGCCTTCCGGAAAGATCAGGTTCATTGGATCTTTCAAAAAGGAAAACATTGCCATGAAAGGTGAGGATGTCAGGAAAGGAGAGAGGCTCCTCAGGGCAGGTAAAGTTATCAGGCCCCAGGATATAGCCGTGATGGCCTCCGTCGGACATGTTTCTGTTATTGTAAGCAAAATGCCAAAGGTCGCTGTTATAAGTTCAGGCAGCGAACTTGTTGAACCTGATAAAAAACCGGGGATATCTCAAATCAGGAACAGCAATGCGAGCCAGCTTATGGCCCAGGTGTCACGGGCAGGAGCATTCGGAAGATACTACGGTATTGCTCCTGATGACGAAGCCCTTACGCTTTCAATTGTTGAAAAGGCTATAGCTGAGAATGACATGGTCCTCATAACCGGAGGTGTATCTATGGGTGACTTCGACTTTGTTCCTTCGGTACTTGAACGTGCGGGCGTGAAAATCCTGTTCACAAGGATCGCTGTCCAGCCCGGAAAACCAACCACATTCGGACTCCATCCCAAAGCTGCGATTTTCGGACTTCCGGGAAATCCAGTATCTTCGTTCGTTCAGTTTGAACTGCTCGTAAGGCCTCTCATGACGAAAATGATGGGTTGTGAATGGGAACCTTTGAGGATTAAACTACCAATGAATGAGCAATTTACGAGAAAGTATGCTGACAGGATGGCTTTTATCCCGGTGAAGATCACCGGCGATGGACTTGTTTCACCGGTGGAATATCATGGCTCGGCGCATATTTCAGCCCTGCCTGAGGCTGACGGAATTATTGGAATGGCTGCCGGAAAAAAATTATTTGAAAAAGGGGAAATTGTAAGTGTTCGACAGATTTAACAGACAGATAAATTACCTGCGCATTTCGGTTACTGACAGATGCAACCTCAGGTGTCGTTACTGCATGCCCGAACAAGGGATAAAACTTCTGAGACATGAGGATATCCTGACGTATGATGAGATCACTGATTTCACAGGTGTAGCAGTTGCAAACGGGATAACCAAGGTGAGGATCACCGGAGGAGAACCACTCGTAAGAAAGGGTATTGTCACTTTAGTGAGTATGATTGCAGCCATTGACGGAATTAAGGATCTGTCGATGACCACTAACGGAACACTCCTCGGACAATTTGCCGGCGACTTGCATAATGCCGGACTTCACAGGATCAATATCAGCCTCGATACAATTGATCCTGAAAAGTATGCTAATATCACAAGAAAAGGCAATGTAAATGATGTATTCAGGGGAATTGAAGCCGCAATAAAGGCAAATCTGGTACCGGTGAAGATAAATTGCGTCATCAGGGAATCAAAATCAGAAAAGGATGCCCTGGAGGTTGCAGAATTCTGCAGAGTAAACGGACTGGGAATCAGATTTATAAAGGAAATGGATCTGAGCAGGGGTACTTTTTCGGTGGTGGATGGCGGTTCGGGAGGCCACTGTTCTGCTTGCAACAGGCTCAGGCTCACTTCCGATGGTAAGCTAAAACCCTGTCTTTTCAATGATGAAGAGTATGATATAAGAAAACTCGGATATGAAAGGGCCATTAAAATGGCTGTCGAAATAAAGCCTGAACAGGGCATGAATAATTTGAAAAATGGTTTTTATAATATAGGAGGATGATACTATGGATAAATTATCACATACCGACGAAACGGGCAAAGCAGCCATGGTCGATATAGGATCAAAGGATATAGAGCACAGAAGCGCAAGAGCTTCAGGTCATATCAAGCTCTCGGAGGAGACACTTACGCTTATTGCCGAAAACCTTGTAAAAAAAGGTGACGTGCTGACAGTTGCTCAGATAGCTGGCATAAATGCTGCAAAGGAGACATCGGCGCTTATTCCGCTCTGTCACAACATAGTTCTCGATCACATAAAGGTGGTGCTTTTTCCTGACGGATCGGGTATTGTTGCTGAAAGTGAAGTGCATTGCTCGGGCAGAACCGGAGCTGAAATGGAAGCTCTGACTGCCGTTAGTGTAGCGCTATTAACTGTTTATGACATGTGCAAGGCTGTCGATAAGATGATGGTCATCGACAGGATCATGGTAACAGAAAAAACTAAAGGATGAACCTTCCTGAACGATTTGAGGTGCTGATTATTACCCTGAGCGACAGGGCCTACAGGGGTGAATATCACGATCTGAGCGGTCCCTTAATAAAGGAAAGGCTTTCAGAATTTTTTGCTTTTCACATGTGGAATTCCACAATTTGTGCGGTACTTATTCCTGATGATGCCGGAATTCTGCAGGATAAAATAAGGGAAGCAAGGGAACGCACAGATTTCATCTTTACGACCGGAGGAACAGGGATCGGTCCACGCGATATAACGGTTGATGCTGTCAGGCCGCTCCTTACGAAAGAGATTCCCGGGATTATGGAATTCATCAGAATTAAATACGGAGCCGAAAAACCAAATGCCCTGCTAAGCAGGGGAATAGCCGGCATTACAGGCAAAGCATTGATTTACACCCTTCCCGGTTCAGTAAGGGCAGCCGATGAATATATGACGGAGATATTAAAGACTTTGAAGCATGCTGTTTTAATGCAGCATGGGATCGACTCCCACGCGAAACACTAATCAGTCAGCCGGTTAAGCGTATTAATGGTCTGAACGCCGACAATCCTGTCGTACCTGTCACGCGGATTCCTGTAATAAATAAGGACCGTATAATCGTTTTCCGTCTCATAATGGCTTCCCTCAAATCTTGTTGCTACATTTTCTTCGACCCCATCCTTCCTGAAAACATATTCATAATTGTACCAGCCCTGCTTTAGAAGCATTATGCACTCATAAGCGCCCTCCGATTCATTGTAACTCATAACATTATTGCTGTCGAACGACCAGTTGTTAAGGGCGCCTGAAACATACATCCTGCCTCCCTCAACCGGATATTTTGAAGGGAGGGTAAAATATACGTAAACATAATCAGCATCGGTTTCGGGATTCTTCTCCTCCTGGACCGCAATAAAATATTTCCCGTTGAAATCCTCCCAATAAAAATAGGGCTTGAATTCCCTGTTTTCGGATGGGAAAAGATAAACATGATAATTGGAAATGAGAAAATCTATCTTCCTGACATACAGTGACTGGTACCTTATGCTTTTGATATCGAAATACCTGAATTCATTCCCTCCCTGAAAGACATTCTTTTCTGATAATGAAGTGTATTTAAGCTCATTGGCGCTGACAAACTCAGGTTTCAGGTTTCTCTTTGCATTATTCCATCTTCCGTTCTGGAGGATAAAAGCAAACACATCCCTGTAGGGATCATTGATCCTGAAAGAGGAAATATTTACAGAAAAATCGACCTGTTGGCTTGTATTTATATCCGCAGTCATTCTTGGCCTGTGGGCCGAGATGTTTATTTTAACAACATCTTCAGTTATTATGAAACGCTGTGAAATGACAGGATTTTCGGGTTCATTCATTGGGTGGACCAGCAAAATGTAGTTTCCTGACAGTTTAAGCTGCGCCCTTTCGTTCGGAAAAGTGAGTTTGTAATGTGTATAATCCACCGTGGTGTTGAATGACGGTTTATACTCTTCTATTGGATTCTCCGGAAATCCGCCCGTATAATCAGTATAAAAGATGTCGGATCTTTTCCATTCCTTGTCACAATGAACAAATGAATAATAGAAGTCTTCAATATTGTCGCCAAGAAGATCAAAATGCAAAACCAGCTTTTCATTGCTATTAAGTCTGATGACAGGGTATGAAAGGTTCCAACCTTCCTTGTAAAGCTGAACGGTTTTTATCTTATCACTGAAAACATGATTTGTAGATGCAAGAGTATCATTACCCTCCTGAGTAACAGGAAGGAGATCTATCAGAAAGACCATTAGCCAGCTTAAATACATCATTTGAAAATTATGGACGAATTTACATATAGCAGTAATTTATTCCATCATTTTTAGCATATTTCGTAAAATTTGACAAGCTATTTATACATTTGCGGTACTGTTAATTAATTGACAGCACTCTGATCCTCAGGAATTATTTTAATAAGATCATTTTACAATGTCCAGATCAATAAGGCTAAAAAAAGGATTTGATATCCGGTTGGATGGTATTGCTCAAAAGAGGCTTGCCGGAACTGTCAGTCCTGTTATGTTCGGCGTTAAGCCCATTGACTTTCCGGGACTTATTCCAAAACTGGAGGTCAAACCCGGTGTAGAGGTCCTTGCCGGGACTCCGCTGTTTCATGATAAGCTGCGGCCGGAAATAAAATTCACTTCACCTGTCAGCGGCAAAATTGTTTCAGTTGAAAGGGGTGACCGCAGGAAAATGCTTGAGGTTGTCATTGAAAGAGATGGCACCGGATCGGTTGATTTCGGAAAAGCGGATACTGAAAATATATCAGCCGGGCAAATAAAGGGACATCTGTTGGAATCGGGCCTCTGGCCTGCAATAAGGCAGAGGCCATACCATGTTGTCGCCAATCCCGATGATCAGCCGAAATCCATCTTTATTTCATGCTTTGACACTGCACCTCTGGCTCCCGACTATAATTTTATACTTGAGAACACTTCCGTTTCCTCTTTTCGTACCGGAATAAGCGCCCTTTCAAAGCTGACCAGGGGAAAGATCAACCTGGTTCTGAAGGGGAATGGTGCTGACAACAACATTTTTGACGGAATCGATGGAGTCGAGAAATCATTCTTTTCAGGTCCTCATCCCGCCGGTAATGTGGGAGTCCACATCCATCATCTCGATCCGGTTAACAAGGGTGAGGTTGTGTGGTACATAAATTTTCAGGACGTAATTTCTATTGGGAGATTATTTGAAGAAGGAATTTACAGGCCTGAAAAGATTTTTGCCGTGACCGGCTCGGAGGTCATTAACCCTCAGTACTACAGTATTATGTCAGGAGGAGCAGTCACCCAAATAATATCCGGTAATGTTAAGGCAGGAGGTCTGCGATATATCAGCGGTAATGTGCTTACCGGGACAAATATTGGCAACCAAGGATTCCTTGGGTTCTATGATTCACAAATCACGGTAATCCCGGAGGGCAATTACCATGAGTTCTTCGGCTGGGCCGCACCGGGATTGAATAAATACAGTTTTTCACGCACCTTCCTCTCTTCGCTGATTCCCAAAAGGAGCTATAAGCTTGATACAAACTTTCATGGAGGGGAAAGAGCTTTTGTTGTGACAGGGCAGTACGAAAAAGTTGTTCCGATGGATATATTCCCTATGCAGCTTCTGAAAGCCATAATCGCACAGGATATCGACATGATGGAAAACCTGGGGATCTATGAAGTGGCTGAAGAGGATTTTGCCCTTTGCGAGTTTATCTGTCCTTCCAAAATTGAGATCCAGTCGGTCCTTAGGAACGGCCTTGATCTGATGAGAAAAGAGATGAGTTAAATAACCTATGAATTTTCAATGATAATGAATTCCCTGAGAAAGACGTTAGACAAGCTGAAACCCCATTTTATTAAAGGGGGGAAGTTTGCAAAATTGCAGTCGGTGTTTGAAGGATTTGAAGCGTTTATTTTCGTGTCGGATAAGGTTACCTTTAAGGGCTCCCATATTCGCGACCCGCTCGATCTGAAAAGGACCATGACGGTTGTTATTATTGCACTTCTGCCTGCTCTTCTTTTCGGAAGCTACAACACCGGATTGCACCATTTCAGATCAATAGGCACCGATCCTGCTCTTTTTCAGGCTTTCTGGTTCGGCTTCCTAAGGATACTGCCTCTGATAATTGTAAGCTATGTTGTGGGTCTTGGCATTGAATTTATTGCGGCCCAGATCCGGGGACATGAAATCAATGAGGGCTATCTTGTTACCGGCTTGCTCATCCCCCTTATCATGCCGATCGATGTCCCGCTTTGGATGCTGGCTCTCGCGGTTGCATTCTCAGTAATACTTGGAAAGGAGGTCTTTGGCGGAACAGGGATGAACGTGTTCAATCCGGCTTTATTGGCCAGGGCTTTCATCTTCTTCAGCTACCCTGCATGGATGACGGGTGATGCTGTGTGGACTGAAGGATTGACCGCCGGGAAAAATATTATTGATGGTTTTTCAGGGGCCACACCACTTTCACTTTGTGCAGCAGGTGAGGTGACAAAACTGCCATCGTTCATGGAAATGGTAATTGGTACAATTCCGGGTTCAATTGGAGAGACCTCTGCCATTGCTGTCCTGATCGGAGCTGTGATCCTGATTCTTACGGGCGTCGGAAGCTGGAAAATAATTGTAAGCGTTTTTGCCGGAGGCATCGTGATGGGACTTCTGTTTAATGCTATCCCGGCAAATCCTTATATGGAACTGCCTTTCTATTACCATTTGGTTATGGGCGGCTTTGCTTTCGGAGCTGTCTTTATGGCAACCGACCCTGTATCAGGTGCTCAGACTGAAAAGGGGAAATGGATCTATGGGTTTCTCATCGGGTTCCTTTCGGTCCTCATCAGGGTGCTTAATCCTGCATATCCCGAAGGCGTGATGCTTGCCATACTCCTGATGAACGTTTTTGCTCCGCTTATCGATTATTATATTGTTCAGTCGCATATCAAAAAAAGGCTTAAGAGAGCTAAAGTTGCACTTAACACCAGCATAAAATGAAACAGTTCAGCAACAGATATATATTCATATTCTCGGCAATCATGGTGGTTGCGGTGGCAGCCCTGCTGTCGCTGGCTGCAACCCTTCTCCAGCCTGCACAGGCGAGAAATCTTGAGATTGAAAAGAAAAGAAATATGCTCGAATCCCTTAATATTCCGGCTACACGCGAAAATACAGAAGATCTTTATGACAAATATATAAAGGAGGGGTTTGTGATCAATACCAAAGGTGAACCGGTTGAAGGCGTTGATGCTTTTACAATCGTTCTGAAAAATGAACAGAAAAAGCCTCCGGAGGAACAATATCTGCCTGTTTTCAGGGCAGAGCCGGATGACGGTGAAAAAGTGATCATAATCCCGGTTGAGGGGAAAGGACTCTGGGGCCCGATTTATGGATATATTTCGCTCAAATCAGATATGAATACAATTTATGGCACCAATTTCGATCATAAGGGAGAGACTCCGGGATTGGGAGCTGAGATAAACACTTCAGCTTTCGAAAGCCAGTTCCACGGGAAGAAGCTGTTTGAAAATGAAAATTTTATTTCTGTTCAGGTTATCAAGGGTGGCACCAGTGAGGATAATATCCACGGAGTTGATGCGATTTCAGGAGGGACAATTACCAGCAAAGGTCTTCAGAATATGATTTTTGACTGTCTTCAGAAATATAACGGTTACCTTTTAAAAAACAGGATATAGTATATGAACAACCAGGAAAAAGAACCGATCTTCTCGGCAAAGAATCTTAAGATTCTGACAGAGCCCCTTGGGAAGAATAATCCCATTACAATCCAGGTTCTGGGTATCTGTTCAGCTCTGGCAATTACGGTTAAGCTCAAACCGGCAATCGTTATGGCCCTGTCAGTAATAATTGTAACTGGAGTATCAAACCTTGTAATTGCAGTATTGAGAAAATTTATTCCCGACAGGATCAGGATAATTGTTCAGCTTGTTGTTATCGCTACAATGGTGATTCTTGTTGACCAGTTCCTGAAAGCTTATGTTTTTGATGTTAGCAAACAGCTTTCAGTATTTGTGGGGCTCATTATTACAAACTGCATCATCATGGGAAGACTCGAGGCATTTGCAATGGCAAACAAACCCTGGCCTTCGTTCATCGATGGAATCGGAAACGGTGCCGGCTA
>Ga0105106_10002387_pt1 | contig 13531 bp, 7 predicted proteins | sample PPLLaktember2015_5_FD_79109 | JGI IMG/M metagenome (GOLD analysis project Ga0105106, IMG submission 79109) | Freshwater sediment microbial communities from Prairie Pothole Lake near Jamestown, North Dakota, USA - PPLs Lake P8 Core (1) Depth... | ecosystem: Environmental > Aquatic > Freshwater >...
AAGACCTTCTCGTTTTAACAATAGTGTCTTTTCTTCCTTTGTGCGCCTTTGTGTTTTCCTTTGTGTTTTCCTTTGAGTCCTTTGTGGTTAAGGATTTAAGAATTTTACCACAAAGGACTCAAAGGTATTCACTAAGGACACGAAGGATCTCAACTGAAATATTATCCGTATAATAATGACAGTTCAATAACAAGGCTTATTGTTTAGCAAAAGTATTATATTAGCCGCTCAACTTAAAGTCTTATTCCGATGAAGCGATTTCTCTTAATAATTTCTGTCATAATACTGAATCTGGTTAATTGCAACAGCCAGACTGTCAAATCACCCGATGAATTCCTTGGATACGAATCCGGTACCCAGTTCACCTTTCATCACAGGGCAGTGGAATATTTCAGGCATGTGGCAGATAATTCCCCGCTGGCTGAATACCGGGAGTATGGAACCTCTTATGAGGGAAGGGTTCTGGGAGTGTGCATAGTATCGAGCGAAGAGAATCTTTCACATCTTGAGGAATACCGGAAGAACAACCTTATTAAAACAGGGCTTGCCGAAGGCGATTTTACCGGGAAACAGATACCGATAATCTGGCTGTCGTATAATATACATGGAAATGAATCGGCCGGAATGGAAACTGCAATAAAGACACTTTATACACTTGTTTCCGGATCATATCCCGGTGCTGCCGACTGGCTGAAAACATGCATAATAGTGATCGACCCATGCCTGAATCCCGACGGGCGCGAAATGTACACAAACAGGTTCAGGAATTCACAGAACCTTATCCCGAATCCCGATGGCAAATCCACCGAGCACAACCAGGGCTGGCCGAATCCCAGGACAAATCATTACATGTTCGATCTCAACCGGGACTGGGCCTGGCAGACACAGGCAGAAACTGCTCAGAGGCTGGCATTCTACAATCAGTTCATGCCTCAGGTTCATGCTGATTTTCATGAAATGGGAGCTGAATCGACATTCTTTTTCCCCCCGGGCGCCAAGCCATGGCACGAAGTTATAACCCCCTGGCAGCATGAGTTCCATACCCTTCTGGGCAAGGGGAATGCCGGATTGTTCGATGAAAAATCGAGGCTTTATTTTACGAAAGAGAACTACGACCTGTTCTGCCCAAGCTTTGGTGATACATGGCCCCTGTTCAACGGAGCAATAGGATTTACATATGAACAGGGAGGCGGAGGAGTTTCCGGACTCGCATTTAAGCAGCAATCGGGAGATACCCTGACACTTAAAAAGAGAATTGAGGGCCACTTCCTCGCCTCAATGGCAACTTTGAAAGTTTCGTATGAAAACAGGGAGAAGCTTATTTCGGAATTCAACAAATTCTTTTCAGATAATGCATCCAAACCCTCCTTCCAATACAAATCAATAATCATAAAGGGATCAAATGACAAATCGGGGTTGGAGGATCTTTCTGAACTCCTGAAAAAGAACCAGATAAAATACTCCTTTGCGGGCAGCACAGGGAAAAAATTCAGGGGATTCGATTACCTCGCAAATGCCGAAGGAGAGGTTACAATTGAAAAGGGGGATATACTTGTAAGCTCCTATCAGCCGCAGAGCCGGTTTGTACAGGTGTTGTTTGAACCCGACAGCAAGGCTACTGATTCCCTGAGCTACGACCTTACTGCATGGGCGCTGCCGTATGCTTTTAACCTGAAAGCTTATGCACTTTCTGAGCAGATTAAACCATTTGACGGGAAGATAGAAACCATAAAACCGGCCGGAAAGACGGCTGTGGAAAAACCCTATGGATATATTATTGACAATTCAGGTTTTAATGTATTGAAATACATTTCGGCACTTCATGTCAAAAACGTCAGATCGAGATACACGGTAAAACAGATTAAAGCCGGTGGAGCAACTTATGAAAGGGGAAGCTTTATTGTCACACGGGGAGACAATAAGAGTATGGAGAGCAAACTTGATCAAATTGTAACCAGTCTCGCCAGCGATTTTAAGGTTGATGTGACACCACTGACCACTGGTCTGTCCGAAAATGGCAAGGATGCCGGATCGGAATATTCTCCTCTTAAAAAGCGCCCTGTTGTTGCCCTTTTAAGCGGGGAACAATCTGCCTCCTCGGCAGTCGGGGAGTTGTGGTACTTTTTTGAGCGGGAACTTGTATATCCGGTTTCCCTTATTAAATCCTCTGATTTTAAAAATGCTGATATAAGTAATTATGACGTCCTGCTTGTGACATCAGGAACATATCCGGAGTTAAAGGATACAATAATCGATTATGCAAAAAAAGGAGGCAGGGTGGTTGTTTTTGAAAGGGCGATCTCCATTTTTGCCGGGGATAAATCCACATCTCTGTTCAAGGCAGTCGAAACCCGGACGGCGGAGCAAAAGGCAGCAGAAAAGAAGGAGAAAAGCGATGATCTTTCCCTTCTTAAAAAGTTCAGTGACGAAAACAGGCATCTTCTCTCCGACCGGTCAGCCGGAAGCATTTACAGGGTGACTGTCGACACGACTAATCCCTTTGGGTTCGGACTGGGAAGGGAGTGGTTCGTGATGAAGCGGACTCAGCCTTACCCGTTTCTTCAAAAAGGAAATAATATAGGTTATATCCTTGAGAGCAAACCAGTTGCAGGATTTTCTGGCTATAAATTCCAGAAACTGGTGAAGAATACGATGGTTATCGGATCTGAAAAAATTGGCAAGGGCGAAGTGATTTATATTACTGACGATCCTTATTACCGGGCTTTCTGGAAAAGTGGAAGAGCACTCCTGTGGAACGTGGTGTTCAGATAGGTTAAGCTTTCCCCAAAAATATCACACCCTTTCAGGGTTGAATATCAAGAGAGTGTCACATACCTCCGGTTTCACCGGAGGTTATTCATATACCGCCACTTTCGTGGCGAGAGGTCCCCATGGGACTGCCAAGGAAAAGAAAGAGTTAATAAGAACGATAAGAAACGCAGGAGGCGTTTCATCAATACTAGCAATTGAAATCGAAAATCTCTCCGTACACCGGAGGTGTTCCATGATTATTAAATTTCTTGTATTTATGGAACTGCTTCGCGGTAAAATATTTTTAATGATGGCCGGTTTCTATCATTGATGGAATCGCTCCGCGATTTTTCATCAGTAAATCAACCCCCTAAATCACCAATCTGGGGGACTCAGGAACCGGTAAGTGAACAAAAGCCCCCCATTTGGGCTTTTAGTCCTGACCGAAGCGTCAGTGGGGTTGGGGGGTTGATCTTCACATTTGGGGGGTTGACTTTTTTCTGGGGGTTGGGGAGTTTATCTTCATCATAGGGGTAGCCAGTTTGTGAAAGCAGGTATAATCAATGGCTTAACCGGAGTTGGTCACTAAGTAAAAATTATTATATTTAAAGCAATTTCAACCGATAATTTCAAATTACCAGTGACGTTCCCTTTTTGGAATTATTCTATCTTATTGTTATTTTATTAACAGTGTTATTTTATTAACAAATAAAATAGTATTTTTGCGTAGAATTTCATCATAATCCAATCAATAGAACAGTAAATAATTCTTATACGCTTGTAAATCAAGTAAATATGAAAACAATCAGTTCACCGGCCGACCTTAGAAAACTCCGTGAGGAAATAAAGGCCAAAATGCAAGGTAAAGAAAGCGGTTCCAAAGAAAAGGTAAGGATCAGGGTTCATTCAGGCACAAGCGGACTGGCTTCCGGCGCCAAGGCGATCCTCGACTTTGTAACCCAGGAACTTGAAAAAAGGAATATAGATGCCACTGTTGTCAGGACAGGTGATCTGGGCTACTGTTTTGCCGAGCCTACTATAGAAGTGACCCGTCCGGGCGAGGAACCCGTCGTTTTCGGAAATGTGGACAAGATCAAGGCAGATGAGATCATTGAGAAATACATCAAGAACGGTGAGTTCGTCGATGGCATTCTGCCAGTTAATTATCAAACCATTAAATAAGTTACCGGGGAGGAACAGACATGGCAAAGAAAAAAATGCAGATACTTGTATGCGGAGGAACCGGTTGCAGTAATCTCCAGGGTGAATCGATAGCCGATAACCTGAAACTCGAAGTCGAGGCCAATGCCCTCGAAAACGATGTCCAGGTTGTAAGGACAGGCTGTTTCGGACTATGCAGCCTGGGGCCTATAGTAAAAGTTATGCCGGGAGATGTAATATATACTAAAGTCCAGCCATCAGACGCACGGGAGATTGTTGAAGAACATATTCTGAAAGGACGGAAGGTCGAAAGGCTTCTTTACAAAGATCCTGCAACTCAGGAAACAGTGTCATCACATCCCGGAATGACATCCCATATAAAACAGCTCAGGATAGTTTTGCGGAATTGCGGTATCATCGATCCGGAGAATATCGAGGAGGCAATTGCCAGCGACGCATATGAGGCACTGAATAAAGTTCTGACTGAAATGACGCCCCAGGATGTGATCAGGGTCATTAAAGACTCCGGACAGAGGGGTCGCGGCGGGGCAGGATTCCCTACCGGATTGAAGTGGGAAATTGCAAGCAAAAACCAGTCTGATGAGAAATATGTGGTCTGCAATGCTGACGAAGGCGACCCTGGAGCATTTATGGACAGATCAGTGCTTGAGGGCGATCCGCACTCGGTGCTGGAGGCGATGGCAATCTGCGGATACAGTATCGGAGCCTCAAATGGACTTATATATATCAGGGCCGAGTATCCTCTGGCTGTTCACAGACTGAAAGTAGCAATCGACCAGGCAAGGGAATACGGTTTGCTTGGCAAAAATATTCTTGGTACAGGTTTTAATTTCGATATTGAACTCAGGTATGGCGCCGGAGCGTTTGTGTGCGGTGAAGAGACCGCCCTTATCCATTCAATGGAAGGCCTTCGCGGCGAGCCCACAATAAAACCTCCGTTCCCAGGTGAGGCAGGCTTCCGCGGCAAGCCCACAAATGTCAATAATGTTGAAACATTTGCTGCAATACCTGCAATTATCCTCAAGGGCTCAGAATGGTACAGCAGCATAGGCACGGAGAAATCAAAGGGAACCAAGGTTTTCGCTCTCGCCGGAAAAATAAATAATGTTGGCCTTATTGAGGTCCCGATGGGAACCACTTTAAGGGAGATAATCTTCGAGATCGGAGGCGGGATAAGGCACGGCAAGAAATTCAAGGCTGTTCAGACAGGCGGTCCGTCGGGCGGTTGCCTTACTGAAAGGCATCTCGATACGCCGATAGATTTTGATAACCTGGTTGCAGCGGGATCAATGATGGGCTCGGGCGGAATGATAGTTATGGATGAAGACGATTGCATGGTTTCCGTCGCAAAATTCTTCCTTGAATTCACTGTTGAAGAATCGTGTGGAAAATGCGCCCCATGCCGCGTCGGAAATAAACGCCTGCATGAACTGCTGAATCACATCACCGAGGGTAAGGGCTCGGATCCTGACCTTGACCGGCTGAGAAACATGAGCAATGTAATCAAGGATACCGCTCTTTGCGGACTCAGGCAGTCCTCGCCAAATCCTGTACTCTCAACCCTCGACAACTTCATGGATGAGTATGTTGCACATGTGAGAGACAAGAAATGTCCGGCCGGAAAGTGCAAAAACCTGATGGAATACTACATTATTCCTGAAAACTGCGTCGGGTGCACTGCCTGCGCAAGGGTATGCCCTGTGAATGCAATCTCGGGTCAGCGAAAGGAAATTCATAATATCAATCCTGAAATCTGCATAAAATGCGGTGCCTGCAAGGAGAAATGTAAGTTTGATGCAATAATTATCAGATAACCGGAAAAATTAATGGAAACAATAAAACTTAATATAGATAATAAGGAAATTGAGGTACAGAAAGGTACCACAATCTTAAAGGCGGCAAGGCAGGTGGGAATCGAAATTCCGACATTATGCTACCTCGACCTGCAGGACCTTAATATTGAGAACAAACCGGGCGGATGCCGGATATGTGTGGTGGAGGTTCAGAAACGGAGAAACCTCGCTCCTGCATGTTCAACAAAATGTGAAGAAGGCATGGTGGTGAAAACCCACACAACGAGAGTGCTCAATGCCCGCCGTACCGTTATGGAGTTTATCCTGTCGGACCATCCAAAGGATTGTCTTGTCTGCGCAAAATCGGGAAACTGCGAGTTGCAGGATATGGCTCACCGTCTTGGTATTCGGGAGATTCCAGGAGCTGAGTATGCCGCAGTATCGACTTACAAGCCTGACACCTCCCCTTCCATCAAGAGAAATCTTGACAAATGCATTATGTGCCGCAGGTGCGAAACGATGTGCAACACCGTTCAGACTGTCGGCGCCCTCTCAGCTGTCAACAGGGGATTTATGGCAACGGTAGCCCCGGCATTTGAACAGAATCTTGAACATTCAACATGCACATATTGCGGACAATGTGTCGCCGTTTGTCCCACCGGAGCCCTGACGGAAGTCGATAATACACCCGAGGTGCTCAGGGCTCTTGCCGACCCATCCAAAACAGTTATTGTTCAGACAGCCCCTGCTGTCCGCGTAGCACTTGGAGAGGCATTCGGCATGGAACCCGGAACCATCGTAACAGGGAAGCTGGTTGCAGCTTTAAGAGCACTTGGATTTGATTATGTGTTCGATACGGATTTCAGCGCCGACCTGACAATCATGGAAGAAGGGACTGAACTTCTTGACAGGATCAAAAGGCATCTTGCCGGTGATAAAACCGCAAGACTCCCTATCCTTACCTCATGCTGTCCGGGCTGGGTGAATTTCTTCGAGGAATATTTTCCCGACCTGAAGGATGTGCCTTCAACATCCAAATCGCCCCAGCAGATGTTCGGGGCAATTGCAAAGACCTATTTTGCAGACAAGATAGGTGTGCACCGGAAAGATCTGGTTGTTGTCTCCATAATGCCCTGCCTGGCCAAGAAATATGAATGCCAGAGAGACGAATTCTCCGTCGGAGGCAACAGGGATGTTGATTTTTCGCTTTCAACAAGGGAACTTGCCGCATTCATCAAGCAGGCCAACATCGATCTGAATAATATCGGAGATGAAGACTTTGATGATCCTCTCGGTGAATCGACCGGTGCCGGAGTGATATTCGGTGCAACCGGAGGTGTTATCGAGGCAGCATGCAGGACAGCCTATGAAGTATACACCGGTAAAAAACTTGACCGCATCGATTTTACCGAGCTCAGGGGACTTGAAGGTGTACGTTCTGCAACAATCGATTTCGACGGACTGCCACTCAACATCGGGATCGCGCACGGACTGGGGAATGCAAGGAAGCTTCTGGATGATGTAAGATCAGGGAAATCGCTGTTCCACGCAATCGAAGTGATGGCATGTCCCGGCGGATGCATCGGAGGAGGCGGTCAGCCGCTTCACCATGGAAATTCTGATATAATAAAGGCAAGATCTGCTGCAATCTACAGGGAAGACAGCAACAAGCCCATCCGCAAATCCCACGAAAACCCCTTTATCATCAAGCTCTATGAAGAGTTCCTTGACAAACCCAATAGCGAGAAGGCCCACCACCTGCTACATACCAGTTATTTTGACAAAAAGAAAAAGATTATCGTAAAACAATAGAAACAACCCGATAAGGTTAATAATAAAATTCAGTGCTATGTCGAGTATTAAAATAGAATTGAGACAAGAGGATGTTACAAAAATAAAAGAGATTTGTTCATCCTTCAACAATGATCCCCAGGAACTAATAAATATGCTTCACGGCTGCCAGGGGCATTTCGGATATCTGCCTGCCGAGGTTCAGGAAGTCATGGCCTCGGTTACCGGCATCCCCGTCGCTAAGATCTATGGAGTTGTGACATTCTACTCATTTTTCACGATGACGCCTAAAGGGAAACATCCGATAAGCATATGCATGGGCACTGCCTGCTATGTACGAGGGGCTGAAAAAGTGCTTGATGAATTCAAAAAGGAACTTGGACTTCAGGTCGGCCAGACCACAAAGGATGGTAAATTCTCACTTTCGAGTTTGAGATGCGTCGGCGCTTGCGGACTGGCGCCTGTAGTGCTTGTCGGCGACAAAACCTATGGCAGGGTTGCTCCTGATGATGTAAAGAATATCCTTAAGGAATACGAACAATAGCTTCATTTGAATGGTTTAAAGGTTGATGAAGGGCCGGGGTTTAATTTTACCGGCTCTTTTTCGTTTTGAAAGGGCCGGGCTTGTACCAGAAAAAATACTCCTTCTGCTTTCTTTTTTCCTCAATCCCCCGTGCGACATATACTTTTTTGCCTGTGTACGGGTCAAATCCGCAATAATACATCGCTGTGGAAAGGGTCATTGGTGTCGGCGTGAAATCCTGAACCTGCTCGGGCTTTATTCCCAGGCTCCTGACTTCCTCCGCAAGCTCCGACATATCACTTTCGGAAGAACCGGGATGAGATGAAATGAAATACGGAATAATCTGATATTGAAGCCCCTCCCTCCTGTTGATCCTGTCAAACTGTTCCTTAAGCTTCCTGAAAAGATTGAACGGAACTTTCCGCATGAGATTAAGAACATGAGGCGAAGTATGCTCTGGTGCAACCTTTAACCTGCCTGAAACATGGTTTACCGCAAGCTCTTCAAGATATTCCCTTTCACCCCTTCCTGCATTCCTGTTCCATTCAGGAAAAAGAAGGTCGTACCTGACACCACTCCCGATAAAGGCTTTTTTTATCCCCGGCACCTTGTTCACTTTTCTGTAAAGATCTGTCAGACCGCTGTGATCCGTATCAAGGTTTTTGCACACCTGCGGCCAGATACATGAAGGGCGTGAACATTTCAGGCACAGGTCATGGTCCCTGCCCTTCATCATGTACATGTTTGCCGACGGGCCGCCAAGGTCAGAGAGATATCCCTTAAAATCATGCATGGTTTTTAGCTTTTCTATCTCAGCCAGAATTGATTTTTCGGAACGCCTTACAATTTGTTTACCCTGGTGTGCCGCAATTGCGCAGAAGCTGCAGCCCCCAAAACATCCCCTGTGGATATTAACCGAGAATTTTATCATCTCATACGCCGGGATAGGGTCCTTGCCATTATACCTAGGATGAGGCATGTAACTGTATGGAAGATCATAGGTCAGATCCGCTTCTGCTTCAGTCATAGGTCGGTATGGAGGATTTACAATCACATTCATCTTCCCCGAAGGCTCAATAAGCCTGGCGGCATCGATCCTGTTTGACTCCTTCTCGAAAATCACAAAATTTGCCGCAAAGACCTTCTTATCTGAAAGACACTTTTCATATGAACCCAGGTGAATATCCTTCCAGTTTTTATTCACGGGAAGCTGTGAACCGGTGCTCCTTGCAATGACCGTCTGTTGCACCGTAGTTAGAGATGAAAACGGAACTCCCTTCAGAAGCAGTTTTACAAGATCCCTTACCGGCTGTTCACCCATGCCGTATATCAGCAAATCGGCTCCGCTTAACAGGAGTATTGATGGTTCAAGCCTGTCTTTCCAGTAATCATAATGTGTAAGCCTCCGCATAGAGGCTTCAATGCCTCCTATCACAACAGGCACCTCAGGATACAGTTTTTTAAGGATATTAGTATAGACTATTGTGGGATAATCGGGCCTGAATCCCGCTTTGCCACCCGGGGTGTATGCATCATCCGACCGCAGGCGGCGTGCAGCCGTGTAATGGTTTACCATCGAATCCATATTCCCGGCAGTAACGCCGAAGAAATATTTCGGACGTCCCATCTTCCGGAAATCACGAAGGTCGTCCTTCCAGTTGGGCTGCGGTACCAGTGCAACGCGTAGTCCTTCGACCTCCATAACCCTTCCGATAACAGTCGGACCAAAGGATGGGTGATCGACATAGGCATCACCGCTGAAAATGATAACATCAGGTTGATCCCAGCCCAGTGCGTCAATCTCCTTTCTGGAAGTTGGCAAATAATTTGTCTCCGATTTTGTTGATTCTTTCACATGGTAAAATTACTCAAATTTGGTATCTTGCCTTTAATTGCTTTAAATTTCAGAGCAGAAGGGTGATATCTTCTCTTGATGGGTTTCCGTTAAACATATAAACCATTGATTAAGGGCCTCTGTTTTATAGTGTTTCTTCTGTTTATGTGTATTCCGGGGCGGACTGCAAATGGTCAGCAGGGAAATGAAAGGCCAAAGCTAGGGCTGGCCCTGAGCGGCGGAGGATCTCTTGGTATGGCTCATGTCGGTGTCCTTAAGGTTATGGAGGAAGCAGGCCTGCGGCCCGACTATATCACAGGGGTAAGCATGGGAAGTATTATCGGTGGAATGTACTCGCTTGGTTATTCCGCCGACAGCATCCACAAAATCCTGAAGGTGATGAACTGGAATCTTCTTTTATCCAACGTCATCGAAGAGAATAAAGTAATCTTCCCGGAGAAGGAGCATTTCGACAACAGTATTATTTCGCTTCCGCTGACATCGATAAAAGTCACTCTTCCTTCAGGCTTAATAAACGGCCAGCAGATTGAAAACATTTTCAGCTATTATGCGTGGCCGGCCGCCGGAATTAATAACTTTTCGGATTTCCCTGTTCCATTCATGTGTCTTGCAGCCGATCTGCTAACAGGGAAACTTGTTAAGCTTAAATCGGGTTATCTGCCTGATGCAATGAGAGCAAGCAGCGCAGTGCCAACAATCTTTACCCCAATCAAGATAGATTCAGCACTTCTGATTGACGGCGGAGTGCTCAGGAACTTTGCAGCGGAGGAAGCCAGGAACATGGGTGCTGATATTATTATAGGATCATACACCGGTTTTCACACCTATACGGAGAATGAACTTAAATCAGTTCCCGGCATAATCAAGCAGATCGCTTTTCAGAGAAGTCATGAGGATTACATGTTACAGAAAGAAATCACGGACCTGCTTATCGAGCCTAAGGTAAGGGATCTCTCTTCAACCGTCTTTACTAATGTCGACACAATTGTCAGCAGAGGCTACATGGCAGCGGAGCCATTCAGGGAATATTTCAGGAAACTGGCAGACTCACTCGGAAGGATCCGCATGCAGAAGCCTCTTGAAAACATACTTGGCAACCAGATTCTCAGAATTGACAAAATTGAGGTAATAGGAAATATCTTCTACACCGATAATCAGATTACGGGAGTTCTGGGGATATCACCAGGCGACCGAATTGACAAGGATCTTATCAGGGAGAAAATAGATCTCCTTTACGGCAAGACCTGGTTTGAAAAAGTAAAGTACAGGATTACTTCCCGGAACGATTCCCTGATCCTGGCAATAGACTGCATTGAACACCCAAAATCAATGCTGTATGGCGGAGTCCATTATGACAATTTCGTTGGTTCCGGGATAGTCCTCAGGATAACTTCAAAGGACCTTATCACTAAAAAATCCCTTATCGACTTTGATTCATTCATAGCTCAATTTTACAGGGCAAGACTCTCTTTGCTTCAATTTCTTGACAGGAATCAGAAATTTGGAATGTCAATGGGGTTCTCCATGGATAACACCTCCCTTCCGATGCTTAAGTTAAGATCCGGAACAGGCAGTGCATTTTTCCGGAACAACTACACTGAAGCTGCAATCAACAAATACCTTGGACTTAATCATCTGATGTCGGCTTCCATTAAGCTGAACAACAGCTCATTCACTCCTGACTATATTACATCTGAACAACTTAAAAGAATCTCGTACAGGTATCTGGAAGAGAATTTTTCCTACCTTATCAATACTGTTGATACAAAGAATTTCCCTAATTCGGGACTTATATTCCGTATATTGGCAAACACTTCAAAGCTCCTTTCGGGAAAAATAATCACAGACAGCTACAAAATGGACTATACTTCAGAAGTCCCGGGAGATTTTCTGTTTAAAAGATCCTACACCCTTGCCGGAGGCCTGCGGAGGTATTTTTCGCCTGGCCGGAAGGTTTCCCTTGCTGCAGGATGGGACTTTCTGTTTACACATACAAACGATTCCATTACGTCACCCCATAATTATTTCTATGCCGGCGGCCTGCTGAACTCATTCTCCAGATCAATTCCCCTGACAGGATTTCATCCGGCAGAAGTTGCAGTTGAAAGATTTGCCGGCCTTAATTTTGATGCCGACCTTGAATTTCATAAAAACCTTCACATTAATCTGATGACAAGTATAGCACTGGCAATGGAGCCAGGCCACGAAAAGGATTTCTCATTCCTGGGAGGTTACGGACTGGGAGCCGGATATATGTCGATTATTGGCCCGATGAAAGCCGGATTTATGCATGGATTCAGCAGTACAAAGAGATATTTCAGCTCCTTGAAGGGATATATAAGCATCGGATTCAGCTTTTAGCCTTCCCTCCTCCAATCAGGAAAGCCGAAATATTGTCATATTTTAATGACTAAATCCACAGGGTCCCTTGATTTTTGCCAACGGCCTGATTGTTGTATATTATTGATGGGGTTATGTAAAAGCAGGTATAACCAATAACATATCTAATCGTCACGTGAACACAACAAAAGTCATATTACAGCATAAAACGCTCTGTAAACTGGTTTCAGAAAAAAGGATTAAACAAAGTCTTGATATACTTCAGGATATGATAAGTGTTTCATCTCTGGGCGACCTCCATGATGAGTATGACAACATTGTAATGACATACAGGAACATGCTCACATACACCATCGAGGGCATCAATGATCCGGAACGCAATAAGATCTATCTGAAGCTTATTCAATCCATTCTCGGACTTGCCGACCGGCTCAGGCAGGACATATTGTCACGTTATTCGGGATGGCATACATACTGGGTTATGCAGCAAACCATGAGGGAACAGAATCTTACAGGGAAAACCCTTGTGGAAACAGTTGATGACCTGATGTTTAAACAGGAGCTCGATGAATGGCTGAAATTAAGCAATGAAATCAATCCTGATCCTCTGTCGGCGCTCTCCTTAAAGCACAAGGAACTTATCAGGAAAATATTCAATCATTTATGGCTGACCGATTATTATGGTGATGCCGAGGAGAGCCTGATAAGGATAATAATGAGTTCTGGAAAATTCAGGTGGCATGAATCGAGCATTTTTGTCAGTGCAATTACTCTCAGCGCATTAAGGACCTTCCAGACTGAGAAGCTGTTCCATCTTAAAGGTTTTTATGAAGCCGGAGTTGAAAAGGTAATGGAGAGAGCCCTTTCAGGACTTATTCTTAATCTGCATTACTACAATTCCAGGATACTGCTCTATCCTGAAATTATTTCCTGGATCACTGAAATGAAAAATGATAAACGATTCACGGAGCATTGCAGGCTGATAGTGCTGCAGACTATCCGCTCAAGGGAAACCGAGAATCTCAGCAAAAAGCTTCACGATGATATCCTTCCCAAGGTTGCCAGATTACGTCCAAGGATTGAGGAGAAACTTGACCTTGATAATATTCTTCCGGGGGATAAATACGGCGACAAAAATCCCGACTGGTCAGAAATGTTCAGCGATTCCGAGGAGATATTCAAAACCATGGAGGAACTTACAAACCTGCAGATGGAAGGGGCCGACGTATATATGTCGGCATTTGCCAACCTCAAGCATTTCGACTTCTTCAAGGATTTTCACAACTGGTTCGTTCC
>Ga0105106_10002388_pt1 | contig 13530 bp, 28 predicted proteins | sample PPLLaktember2015_5_FD_79109 | JGI IMG/M metagenome (GOLD analysis project Ga0105106, IMG submission 79109) | Freshwater sediment microbial communities from Prairie Pothole Lake near Jamestown, North Dakota, USA - PPLs Lake P8 Core (1) Depth... | ecosystem: Environmental > Aquatic > Freshwater >...
CGGTCGTTGACGTTGAAGTGACCGTGGGTGATGAGCTGGCGGGCGTGGGTCCGGGAATGGGAGAATCCGAGCATGTAGACGACGCTGTCCAGGCGGCGCTCGAGCATCGTCAGCAGGTTCTCGCCCGTGACGCCCCTCATCCGCTCCGCCCTCCGGAAGAAGAGCCGGAACTGCTCCTCGGACATCCCGTAGAACCTTTTCAGCTTCTGCTTCTCGCGCAGCTGGATGGCGTACCCCAGGATCCTCTTGCGGGCCCGGCCGTGCTGTCCCGGCGGGTAAGCCCGCCGTTCGACGGGGCACTTATCGGTCAGGCACTTGTGGCCCTTGAAGAACAGCTTCGTCTTTTCGACCCGGCAGAGCCGGCAGTCGGCGGCTTGGAATCTTCCCATGGTTCGCTCCTTATCTCCTCATCCCCTCAGACCCTGCGCCGACGCCGGACGCGGCAGCCGTTGTGGGGAATGGGGGTGACGTCCTTGATCGACTTGATCTCGAGGCCGGCGGCCTGGAGGGCGCGGATGGAGGATTCGCGGCCCGCCCCCGGCCCGGTGATCCGGACGTCGACGTAACGGACACCGTATTCCTTGGCCTTGGTGGCGACGTCCTTGGCCGCCAGCTGGGCGGCGAACGGCGTCCCCTTCCGGGCGCCCTTGAACCCCGAGGTCCCCGAGCTGGCCCAGCAGACCGTGGCCCCGTTGTGGTCGGCGACGGTGATGATGGTATTGTTGAACGTGGACTGGACGTGGGCCACGCCGTATCCGATCTCCCTCCGGACCTTCTTCTTCTTCGTCTTGGATTTGGCTTTCGGCATGTCTGCGCTCCCTCACTCAGGCTTTCTTGTCTCTCTTGATCGTCCGGCCACGCGGCCCCTTGCGGGTCCGGGCGTTGGTCTTGGTCCTCTGGCCGCGGACCGGCAGTTTCCTTTTGTGGCGGAACCCTCGATAGCAGCCGATGTCGATCAGCCGCTTGATGTTCATCGTCACTTCCTTACGGAGATCGCCCTCGATCTTCTCCCGCTTCTCGATGATCCGCCGGATCTTGTCGATCTCGTCCTCGGACAGGGCCTTGACCTTCTTATCCTTGTCGATCTTGGCCTCTTCGAGGATCAGCTTGGACTTGGACCTGCCGATCCCGTAGATGTATGTCAGGCCGATCTCGATCCGCTTGTCCGGGGGAAGGGTGATACCTGCGATTCTTGCCATGTTGACCTCGTGTTATCCTTGTCTTTGCTTATGCCTCGGGTTGATACAGATGACTCTGACGTTCCCTTTCCGCTTGATGATCTTGCAGTTCCTGCAGATCTTCTTGACCGACGCTCTGACTTTCATGTTTTTGTCCTCTATTTGAATCGATAGGTGATCCGCCCCTTGGTCAGGTCATAGGGCGAAAGCTCCACCAGGACCCGGTCCCCGGGGAGGATCCGGATGAAGTGCTTCCGCATCTTGCCGGAGATGTGGGCCAGGATGACGTGCTTGTTGGTCAGCTCGACCCGGAACATCGCGTTGGGCAGGGTCTCGAGGACGACACCCTCGGCCTCGAACACGTCCTGTTTAGGCATGCAGGCTCTCCTTGTCAGGGGCGTTCCCGACGTTCGCCCCGTCCCAGGCGCTCAGGATCTCGATCCCGTCCGCCGTGCAGGCGACCGTGTGCTCGTGGTGGGCGGCGAGGCTCCGGTCCTTCGTCACGGCCGTCCAGCCGTTGGCGAGGATCTCGACCTCCCAGTCCCCCATCGCGATCATCGGCTCGATGGCCAGGACGAGGCCCCGGCGGATCTTCGGCCCGTGGCCGGGGAGCCCGAAGTTCGGGACCTGGGGCTCCTCGTGGAGCGATCGGCCAATGCCGTGCCCGACGAAAGCCCGGATGACCGAGAATCCGTCGGCTTCGACCCTCTTCTGGACGGCCGCCGAGATATCGGAGACGCGCCCGCCCTCCTTCATCGCCGCGACACCCGCCAGGAACGATTCCCGGGCGGTCGCGATGAGCCGGGCGGCGTCGTCGTCGATGGCCCCCACCGGGACGGTGATCGTCGCGTCGCCGTAGAAGCCCTCGGACAGCACGCCGTAGTCCAGGCTGAGGATGTCCCCCTCGACGAGCGTCCGGGGGGACGGGATGCCGTGGACGATCTCCTCGTTGATCGAGGCGCAGAGCGAGGCGGGATACCCGCGGTAGCCCTTGAACGCGGGGGTCGCGCCCATCTCCCGGGTCCGCCGCTCGGCGTACGCGTCGAGGTCCCGGGTCGTGACGCCCGGCGCGACGAGGGGGGCGAGCTCGGCGAGGACCTGGGCCACGATCCGCGAACTCCTGCGCATATCCCGGATCTCCTCGTCGGTCTTGTAGACGATCATGCCCGCGCGTCCGCCTTCCCGGCCCCGAGGGCCGCGTCCAGGATCTCCCGGATGGCCGCCGCCGTCGCGTCCACCCCCTTCCCGCCGTCCACCCGGCGGAGGTTCCCTATGCTCCCGTAGTAGGCCAGGAGCGGCTCGGTCTTTTCCGCGTATACCCGGAGGCGCTCCCGGATGACCTCGGGCCTATCGTCCTCGCGCCGGGCGAGCGTCCCGCGGCAGGCGTCGCAGACGCCCTCCCGGGCCGGCTTCCGGACGATCAGGTTGAACACGGCCCCGCAATCCGGGCAGGACCGCCTGTCGGCGAGTCTGCGGACGATCTCCTCCGCGGCGACGTCGATGGCGATGACGATCTCGGGCCGGGCGGGATCGAGGGCCTCGACGTCCTTCGCCTGGGCAAGGTTCCTCGGATAGCCGTCGAGAACGTAGCCGTCCCGGCAGTCCGGCCGGCCGATCCGTTCCCGGACCAGGCCCAGAACGATCTCGTCCCGGACGAGGGCACCCCGCTTCATCGCCGCGTCGGCCTCGATCCCGAGCGCCGTCCGGTCCTGGACGGCCTGGCGGAGGAGGTCCCCGGTAGAAATCCTCGGGAAGCCGTAGCGCTCCACGACCAGGTCTCCCTGGGTCCCCTTGCCGCCCCCGGGCGGGCCGAGAAGGATGATCCTCATCCCCTTCTCCCCTTGATCCGGCTCCGGCGCATGAAGCCGTCGTAATGGCGCATGACGAGCTGGGCTTCGACCTGCTGGAGGGTGTCCATCGCGACGCCGACGACGATGAGGATGGACGTCCCGCCGAAGTAGAAGTCGATCTGCATGCCCTGCGTGAACCACTTGGGCAGGTTGGCTTCGAGGAAGGTGCCGACGAACGGCAGGGCCTGGACCTTGAACCCGGTCAGCAGGAACTCGGGCAGGATGGCGATGGCCGCGAGGTAGATGGCGCCGACCAGAGTGATCCGCGAAAGGATGTCGTCGATGTGGTCCGACGTGTTCTTTCCCGGCCGGATGCCCGGGATGAACCCGCCGTACTTGCGGAGGTTCTCGGCCACATCCACCGGGTTGAAGATGATGGAGACGTAAAAATAGGTGAAGAAGATGATGGCCCCGACGTAGACCATGTTGTACAGGGGCATGCCCAGGCTGAACTGGGTGGCGATCGTCTGGAAGACGGGGACCTTGACCAGCTGGGCAAGCGTCGACGGGATGGTGATGATCGAGGCCGCGAAGATGATCGGGATGACGCCGCCGGTGTTCACCCGGAGGGGCAGGTGCGTGCTCTGGCCGCCGTAGACCTTGCGGCCGACGACCCTCTTGGCGTACGACACCGGGATGCGGCGCTGGCCGCGCTCGACGTAGACGATGAAGGCGATGACGGCGAGCATCATGACGCCCAGAAGGATGAGCCGTAGGGGGTCCATGCTGCCGGTCCGGAGGCCCGAGATGACCCCGTTGAGGCCGCGCGGAAAGTCGACGACGATCCCGGCGAAGATGATCAGCGAGATGCCGTTGCCGATGCCGCGTTCGGAGATCTGCTCGCCGAGCCACATGACGAAGACCGTGCCGGTGGTCAGGGTTAGGATCGTCAGGAGCTTGAATCCGATCCCCGGGTTGGGGACGATGGGCGCCCCGCCGGGGCTCTTCAGCGCCTCGAGGAAGATGGCGATGCCGAAGGCTTGGACGAGGCAAATGGCGATCGTGCCGTACCGGGTGTACTGGGTGATCTTCTTCCGGCCGAGCTCGCCTTCCTTCGAAAGCCGCTCAAGATAGGGCCAGACGACCTGGAGCAACTGGAGGATGATGGACGAGCTGATATACGGCATGATCCCCAGGGCAAAGATGGTCATCCGGGACATGTTCCGCCCGGAGAACAGGTCGATGAACCCGAGGATGGACCCCTTCTGGGCCTGCCAGAACTCGGCCAGGGCGACGCCGCTGATCCCAGGGTTCGGGATCTGGGCGCCGATGCGGTAGACCGCGAGGAGGAGCAGGGTGAAAATGACCCTCTTCCGGAGCTCCGGGATGCTGAAGATGTTTCGGATACTGTCGAGCATTAGCGTTTCCCGATGACGAGGGCCTTGCCGCCCGCCTCCTCGATCTTCTTTCTGGCGGACTCGGAGAACTTATGGGCGCTGACGGACTTGGCCGACGTGACGCTGCCGCGACCGAGGACCTTCACCCGGACGGATTCCTTCCGGCTCACCAGTCCGGCGGCGACGAATTCCTCGGGCCCGATCTCGGCCTTGGCGATCTTTTCCAGCCGGTCCAGGTTGATCTCGGCGTACTCATCCCGGACGATGTTGGTGAAGCCGCGCTTGGGGACCCTCCGGGCCAGGGGCATCTGGCCTCCTTCGAAGGACCACTTGCGGGAATAGCCGGCACCCTGGAGCTGGCCCTTGCTTCCCTTCCCGGCCGTCTTGCCGGTGCCGGAGCCGGGACCCCGCCCCACCCTCTTCCTGTTCTTCTTCGACCCGGCGGCCGGGCGCAGTTGGCTGAGGTTCATTTTTCCTCCGACGCTTCCACTTTCAAGAGATGGGAGATCTTGTCGATCATGCCCCGGACCTCCGGGGTATTGGGGCGGACGACCTCCGAACCGATCTTCCTCAAGCCCAGGCCCCTCGCCGTCGCGTGCTGAATGGGCGGATACCCGATCAGGCTGCGGACGAGCCGGACCTTGAGGAACGGGGCCCCCTCGGGCGCCCGGACCGTCTTTTTATCCCTCTTTGTCATAGCGTGACCTTCACTTTCCCCCGGGTCCTGGCGACGGACTCAGGGCTCTTGAGGGTCCTCAGGGCCTCGATCGTCGCGTTGGCGACGCTGAGCGGGTTGGTGCTGCGGATGGACTTGGTCAGGATGTCCTTGATGCCCGCCAGCTGCATGATGACCCGGACGGCCCCCCCGGCGATGACGCCGGTGCCCTTCGAGGCGGGCCTGAGGACGACGACCCCAGCTCCGTCGACGCCCTTGATCAGGTGAGGAATGGTCGTGTCCGCGAGCGGCACGTCGACCATGTTCTTCTTCGCGGCCTGGATGGCCTTAGCGATGGCCTGGGGGACCTCCCGGGCCTTGCCCTTGCCGATGCCGACCTTGCCGCGCTCGTTGCCGACGGCCACGAGGGCCGAGAAGCTGAGGTTCTTGCCGCCCTTGACGACCTTCGTTACCCGGCGGATGGAGATGACCTGGTCCTTGAACTCGGGGTCTTCGCCCTCGGCTCCGGCCCGTCTGAATTGTTGGTTGTACACGCTCGTTTCTCCTTGGTGCGCCCGCGACTAAAAATCGATGCCCGCTTTCCGTATGGCATCGGCCAGGACCTTGACCCTGCCGTGATACAGATACGTGCCGCGGTCGAAGACCACCCGGCCGATCTTCTTCGCCTTCAGCCTTCCGGCCAGGAGCTCCCCGAGGACCTCGGCAGCGGCCTTGTTCTTGGTGTTCCGGCTCCGGTCCTTGAACTCCTTCTCCAGGCTCGAAGCGGCGGCCAGGACGGCGTTGGCCGTGTCGTCGATGACCTGCGTGTAAATGTACAGGTTGCTTTTGAAGACGTGGACGCGGGGGCGCGCGGCCGTCCCCCTGACACGCTCCGCGATCCGTTTCCTCATCCGTTCCTTGCGGAACCTCTTGACCTTCGAGCGATCTTTAAGCACCGGTCACCCCTGCCTTTCGTTCCTTCTTGATGAGCTTCTCGCCGGCGTAGCGGACGCCCTTCTGCTTGTAGGGGTCCGGTCTTCGGAAGCTCTTGATCTCGTAGGCCACCTGACCCACGCGCTGTTTGTCGATCCCCCGGACCGTGAGGATGGTCGGTTTCTCGGCGACGATCTCGATGTCCTCCGGGATGTCGTAGACCACGGGCTTGGCGTAGCCCAGGCTCAGCTCGAGCCTGTTCTTCTCGACCTTGGCCTTGTAGCCGACCCCGAAGATCTCCAATTGCCTGGAGTAGCCCTCGGAGACGCCCTTGACGGCGTTCTGGGCCAGGCTGCGGCATAGGCCGTGGAGCCTCCGCTGGCTCTGGCTGTCGTCGGCCCGCTTAAGGACGAGCTCCTCGCCCACCACGTCGGCCTCGATGCCGGGATAGAGGGGCGTCACGAGCTTCCCCTTCTTCCCCTCGAACTCGATGCGGTCCGGATAGAGGACGGCTTTCACGCCCGGCGGCAACTTAACGGGTTTCTTTCCCACTCTCGACATTTTGCTTTCCTCGCGTTCAGGATCCTACCAGATCGAGCACAAGACCTCGCCGCCGACGCCGAGCTCCTCGCACTTCTTCCCCGACATGAGGCCGCGGGAGGTCGTGACGATGACGAGCCCAAGCCCGTCCAGGGCCTTCGGGACAGAGTCCTTCGTGCAGTAGATACGGCAGCCGGGGGTGCTGATCCGGCGAAGCCCGCCGATGGCGGCCCGGTTCTCCTCGGTGTACTTCAGGGTGATGTTCAGGTTCCCCTGGGGCTTGTCCTCGACGACCTTGTAGTTCCGGATGAAACCCTCCTCCTTGAGGATCTTGGCGATCTCGACCTTGATCCGGGACGTGGGAAGGGTGACTTCCTTCTTCCTCGCCTTGGCGGCGTTCCGAATCCGTGTCAGCATATCGGCGATCGGGTCCGTGAGATTCATGATCGTGTCCTTTCCGTGAATTACCAGGAGGCCTTGGTGATGCCGGGGATATCCCCTTTAAGGGCCAGCTCGCGGAAACAGAGCCGGCACATGTCGAACTTCCGGTAATAGCCCCGGGAACGTCCGCAGATCCGGCAGCGCTTGCGCGTCCGGATGGCGAACTTGGGCTTCCTGAGATATTTGGCGAAACGGGCTGTAGTCGACACTTTGACCTCCCTGATCAAGACTCGCGGAACGGCATGCCCAGCTTCTTCAGCAGGGCATAGGCTTCCTTGTCGTGCCGGGCCGACGTGACGATAGTGATGTTCATCCCCCGGGACCTTTCGACCTTGGTGTAATCGATCTCCGGGAAGACGAGCTGATCGCGCAGGCCCAGCGTGTAGTTCCCCCTTCCGTCGAAGGAGCCGGGGGGCACCCCGCGGAAGTCGCGAACGCGCGGCAAAACGATGTTCACCAGGCGGTCGAGGAACTCGTACATCCGCCGGTGCCGCAGGGTGACGTAGCAGGCGATGGCCTGGCCCTTGCGCAGTTTGAAGGCGGAGATGGACTTCTTGGCGCGGCCCACGGCCGGGAGCTGCCCGGTGATGAGACCGAGCTCGGCCTTGGCCGTGTCGAGGAGCTTGGTGTTCGAAATGGCGTCCCCGACGCCCACGTTGACGATGATCTTCTCCAGGCGGGGGACGGCCATGATGTTGGCGATCTCGAGTTCCTTCTGGAGCTCCGGCAGGACCTCTTTCACGTACTTTTCATAAAGGCGACTCATCGGTTTCCCCTCGTTACGACTTTTCCAGGCTCGAAGCGCACTTCGCGCAGACCCGGACCCTGGTTCCGTCCTCGAGCGTCTTCGTCCGTACCCTCACTCCCTGCTCGCAGTCGGCGCAGTAGAGCATCAGGTTGGAGACCTGGATGGGAGCCTCCTTGTCCATGATCCCGCCCTGGACGTTCTTGCTCCGGTCCGGACGGATGAACTCCTTGACGTAGTGGATCTTCTCGACGATCACCCGGTCGGTCTCGGGAAAGAGCATCAGGACCTTGCCCGTCTTCCCCTTGTCCTTCCCCTTCTTGACGATGACGACGTCGTTCTTCTTCAGGCGGATCTTATCCATCAGAGGACCTCCGGAGCCAGGGAAACGATCTTCATGAACTTCTTGTCGCGGAGCTCCCGGCCGACCGGCCCGAAGACGCGGGTCCCGACGGGCTCGTTGGCTTTGTCGATGATGACGGCCGCGTTGTCCTCGAAACGGATGTAGGAGCCGTCCTTGCGGCGGAGCTCCTTGCGGGTCCGGACGATGACGGCCCGGACGACCTTCCCCTTGGGGATCTTGCTTTCCGGGTCGGCTTCCTTGACCGAGGCCGAGATGACGTCGCCGATCGTGGCGACCCGGCCGACGCTTCCGCCCTGGGGAGTGATCGCCTGGATCCTCCGGGCGCCGGAGTTGTCGGCGACCTTGAGCATTGTCCGCATCTGGATCATCGGACGTCTCCGCTCGGCCCGGTCGCGGGCCCCGCGGCCGCCGGCCCAACGATCTCCAGGACCCGCCAGGTCTTCCGCTTGCTGATCGGGCGGGTCTCGACGATTCGGACGACGTCGCCGAGCTTGCAGGCCCCGGTCTCGTCGTGGACGAGGAAGGTCTTCCTCCTCCGGATCGTCTTCTTGTACAGGGGATGCCTGACCTGGCGCTCGACCAGGACCGTGACGGTCTTCGTCATCTTCTTGCCGACGACGGTCCCGAGCTTGGTTGTCTTCCGTTTTTGTTCGTTGGCGTCCATCTCTCTAGTCCGTCCCTTTGCCCGGCAGGTTCAGAAGGGTCTGGATCCGGGCGATGTCTTTCCTGACGTTCTTGAGCTTCAAGGGGTTCTCCAGCTGGCCCACCGACTTCTGGAAGCGGAGCTTGAACAGCTGGTCCCGGAGCTCGGCCTCCTTGGCCCGGAGCTCGTCCGGCGTGAGTTCCTTGAGTGCGCTGATCTTCATCGGAGTTCCCTCGCTTCCCTGGATATGAAGCGCGTCTTGATCGGGAGCTTGTGGGCCGCCAGGCGCATGGCCTCGCGGGCGACGTCCTCGGGGACGCCATCCAGCTCGAACAGGATCTTGCCGGGCTTGATGACATCGACCCAGAATTCCGGGTCGCCCTTGCCTTTCCCCATCCGGACTTCCGTCGGCTTCTTGGTCACGGATTTCCAGGGGAACGTCCGGATCCAGAGCTTGCCGCGCCGCTTCATGTGGCGGCTGATCGTGATACGGCTGGCCTCGATCTGCCGGGCCGTCAGCCAGCACGGCTCCATGGCCTGGAGCCCGTACTCCCCGAACGATAGCGTCCCGCCCCGGTACGCCTTGCCGCGCATCCGGCCGCGCTGCAGCTTCCTGTACTTGACCTTGCTGGGCATGAGCATGACTAGATCTCCTCAACCTCCGCCATCTGGGACGTCATCTTGGGCTTTTCCACGTCGCCCCGATAGATCCAGACCTTGATGCCGATCTGGCCATACGTGGTGAAGGCTTCGGTGAAAGCGTAATCGATGTCCGCCCGGAGGGTCTGCAGGGGCAGCTGGCCCTTGAGGTACCATTCCGAACGGGCGATCTCGACTCCGCCCAGCCGGCCCGCGCACATGACCTTGATGCCCTTGGCGCCCATCTTCATGGCGATGTCCAACGCCTTCCTCATGGCCCTCCGGTAGGCGATGCGCTTCTCGAGCTGGACCCCGATCCCCTCCCCGACAAGGAGGGCGTCGAGCTCCGGCTTGTCGACCTCCCGGATGTCCACGTAGACGTCCTTCTTGGCGATCCTCTCCAGGAGGCCCTTAAGGTTCTCGATCTCCTTGCCGCCGCGTCCGATGATGATCCCGGGCCGGGCCGTGTGGATGATGACCCGGATCTTGGGCCCCACCCGTTCGACGTCGATCGCGGCGATGCCGGCGTGGTAGTATTTCTCTTTGACAGCCTTCTTCATGATCAGGTCCTCGTGGATGAGCCGCGCGTATTCCGGCCCCTTGGAGAACCAGCGGGAGCTCCACTGTTTGTTGAATCCCAGCCTGAAACCGAACGGATGCGTTTTCTGTCCCACGGTCTATCTCCCTTTTTTCTCTTCGAGCGAAATGTGGACGTGGCTCGTCCGCTTCAGAAGGCGGTAAGCCCGGCCCATCGGCGCCGGTCGGATCCTCTTCATCATCGGTCCGCCGTCGACGTGGATCAGGCCGATGAACAGGTTGTCGACGTCGATGTCCGGGGACTTCTGCTGGGCGTTGGCGATCGCCGAGCGGAGGACCTTCTCGATGATCCCGCTGATCTTCTTCTTGTCCGAGAAGCGGAGAATGGTCAGGGCCTCGCCGACGAACCGGTCCCGGATGAGGTCCGCGACCAGGCGGCCCTTCTGGGGGCTCATCCGCACGAAGCGGGCCGCCGCGTGGGCGATGATGTTCTCGTTGTCCATGTCACTTCCCCACTTTGAGCTGTCGGGCGGTCTTGGAGGTGTGCCCCTTAAACGTCCGGGTCGGGGAGAACTCGCCGAGCTTATGGCCGACCATGTTCTCCGTGATGAAGACGGGGATGAACTTGCGTCCGTTGTGGACGCCCATCGTCAGCCCGACCATCTCCGGGATGACCGTCGAGCGGCGGGACCAGGTCTTGATGACCCTCCGCTTCTCGTCCTTGGCATCCGCCACAGTGATCTTCGCCGCCAGGTTGGGATCTATGTAGGGACCTTTTCTCAAAGACCTGCCCATGGTTATTTGCTCCTTCTTCTGACGATGAAGACCTGGGTCCTCTTGTTCTGCCGGGTCTTGTAGCCCTTCGTCGGGATCCCCTCGGGACTGACCGGGTGCCGGCCGCCTTTGGCCTTGCCTTCGCCGCCGCCGTGCGGATGGTCGACCGGGTTCATGGCCGTGCCGCGGACGTGGGGCTTAATGCCCATCCAGCGGCTGCGCCCGGCCTTGCCGATGTCGATGTTCTGGTGGTCCAGGTTGCCGATCTGGCCGATCGTCGCCCGGCAGTCCATGTGGATGCGCCGGATCTCGGACGACGGCAGGCGGACCTGGGCGTAATCCCCTTCCTTGGCCAGGATCTGGGCCCCGGTCCCGGCGGACTTGGCGATCTGGCCGCCTTTGTCCTTCTTCATCTCGATATTATGGATGATCGTGCCGAGGGGGATGAATCGAAGGGGCATGGCGTTTCCCGGGAGGATGTCGACCTGGGCGGCGGCGGAGACGATCTCCTGGCCGACCTTGAGGTTCAGGGGCGACAGGATGTAGCGGCGCTCGCCGTCCCGGTACCGGACAAGGGAGATGAACGCCGACCGGTTCGGGTCGTACTCGACGGTTTCGACGACGCCCGGTATGTCGATCTTATCCCGCTTGAAATCGACAATCCGGTAAAGCCTCTTGTGACCGCCTCCCCTGTTGCGGATGGAGAGCCGTCCCCGGCTGTCCCGCCCGCCCGATTTCGACAGGGATTTCAGGAGGGGCTTATGGGGGCGATCGACCGTCAGTTCCTCGAAGGTCGAGCCGGTCCTGTGGCGCAGGCCCGCCGTGACTGGTCTGTAAGTTTTTATGCCCATGTTAGACCGCCTCGAAGTATTCGATCATTTTCTCGCCCTCTTTGAGCTTGACGAAGGCTTTTTTCCAGTCCTTGGTCTTGCCCGAGCTACGCCCGACGCGGCGAACCTTGCCGGTCTTGTTCTGGGTCCGGACGGCCTCGACCTTGACCTTGAAGAGCTGCTCGACGGCCTTCTTGATCTCGATCTTGTTGGCGTCCCGGGGCACCTCGAAACAGACCTCGTGGTTCCGTTCCTTGAGCAGGGTGCTCTTCTCGGTGATGACGGGCCTCACGATGATGGAATGACGGTCCTTCACTTCAATCTCTCCATGACCGATGTCAGGGCCTGTTCGCTGAAAACAAGCCATTTGTGGTCCAGGACGTCGTAGACATTGAGCCGCATGGGATCAACGGCCTTGACCTTCGGGATGTTCCTCAGGGCGAGGTACAGGTTCTTGTTGCCCGCCCCCTCCACGATCAGGGCGGAATCCACCTTCAGGCCCTTGAGCCACTCGGCGGCGGCCTTGGTCTTGGCCTCGGCGAGGGAGAGGTCCTGGAGGACCATGATCCGCTTCGCCTTAAGCTTCAGGGACAAGGCTGATTTCAGGGCGTTGCGCCGGGCCTTCTTGGGGATCTCGTAGGAGTAGTCCTTCGGCTTCGGCCCGAAGGTCGTGGCCCCCTTCCTCCAGAGCGGCGAGCGGGAGCTGCCCGCCCGGGCCCGGCCCGTGCCCTTCTGCCGCCAGGGCTTCTTGCCGCCCCCGGTGACGAGGCTCCGCGTCTTGGTGGCTGCGGTGCCGCGGCGTTGGTTGGCCTGATAATTGATCACCGCCTCGTAGATGAGGTGGTCCTTGGCCGGATAGGAGAACACGCCGTCCGGCAGCTCGATCGATCGAGCCGTCCTTCCGCCCTTGTCCAACACGTCTAGCTTTAGCATGGTTCACTCTTTCCGTCAGGAAGCCTTGCGGTGGAAACTCCCCTTCTTGATCAGTAGATAGCCGCCTTTGGCCCCGGGCACCGCCCCGCGGACCACGAGCAGGTTGTTCTCCCGGTCCAGCTCGACGACGACGAGGTTGCGGACGGTCTTCCGCTCGCTCCCCATGTGGCCGCCCATCCGCATCCCCTTGACGACCCGGGACGGGTAGGACGAGGCACCGATGGAGCCGGGAGCCCGATGGAACATCGAGCCGTGGGAGCCGCCGCCGCCGGCGAAGTGATGCCTCTTGACGACGCCGGCAAAGCCTTTGCCCTTGCTCGTCCCGACGACGCTGATCTTCTCGCCGACCTCGAAGATGTCCACCAGGACCTGGTCGCCTTCCTTGAGGTCCGAGGGCTCGATGCAGCGGAACTCGCGCAGGGTCTTCAGGACCGGGACGCCCGACTTCTTGAAGTGCCCGATCTGGGCCTTGACGGGCTTCCGGACGCCCTTGCCCTCGACGAGGCCGAGCTGGAGGGAGGAGTACCCCTCCTTGGCCAGGGTCTTTTTCTGGATGACCGTGCACGGGCCCGCCTGGATCACCGTCACCGGGATGATGTTGCCTTCGCTATCGAAGACCTGGCTCATGCCGATCTTCTTGCCGATGATTCCCTCGATCATGATCATTCTCCTGAGGCGCCGAACGCCTGGATCTCGACGTCGATCCCGGCCGGCAGGTCCAGTTTCTGAAGCTCCTCGATCGTCTCGTTGTTGTATTCGCTGATGTCGATCAGGCGCTTGTGGATGCGCATCTCGAAATGCTCGCGGGACTTCTTGTCGACGTGGGGGGAACGGAGGACGCAGAACCGGTGGATCCGGGTCGGCAGAGGAATGGGGCCGGACACGCTCGCGCCCGTCCTCTTCGCCTTGACCACGATATCCTTGACCGACTGGTCCAGCAGCCGATGATCAAATGACTGAAGCCTGATTCTTATCTTTTCCATCTTCGTTCCTCGGTTCGTCGATTTCCGTTCCCGCTCGTCCCGCTGGTCCCGATCGTTCGGCCGCGCCGGCTATTCGATGATCTCCGTGACCGTCCCGGCGCCGACCGTCCGCCCGCCCTCGCGGATCGCGAACCGCAGGGCGTTCTCC
>Ga0105106_10002389_pt1 | contig 13529 bp, 9 predicted proteins | sample PPLLaktember2015_5_FD_79109 | JGI IMG/M metagenome (GOLD analysis project Ga0105106, IMG submission 79109) | Freshwater sediment microbial communities from Prairie Pothole Lake near Jamestown, North Dakota, USA - PPLs Lake P8 Core (1) Depth... | ecosystem: Environmental > Aquatic > Freshwater >...
CATCTGCCCGTGGCGGGAACAAATCGTGGAGGGCCTGCTCGGGTCGTCGATACTCGGTTTTCACACGCAGTTCCATTGCAACAATTTCTTCGACACCGTCGACCGCTACCTGGAGGCACGTGTCAACCGCGAGACGTTCACCGTGCGCTTCCGCGGCCACTACACGGCCGTCAACCGCTACCCGATCTCGATCGAGTGGCCGCCGCAGGCGCTCGCGACGCAGAAGGACGTCGCGTCGGCGCGGCGCGACGTGCGGGCACGGCTCGAGCTTCCGCCCGACCACGCGCTCGGCATCGGCATCGAGCGGCTCGACTACACGAAGGGCATCCTGGAGCGCTTCCGGGCCGTCGGCCGGCTGCTCGCGCTGGAGCCGCAGTGGGTGGGCAGGTTCACGTTCGTGCAGATCGCCGCGCCGACGCGCGGCATGATCGGCGATTACCGCGACTATGCCGGGCGCGTGCGCGCCGTCGCGGACGAGATCAACGCGCGCTTCACCAAGGCCGCGCATCCGCCGATCATCCTGCTCGCCGAGCACCACGAGCCCGACTCGGTCTACGAGCACTTCCGCGCCGCGGACGTGTGCTTCGTGTCGAGCCTCCACGACGGCATGAATCTCGTCGCCAAGGAGTTCGTAGCCTCGCGCGACGACGAGCGCGGCGTGCTCGTGCTCTCGCAGTTCGCCGGCGCCTCGCGCGAGCTCCCCGAGGCGCTGATCGTCAATCCGTATGACGCCGACCAGTGCGCCGCGGCGCTGCATCTCGCGCTGACGATGCCCGCCGACGAGCAGCGCGCGCGCATGCGCCTGATGCGGGGCCTGGTGCGCGAGTTCAACGTCTTCCGCTGGGCGGGCCGCATGCTGATCGACGCGGCGGCGATGCGGGAGCGTTCCGCGCTGCGTCGCTTCGCGCGCGAGCGCGAGCCCCTGGAGTCGGCTTGACCGTGCGGGTGCCGCGACTGTCCGCCCTTCGCGCGCTAGGCAGCCGGCTCATGCGGCGCCCGCCGCCCGCGTTGTCGCCGCATTGCGCGCTGTTCCTCGACATCGACGGTACGCTGCTCGAGCTTGCCGAGCGTCCGGAAGCCGCGCGTCCGGATCGGGCGGTGAGCGAGCTGCTGCCGGCGCTTGGCCACGCGCTCGATGGCGCGTTCGCGCTCGTCACCGGCCGCGGCATCTCGGACGTCGACCGGCTCTTCCCCGGACTCGCGATGCCGGTCGCGGGGCAGCACGGGGCGGAGCGGCGCAACGCCCACGGCACCGTGCACATCCACGCGCCCGCCCCGCACACGCTCGCCCGCCTGCGCGCGCTCTTCACCACGTTCGCGAGCGCCCACCCGGGGCTCCTGCTCGAGGACAAGGGACACTCGCTCGCGATCCACTACCGCCAGGTGCCGGAGCTCGCGGCCCTGGTGCGCCGCGCGGTGCGCGATGGTGTCGAGTCGACCGGCACCACCGGCTACGAGCTGCAGCCCGGCAAGTGCCTGCTCGAGCTGCGTCCCGAGGGCCGCGACAAGGGCGCGGCGATCCGGGACTTCATGGGCGAAGTGCCCTTCCGCGGCCGCTTCCCGGTGTTCGTCGGCGACGACCGTGGCGACGAGCACGGGTTCGCCATGGTCGACGCGCTCGGCGGCTGGTCGGTCAAGGTGGGCAGGGGACGCTCTCGCGCGCGGTTCCGGCTCGAAGACGTCGCGGCGGTGCGCCGTTGGCTCGCGGAGTCGCTCGCCGCCATCCCTGCCGTGGAGACAACCGCGTGACGCGAACGCTGGAACTGGCACTGATCGGCAACGGCCGCATCGGACTCCTCGTCGATGCCGAGGGAACGGTGGTCTGGGGCTGCTACCCCTCGCTCGACGGCGATCCGATGTTCTGTGCGCTCCTCGACACGGCGCCACCGCCGGACGCGCGGGGCGTGTTCGCCGTGGAGATGGCGGATGCGGTTTCGTACGCGCAGGAATACGTCGCCAACACGGCCGTGCTCGTCACCACGATCACCGACGCGTCCGGCAGCGTCGTCGAGATCACCGACTGCGTCCCGCGCTTCCGCCAGTACGGCCGCGTGTTCCAGCCCGTGACGTTGGTGCGGCGGGTCCGGCGGCTCGCGGGCAGTCCCCGGATCACGGTGCGCCTGCGACCGGCCGCGAACCACGGTGCCGAAGTCCCCGCGGTCACGATGGGCAGCCACCACATCCGCTACGTCGGCACCTCGCACACGCTGCGGCTCACCACCGACGCATCGATCACCGCGATCCGGGAGGAGCGGCCGTTCTTCGTCGAGGATGCGGTGACGCTCGTGCTCGGTCCCGACGAGCCGGTGAACGAGGCCGTCGCCGGGATGGGCAGGCACTTCATCGAGGAAACGATCGTGTGGTGGCGCGATTGGGTGCGGCGGCTCGCGATACCGTTCGAGTGGCAGGGGGCCGTGATCCGCGCCGCGATCGCGTTGCAGCTGAACCACTTCGACGACACCGGCGCAATCGTCGCGGCGATGACGACCTCGATTCCCGAGTCCGACGGGTCGGGCCGCAACTGGGACTATCGCTACTGCTGGCTGCGCGACGCGTACTTCGTCGTCGACGCGCTGAACCGCCTCAACGCCACCGAGACGATGGAGGGCTACCTGCGCTACGTCGTGAACGCGACCGCCGGCAGCGCCGACGGCTCGCTCCAGCCCGTCTACGCGATCGACGGCAAGGCGTCGCTCACCGAGCGCACGATCGCGTCGCTGCCGGGCTACCGCGGCATGGGCCCGGTTCGCATCGGCAACGACGCCTGGCGGCAGACGCAGCACGACGTCTACGGATCGGCGGTGCTCGCGGCGACGCACGTCTTCTTCGACGAGCGGCTCGCACGCAAGGGCGACGTCGCGCTGTTCGAGCGCCTCGAGCGGTTCGGCCGCCGCGCCGCGGCCCTGTTCGACCGACCCGACGCGGGCCTGTGGGAGCTGCGCGGCACCGCGCGCGTCCACACCTTTTCCGCGGTGATGTGCTGGTGCGCGTGCGATCGCCTCGCCCGCATGGCCGATCGGCTCGGCCTGCCCGCGCGGGGGGCCGCCTGGCGCGGCGAAGCGGCACGCATCGAGGCCTTCGTCAGCGCCCACTGCTTCAATGCGGAGCGCGGCACGTTCGTGTCGGTGGTCGGCGGTGACGATCTCGATGCGAGCCTGCTGCTGCTCGCCGACCTCGGCTTCGTCGACGCCAGCGATCCGCGCTTCGACGCCACGGTGCGCGCGATCGAGCGCGAGCTGATCCGCGGCGGCTACGTGTTCCGCTACGTTGAGCGTGACGACTTCGGCGAACCGACGAACGCTTTCCTGGTCTGCACGTTCTGGTACGTGAACGCGCTGGCGGCCACCGGTCGCCGCGACGAAGCCCGGGCGGTGTTCGAGCGCCTGCTCGCCCGCCGCACCTGCCACGGCCTGTACGCCGAGCACCTCGATCCCGCCACCGGTGAACCCTGGGGCAACTTCGTGCAGACCTACAGCATGGTCGGGCTGATCACTGCCGCGATCCGCCTGTCGAAGCCCTGGGACGAGGCGTTCTAGCGATGCCGCATGCCGACGCGGGCCGGCTCGCTACCCGCCGGCCGAACCGGTCGCGGCCGCGCGCGCCTGCGCGATCGCCTCACGCATCGTCTGCCGCGGCTGTGCGCCGGAGAGCCCCACCCTGCCGTCGAAGATGAAGAACGGAACGCCGGTGATGCCGAGCCCGCGCACGCGCGCCTCGGCGTCGGTGATCTCGTCGGCCCCGAGCCCGGACTCGAGCCACACGCGCGCCGCTTCCGCGTCGAAGCCCGCCTCGGCGGCAAGCGCCGCCAGCGTGTCGCGGTCCCCTACGTATCGGCCTTCCTGGAAGTAGGCGCGAAACAGCCGCTCGACCAGCGGTCCCGCATCGCCGCGTGACTGTGCCCAGGCGATCAGACGATGCGCATCGCGCGTGTTGGGCTGGCGCACGATCGCGTCGAAGTCGAAGTCGAGGCCCGCGCGCACTCCGGCCTCGCGAACGCGCGCGTAGATCTCCGCTGCCCGCGCCGGCCCGCCGAACTTGGCCTCGAGGTAACCCTTGCGGTCCACGCCCTCCGGCGGCAGGTCCGGGTTGAGCTCGAACGGATGCCAGCGCACCTTCGCGCCCGCGGCCTCGGGGAGGCCGGCGAGCGCGGCCTCGAGATGGCGCTTGCCGATGAAGCACCAGGGACACACGACGTCGGAGACGACGTCGATCACCAGCGGCTCGGTGGACGCGTGCATCGGCCGATAATACCCGCCATGCGCTTCGACATCGCCTGCCGCGTCGTCGACAACTACGGCGATGCCGGAGTCGCCCTGCGCCTTGCGCGCACCCTCGTCGCCGAGCACGGCGCCGCGGTCACGCTATGGATCGACGATCGCAGGAGCCTCGCGCGCATCGCGCCGGGTCTCGACGCCGCGTCGCGCGACACGGCCTGCGGCGGCATCCGCGTGCGCGCGCTGGAACCGTCCACCGCACCGGACCCATCCCCGGATGTGATCGTCGAGGCCTTCGGCTGCGGGCTGCCCGACGCCTGGCTCGATGCGATGCAGGTGGCACGACGCGCGCCCGTGTGGATCAACCTCGAGTACCTCTCGGCTGAAAGCTGGGTCGACGGCGCGCACGGCCTGCCGTCGCGACATCCGTCGCGTCCGCTCACCCGCTGGTTCTTCTTTCCGGGATTCACGGCAGAGACCGGTGGGCTGCTGCGCGAGCGCGGGCTCGCCGAGGCGCGCGATGCACGCGCCAACGCCCCCAATGCACGCACGGCGCCGTGGACGTCGCTCGGGCTCGCCCCGCCGGCCGACGATGCGCTGACGGTGAGCCTGTTCTGCTACCCGAACGACGCGCTGCCGGCGCTTCTCGACGCGTGGGCGAACGATGACTCGCCGGTCGCCTGCCTCGTTCCGGACGGCGTGGCCACGGCGGCGCTCGACCGCTACCTGCACGGTGCCCTGCCCCGTCCAGGCGGCGTCGCGCGCGCGGGCAACCTCGCGCTCGCCGTGGTGCCCTTCGTCGACCAGGCGGCCTTCGATCATCGGCTGTGGGCCTGCGACCTCGACATCGTTCGCGGCGAGGATTCGTTCGTGCGCGCGCTGTGGGCCGCGCAGCCGTTGGCGTGGCACGCCTACCCGCAGCCTGCGGGCGCACATCGGGCGAAGCTCGCGGCCTTCGCCGATCGTTACGGCGCCACGCTGGACGCGGTCACCTGCAGTGCATGGCGGGCTTTTCAGGACGCGTTCAACGCCGGCGACGGGCCGGCGCTCGGCGCCGCATGGAGCCCGCTGAAACGCGCGCTGCCCGCACTCGGTACGCACGCGCGGCGCTGCGCCGGCGAGCTCGCCCGGCTGCCGGATCTCACCAGCCAACTTGTTGATTTTTGCCGGGTTCGGCTATAATTATCGGTTCCCCGAATTTGGTTTCCGGACCGTTCGGCCGTGCGGGCGACGTGCCCGCCGAGCCCCCGGGCCGGAACTGCCCAGAAACTTCAGGAATCGCCATGAAAACCGCACAGGAAGTCCGCGCCGGCAACGTGATCATGATCGGCAAGGATCCGATGGTCGTGCAGAAGGCCGAGTTCTCGAAATCCGGCCGCAACGCCTCGGTCGTGAAGATGAAGCTCAAGAACCTGCTCTCGGGCAGCCCGACCGAGACCATCTACCGCGCCGACGAGAAGTTCGAGACGATCCAGCTCGAGAAGAAGGACGCGACCTACTCGTACTTCGCCGACCCGATGTACGTGTTCATGGACGCCGACTTCAACCAGCACGAGGTCGAGGCGGACAACATGGGCGACGCGCTCCACTACCTCGAGGACGGCATGCCCTGCGAGATCACGTTCTACGACGGCCGCGCGATCTCCGTCGAGATGCCGAACAGCTTCGTGCGCGAGGTGATCTACACCGAGCCCGCGGTCAAGGGCGACACCTCCGGCAAGGTGATGAAGCCGGCCAAGCTCGCCACCGGATTCGAGGTCGCGGTGCCGCTGTTCGTCAGCACCGGCGACAGGATCGAGGTCGACACGCGCACCGGCGAGTACCGCCGCCGCGTCTGACCCGCTGCCGCCTTCCCCTGCCGCGGGCGCCTAGACGGCGCCCGTTGTCTTTCCGGCGGCCGTTACCGCAACGACCCCTGCCGTTGGCCCCCCCGAGTGCCGCCGGCCGTGGTCTTGCGCCGCAACAGGAGTCCCGGGCGGGGGCCGCCAGAACCAAACCGTCCGGTGCGGGCTTGATCGCGATCAATCGCGCCGGCGCCGGGTACGGGTAGGGTCGCGCCTAGTGCATGCGCTTGGCGCCCGCCCGGACGCCCGTCGCACGGAACCCCGTCCACCGAAAGCGAAACTGCCATGTTCGACCGCCCCGTCCGGTCCGTGATGCGGCGCCGGAACGTCGTCACGGCGACGCCGGACACGACTGTCCGGAAGGCAGCGTCAATGATGGCCGGCCGCAACGTCGGTGCGGTGATGATCGTCGACGGCGAAGCGCTGGTCGGCATCCTCACCGAGCGCGACGTCGTGTTCCGGGTCGTTGCCCCCGGGCTCGATCCCGCGGCGACCGCCGTCGCCGCCGTGATGACCCCCAAGCCGCACACCACCAGCCCCGACGTGCCATTCGGCTCCGCACTCGCCGTGATGCACGAAAAGGGCTTCCGGCACATGCCGGTGATCGAGAATGGCAAGCCGGTGGGCATCGTTTCGGCACGAAGCGCGATGGATCCCGAACTCGAGGACTTCGCCGCCGAGGCGCTCCGGCGCGAGCACTACCGCGCCCAGCACGGCTGACTGCCCGCGCGTCGCTGCGTCGCGACTTCAGCGCAGCCCGAACTCGACCCGCCGGGGTGGGGCCTTCGGCGGCGCCGCCCCGGCCTTCGGCGCGACCATGAACACCCGTTCCGCCGGAATGCCGCGCGCGACGAGCGCGTCCTTCGCCGCCCGCGCGCGCTGCAGCCCCAGGTCCGCGACGGCGGCAGGCGGCGGCGTGAAGTGTTTCGCGAGCGTTGCCTCCATTGCGGCCGGCGCAACCGTGGCGAGGGCGCCGGAGGCGTCGCGTGGTCGGGACTCGATCGGCGTGTCCCGGTACAGACGATCGATCCACCACGCCCGTTCCTCGGGCGTGAGCCGGATCGCATCGGCCGAAGACGTCTCGTCCGGCGTGCCCGCCACCGCACCGAACTTCGACTCGCGGAGCTTGCGGTCGAGCGCGCCGCGCGCGAGCGCATCGCCGTCGCTCGCCGTGTCCGCGTAGCCGCTGACGTCGAGCATGAGCGCGGGGCGGCTGGCGAGCGCCTTGGCGAGCCGCTCGACGCGCCCCGCCGCCTCGCCCTCGATGGCCACGCTGCCCGCGGCGAAGTCGAGGAGCGCGAGGTCCTCGCCGCCCGTCGCACCGCCCGCACCACCCGCGATCGACGACAGCAGCGCGAACGGCGCTGTGGCCGCCCTGGTGAGCAGGTTGACGATCACCTTGACGACGATCGCGAACACCGAGAACTGTGGATCGTCGAGCGTGCCGCTGATCGGGATGTCGAGGTTGATGACGCCGTTCGCGTCCTTGAGCAGCGACACCGCGAAGAGCACCGGCAGCTTCGTCGCGTCCGGACTGTCGACCTTGTCGCCGAAGGTGAGCTGGTCGAGCACCAGCCGGTTCTTCGCATCGAGCTTGCGGTTCTCGACCTTGTAGTCGACGTCGAAGTTCATCTTGCCGCGGGTAATGCCGTAGCCCGCGTACTTGGCGGAGTAAGGCGACAGCGGCGGCAACTCGATGTCGCGCGCCTTTCCGGAGATGCGGAACGACAGGTCGCGCGCGAACGGCTGCAGCTCGCCGTGGATCTCGACCGGCGCCGCGTCGTCGACCTTCGCCGTCACGTCGATCACGCCGGCCTGCGCGGGCGACATCGCGGAAACCGTCCCGGTCACGCCGGTGAGGTTCGCGCCGTAGTTCGGCCGGATGAAGAAGTCGCTGAAGACGATGTTGCCGTTCGAGAGCGCGATGCGCCCGAGCGACAGCGGCAGGCTGCCGTCGCTCGCGCGCCGCAGCGACTTGCCGGCCGCCGCGGCCGCGCTGCCGAATGCGCTCGTCGTGCCGGCGAGCGCGTCGCTGCGCCGCGTGCGGCTTTTCGGCACCGCCGACTGATGAGCGCCAGGGCCGGGCGCGGCCTCGTCGCCGCGCGCGATCTTCGCGAGGTTGAGCGTGCCGTCGGAGTACACGATCACGCGCGCGTAGAAGTCGTCGAGCGCGATGCCCTGCACCGACGCCTCGAACGGGTCGAGGTTGGCCTTCGTGCCGTCGAGCCGCAGCGTTCGCCAGGCGAGAAGCTTGTTGCCGGTCGGGGGGTCGTTCGCGGCGAAGTTCTCGAGCGCAAGGTTGCCCGCCCACCTGACGCGCGCCGGCGCATCGTGCGGAAACGCCGCGTCGAGCGTACCGCGTGCGCTCGCGGTACCGCCGGCGAGATCGAGCGCGAGGCCGCGCTCGATGTACGCCCGGAACGGCATCAGCACGATCCGCGACGCGTCCACCGAGAGCGTCGCCGCCACCGGGTTCGTCCCGAGCGGGCCCTTCGCCCTGATGCGGCCAGTGTGATTGACGCGTGCGGCGAAGTCGATCGTCGCCTTCGCGTCGGGCGCGTTGCTGGCGTCCGTCGCCGTGACGTTCACCTCGTCGAAGCGGAGCTCGATCGGCGACGGGGCGTGCAGGTCGCGGAACCGCAACTCCGCGCGCGCCGTCCCGAGGCGCCGGACGAGGAACTGCCACGCCGGCTGATGCTCCGCCTTTGCCGCGGCATCGGTCTCGCGCGTGACACGCACCAGCCGCGCGTAGTTCCACGTTCCGCCGCGATCGCGGCGCAGGTCGGCGAACAGCTTCTCCGCGGTCACGTCGTCGACCGTTATCGCGCGCTTCGCCGTATCGAGCGCGACACCGGCGAACGCGATGCCGGCCGATCGCCACAGCGGCTCCCGTTCGCCACGCTGCGCGAGCGCGACGTCGGTGAGGGCGCCCTTGCCGCCGGCGATCCTCACGCCGTCCTGCGCGATCTCGAACGACGCCGCAAAGTCCGCCCGGCCGCGCTGGATCTCGACGTCGAGGATCTCGGCGACGTAGGGATAGAGCCGCGCGATGCTCGCGTTGCCGGTCGAGAACGTGCCGGTGACCGCGAACGGCGACAGGCCCACCTCGCCTTTCAACTCGCCGCGCGCGCCGTCGTCGACGTCGAGCGAAAACTCGACCGGGCCCTTCGCGCCGGGTGCGTTCGAGAGCGAGGATGCGCGACCGGTGAAGTTGGCGATGCTCGCGCGATACCGCGGCGCGACGCTCGCGTCCTCGATCGTCGCCCGTCCGTTGGCCACGCTCAAGGTGGCAACCGAAACCTTCCATGGCGCGGCGGACGTCGCGGGCTGCACTCGCTCGAAGAGGTCGCCCGCGAGCTCGAACGTGCCATCACCCAGGCGACGTACCGTCACCGCCGGCCCGTCGACGACCACGGCAGCGATCCTCACCTCGCTCATGGCGACGTCGAGCCGCCCGATCGACACGTCCGTGCGCGCGACGGCAGCGAGCGGCGCACCGTCGCGGCGGCGCACGTCCAGCGCCGCGAGGCTCACGTCGCCGTCCAGCCACCATGCCGGCGTGCCCCCCTGCGGTTGCGCGAAGTGCAGCTTGAGGCGGGTCGTGAGCTTGCCATCCTTCAGCGCGACGCGCAGCCGCACCGGCAGGTACTCCACGTACTGCGCTACCGGCAGGCCATCGATGTCGATGTCGAGGACGGCACGCCGCTCGGCGGCGAACGGCGTGGCCCGGCCTTCGAGTCCGAATGGCGTCCCGTTCACGGTGCCCTTGAGCTTCGGCTCGACGTTGATCTCGGCTTGGTAAGGTAGAGTCGACAGGAACGGCACGCCGACCTCGATCCCGGCGACGACATGTGTGCGACGCACCGGCCGATTGTCGAAGTCGATGCGTCCATCGTGCACCTCGATGTTGTTGAGCGAGTATTTCGCCCGCGGCTCGGTGCGCGGCGCGATCCACTTCTCGACCAGGTCGGAGACGCTGTAGCGGTTCGCGTCGAGCCGCGCGACGCGCAGATGCGGACGGACGATCTTCACCGCGTGGAGCACCGGCGCGAGCCGGGTGAGCGAGGCGATCGACACGTCGCCCTCGATCGCCTCGACCGTCAGCGCGAGCGCCTGTCCATCCGGCTCCCGCACGGTAAGCCCGTGGACGGTCGCCGCGACGGCGAACGGACGCACCTCGACGCGCTCGACAGTCGTCGCCCGCGCGAGCTCGCGGGACAGGATCTCCTCGAGCTTCGACTTGGCGACGCCCGGCGCCACCCAGTAGCCGAGGATCGCGTACAGCGCGACCAGTGCGGCCACGACGGCGGCGGCGACGAGGAGCCAGCGCGCAAGGCGCGACGAAACTGACGCGAGCATCGGCACCGTCAAGTCCTTCCCGGAGCTGGACGATGCATCAAGTCTACCGCTTGTCCGCATGCAGTGCGACGAGGCGCATGGCACATCTGTGTGACGAACCGGCCGCCTTCGCGCCACCTCGCAACCTGTCGCAAAGCGGACACTCGTGGCGTGCTTGCCGACCCGTGCGGCCACGCGGACGTGAGCCCCGGCGCATGCGCCCACCCACGCTCCCGCGACTATGCGTTAAGTCACGTTCGTCGCAGGGTCTCATTGACGCAGATCATCAAAGGCGCTGCCGAATACTCGCAGCATCGCTCTTGAGCGGACGGCTCGCAGCTTGGGACAAAGGCCGGTCCGAGCCCAGGACAGGGGACTACGAACATGCTCGCCCAACACACTCCGCAGGCTACTTCCATGACCACGTCGACGGTCGGTATCGCCCAGCGCGAATCGCGTGCATCCGGGTGGCGCATCTTCGACGAAGCAGACGAGCTGGCGCGCGCCATCCAGGGCGCGCAGCTGCGCATCACGCCGAAGGAACGTGCCCCGGGCGCATGGGCGTTGATGCCTCTCGCGCTCGAGCGCGGATTCGTGCAGTTCGTCGATGAGCCGTGCGCCACGCTGACGCACGGCGTGATCTCCCGCGACGTCGCGGGCTTTGGCGTGGCGCTCGCGAGTGCGGGCGGCTATCGCATGAACGGTCATCCGGTGTCCGGCAACGTGTTCGCGATGTTCGGACCGGGCGCGGCGCACTTCGCCGCGTCGTCCGGACCCACGCGCTGGGCTGCCGTGTCGTTCGCGCCAATGGATCTCGGCACGGCGCTCGGCGCATTGCGCGGCGGCGAGCCGCCGACGCTCGGCACCGTGTTCCGGCCCGTGCTGGCCGCGCCGGGCGCGGCCAGCGCCGCGGTCGACCTGCTGTTCGCGGCACTGAAGGCCATCGAGGACGATCCGTCGGCATTCGCCGGCGCCGGTATGCGCACCTCGCTGGAGCGCGCGCTGCTCGACGCGTTCGCGCGGGCCGTCACGTCCGCCGATCCCGCGGCGGCACAGGATCGGGCGAAGCTTCCGGCGACGCGGCTGGTGCGCCAGTGCGAGGAGTACCTCGAGTCGCATCTCCACCTGCCGGTCTACATCGCCGAGCTGTGCACGCTGACCGGCGCGTCCGAGCGTACGCTGCGCAACGCGTTCCACACCGTCTACGGCGTCGGCCCGACGCGCTACCTCGTGCAGCGACGCCTGGCGATGGCGCGTCGCGCGCTGCGGCACGCGCAGCCGGGGGACACGGTGACGGCGATCGCGACGCGCAACGGTCTGTGGGACCTCGGCCGCTTCGCCGCCGACTATCGCACGCTGTACGGCGAGCCGCCCTCGACGACACTGCGCGCCACGCGGACCGGTGCCATGGCCGCGTGAGCTTCATGCCGTCGGACTGACGCGCCACTTGCTTCGCAATACCGTCGAACGCGCCCTTCCCGGGCGCGTCCGGCGTTTGGCGAGCGGTGGGTCGAGGCGCCGGCGGCGCAGGTCACGTGGGTTCGCGGCGATGCACGAGGCGCCCGGCGACCCACGTCGCGCGCACAGCGCGATCGTCGCCCAGCACGATCAGCGCGAACAGCGCGTCGTCGAGGTCGTCCGCATGGCGGACCCGTTGCGCGAGGAGCGGCGTCGCGCCGAGGTCGAGCAGCACGAGATCGGCCTCGAGGCCGGGTGCGATGCCGCCGATGCGATGGTGCAGGTCGAGCGCTTCGGCGCCGCCGCGCGTCGCGAGGTGGAACAGTTCCCCAGGGGAAAGCGATGCACCGCGCAGGCGCGCGACCTTGTAGGCCTCGGCGAGCGTGGCCAGCATCGACAGCGAGGTGCCGCCGCCCACGTCGCTGGCGAGACCCGTGCGCACGGGCCTGCCGCGCTTCTTCACGCGCTTCCAGTCGAAGAGTCCGCTGCCGAGGAACAGGTTCGACGTCGGGCAGTGCGCGAGCGAGGTACCGCTAGCGGCGAGCGCGGCGAACTCGCGCTCCGCGAGGTGGATGCCGTGGCCGTAGATTGCGCGCTTGCCCAACAGACCGTAGCGCGCATACACATCGACGTAGTCGCGCGCCGAGGGGAAGAGCTCACGCACCCACGCGACCTCGCGCTGGTTTTCCGACAGGTGCGACTGCACCCAGCAGTCCGGGTGCTCCCGCCATAGCGCCCCCGCCGCCTCGAGCTGCCCGGGCGTCGACGTCGGTGCGAAGCGCGGCGTGATGGCGTAGCCCAGGCGCCCGCGACCATGCCAGCGACCGATCAGCGCCTTCGACTCGTCGTAGCCGCGTCGCGCACTGTCGCGCAGGTCCTTGGGCGCATGACGGTCCATCAACACCTTGCCCGCCACCGCACGCACGCCGCGCCGCGATGCTTCGGCGAAGAATGCCTCGACCGACCCCGCGTGCACGGTGCAGAACACCGCAGTAGCGGTCGTGCCGGCGGCGAGCGTCAGGTCGAAGAACCGTCGTGCCGTCACACGCGCGTGGCGCGGCTCTTCGAAGGCGCGCTCGGACGGGAAGGTGTAGCGCGCCAGCCAGTCGAGGAGCTCGGTACCGTGGCTCGCGATCACCGGGAGCTGCGCGTAGTGCACGTGGCAGTCGACGAAGCCCGGCGCGAGCATCGAACCGCGCGGCAGGCGCTCGACCGGCGTGCGCTGGGGCAGGCGCCCGAGCACCTGCCGTGCCGGGCCGGCGTCGGCGATCTTCCCTTCCGCGACCACGACCACGCCGTCCGACTCGTAACGGCGTGTCGCATCGACGCCGTCAACGAACGGGTCGCCGAAGCTCGTCAGGTACGGACCGCGCAGCGCGAACGGCGGCGTGGAGCGGGTGCGATCGGGCATCGTGCGGGCAGAGTGTCTCGCGGGGTCGCCGCGGCATTGTGCCGTGTTCGGTCGGCGCTGCCACCCAACCCGTCACCGCGTGGCCGTCACGGGGTTCCTCGGACAGTTTGATCCTCGACAAAGTGTGGAGGAATGCGCTCGTGCGGGCATTGCGGGGGGGGGGTTACCGGCAAACAATGCGGGGGTCGGAAGGCATTCGAGGGGGCCCGTGCCATTCCTGGCCCCGCACCGGTTGCCCGCGCGACCCGGCTTCGCGCGGGACCA
>Ga0105106_10002393_pt1 | contig 13526 bp, 11 predicted proteins | sample PPLLaktember2015_5_FD_79109 | JGI IMG/M metagenome (GOLD analysis project Ga0105106, IMG submission 79109) | Freshwater sediment microbial communities from Prairie Pothole Lake near Jamestown, North Dakota, USA - PPLs Lake P8 Core (1) Depth... | ecosystem: Environmental > Aquatic > Freshwater >...
CGCCGTGCGTGCCACGTCCGGCAGCCAGTCGCGGTCGCTGCGGGGCGGGATGGTCAGCCACCAGCCCAGAACGGCCCCAAATGCCACCAAAACGGCGACCAGCGCCAGCCAGTAAGGGCGCAGCCCCAGCAGCAGGGCCAGACAGATCAGGGCAAAGGCCGCGGCCAGCGCGCCGGCCGCCCAGCGGTTGGCCGGGCCGTCGAACCAGATCGCCGCCGCCGCCCAGACCACCGCCAACAGCAGCAGCAGGGTCGGCAGCAGCCAGACCGTCAAGCGCGTCCAGCCCTTCATCATCGCGGGCACCCTCCGGTCACCATTCACATTACCCCTTTCACGGTTCCGCCGGCACCGCTTCGAGCCACTCGCAGCGCTCGGAAACCACCGGCGCCACCTGGTCATGGCCGATGCCGTGGACGATCAGCCCGATGACGCGCTCGTCCTTGTCATATTCGGTGTGGGCGGCCATCGGGTTGGCGATCTCGCCCAGCCCGAACAGATTCGACAGCGGCGCGACATTGAGGATCACGTTGGTCAACGCCGGGCAGAGGCGGGAATCGATGTGGCGGTCGAGAAAATCCGGCGGAATGGCGTAGCTGAAGAGATCGTTCGGGTCGCTGAAGGCGATCAGCCGCGTTTCCCGGAACAGCCGCTCGCCGGCCCGGGGGGCGCCCGGCGCACAAATCTCCTGGATCTGGCCGTGAACCGCCGGTTCCGCCTGTCCCAGCCGCAGCAACGGCAACTGGTTGGAGAGCATGAAGACCGGAAAGGTCTTCTCCATCAGGACCGCCAGCCGCCTGGAAAATCCGGGGTCGGCCTTGCCCTGGACCGCGATTTCCTGGAGGGCATCGGTGGTGACCCGGCTGCCGAGACTGTGGGTAATGAAGGCGTAATCGTCCCCGAAGCGGTCGAGCGTCTCCGGACTGGCGGGGTCGCAGAAGGCCGACCCGGACTCCGGCAGGGTTTGCCAGGTGTCGCTCATCATCCAGCAGAGGGACTGACCCACCGATCTTTGGATCTGATCACGATGCTGACCATAGTACAGCACCACATCGGGCACCGTGTCGTTGACAAATAGTTTTAAGGAGTTGTTGATGGCCGTCCGGCGGAAGGCGTAGTCCCCCGAATTGTCGAAGGCGATGGTCTCCTTGGCGGCATTGATGATCGGATCCCAGGTCAGCTCGTAAAAGAGGAGTTCGCGTCCCGTGGCGGTGTTGAAGTAGCGGCTGACCCGCAGGGTGCCGAGCCCGCCGGGGTATTTCGGGTGTGACAGGGCGATTACCTTGTACTTCTCCTGAACCTGCGGCAGCACCAGCGCCCGGGCGAGGTTCTCGGCCAGGCGGGTGGCGTAGCCGGGCTGGTGCGTGCCGATGCCGTGCACCATCAGCACCTTGAGCAGCCGCCGGTCGACGACCCCGCGCGCGGCCTCCAGTTCCTGCTGCTGCATGTAGGCTTCCAGGCCGGGGAAAGCACGCCCCCGGACGAAACACTTGCGGGGGTCGTTCTGCACCGCTCCCTTGTCGTCCATCAACGCCTCGGTCACCCCCCTGGCGAAGCCGGCGCAACCGGTGACCAGCGCACACAAACCCAACAGCAGCAGACACTTCGACACGCTATTCAACGATACCCCTCTCATGGTGGTTCTCCTGTTCCTTTTGATTGCACTTCAGCCGGCGTTGACCCGCCCGGCGCCCGATAAAACGCCGCTTACGGCTCTTGCAGGCCGGGCGGTTCATCCCCGGCGGTTTCCTCATCGACCCAAGCCGACAGCAGCGTGTGGGCCACGGCGAGCACCACCGGCCCGACAAAGATGCCGATCAGGCCGAAAGCGATCAGACCGCCGACTACGCCGGTGAAAATCAGCAGCAAGGGGAGATCGGCCCCTCGCTTAATGAGAACGGGGCGCAGAAAATTGTCCATGGTGCCGACCACCAGGGACCAAAGAAGCAGAAACGTTCCCCATGCGGTGCTGCCGGTCCAGTAAAGCCAGGCCACCGAAGGCGCCAACACGAGCATCGGTCCGATTTGGGCGATGGCCAGCATGAACATCAACGCCACGAGCACCGCGACAAAGGGAACTCCGGCAACGGCAAGGCCGACGCCGCCCAGGACCGACTGGACCAGTGCGGTCACCACCACACCAAGGGCGACGCCGCGCACGGCTTGTCCGGCCAGCCGGATCGAATGCTCTCCGCGCTCGCCTCCCAAACGACGCCCAAAACGCTTGATCCAGGATGCCGCCTGCTCACCCCCGGCATACAGCAGGGCGGCGAACACCGTCGTGAGCAGAAACTGCAGGACCAGGAACCCGAAACCGCCCACTTCCGTGGCAAACCACCGGAGGGCTGTGCCGCCATACGGTGCGAGCTTCTTGATGAAGTCCTGAAACTCCGCGAGCAGAACCTTCTCCCATGCCGCTACCAGGTCGCCGCCGAAAAGCGGCAGCTTCCCGAGCCAGGCCGGCGGCGGCGGAACCTCGAAAGCGGCCGCCGATTTCACCCAGCCGGCAATCTGGTCGGCGTTCGATACAATGGTACCGATGGCCAGCCAAAGCGGCACCACCAGGACGCATAGAAGAATCAGGGTCATGACCGCGACCGCCAGCGAGCGACGGCCCCAAAGCCGCTTCTGAATGGCGGTCATCAGCGGCCAGGTCGCCACCACGATCGTCACCGACCAGATCGCGGCCCCCAGAAAGGGTTTGAGGATCCATAGCGCGGCACCGATCAGGACACCGATGAAGAGCACCGTCAGGACCGTGCAGGTGATATCGCTTGGGATTCTATTCATGTAGATCCCTTCATGCCCATTTCTCCTCACCCCTGAACGCTTCTTTTGACCTTCTGGTTCTCGCGCAGCCGTTGGGCAAACGCCACCGCAACGGCGCAGGACGCCAGCCTGGCTTCGGCCGAATCCGCCCGGCTGGTCAGGATGATGGGAACCCGCGCGCCGAGCACGATGCCGGCCGAATCGGCTCTGCCCAGAAAGGACAGCTGCTTGGCCAGCATGTTGCCGGCCTCCAGGTCGGGCACCACCAGAATGTCCGCCTCGCCGGCGACCGGCGAATGAATGCCTTTGATCAGGGCGGCTTCCTTGCTGACGGCGTTGTCGAAGGCCAGGGGACCGTCCAGCAGGGCCCCCTCGATTTGACCGCGATCCGCCATTTTGCACAAGGCCGCGGCTTCCACGGTTCCGGGAATCTTGGGGTTGACCGTTTCCATCGCCGAGAGAATGGCCACCTTGGGCCGCTGGATGTTCAGCGCGTGGGCCAACTGGATGGCATTCTTGACGATATGGACCTTGTCCTCCAGGGTCGGGTAGATGTTGATGGCCGCGTCGGTGATGAAAAGCGGCCGCGGATAGGTGGGCACGTCCATGGCAAACACATGGCTGATCCGCCGCTCGGTGCGCAGCCCGGTGGCCGACGAGACCACCGCGCCCATCAGCTCGTCGGTGTGCAGGCTGCCCTTCATGAGGGCCTCCGCCTCTCCCGATCGGCACAACGCCACCGCTTTTAACGCCGCATCATGGCTGTGGAGCGCGTCCACCACCCGATAGGGGCTGATGTCAAGCTTGAGGCTCTCGGCCAGGGCACGGATTTTGGCTTCCGGCCCCACCAGGATCGGATCGATCAGGTTGGCCCGGGCCGAATCGATGGCGCCCTCCAGCGCCTCTTTGCTGCAGGGATGGCAGACGGCGACCGGGATCGGCTCCCAGTCATCGACGTAGTCGATCAGCCTTTTGAAAGCCGTTTTGCGGTGATAATGCTCGGTGGCGTATGGGGACCCGGCAGCGGTGGGCTTTTTGGTGGGCGCCTTGACCTTGGCGACCCCGGTGATGACATCCTCATGGCGCTGATTGACCGCCCGGCAGTCGAACATCACGCTGCCGTCCGCAGCATCCTTGGATCTGACGGTCACGCTGATGGTGAGCGTGTCGTCCAGTTCGACCGGGTTGTGGAACTCGAGCTGCTGCGACTGGTAGACCGTGCCGGGCCCCGGCAGGTCGTTGCCCAGCAGACTCGAGATCAGCGCCCCGCCCCACATGCTGTGGCCCACCAGCTTGTGGCGCTCCAGCAGCATTTGCGCGTACTCGTCGCTGAAATGGGTCGGGTTCATGTCGCCCGACAGGACCCCGAACATATCGATGTCCTGCTTGGTCAACATGCGCTCCATGTGGGCGGTGTCGCCGATCTGGATTTCATCGAAGGTCTTGTTGGTGATCATCGGCCTGAACCTCCTTGTTCAGTCGTTTCCGAATCGGTCCCGCCGGGCTCGGCCGGAGGCGGCGAGGCGAACAGCTTCTCCACCTCCCCAAGGCGCCTTTGCGCCTCGTCACCCAGCGGTCCGCCGGCGGTGGCGACCTTGTGCACGACTTTGAGCAGTTGCCGAGCTTCGCCTTCACGGCCCTGGAGCAGCACGGGGATGGCATCGACGGCCCGACGTTCGTCAAGCCGCAGCATGTAATACTGTTCGCGGAGGTCCTGCTTGAATTCGGCCACGGTTTTTCCCGCGCCGTGTTCCGCCCGGATGCGGCGAAGCATCTCAAAGCCCCGTTCGTCGATGGCCTTTTCGGGCATGCGCACGTAAATCAGGGCGCGGATCGCGGCCTCGCGCGGCCCCCCCTGGTCCATTTTGGCCTGCAGCTCCGCGATCCGGCACTTGACGAAGGCCTGGTGATCGGGGTCCTCGCCGGGGCGCTTTCTGGGCGGATCGTCCGCTGCCCGCAGCCCCAGCAGGGCCTGCAGCCAGGACTGGCCGTAGACGCCGAAGAAGACCTGCTCCACCAGCATGTCCCGCCAATTCCCATAGGCCTTGAGGCACTGGGTCATCCAGTCGGAGAAGCCCTTTTCCCACTGCAGGAAAAGGTTGTCGCCGGCGGCCGGCTGACGGTTCTCCCGCACGGTTTCCGCCACCGCGGCCAGCGGCCGCAGCGCCGGGTTGCGGTCCGAGAAAATCTCGTAGCCCAGCCGCAGCGGGTGCGTGCGGCGCAGCGCTTCGGCGCTCTGTTCGGTGGCCAGGGCGCGGATCACGGGCTGCAGCGTGCTGCGGTAGAGGCCTCGGGTGACCTCCGACATCCGGGCCACGGCCGCAAAGCAGCGCTCGTCATCGGGGGTGTTGCCGCCCAGGGCGCGGATGTCCGCCAGGCTGCGCCGCTCGAAACGGGAGATGTAGCCGCCGGCGGCCAGTTCGGCATTGACGGCATCCGGCGTTTTATCCTGAAAGACGGCTTCGTAGAGACCCGGAGGCAGACAATCGATGAGATCAATGTTGTCGGCGAACTCCTGGTGCTCCTTTTTGGCGACGCTTCCCGACACGAAGATCCCCAGGTGCCCGATGGTCTCGTGCACCGCGTAGACAATCGTCTGGCCGGCGGCCAGGATGTCCTCATCGCTGGCGTAGAGGTCCAGAATCCAGCCGAGGGCCTGTTGCGGCGGGGTGATGTCGTCGCCCTTGGAGCACAGGCAGACGATGGGCGAGCGGATTTTTCTGAAATCCAGCCGCACGCCGTCGGCGGTCACCAGTTCGGCGCTGCTGAGCTTGTTGCCGACGAAGAGGTTGTCGACGATATACTGCATCTCCTCACCGGTCAGGATCACGTGCCTGCCCCACCAGCGTTCGAAGCCCAGATAGCGGGGCGCCTCCTTGTCGATCTTGGCATACAGGTTGTACTGCTTTGACCAGAGGGTGTTGGCCGGATTGAGATTCTCGAAGTTCTGCACCAGCCAGGCGCCGTCGAAATTTCCACACCCCAGGTCGCTCATCATGGCCGTCAGCCAGCTCCCCCCCAGCAGGCCGCCTGTATAGCGCATGGGGTTGACGCCACGGACACCCGCCCAGTAGGACATCGGCGATCCGGCCACGATGATCGGCCCGCAGAGCTCCGGGCGCTTGGCCGCCAGCATCATCAGCGCCCAGCCCGCCTGACAGTTGCCGATCACCACCGGTTTGCCCTCTGCCGCGGGGTGCAGCTCCGCGACCCGCTGGAGGAAGACCGCCCAGGCGTCGATCACGGCCTCGATGGTCTGCCCCGCTTCGGGTACCGGTGCAAACCCGATAAAGTAGCAGGCGTGTCCCGCCCCCAGGGCTTCGCCGATCTCGCTGTCGGCCTTGAAGCCGCCGATTCCCGGGCCGTGGCCGGCGCGCGGGTCGATGACCACGAAGGGCCGCTTGAGGTCGTCGATGACGGTCCCCTCGGGCGGGTCGATCTTGATGATGCCGTAATTCACCGGCCGGGGCAGGGTCCGGCCGTCCAGGATCAGGTGATGGTCGAATTGCAGCACATGGGGGACCTTCTCGGCCATGCGCTCCAGGTACTGGTTGCCGCGCCGGCGCATCACGTCCCAGTAAAGCACCGTCCGCTGTCCGGCGTCGACCAGATATTCGATCAGGTCATTGGGACCCAGGATTGGATTGATGTTCTTCGTCTCTTTCATGTGAGTCTCCTTATCTGTGAACCGCGAAAACTGATTGCATGCCGGTGCCAAGCACCGGCGCCCGGCTCAGGCCATGATATTGGCGCCGCCGTCGACATACACGGTCTGGCCGGTGAGGCGCCGCGCGAAAGGCGTCGCCAGGAAGGCGCAGGTGAAACCCACGTCCATGATGTCCACCAGCTCACCGACCGGCGAGCGCTCGACGGCATCGTTCAGCATCCGATCGAAGTCCTTGAGCCCCGAGGCAGCCCGCGTCTTGAGCGGGCCCGGCGAGATCGGGTGCACACGGATCTTGCGGGGCCCGAGTTCGTAGGCCAGGTAGCGGCAGACCGCCTCCAGGGCCGCCTTGACCGGCCCCATCACGTTGTAGTTGGGCACCACCTTCTGCGCCCCGTGGTAGCTCATGGCGAAGAGCGTCCCGCCGTCCTTCATCAGCGGCGCCGCCAGAAGCGCCATGCGGATAAAAGAGTGGCAGGAGATGTCCATGGCCACCGAGAAGCCGGCGGCGGAGCAGCTCAGCAGCCCACCCTGCAGGTCCTCCTTGGGTGCGAACGCGATGGAGTGCACGAGGATGTCCAGACGCCCCCACTCCCGCGTGATGCGCTCGAACACGGCTTCCAGCTCACCGGGCCTGGCGACATCCATCGGCAGGAGCAGCGCCGCCTCCAGTTCCTTCGCCAGGGGCGCGACATGCGGTTTGGCCTTGTCGTTGAGATAGGTGAGCGCCAAATCGGCCCCCAACTCGCGAAACGCCCTGGCGCAGCCGTAGGCGATCGAGTGCTCGTTGGCGATGCCGACCACCAGGGCCTTTTTGTCTTTGAGAATAGGCCGCGGCACATCTATTTTCATTTGAATTCTCCTAATTTCGTTGCAAGCAGGCGCCGGGTGTGGCGCGCAATCATCAATTCCTCATTCGTCGGGACGACCCACACCGCGACGCGGCTTGCGCCGCTGCTGATGCACCCCCGGCCGCCGGCGTTGGCCGCCTCATCGATTGCGACCCCCAGCCAGGCGGCATCCCGGCAAACGCGGCTGCGGATGAGCGGGGCGTTTTCCCCTATACCCCCGGTAAACACAATGGCATCCAGCCCGCCCAGCGCCGCCGATAGCGAGCCGAGCTCGCGGCGGATGCGGTAAATGAAAAGGTCGACGGCCAGCTTGGCCGACGGCTCGGCACTGGCCAGCAGCGTGCGCATGTCGCTGGATATGCCCGATACGCCCAGCAGTCCCGACTGGGTGTAAAGCAGTTTTTCGATTGCGCGGGCGTTCATCCCGCGCTGGTCCATGAGATACAGGATCACGCCGGGGTCGAGCGCGCCGCTGCGCGTGCCCATCGGCAGCCCGTCAACCGCCGTAAACCCCATGGTGCTGGCAAGGCTCCGCCCGGCCGCCAGGGCGCACATGCTCGCCCCGTTGCCCAGGTGCAGCACGACGCACCTGCCCTTTGCCGCCTTTGGCGCGATGTCGGGCAGGACCGAGGCGATATACTCGTAAGACAAGCCGTGAAACCCGTAGCGCAGGACCCCCGCCTCGCGCAGTTCGGCCGGCAGGGCGAACATCTGGGCCACTTCGGGCTGGCTGCGGTGGAAAGACGTATCGAAGCAGGCCACCTGCGGCAGCTCGGGCATGCGCGCCAGGGCGCGGCGAATCGGGGCCAGATTGTGGGGCTGATGCAAGGGCGCCAGCGGCGCGAAGGTTTCCAGGACCTTCAGGATCTCCGCATCCACCCGAACCGGCTGGGTGTAGGCCAGGCCGCCGTGCACCACCCGGTGCCCGATGCCGATCAGGCGGTCGTCGGAGAGCTCGGAGCGCAGATGCCCGACCAGATGGTCGAGCGCCTCGTCATGGCCAAGGGCGACGCCGTCAGGCCAGGATTTTTCGGCTTTCACCGAACCGTCGGGGGCCTTGGAAACGAAGTGCGGGTTTGTGTAAAGCCCTTCGACCTGCCCCCGGATGTCGGCCTCCAGGGTCCCGTTCTTTTCGAGAAACAGTGAAAACTTGATGCTCGACGACCCCGCGTTGAGCACCACAATGGCGTTGGCCATGGAAATCTCCTTTCGCCAAAATCGACGGCGGGCCTATGATCGTCCGTTCGCATGAAGCGGGCCGTGCCTGTCGCTGCGGATATCGGTGATCAGGCGCCACCCTCCGCGAGCGACAGCGTCACATGCAGGCTTCCCCCCTCATACGCCTTTGTCACGGGCAGCCCGCTGCGTTCAAACACGGTGAGCATGGCTTTGTTTTCCGGGAGCACCTCGGCCTCGAACCGGGCAAGCCCTTTTTCCCGCCCAATAGACGCCAGGTGCCGCAGCAGGCGGCTGGCGAGCCCCTGACCGCCAAAATCCTCCTCGACGGCAAAGGCCACCTCGGCGCTCGGCAGCGGCCGTGCATCACCGAAGCGTATATACCTTCCCGTCCCGATGATGACTTCGTCGTCCCCTTCCCCCACCGTGGCCACCAGGGCGACCACCTTATCGAAATCAACCTCGGTGGCGGCCTTTAGCTCGGCTTCGGTGAGGGTTTTCTTGTGATGAAAGAAGCGGGTGTAGACCGATTCGGCTTCGAGATTGTGGAAGGCTTCGGAGAGCCTGTCCTTGTCGTCGGCGGCGATCGACCTGATTCTCACCGTGGTGCCGTTCTTGAGCGTCTCGATTTTGTCGTATTTTGCTGCGTCTGGCATCTCAGATACCCCTTCGAGGCGAACCGGTCGGATGCCGGCCCGCTGATGACGTCAATGATCATGGACGGGTAGCCCAAGGGACAGGCAGTGCCGCTAAAGCCTATTTCACCGTGTAGCCTTTCCCTTCCATGCAGGCACCAAAAGCCCGGTTGTAGGTGCTGCGCGCTTCATCAGAGACCGCCTGCTGCTGCTGGGAGGCCTGCTGCTGCTGTTGCGTCTGCTGCCTTCTGCCCTGGCGGGTTTTCATTCCGCCCGCAACCACGCCCGCCGCGGCACCCGCGGCCGCACCTTCGCCCGCGTCGTCATTGGCAACCTCGCCCACCGCGCCGCCGATCACCGCGCCTCGGGCCGCCCCCTTGACCCTTTGCCCGGATGGCCCCTGGCTTTGGGGGGGCGGCGCCTGGGTGGTCTGGGCGGACTGCATGGGATCGAAACCCGTCTGCTGCTTGGCCCATGCGTAACAATCGCTTTTGTCCTGTTCGGTCTGCTCCGGGCTCTGACCCTGGGCGGGAAAAACCACCGGTTCCTGGGCCGACACCCACCCCGTGAAAAGCAGAAAAGCCGCTGTGGCCATCCCAATTAATGTCCGTTTGCGCATTGTTTACCTCCTCATCTGCATTTTCTGCAGGGGTTCAGGGCCGTAGACTCCTTTCCAGAAAAGCTGGTGGCATGGACCAAAATCCGCCCTGCTCAGAATCCCGGGGGCGGGCCACTGACCATGTAGACGACGGTACCGCCCTGGTAGCCACGGTTGTACCAGGTGGTCCCGCACTGGTAGTAGCTGGCGCCGTTGACGATCACCGCATTGCCGGTGCAGGGGAGCGTCGTCACGGTCGTCACGTAGGTGGGCTGTGACGCTGCCGCGACCGCCCCGGCGGTGACGCCCACGGCGGCCCCGACGACAAACGCCGCGGCGACATCGCCATCGTCATGGTCGTTCCAGTGGTCGTCCCAATCACCGCCATGGTACTCGTCCTCGTAAAAGTCCTGCCGGTCTTCGCGGTTCTTATCCTGTTGATCCTGCCAGTCTTCCCGGTCCTGGTTCTGGTGCTCCTGCCAGTCCTCGCGGGACTCGCCGCGATAGTCCTCCCGGTTGCCCTGCAGTTCACCGGCGGCTTCCTGACGCTGCCCCTGCATTTCGCTGGCGGTACCCTGGCGTTGCCCCTGCATATCCTGGCGTTGCCCCTGCATTTCACCGGCGGTACCCTGGCGTTGCCCCTGCCGTTGGGAGGCACTTTCCTGCCGGCTGGCTTGCTGCGTTGACAGTTGGGAGGTTCCCGCCTGGCGAGTCGGCGGCTGTGCCGGGCGTTGGGCTGTTGCCGTTTGGCGGGTTGACTGCTGCGCCGAACGCTGGACCGTTCCCGTTTGCCGGGTCGATGGTTGCGCCGAGCGCTGGGCCGTTGCTGCTTGGCGGGTCGATGGTTGCGCCGAGCGCTGTGAGGCGGAGCGGGACGAGAAGCTGCCGCCACTGGCGGCGCTGCTGCGCGAGAAACCACTTCCGCCTCCGCCGCCACGGCCACCACCACCACCGCCTCCGCCACGCCCGCCGCCGCCACGGGCTTCAGCCATGCCGGCCAGGGTGGTTACGAGCAGGAACATGGCTCCGATCAAAAGTGCGGCCGCTGGAGACTTGAGCGTCATTGTTGACCTCCTTTCTGCATGGGTGGGGAACCCTGCCGGCGAACAGGGGCGAGCAGCGGGATCTGCTCCGCTCCCGCCGGTGGCGTGAAAACAAAGCTGTCGGCGGCCAGCTTGGGCAACAGGTCCCAATTGGAAAAATCCGCCCGGAATTGTGGCTGGCCGGGTTCATTCTTGTAAGTGATAACGACCCTGCGCGGCAGCGGCCGATCGCCCTGGGCGATCCATACCTGTAGATCGACCTCGGCGGAGCGGACCGCCAGGTGGTCGGTGGGAACGTCAAAGAGAAAATTCTCCTCCACATAGCGGATCGATGTGATCAGCTTTTCCAGGTCCTGGGGGAAGCCGGTGAGGAACATCCGGGCCATGGGCAGGGTCATCTGCAGGTCCCTGACCATGTATACCATGGCGTCATCCAGCGTGCCGGGTTTTTCGACGCGGGCGTAAACGTTGTCCTCGGCCCTGAAGGCGGTGATCGCCCTGCCGTCGAAAAGGATCAGCCCGCGATCGCCGTCGCTGCGTTCGGCCTCGACGCGAAACCGGTCGGGGCGTTGCAGCAGGATCCGGCGCCTTCCGCCAAACTCGATCCGCTGGCCGTCGGCCTGGATCGCGTCGTAGCCGCTGCGCATGGTCACGCTGAAAGCCGGCGCCTTGGCGAGAAAATTGGCCATATCAAGGAGGATCGCCCTGGCTTGCGGATCCTGCGCTGCAGGAGTTATCTTCGGCGTGCCACCGAAAGCCAGCGCCGGGGACGCGCCGAGTGCCAGAACGACCGTCAGCGCCGCGACTGCGGCCCCCAGGGGCACAATGAGCCCGAAGCGTGCTATTTTTTCCACTGTGGTCCTCCTTTGGCTGTAAGACGGTTCACCGCCGGATCGTTCCCCGCACCGCCGCCCATGGCCCGCAATGGAGGCCTTGACCAGCATGTACTGGCCGGCGTGCAGGTGTTTCATCGCTTTGTTTGAAACACGCGCCGCCTACACGAATGACGTCGCATGCGGCGCGGTCGCTCCAATTCTGCAGGAAGTCGTTTACTTAACGCCCACATCCTTGAAGGCGCCTTTGCAGCGGGCGCTTAACTTGGCTTCGTTTTTTTCCAGACACTGCAACAGGCGCCCCTCACCCGCCTGCACGCCGCTGCAATGTTCCTTCAGATCGGCCGCGCACTCATTGGCCAGATAGGTCAGCGCGGCCACCGCGCGCTCCAGCCTGGCGGAGGCGTCGTAGAGCGCATACTCGCACTTGCCGGACAATTTGTCCTGGTGGGCATAAAGGCAGGCGAGAATCCGCCCCTCGCCGGGTGTCACATCCTTGCAGTAGCTTTCAATCTCGGTTTTACACCCGTTGGCAACGGTCTCGATGAGCGTCTCCTGCGCGGACAGGTTGCCGGCAATTCCGAATGACACAGCCACGGCACACATCATCAGGAAAACATGTTTCATGGTCTCCTCCTTTCATAGTTCCGATCTGTTTTTTAAATTCAGGGGATGAAGCCCGCCTCCATCACCGGTTGCGACGTCACCACGGCCTCCGCGGCCTCCACCCAGCCGCCACCCATGGCCTTGTAGATGGCGATCAATGACCGAAACAGCGTGTTCTGCCCGGCGGTTCTGGACAGTTCGACGTTGAACAGGCTGCGTTCGGCGTCGAGCACCTCCAGGAAGCTCGTAACGCCTTCGTCAAAGCGCATGCGCGCCAGCCGCGCGTAGTTCTCCAGGGCAGCGACCTGCCGGCCCAGAGATTGGAGCCGCTGGTCGGATTTGGCGCGCTCGACAAGCGCATCGTCCACTTCGCGCAGGCCGTTTTGCACGGCTTGCAGATAGCCGTATAGCAGCTGCTGCTGAAAGGCCTCGGCCCCCTTGACCTCGCCGCCGATACGGCCCGCGGTGAAAATCGGCACGGTCAGGGGAACGCCGAAATTCCAGGCCTTGGACGGGCTGGTAAAGAGATCCGACAGGTCGGTGCTGGCCGTGCCGAAAGCGCCGGTCAGGGAAATGGTCGGGAAATAGAGCGATTTGGCCACGCCGATCTGGGCGTTGGCGGCGATCAGGGCCTGCTCGGCGGCCCGGATGTCGGGCCGCCGCTCCAGCAGCTCGGAGGGCAGCCCGGAGGGTATCCCCGGCAGGAGCAACTCGTCGATGGTGAGGCCCCGGGGAATTGCGCCGGGATTGTTGCCGAGCAGAACACTGAGGGCGTTTTCCGCCCGTGCGATGGCAAGCTCGATTTCGGGGATGCGCGCCAGGGCATCCTGGTATTCGGCCTCGGCCATGCTCACATCGATTTCCGGTTTGATGCCCTCGTCCAAACGCAGTTGAAACAGGTCACGGGTCTGTCTGCGGGTTTCCACGGTGCGCTGGGTGATCTCCAGCTGTTTGTCCAGGGTCAGGAGATCCACGTAGGTAGCGGCCACCGCGCTGACCAGGGTCAGCACCACCGTCCGCCGGGCTTCCTCCGTGCCGAACAGCTCGGCGCGGGCGGCCTCGGAGGCGCGGCGGTACTTGCCCCAGAAATCGATCTCCCAGCTGCCGCCCAGGAACGCCTCGTAGTAGTTGAACGTCGTGTCCACGCCCGAGGGAATGGGGGTCGGCCCCTTTTCCGTCACGCGCTCGCGGAAGGCGCTGCCACCGGCCTCGGCAAAGGGGAACTGGGCGCCACGGGCCGAAAAATAGCGTCCGAAGAACTCCTCGACCCGGGCCGTGGCGATCAGCAGGTCCTTGTTCTGCACCAGGGCGGTGCGCACCAGGTCGTTCAACACGGGGTCGTTGAACTGCTCCC
>Ga0105106_10002394_pt1 | contig 13525 bp, 10 predicted proteins | sample PPLLaktember2015_5_FD_79109 | JGI IMG/M metagenome (GOLD analysis project Ga0105106, IMG submission 79109) | Freshwater sediment microbial communities from Prairie Pothole Lake near Jamestown, North Dakota, USA - PPLs Lake P8 Core (1) Depth... | ecosystem: Environmental > Aquatic > Freshwater >...
CGGGGGATCACCAAGCTGCGGGAAGCCATCGGCGGCTGGTACAAGCGGCGCTACGACGTCGACATCGACCCCGAGACCGAAGCCGTCGTGACCATAGGCGCCAAGGAGGGACTCTCCCACCTGGTGCTGGTGCTGATCAGTCCCGGGGACGTGGTGCTGTCGCCCAATCCGACCTATCCCATCCACCCGTATTCGGCCATCATCGCCGGCGGGGACGTTCGATCCATCCCCATCGGCCCTGACCGGAATTTCCTGGAGGATCTGCAGCACGCCATCAAGCAGACCTGGCCCAGGCCCAAGCTCCTGGTCATTTCGTTTCCGCACAACCCGACGACGACCGTCGTCGATCTGGACTTTTTCGCGAAGATCGTCGACTGCGCCAAAGAAAATCAGCTGCTGGTGATCCACGACCTGGCCTACGCGGATCTCACCTTCGACGGCTACGAGGCTCCGAGCTTCCTGCAGGTGCCGGGAGCCAGGGATGTGGGGGTGGAGTTCTTCTCCATGTCCAAGAGCTACAGCATGGCGGGCTGGCGCGTGGGTTTCTGCGTGGGGAACCCGGAGATCATTGCGGCGCTCACGCGCATCAAGAGCTACCTGGACTATGGGGTCTTTCAGCCCATTCAGATCGCAGCCACGGTGGCACTCAACTCGGACCAGTCCTGCGTGCAGGAGATCGTGAACGTCTACCGTTCGCGGCGGGATGTCCTGGTAGACGGGCTGAACCGGGTCGGATGGCCGCTGGAGAAGCCCAAGGGGACCATGTTCGTGTGGGCTCGCATTCCGGAACCGTTTCGCCACATGGGCTCCGTCGAGTTCTCCAAGTATCTCATCGAGGAGGGCAAAGTCGCTGTCTCGCCCGGTCTGGGCTTCGGGGAGTACGGGGACGAATTCGTCCGATTCGCCCTGGTGGAAAACGAAATGCGCACCAAGCAGGCCATCCGCGGGCTGCGCAAGGCCATTCAGAAGACCTAGGGATCCCGCCGCAGAGACGCAGAGGACACAGAGCAAACGGGAAGGAAGATTGAAAAGAGCCGCTGCGATCTCTGCGCCTCTCCGGTGAATCATTGAACATGACTCAGGCAACGATCAGACAACAGATCCAGCGGGGGGGAAAGTGCGCTCGATAGGGGTGGGACTCATTGGTTGGGGGACCGTGGGATGCGGGGTGATCCAGGTCCTCCGTGAGAACGCCGAGGTCATCGCGGCGCGTCTGGGGTTCGGTCTGGAGCTCAAGCGCGTGGCGGATATGGATTTGGAGAGGCTGCGGCCTGTCGCCGTTCCTCGGGAGCTCCTGACCTCCCGGGCCGAAGACATCCTGGAGGACCCGTCCATCGACATCGTGGTGGAGCTGATCGGCGGCCTGGGAGCTGCGCGGCAGATGATCACGGCAGCCCTCGAGCGAAAGAAGTATGTGGTGACGGCCAACAAGGCGCTCCTGGCCCACCACGGAAACGAGCTTTTCGACGTGGCGCGTGCCAACGGCCGGGCCATCGGGTTCGAGGCCTCTGTCGCAGGGGGGATTCCCTTCATCAAGGCGCTCCGCGAAGGGCTCGCCGCCAACCGCATCCTCAACATTTTCGGCATCTTGAACGGCACGGCCAATTACATCCTGACGCGGATGACGGAGGCGGATCTCTGCTTTGCCGAAGCCCTCAAGGAGGCCCAGGACAAGGGTTATGCCGAGGCCGACCCGACCCTCGACATCGAGGGGATCGACACGGCCCACAAGCTGGCCATCACCAGCGCCATCGCATTCGGGACGCCCGTTCAGTTCGATCAGGTGCACATCGAAGGAATCTCCCGCATCGATCCGGTGGACATCCGGTTCGGGGAGGAATTCGGCTACCAGCTGAAGCTGCTGGCCATCGCCCGGCATTCGAACAGTGGGCTGGAGATGCGGGTCCATCCCACCCTGATCCCGGCCAACCATGTCCTGGCCAGCGTGCGAGGGGCCTACAACGCCGTCCACGTGCAGGGCAATGCCGTGGGAAACATCATGCTCTACGGGCTCGGGGCCGGCATGATGCCGACGGGCAGCGCGGTGGTGAGCGACCTCATGGACATCGCCAGAGACATTGCCGCCGACAAAGCACCCAGGATTCCCCACCTGGGCTTCCAGAAGGATCAGCTGACATCCATCCCCATCAAGCCCATCTCCGATGTGAGCACCTGCTACTATTTCCGTTTCGCGGCAGTGGACCGCCCCGGCGTGCTTTCCAAGATATCGGGGATTCTCGGCGCCAACCAGATCAGCATCGCCGCCGTGATCCAAAAGGGCCGTCAGACCCGGGGGGCCGTTCCCATCGTCATGATCACCCACGAGGCCCTGGAGCGCAACGTGAGGAATGCCATGGCCGAGATGGATCGGCTGGATGTGGTGCTGGCCCCGACTCAGATCATCCGCATCGAGGATCAGGAAACCGGCGGCTTGAGCCAGGCTTAGTGCACGTCCACAGAATGAAGTGACCCTTTTCTTTCTACGTCATCCCCGCATGCTTCTGGCGGGGATCCATGCATCCGAAAACCTCTGGATTCCCGCCAGGGACATGCGGGAATGACTATTCAATCGGTCACGCGATGATATTGAGATGTACTCAGCGGCCATCATCCTGCGACGGATTCTGGCAATTCTGGGGTGAAGAGGCGGCGAGTTGTGTGAAAGGGAGGCGTTCTCACATCGGCCTTGCGCCGTGGGCTTGAGAAGCCTATCTTCAGCTGAAAAACAGAAGCCATCGAGCCAATCCGATGCCAATGAGCGAATTGAGAAGCGAGAGACTGCGCACCAGATTCATGGTCCTGGTGGGCGACGGCATGGGGGACTATCCGCTGGCGGAGCTCGGGGGCCGGACCCCCCTCGAAGCCGCCTCGACCCCTCACATGGATCACCTGGCGCTCCACGGAGAAATGGGGACCGTTTCGACGATTCCACCGGGAATGGAGCCCGGGAGCGATGTCGCCAACATGAGCCTCCTGGGCTACGACCCCGGGAAATACCACACGGGCAGGGCGCCTCTCGAAGCCGCCAGCATGGGCATCAGGCTCGAGCCCGCCGACGTGGCTTTCCGATGCAACCTGGTCACGATCGAGGAGGGGGATGGGGGCGTCAGCCGCATGGGGGATTATTCCGCCGGGCACATATCCACCCCCGAGGCCCATGAGCTGGTGGCAGCTCTCCAGGAAGCCGTTCAGGGGAGTCCGCTCAAGCTGTACCCCGGCGTCAGCTACCGCCATCTGCTGCTGTGGCCCGGCGGGCGCGAGGACCTCAGGACGACGCCGCCCCACGACATCACGGGGGAGCCTTCTGCGCCCTATGCAGAGGTCTATCGGAGCGAGCCCGTGCTTCTGGCCTTCATGGAGAAGGCGGCGAGAGTGCTTGCCGTCCACCCGGTGAACCGGGCTCGCAGGGAGGCGGGAAGGCGCCAGGCCAATTCCGTCTGGCTCTGGGGACAGGGCAAAGCTCCTTCGATCCCCACCCTCCAGGAAAAGGCCGGGCTGACGGGGGCCATGATCTCGGCCGTGGACCTTCTGAAGGGCATGGGGGTTTATGCGGGATTGGAGGCGATCCCGGTGCCCGGGGCAACCGGCTACCTGGACACCAATTATGCCGGGAAGGTCCAGGCCGCCCTGAAAGCCCTGGAAGAAGGCGATTTCGTTTTCGTCCACATCGAGGCTCCGGATGAGGCCGGCCACGAAGGAAGTCTCGAAAAGAAGATTCTCGCCATCGAGGCCTTCGACCGGGAGGTTGTGGGGCCCATGGTGGAAGGCGCAAAACGTTTTGCCAGCGTGAACCTGCTCATCGTGACCGATCATCTCACCCCCATTCATGTCCGAACGCATGTGTCCGATCCGGTGCCTTTCCTCCTCATCTCCGATCTCCATTCCGCGCTCGCCTCCGCGGGAGGCGGCAAGGGCGCCTTCAATGAAAAGCAGGCTCGCGAGACCGGCCTTCACCTGCCCGACGGGGTCACGCTTTTCAATCGGCTCATCGGGCTGCACGGATAGGGATGGATCCAGCATGGCGGAGCAGGCACAATTCCGGGTTCTCTATGGCGACACCGACGCCATGGGGCAGGCTTACTACGGCAATTACCTGAAATGGTTCGAGGTCGGGCGTGCCGAATGGTTCCGCAGTTTCGGGACGAGCTACCGCGAACTGGAAGGTACGGGAGTCTACCTTCCCGTCGTCGAGGCGCATTGCAGCTACCATAAACCGGCATTCTACGATGACATATTGACCATTTCGACTTCGTTTCGGTTTGCGGGGCCGGCTCGGCTGCGGTTCGACTACGAGGTGTCGAGAAACGGAGAGACGCTGGCCAAGGGGTACACGGTCCATGCCTGTGTCAACCGGGATCGGAAGGTTCTGCGGCCTCCGGAGCACCTCAGGGTCATTCTGGATTCAGCGAATTCCCGAGCGGAATCAGCGGGTGAGTGAAAGATGATCGTTTTTCCGGCAATCGATTTGAAAGATGGGCAGTGTGTTCGCCTCATGCAGGGGGACCCCGACCGGGTGACCGTGTATGGAAACGACCCCGGGAGCATGGCCCTTCGATGGCAGGAGGAGGGGGCCGAATGGCTCCACGTGGTGGATCTGGATGGTGCGTTTTCCAAGTCCCCCAGGAATCGCCGGTCCATCCAGTCCATCGTCGAGGCGGTCGACATCCCGGTGCAGGTGGGGGGAGGGATCCGGACTCTCGACACCATCGTCGAATACATGGACCTGGGCCTCCGACGGGTCATCCTGGGGACGGCGGCGCTGAGGCAGCCGGACCTGCTCCGGGAAGCCGCCGTCCGTTATCCCGGGAGAGTGGCCCTGGGGATCGATGCCCGCGGCGGGAAAGTGGCCGTTGAAGGATGGAAGGAGACGACGCAGCAGGACGCGGTTTCCCTCGTCAGGCAGTTTGAGGATTTGCCCCTTGCAGCCATCATTTACACGGACATCCATCGCGACGGCATGCAGACGGGCGTGAATGTGGAAGCCACGCGGCAGCTCCTTCTCGAAACGGGCTTTCCGGTGATTGCATCGGGTGGAGTGGCCACCATTGCCGACATCGAGGCCCTTTTCCCCTTGCTCGAAATCGGCCTCGAGGGGGTGATCACCGGCCGCGCACTGTATAATGGCACCCTGCGGTTGAAAGAGGCCCTCGCATGTGTTCAATCACACCTGAAGAGATCAGGGACCAAACCGTGACCGTCATCCATTGAAGGGAATGGGGAGCGATGGAACTGCAGCGACGCATCGATGCGGCTTTAAAGGAGGCCATCCGGGCCAGACAGGAGAGCCGGCTCAATGCCCTGCGCCTGCTCCTGACGGCTGTGAAGGTCAAGGAGAAAGAGCTGAAAAGGCCGCTGGAGGAGGCCGAGATGCAGCAGGTTATTGCCTCTCAGATCAAGCAGCGTCGAGATTCTGCCGACCAGTACCTTCTCGGCGGCCGCGAGGATCTGGCGGCTCTCGAAAAAGAGGAAATCGAGGTTTTGCAGAGCTTCCTGCCCGAACAGCTTGCGCCGGAGGCTTTGGCTCAGATCGTCGAAGCCGTCATTGCCGAATCCGGCGCCCAGTCGGCCAAGGACATGGGAAAAGTGATGAAGCTTCTCATGCCCAGGGTTGCCGGGCGGGCGGATGGCAAGCTGGTCAACGAGATGGTTCGCAGCAAGCTTTCTGCCTGAGAATATACCGCTTGATTTGAACCTGCCGAATGGGTACAAATCAAAGGTTTTGCTTCTCACCCCACCTGTATTGATCTGGTTGACATGAGGAGTTGACTGCCGAACGTGGGTGCATCGGATCTTGCCGCTTTGGTGAAGCAAGCCGCGGATATCGTGGATGTGATCGGTCGCGTGGTGTCCTTGCGGCGCGTGGGCCATCGCCACCTCGGGCTTTGCCCGTTTCACCAGGAGAAGACTCCTTCCTTTCATGTCGATTCGGAAAACCAGTTCTTTCATTGCTTTGGGTGTGGCCAGGGTGGGGATGTGCTGACCTTTGTCATGAAGCATCAGAACCTCACTTTCGGCGACGCGATTCGATATCTGGCCGATCGATACCATGTGGTGCTTCCGGAGCCGTCGACGTCGACGGGTGGCGCTTCCGAAGCCTCCCGTAAGGATCGTGACGCGCTCTATCGGGTGGTGGAGGCGGGGGAGGATTTTTTTTACGGACAGCTGCACCACAGTTCTGCGGGCCGGGCGGCCAGGGATTACCTGAAGAAGCGGGGAATTCCCGATGAGATCGTGGAAACCGAGCGGATGGGGTATGCGCCGGACCTTTGGGATGGTCTCTTGCGCCATCTGGACCATGCCGGGTTCGATCTGAAACTGGCGGAGAAGGTCGGGTTGCTCACGAGGAGCGCCAGGGACAAAGTCTACGACCGGTTTCGGCATCGACTCATCTTTCCCATTCGTGATGATCGGGATCGGGTGGTGGCGTTCGGCGGGCGGAGCCTGCCCCGGGATGGGGAGGCAGAGCAGCGTTCCACGGGTTCGGTGCGCTCTGAGGAGCCCAAGTATCTCAACAGTCCCGAAAGCCCGCTCTATCACAAGGGCCGGATGCTCTATCAGTTTGCGCGGGCTCGCGAGGCCTGCCGGAACAGCCGGCAGGTGGTGCTGGTGGAGGGCTACATGGATCTCCTGGCTTTCCACATCCATGGTTTTCATCGGGTGGCTGCGACGTTGGGGACTGCGCTGACCTCCCACCAGGTGCGGCTGCTGGCGCGCATGGCGGACGAGGTGGTCCTCGCCTATGACGGGGACGAGGCGGGCGAGAAGGCCATGTTGAGGGCGCTTCCGCTGTTTTTGGAGCAGGAGCTGACGGTTTCCTGCGTTCGCTTCCCGGGCGGGATGGATCCGGACGACTTCCTGAGAGCCCATGGCATGGACGGGCTCGACCAAATCCTTTCGGAGCGGGAGGATCTCGGGCGCTGTGCCATTGGGAAGATTCTCGAGCGGTGGGACGGGAGCACCGGGGGCAAGGCCCGGATCGTCAACGAGGTGAAGCCCCTTTTGCAGAGCGTTCGCCAGCCGGTGCTGCATGCCGATTATGTGCGCATGGTGGCCGAGCAGCTTTCCACATCCGAAGAGGCGGTGCAGGACCAGGTCGGGCATGACAAGGGGCGCCGGGCCCGTGCACGCGGGACATCGCGGAGGGTTGCCGGAAAGCAGGCCGACGAGCCCGGATCCCTGGAAGAGAGCATCGTTCGACTGATGATCCATTATCCGGGGTTCATTGCGGACGTGGAGCAGTCCGGAGCCATTGATCATTTTGGCGACACCAAGATCAGGAGACTGGCAGAGGTCCTGGTGAAGAGCCCTCACCCTCCTCTGGGGGCCTTCAACGCATCGGAAGTGTTTCAGCAAATGGAAGATCCCGATCTGCGGGGTCTCCTCACGCGTTTCATGATGGAATCGGGAGAGTTGGCGGATGTGGAAACGCATCTGCGCGACTGGTTGCAGGCATTGTGTGAATTCAAACCCAGGCGCAGCCGCCTGTGTGCTCTGAGCGAGGCTCTTGATCGGGCGCAGCGGGATGGAAACATGGTTGAGGTCAAGGCTCTTCTTGGCCAGATACAGAGTCTGCAATCGGTCAAGAAAAAGGGCCGACCGTCGACTCCAAACCATTGAAGGAGAAATCACTTGATGACGGACAAGGATATGAAGCAGCGGCGTGACCCTGCTCTGTCAAAGCCCGAAATGGACGACATAAAGCGCTTGATCACCGTGGGCAAGGAAAAGGGATACCTGACCTACGACGAGGTGAACGAAGCCCTCCCCGAAGACCTGGTGTCCCCTGAAAAGCTGGACGACATGATGATGATCTTCGACGAGATGGACATCGAGATCGTGGACTCGGAGCAGCAGGTCCAGGTCGTCCGCGAGTCCATGCCGGTGGATGCCGGGTGTGTCGAGGAGGGAGAGGAAGATCTCCAGCTGGAATCCGATGTGTCCAGTCGGGTGACGGATCCCGTGAAGATGTATCTGCGGGAGATGGGGCAGGTGTCGCTCCTGACCCGCGAGGGCGAGGTCGAAATCGCCAAGCGGATCGAAGCGGGCGAGCGCGAAGTATTCAATGCGATCATGGAGTCGTCCATAGGCATCAAGGAGATCATGAGCCTGCGGGAGCGCCTGGAAAACGATGTCGTGCGGATTCCGGACGTGCTCAAGGAGGTGGAAGAGGACATCAGTCCCGAGGAGGAAGAGAATCAGAAGGGACGCGTCATCCGTATGCTCGAAGAGGTGCAGAAGCTCGACGAGGCCAACAAGATCATGCAGACCACCCTTCTGTCTCACAACACCACTTTGGATGAGCAGACGGCATTGAAGGGCCAGCTTCAGCAGAACAAGGAGCAGATTGTGAATCTGCTCAAGGGAATGCAGCTGGGGCGTCGGCATATTGATAATATCATCAACAAATTGCGAGATTGCCTGTACAATATCGAACGGTCCGAAAGGGACCTCCAGGAAAGCCTGCTGACTTGTGGAAAGCCATTCCAGGAGCTCAAGCCCCTTTACGACAATGCGCGGCAGGGGGAGGCTCAGCTGGAGGAGTGTGCGCTGCTGTTGGGCGTGGCGCCTGCGCAGTTTCTCCACCTCGCTTCCCGTGCCGTATCGGCCAGGGAGCGTATCACGGAGCTGGAGATGGAGGCCAAGATGGACTCCAAGTCGCTCCGGCAGATCCTGCGCCGTGTGGAAGACGGCATGATCCGGGCAAAGATCGCCAAGAGCGAGCTCATCGAGGCCAACTTGAGGCTGGTGGTCAGCATCGCGAAGAAGTACACCAACCGCGGGCTCCAGTTTCTGGATCTGATCCAGGAGGGCAACATCGGGCTCATGAAAGCCGTCGACAAGTTCGAGTATCAACGCGGGTACAAGTTCAGCACCTACGCCACCTGGTGGATTCGACAGGCCATCACCCGGGCCATCGCGGATCAGGCGCGCACCATTCGCATCCCCGTGCACATGATCGAGACCATCAACAAGCTCATTCGCACGTCGCGCTACCTGGTCCAGGAGCTCGGTCGCGAGCCCACCCCCGAGGAGATCGCCGAGAAGATGGAATTCCCCGTGGAGAAGGTTCGAAAGGTCCTGAAGATCGCCAAAGAGCCCATCAGTCTGGAGACCCCCATCGGGGAAGAGGAGGACAGCCATCTGGGGGACTTCATCGAGGACAAGCGGGTGGCCTCGCCGGTGGACGCGGTGATCAACCTGAACCTGAGCGAGCAGACGCGGAAAGCCCTGGCGACCTTGACGCCCCGGGAGGAAAAGGTCCTTCGCATGCGCTTCGGAATCGGTGAAAAGGCGGATCATACCCTCGAGGAAGTCGGACAGGACTTTGCGGTCACGAGGGAGCGCATCCGGCAGATCGAAGCCAAGGCGCTCCGGAAGCTGAGACACCCCAGCCGCCGCAAGGAGCTCAAGAGCTTCATCGAGACCTGAGGTCGGAAGTCGGAGGTCGGGAGTCGGAAGTCGGAGGTCGGGAGTCGGAAGTCGGAGGTCGGAGGTCGGAGGTCGGGAGTCAGAGGTCGGAGGTCGGGAGTCAGAAACCAGAAACTAGAAACTAGAAACTAGAAACTAGAAACCTTTTCAGCGAGCCGGATCATGAATGAAGATGAGGAAAAGGCAGGCCTGTCCGGACTCAAGGTGCTGTTGTTCGACGAGCTGCCGAAGAAACGCAAGTACTATCTTTCCTGCCTGCGCATGTGCGGACTGCGTGAGATCCTCATTGCCGACAATCTTGCGGATGCACTTCAGGCCCTCGTTTCGAGCAATATTGACCTGGTCATGCTGACCTGTTCCGGCGAGGGGACCTGGACAGATCTCCTGGCGGAGATTCGCAGTCTCGGTGCTACATCCTTCCTGCCGGTCGTGGCCATCATGCCCGAGGTCAACGTCATGAAGGGTCTGCACATGCTGGCTCAGGGCGTGAATCATATTCTGACGGATCCGCTGAGTCAGCAGGGCCTGGAGTCGATGGTCCAGAAGGTCTTCAAGGAGCGATTCGGAATCGATCAGACAGACCAGGAGATTTCCATCGCTCAAAGTCTTTTTGATGAGGGCAAGCTGGATGATGCACATCGGCTCTACTCGCGATGCCTGAGGATGGATGGCGTGACGCGCGATCAGCTCTTCCAGGTCTACCTGGGGTTGGCCCGGATTGGAACGGATCGGCAGGAGTGGCTCGAGGCCGAAAGCAATCTCTTCCTGGCGCTGGAGATTGCCAAGTCTGAGCCCAACCGAGTCCTGACCCACTGGCTCCTCTCCCGTGCGTTCTACCAGTACGGGAAGCTTTATGAGAAGCGCGGCCTCATGGAGAAGGCACTCAAGAGCTACCAGACCTCCGTGTCTTTCGACCCGTATCATGTGGCGAGCCTCAAGCCTCTGCTGATGTTTCTTTTGAAGCAGGACAATTTCAACGAGATCTCCAGGCTGCTGGCCGAGGCCCGGACTAATTTCGCGCCATACAGTGAACCTTTGGGGGAATTGGCGGAAACGCTCAATGGAATGGCGGTCAGGGCTCAGGTGCTGGGATTGTCCCTCTACGCTGCCAAGCTCTACAGTCAGCTCATCACCATCCCCCACGACCGTGTGGTCGTTCACCAGGACACGACCGACTACCTCGTCAATGCAGGCAAGATCAGCCAGGCACTGACGACCCTGAGGGAGGTCACCCAGCAGGTACGGAGCCCTGAGATCTTTGGCAGAATTGGGAGCATCCTGCTGGACGTGGAACGGCGCTTTCTGGGTGGAGCCACGAAAAAGCAGACTGCCGAGGTGGATCTCAGCTCCTTCAAGGACATGGATTCCCCCAAGGCCATTGCGCTCGCCCACCGGGCCTTCCAGGAGGGGTTGCTGCTCAACCCCGGCGACGTTCAGCTGCGGCTCGGAATGGCTTATTGCCTCATGCGGCAGGGGGAGCACGACGCCCTCGGCGAAATGCTGAGCAAGTTGAAAGACGGTGACAGGCTCGGCAAGAAGCTCTACCTGCGGGTCATCGAGATGCTGCTTGAGGGGCGGCTCTACGATCTGGCGCAGGTCTGGATCAAGGATGCGATCACTCAATTCCCGCGGGAGGTGGCCTTTTACGAATGCGCGGCCCGGTGCTTCAAGGGACAGCGGAAGCCCCAGAAGTCCATCGAATGTCTAAAGAAGGCCTTGACCCTGGATTCCGAGCATCCCGGCATCAACCTGGCCCTGGCTCGCCTGCATGAAGATCTGCGCCAGCCAGACGAGGCGGCCTTTTATTATGAGAAGGCGCGGCAGCTTGCTCCCGATACGGCTCCCAAGCCAAAGCCGCCTGAAGCCGCGGGTGCCAGGAAGGAATCGGCCAAGCCCGGTCGGAAATGGTTTTGATGAGGAAAATAACTTGACAAGGTCTGATGCCTTTTCTTTAATTAATATGTTAAAGATCTTTTCCCATGTGGGGCCCATAGCTCAGTTGGTAGAGCCACCGGCTCATAACCGGTAGGTCCCTGGTTCGAGGCCAGGTGGGCCCATCCGTTTTCGCAGGCAGAGTTGGTTGGAATGGAAATGGTTGTCAGACACAGGTTTTCGAAGGCCGCGCCGGATATAATGGACCGGGGTTTGAAGCCGACAATAACGGCCACTCAAACCTTGATTTCAAGGAATGATGAAGGGGTGTTCTGAAGAAGAGCACCCCTTCTCTCATTTAGAGGACGGGTCCGAACGATGGTTCGAGTCCAAAACATTCTGGAATGGCTGGATGCCCATGCCCCTTTTCGCCTGGCCGCCGGCTGGGATCGGTGCGGACTTCAGGTGGGGGATCCGACGGCGGCGGTTGATCGTGTTCTGGTGGCTCTGGATCCGAGCCTCGAAACCATAAGTGAGGCGGAACAGCTGGGCTGTCAGTGCCTGGTGACGCATCACCCGCTTTTCCTCAAGCCTCTGGACGCTGTGCGTGTCGATCAGTTCCCGGGCGGTCTCGTTGCGAGGGCGCTTCGAAGCGGGGTCAATCTGGTTGCCGCTCACACGAATCTCGATGTGGCCAGAGCCGGAACCAACGACACCCTGGCGGAGATGCTCTCATTGACCTCACTGCAGCCCCTCGAAGTGGACCCCTCCCTGTGTCATGAAGAGCTTTACGCGGGCCTGGGCCGAATCGGTCTGCTGCCCTGCGCGGTTCCTTTGAAGGCGTTTGCGGAGGAGGTGCAGCGGGTTTCCAACGGAGCGCGTGCTCGGGTGGTGGGGGACCCCTCTCGTCCCGTGTTGCGCGTGGCCCTCTGCACGGGGAGCGGCGGCAGTCTCGTCGAGCTCGCCGCGAAAGCCGGGGTGGATGTCTACCTCACGGGCGACATCAAGTATCATGAGGCTCAACGCGCCCTTGAAGAAGGAATGGCGCTGGTCGACATGGGACACTTCGCCTCGGAGAGAATCATCGTCGCTCCCGTGGCGGAGGTTCTACGTGCTCGAGCTTCCCTTGGTGAACTGGAACTGGAGGTCTTCACGGCGAGCCGGGAAGAAGACCCATTTTGGATGCTGTAAAACACAGGAGGAACACCTTGCTCCAACAACTCAGGTATCTTGTAGAGCTCCAGGTTTTGGAGGATAAGAAGAGCCAGCTGGTTCGAGGCTACAATGAGACGCCCAGGCGTATTGCCGAAATCGAGCAGGAATACACGCGGTATGAGCAGGGTCTTTTCACACGAAAAGCAGAGAGTGACCATGCCAGGAAGATGCGTCGGGCTCTGGAGCAGTCCATAGCGGATTTGGACAATCGGGTTGCCCGGTGCAAGATCCGCATGAACGAGGTGAAGACGAACAAGGAATACCAGGCCATCCTGAGGGAGATCGACGACTTCAAGGCCGACATCAGGCGCAAGGAGGATGATGCCCTGGAGTTGATGGAGCAAATCGACACTCTCGGGAAGGAGCTCCAGACCCTCGAGAAGGAGGTCGCAACCCACAAAACCCGCATGGAGGCGGATAAGACAATCCTGCAGGAGGAGGCCGACCGGCTGAAGGAACGCCTCGATCATTACGATGCAGTGGCCGCGGTGATCAGGGCGAAGATCGATGCCAACCTCCTCAAACGATGCGACTTCCTCCTGTCGCGGCAGGCCGGCATCGCCGTCGCCCCGGTGGAGGCCGGGACCTGCCAGGTCTGCCATCTGAACATTCCGCCGCAGAAGTTCAATGAGCTTCAAAGAGATGAAGCGATCCTCCAGTGCCCTCATTGCCACCGCTTTCTCTTCTGGACAGGGAACGAGGCCTACCTGGTGCTGGAGGAGGATTTGGGCCTTTCGGCCTGAGCTTCGAGTCACGGGCTTCGGGCTTCAGGATCCATGGGGTGGGGGGCGCGCCAGCCGCTTAGTAAAGGGCAGCACAATAAAGTGCTCAACATTTGAGTCGTCATTCCGGCAGTCCTTTAGCCGGAATCCACAGAAAAACCTGGATCCCGGCTAAAGGACTGCCGGGATGACGTTTGCGAATTCGAGCCCTTAATTTTGTGGACGTGTACTTCCTACAACGAGATATCTCAGGTAGGGTGGGCAAAAGCATGCAGCGTTGCCCACCG
>Ga0105106_10002395_pt1 | contig 13517 bp, 9 predicted proteins | sample PPLLaktember2015_5_FD_79109 | JGI IMG/M metagenome (GOLD analysis project Ga0105106, IMG submission 79109) | Freshwater sediment microbial communities from Prairie Pothole Lake near Jamestown, North Dakota, USA - PPLs Lake P8 Core (1) Depth... | ecosystem: Environmental > Aquatic > Freshwater >...
CCGGGCAGGTTCGGCGCCGGCCGCTGCACGTCGATGTCGCGCACGCCCACGCGCCGATTGACCGGCTTGGGTTCGAGCAGGCGCACGAGGTATTCGAAGTCGCCGATCGCGCCCGTGCGGAACGTCCAGCGGTGATACACCGGCAGAAAGTCGGGATCTTCACGGCCCGCATACGCCAGCCATGCCGATGCCGTCGCATGCGGCGCCTTCGCGGGATCGAGATACAGGCCGGCGAGCCGTCCGCTCTCGAAGGTGGGCACAAGGACGGCGGTGTAGCTCTTGTTGGGCTCGAGCCGCCGCGGGCACACGATGCGCGAGTAGGCGAGGTCCGAATCCTCGGCCACCGTGGCGCTCAGGCGCGTTGCCACCGCGGCGCGATCGTTCGCGACCACTTCGCTATCGCTCGCCGTCAGGCCGCGGTTCACGTGCACGTGCGCCCAAGCCCACAGATCCGCCGCCGGCGGCAGCAGCGCGGCGTGGTTGGCCGAGGGAATCGCCACGTAAGGCAGCGGCCGCTGATCGCCCGCGGCCGTCAGATTGCTGGTCGTGGTGCCTTCGGTGAACTCTCCCTCGGCGAGCGCGATGAGCGTGAGCCAGGGGCGCAGGCGGGCGTCCGGCGCGGCCGGGGTGTAGCGCCAGGGGAAGTCCTCGTCGTAGAACTCGATCGCGGCGAGGTAGTTAGGCTCGAAGTTCGTGGTGAAATTGCGCGGCTCGGTGCGCACGATGGAGCGCGTGTCGATGCCGATCACATCGCCCGGGCCGTACAACTGCGTCGGCCGCGTGAAATCGACCGGCGCCGCGGTGCCGTCGAGTTTCGTCGCGGTGAGCCGCAGGCCGACGTCGATCTGCGCGCGCAGCTTGACGGTCGCGTCGTCGTCGGCGGCCGCGATACGGTTCGCGAGGCCCTGGCGGGCCCAGGGCAGGAAGGTATACGCGCCGCTCATGACTTCACCTTCATGCGGCCCTCGGCATTTCATCCCTCGGGATCACGTGCAGGGTGGCCGCCTGCGCCGGGTCGTTCGCTGCGAGCCCGTCGAGCCAGGTCTGCGCGGCGCCCTGCGTGGCGAAACCCGCGGGCGCGGCGTCGGCGCGCAGATTCGTGTCCTGCGCGACCACCACGAAGGTTGCATCGCCCACCTGGATCCGGTCGTCGAAGGGACGCAGCTGCTTGCGGCGTCGCTTCGAGAAGGCGCTCTTGCCGACCGCGCCGCCCTTGATGAAATGAGTGAACGCCGCGAGTGTTAGCACCTGGAAGCGGCTGACGAAGCGCCGGTATAACGTATCGATGGTAGTGAGCTCGTAGCGCAGGTTGCGGCGCACGGCGCGGCCGGTCTGCAGCTCGGCGCCGTCGAAGGCGATCTCGAGGCCACTCTTCTCGCTTTCGAAGGCGGGCGAGGAAAGCTTCTGCGCGTCGCTCATCTTCTTGAACTGCGCCGGCGAGAAGCCGCGGCGCGCGTCGTTCTTGCGAACCAGCCCACCGGAAGTGACTGCGAGCGTGAAGTGATTGGCGTCGTCCGGCACCTGCGCGCCCACGCGCTCGATGGTGATGCCGAGCGGCACCTGGTTCTGACTCACCTCCAGGCTGCCAAGCGGATGTAGCACGAGCTCGCCCGCGGTCAGCTCCAGCTTGCGCAGCGACACCAGCAGGTTGTTAGCGGGCGGCGGCAGCGCGCGCCAGTTCTCTGGGCGGTCGAGCTCGATCTTGAGCAGCGGGATGACCGAGATCGGCGGCAGCGTGGTCTGCTGCGACTCGCCCCAGGTCTCGTCGAAGCTCTTGGAGATCGTGAAGAACAGCAGCTTGATGTGACCGCGGCCGTGCGCGCGCCAGGGCGTCGTGCCTTCGAGCGTGAACTCAAGACTGATGTTGAAGCAGCCGGTGCCCAGCACCTTGAGCGACACACCGGCGCTGATCTCGACGATGAAATAGAACGGATTGAAGCGCAGCAATGCGTCGAGAACCATGTGGCCCTCGACGCTGAAGGAGTCGAACCCGAAAAACAGCTCGACACGCGCGCCGAACTGTACCGTGTTGGTCGTGACGGCGAAATACGTCTCGCCGCGGATGCGCGCGACGGGCGTGCGCAGGATGTCGAGCGCGATGCGCTTCGGGCTCGGGAACGGCAGCGGCGGCGGCGTGAAGCGCGGATGGAACCCGCCCACCGAGAGCACGAAGTTCGCGTCGTTGCCGACCGCGATGAGCATGCCCATCTCGCCTTCCAGCGTGATGAACACGACCCGCGACTCGAACAGGGCGGCGAAGAACCAGCCGCGTTTCTTGTCGAACTCGATCGCGCCGACGAAGTTGACCTGCAGCTTGAGCACGGCGGCCTTTTCGTCCGGCAGGATGGCCTTCAGCACCCCGAGGATGGCGACGTTGCCGGGGATCTCGATGATCACGCCGAGCGCGAGGCTGACGAGCGTGGGCGTACCCCAGCCGAGCTTCGCCATCGGGCCGATCAGGAAGCGGCCGCTATACGGCGGGAAGATCACCCGCATGTCGCTGATGATGCGCGGCGCGTTCGCGACCACGTCCACCGGGAACATCAGGCCGTTCACCGCGCCGGTGCGCACGCCCTGGGCGAGCGCCTCGAGTACGACGGTGCGATTGAGTCCGAGCAGGCCGCCGACGCCGATCAGTGTGAAGCCGTAGCCCAACTGCATGCCGGGGCTGAACTCCGCGGTGATGATGATGATGAGTGAGAAACCCTTGCTGCCGTCGGGCATGCGCGTCGTGATGAGCCCGATAGCCTTGAGGCTCAGGAAATCCTGGATCGTGAGCTCGAGCGCGCCGGCGTACTCGCCTTCGTCGAAATTGAAGTAGACGTAGCCGCCGCCTTTGACGACGCCCGCGTCGATCGAGAGTCCCACGCCGTTCGGCGGCTTGAAGCCCAGGCTCACGTCGAGTGGCCCGAGATTGCCGGTGCGATCGCCGACGAACTTGAACACCGCCTTGAGCCCGATGTCTTCGACCGCGGCGGAGAGTGGTCCAAGCTGGCCGGAGAAGCTGCCCGTGACGGTGACCGGTATCTGGCCGGCCTCGAGTTTCACGCCGACGCCGAGCCAGAGAATCTCGATCGGTCCGAGCTTGACGTGCACCGGCAGTCGCAGGTCGAGACCCGAGCTGCCTTTGAAATACAGGCCGGCCTGGTTGGAAATGCCGACGCCGATGTTGAACGAGGATTCGATGCCTTCGGCGGGCAGGATTTTCGAAATGAAGCCATCACCCTCGGCGGCCTTGAGGACGATGAGTCCGTCCTTCAGGTCGCCCTCGGCAAACAGGCGCAACGAGTCCAGTTTCTCGACGCCGAGCGCGAGGCTGCCCGAGCCGATCTCGAAGCGGCTGCCGCCCGCGACACCGAGCGAAATCAGCTTGTTCGGCGGGGCCTCGGGATTCGGCTCCACCGACAGCTTCACGCCGAACTGGATGGAATCGAGGATGGACTGCGGATTGTTAGTGAAGATCTTGTTGATGAACGCGAATTGGCCGTCCGCAGTGATCGTCACACCGAGACTGTCCTCGAGGCTCGCGCCGATCTTCGCGACCAGGCGATAACTCTCGCTGAGCGGAATCTCCAGCTGCTCGCCGAAGCGTAGGCTGGTGCCGATGCCGGTGAACTTGCCGTCGGCGATGTTGCGCCGCGGGTAGATGTCGAGCGACAGCTCGGCGGCCGGATCCGCGATCAAGGGAATGCGCAGTGTCGTCAGCTCATCGAAATCGGCCATTCCGGTGAGATCGGTGCCGTCGTTGAGCGTCGCGAGCGCGTTCACTTCCGGTGAGCGGAAATACGCCGGCAGGCCGAAGGACACCGCGAGCTCCTCCAGCAGCGAGAGCAGGTGGCCGTAGAAGACTTCGTCACCGTCGATGACGTTGGCCTTCAGTGCCGCCACCGGGTCCGTGAAGAAATCCGGCAGCTTTTCCCAGTTCACGCGTCGCCGGCGGTAGGCGACATGAAAATCCGTGGGCACATCGTCGATATCTTCGACGTCGATCACACCCGCGAGCTGCAGCACGGCACCCAGGCGTGGCGCGTTGTCTTCGAACAAACGCACGATGATGTAGTCGGCGAGCTTGCGCACGATCTCGGCGATGATGTCGGTGTCGACGAGCAGCTGCGTGCCGCCGAAGTTCGACTGGATCTTCTGCTGGAATCCGTTGATGCCTTCGAATAGCCGGCCGATGGCGACCGTCAGCTCGAGCAGCGCGGGCAGTGCGTCCTGCGCGTTACCCGAATCGATCGCGGTGTCGATTCCGTCGGCGACCTCGACGATGCCGGCGGCGACCGCGCCGAACTCACTGAAAGCCGTCACCTCGGACGGCGCCTGGTACCCAAGCTCGCGCAGCAGGTTCTCGGCTTCTTCCGGGCTTTCGGCGGCGCGCAGCACCGGCGCGAAGAGCTTCAGCGCCAGATCGACATACGGCTGAATGTCTTCGGGCTTCATGGCTCAAATCGCCCCGCTCGCCGTCAGGAAACTTGTGTAGGTGCTGCCAACATCCACCTTCGGTCGCGTCACCCACATGTCGGTGGTATTCGTCGCACCGAAGCGGAAGAACGGTTGCTTGTAAAGATCGGCCATCTCCAGTTTCAGCATCTCGATTCCAGCCCCTTTCTTCTGGAACACGAAGTGGGGCGTTTCGACCCCGCTCGGCCCCGGATACGGAATCATCCATGCGATTGCATCGAACATCTCCGCTGCGGTCGCCGGCGCGTTCGGCCGCCGGAAGATCGGTCGATTCTTGTCCTGCGCGAGTCCGGCGGCGATCGCATCGGCGAGCGTCGTCTTGCGATGAATTCCGAACTGACGCGTGGCATTGATGTGCCACACCACGAAACCATGCTCGAAATTCTTCGGGGGTCCCTTGCCCTTCACGACCTTCTTCAGATAGTTCGGATAGTTGAAATCCAGGTCGAAGAAATAGAAGTCGACGCTGCGCGAGGTGCCGCCCGGATCGGCGAGCGCTTTCGTCTGCTTGGTGACCGCGCCGGGGAAGGCCGTGCCGCCGGATTTCATGTAATGCAGAAAAATGGCGCCGATCCGATAGCTCCGGTACAGGAACGTGTTCAGCTCGTTCAGCAGATTGGAGTAGAAGCGCGGCATCGAGCCCGGCTCGCCGCCGCGCGGCAGTCCGTGGCCCATGAACTTGAATCCCGTTCCGCTCGATACGACGCGGTCGCCGCAGTCCGTGACGATTGCATGCTCGCCTCGCCAGGAGCCGCCGGGCAGCAACACCTGGTACAGCCCGTGATTGAAGATGTAGCAATGATCCCCGACGCTCATGTCCGCCTGCGGCCGATCGGCTACGGTGAACAGACCCTGGGGAGTCTTGTCGGCGGAGAAGACCGGCGGGCGCGTGGCGCGGTCGACGCACAAATATCTCGAGCCCTGCTGCGCGTACAACTTGTCGAGCAAGGTCTTCGGGGACTTCGCCTCGCGCAAGGAATCCATGTACAGGATCGACAGCGTCGCCTCGCAGTCGAGCAGGTTGGCTTTGCAGAAAGTTTTTGAGCGCGTGAACAGCGAATCGATGGCGGCCAAGATGTCGGGCGGATCCGGGGGCACGATCAGCTCGATCGGGAGGTACGCGGTAGTCTTCCGCGCCCAATGGTTCTGCGCGCCCACGGTGTTGACGCGCCACTCGTGATTTCCCTTGCAGTCCTCCGGGTACAGGAAATAGCCGCGCCCGTTGGGATTGACGAAGAACTGAAATCGCTCGATCACGCGATAGCGCCGCTTCGCGACGAACAGCAGCTGTGGCTCGTGCGTCACATCGGCGAGCTCGGGATCGTGTGCGATGAGCGCGTTGAGGATCTCGATCCGGCGCAACTTCAGCGTCCGTTCGGTCGCCGCTTCCTTGTTGTTCGAGAGCTTGAAGCCCAGCTTGAAATCGCGGTGTTTCTTGACCGCCGTTCTTGCGCGCATGACCGCGGCTGTGGTCTTCGACTTGATCGCGGCGTCCGATTCACCGCGGCCCTCGAAGACGCCAGTGATCTTGCCGACCATCCAGCGGCGGTTCACCTCGTTGTAGGACGCGTCGAAATTCTTCGCGTCCGCGAGGCTGTCGACGAGCGCTTTGCGGGCTTTCGCGTCCATGTCACCCGGCCGGTGTGGCGAACCGGCGAGCGATCCTTACCCTTCGCGCTGCCATCGCGCGCTCTCCCCGTTTCTTCTTGTTGGCCGAGTCTAGTCGCGTGCCGACGCGATGGTCCACATGGATTCGCCGCTTAACCCGCGACAGCGCGACTTCGTTCCGCAGCTTATTGCGGCGCACCCATCGAGGTGCATGCGCACGGGAACGGTGCGCCAGCAGCGCTTCATGGGCTCGAGTATTCAAATCGCTTCGCTGCTGGTCAGGAAAGTAGTGTAGCTAGTGCCGACGTCGACCTTCGGTCGCGTGGTGAAGATGCCGGTTGCGGTTGGGTCGTAAAATTTCCCGAAGGGTTCGCTGTACAGCTCCCACATCTCGAGCAGCAGCGGCACCATGCCGGTACCTTTCTTCTGGAAAACGAAATGGGTCAGAGTATCGCTGGCGTCGGGCGAGTTGTTGTCGGGATAACGAATGGCCCATTCGAGTGGGTCGAACATCTCAGCGGGTGGCGCCGGGTTCAGGCGCAGGAATCGCACGCCGTTCTGCTTCATCGCGATCCCGTCGGTACGGGCCGCGGCGATCGTTTTCTTTTCGTGAACGCCGAACTCGCGTGAGGCGGCGATGTGCCAGGCTACGAACCCTTTCTCCGCGGTCTGCGCGAACTTCGCGCCCCTGGGGGCTTTTTTGACGTAGTCCTGGTATTTGAAATCCACGTTGAAAAAGTAGAAATCGACGGTCTGCGTGCCGCCGTCGATGTCGGGAACCCCCGTCGCCGTCTGCTTGGTCACTTGGCCCGGAAAAGCCGTACCACCGGATTTCATGTAGTGGAGGAAAATTCCGCCGATGCGGTAGTAACGATAGATCTTGGTGTTGAGCTCGTTGAGCAGGTTGCCGTAGAAACGCGGAATGGCGCCGGTCTCGCCGCGGCGTGGCATGCCGTGCCCCATGAAGCGGAAGCCGTTGTCACTCTGCACGGCGCGGTTGCCGCAATCCGTGAGCAGCGCATGCTCGCCCTGCCATGCCAGTCGCGGCATCAACGTCTTGTAGATGCCGTGGTTCTGAATGTAGACGTGATCGCCGATCTGCAGGTTTTCCTGCGGAATGTATTCTTTGGTGAAGGTCGTGTTGGCCGACAGGTCCGTCAGGAAATATTTGTTCCGTTCCGTGGGGTCATTGAGGTGCGCGGGATGCAGCGGGCCGTGTACGTGATCAATGCGCAGGTACATGCGCGGCGCCCGCGCGTACAGCAGCTCGAGAAATTTTTTCGGGATCCGGGCCTCCAGAAACGAATCCATGTAGACGAACGACAGCGCGGTGGCGCAGTCGAAGAGGTTTCCCTCGCAGGGTTTGTCCTTGGCGATGAAAATCTTCTCCAGCGCCTTGACGATGTCCGGCGGGTTCGGCGGCGTCTTCATGAAGAGTGGATAGTCGTCGGCAGGGTCGTCGTACTCCCACAGGTTCTTGGCATCGAAGTTCACGCGCCATTGCTGGTCCGTCTTGCAGGTCTCGGGATAACGCAGATAACCGCGGCCGTTGGGATTGACATAGAACTGGAAACGTTCGACGGTGCGATAGCGGCGCTTGGCCACGAACAACAGCTGCTTTTCGTTCGCTGGATCGACCAGGTCGGGCTCGTAGGCGATCATGCCGTACAGGATCTCTACGCGCCGTTTCCTCAGCAGTCGTTCTGTCGCCGCCTCTTTGGCGTTGATCTTGATGCTGATCTTGAAGTCATGGTGTTTGGTGACTAGGGTCTTGGCCTTGTTGACCACGTCTTTTATTTTCGACTTGATGACCGCGTCGCCGGCATTGCGACCTTCGATGACGTTCAGCGCCTTGCCGATCATCCAGCGCCGATTCACCTCGGTATATAGCGGGTCGAAATTGGCGGCGAGCGCTAGGGAATCGATGAGCGCTTTGCGAGACTTTGCATCCATCGCGCAGAGTTCCTGTATTCACTCGTGAACAGGACGTAGCGCTTATTGTAGGAGCGGGTCCGGGCGGCGTCGAGAATTCTTCACGCCACTCAGGCTCATCCCCGGCAATTGACACCCGTGGCAAGACTTCAGCCGTTATGAGCTCGCAAAGGTGGGGCACGCTAGCAGCGGCGTCGGCTCCCGAGTCGCGTACCCAGGTGCGCATGCGCGGACGATCGAGCGTGCTATCTCAACTAGCACGACGTCCGCAGTATGGACCATCGACAGTGAGCGGCCGCTATGTAGGACGAGGCGCTACGACCGCTTGTGGCCGACAGCAGCCGGTGTATCGTGGCTGTGACGGTGGACCGCGAACATTGATCGGACGCTCAAACCAGTAATCGCCTAGGCATCCGGCGGGAGATCTTTTCGCCTGACGGTGCCGCAATCCTGCTCGGCCTCGTCGTGCAGCCAGGTCACGAGGCGTGCGCAATGTCCCGCTCCGCGCCATCAGATACGACGACGTAGTACGCGCCCAGCCGGGCGACGCCGGCATCGCCCAGCGGCGCGACCAACGTTTCCGCCTGAAGATGCCGTGCCACGTGCGGGCGCTTGCCGATCGCGATGCCGCTGCCCTCGATCGCCGCGTGGATCACTTGGTCGTAATGCGAAAACCGAAGCGAGCCCGCGGGCGGCACGTCACGCACCTTCATCGCCGAGAACCATTGCGGCCAGTCCGCCCACGCGCGGCCGTTACGCACCGTGTCCAGGTCGAGGAGCACGTGCCGCGAGAGATCGCCTGGCGTGCGGATAAGCCGCGCTGCATCGCGAGCAAGCACAGGCGAGCAGACGGGAAACGTTTCGAAGTCAAACAGCTTGTCACCGGCGGGCACCGCGGCGCCCGTCGGGACGTAGCGGATCGCGATGTCGATATGCTCGCGCTCCAGGTCTAGAATGTCGTTGCTGGCCGTCACGCGCATGTCGATCTCTGGATGTGCGCGGGCGAACGTAGGGAGCCGCGGCCCGAGCCACAACGAGGCGAGCGGAACCGACGTGGTAACCGCGAGCGTCCGCGAAGAGCTGGCCACGCGTCGAGTCGCGTTGTCGATCAGCCCTAGAGCCTCATCGACTGCCCGGTAAAGCTCCTGCCCCGCGGGCGTGAGCTGGAGCGCACGATGCGGTGCAAAAGGGTCGTTTGAGCGGCGCACCGGACGATCCGACAATGCGCCAGTGTAGATGACCGTCCCCAGCCACGGAGCCGCCAATGATTACCGAAATCGTGTTCTTCCGCCTTCCCGAAGGCATGTCCCGCGAGGAGCTCGTCGCGAAATATCGCGCGAGCGTGCCGAACTGGCGCGCGAACCCGGACCTCGTCCACAAGAGCTTCCTGCACGACGAGCACGCGCGGCGTGGCGGCGGGGCATACCTGTGGAAGAACCTCGAGGCGGCGCAGCGTGCGCATGGCGAGGCCTTTCGGCAGCGCATCCGGACCGTCTTCGGGAGCGACCCGGAGTTTCAGTACTTTGACTCGCCGATCGTCATCGACAACGTGGCGGACGCGGTGATCGACGAAGCGGAGTCACCGCACGGCCGCTAGCGGCCGCCGTGGCGGGCCAGCCGGCCAGGAGGTTCGCGCAGACCGGCGGAACCGACTTCGATGACTGCGACAGCGCGCAAAACCGCTCTCGGTATCGTCATAGAGGCCTGATGCTAAGCTGGTCCAGCCGAAGGCGAACCACCGCTCCTGGCCGACTTGAGACATTCACGTGAGCGCCATCAGTCTGGCGATCGCGCGGAAATCTAAACCCAGCAGCAAAGCGCGGTGCAGGCGTTCATCTACCGAAAAACACTGCAACATTGCAACGCCTGCGCATCCGGCAAGACCGGCATCTCGTCGGGAATCGGGTCCCCGAGGCACACGCGCGCCGGTCGTCCCTTGCGATCCTCCATGTTCCGAAGATAGCCGAGCTGGATCGTCGTCGAGATTCGGCGTGAGGCTGCGCTCTTGTCGAGGGCCAGTGCCTTGTGCGGGAGACCGTGCGCGCTGTGCGCGAGGTCAAGGCGAGGTACAGGATCATCGCAGAACGGGCTTCGCCGACAGCGCCGGCAGAGCGATAGGCATCGGCGAATTCATCCAGAATGCGCGGACGAGTGGCCAAAGCCTGGCACGTTGCCCAGGCCTCGGCCGTTGCCTCAGCCTTGGCTTCCGCGGCAATCCTCGATAAAGATCGCGCATTTTCAAGAGCCGTGGCAAATGACGCCTTGAAGCCGTCCGGATCCGCGCAGTGCAGGGCGCCCAGACCTTTGAACGGGGTGAGATCCACCACATGCGCACGCTCGCGAATCTGTGAGCGGGCAAGCCAGTGCTTGACCAAGTCGCAGTCCTGTCCGGGCTCGACGACGAGATATATGCGAGAAATGCCCTCGAGGTGCGGGGCATCGCGTTCCTCGCGCCATGCGCCAGGTCCCGGTATACCGAGTGCCGGAACATCGTGATACCAAAGTGTGTGGCACTCCGCTTCGCTCTCGACCAGCACGACGAATTCCGGTCGGTCGAGCCGCTCAAGACCATAGAGCTGTGGCCTGTCTCCGCGGCGCCAGGCGAAGCGCTGGTGGTGAACCCCCTTCGTTGTCAGGAAACGCTGAATCCGGACGGCGATCTCGGCGCCGGTCCGATCGCGATACGGTATGCGCAATGCCGGCCGGTGCTGGTGCTGAATGTCTGCGAGGTCGAGCGAACGCAGGAAATCCTCCGGAAGTTTCGTCCACGCTGCATAGGCGGCGACCGTTGCAGCGTTGCAGTCTTGATCGGGGGGAGAGGCCACCCGCGTCTTCGGGAATGCCGGCGCGCCGTCGTTGGCGCTCGTGGAATGGCTACCCGAACTGGAAGCACTCTCTGCTTGACGGCCGGACGCTTGCTCCACCGCGACGTCTGGCGTTTCGCTCCGCGTCGGCACGGCGTTATCGCGGCCTGCTTTGCTCAACCTGCCTTGTGATCCAGGCCTCGATGTCGGACTCGAGCCAGCCTACGGCGCGGGCACCGAGCGAAACCTGAGCGGGGAAGTCGCCCGCCTTGATGCGGTCATAGATCGTGCTGCGGCCAAGTCCGGTGCGATCCTTCACATGCTTGAGCCTGAGAATGGCGGATGCCGGACGATGGATCGCTTCGTTCATTTTCGGTACCTCGCGGTCGGTGGTGGAAGGTGATCCATCGTTTCACACCAATGCGCCCGTGTGGGCCCGAATCGGGACCCCTATGAAGCTCCGATTCCGGGGCAGTGTGGCCGGCAGGCGGTGCAAGCAGTGATCGCGTGGCTGACCTATCCGAGATTGCCCGATTGCAGGATTCGTCTCGTGAAAGGTGCGCGTCGAGCGGGTCGTGAGCGCGTTGGACGCCGTTATGTCCGCAGGTCCAGGAGGTAACTCTTCCGCGAGTGCAAGTGGGTTTTGGAGCTTCGTTGAGGATCCGATTTCGGTGCCGGCGGCGTGGACTTCGCCTACCTATCGTCTCACCCGGCCAGCAGGGCGAGGAAGATCTCCAACTGTTCCTGCACCACCTGATAGAGCGTCGTTTCCTCAGGACGCCGCCGCTCGTACGAAAAGGCGGCAGGCTGGACAGCCGGCGCGGGCTGAAGCGCGCGGCCAATGATGTGCGCTTACTGACAGCGATCTCTTACATCACCGCCTGCCATTGCGCGACCAGTGCGCGCAGACAGATCGTCAGTAATTCGGCAGCGGACAGTGCAGTGCGTCCTCTCGCCAGCACCTTCTCGCGTCCCGTGGTGAAACTGCCAGCTCAGCTGGGGTGGTCCACTATGAGCGCTTACCAGCGGAACTCTCAGACCGCACTTTGCGCCAGAGAAAGAATCAAACGCACCATATCCGCCTGCCGTTTTACGCGCGTTTTGGGATAGATCTCCTTGATGTGAGAGCGCACCGTTTCGACGGAAATTCGCAGGCGGCGGGCCACATCTTTGTAGGATCCGCCGCTCGAAAACTCGCGCGCGACTTTCGCCTGCGCCTGCGTGAGCCCGAACAAGTCGACCAGTCGGTCCGCGCTGGGCAATTGCAGCTCTGAGGGATCAATAATGAAAACGACGTACCTGACCCCCTCGTTCTGAACGGTCCACGAGCTCGCCTCCGACACGGCAGCACACTGGATCGAGTAATGCCGCTTTCCCTCGATGCGCACGACCCGGAATCCTTCCAGAAAATGCACCTGTTCTACCGCAGGGGTATCCCTGACCGTCGTCAGCCAGCGCGCCAGGCTCTGTGATCGCTTGGCGGCAGGGTTGCTTTCAAGCTGCCGGTTCGCACTGATGAAGATTCCGTCGCGGCGACTCATGACCTTTTGGCCGGCCTGGTTCAGATGCAGCACCTGCATGCTGTCATTGAGCAACACCACGCCGAAATTCAGACGGTCGAAGGAGGCCAGCAGCGAGGTGAGTTGTAGCCTGGCGGTGTCAAGCCGCTGCATCAAGCCGAGGCCGCGGGAGACGTGGCTAACCAGTAGCTTCATCCATTGAGCATCCGCCTGATCAAACGCGGGCTCGTGGGCGTCGCGAAAAATAGAGATCGCGGTCGCAGGCAAGCCGGGCGTCCCCGCAAAAATGATGCCTGTGCATAGGCGCCCAATGCCGATGGTGCTGAGAAATTCCCGGTAGAAGGGCGAGGCCAGAAACTCCTCTCGGGGAACAATTTCTTGATCACGCAGTACTTCGCCGGCGCGCCATAGGCCGCGTGCCTGCACGCGTTGGGCCCAAATATCCTGATCAATGTAACGGCTCGCCCACAACTGTAATGCGCCTTCGTCGATTCCCACCGGAAAGATCAGCCCACCGTCCTGTGGCGCAAGGAACGGCGTGAACAGCAGTCCTTTGCAGGAGCCGAAAGAGGCAGCGATCGCGGTCACGACACCGGTCCACCGTTCCGGATGGACGCTCGCGTCGTAGATCCGGTGCGCCAGATCCGAGAGGTGTTGGGCATTCCGTTTCATCGATATGCCACGGGTAATGGGTTCAAGGCCCGGCGTCCGTCAAGCGAAGCGGCGAGTGTGCCACTAAACCCCTTGCGGGAGGAGCGCATCCCATATCTGTGGGGTGCGCCGGTTGGGGCGCTATATAGGATGCCAATTGCGCTGGTGTTTTTGGTGGCGGGGATGGCCAGGTGTTGTTCTGACAGTCGTCGAGAAACTGAGATTTTCACCGAACACCGTGCCATTGACCGCTCGAGCGATACAGTGCCGGCTAGAGAAAACGGTGCTTTGAAACACCTATTCACAGGGAACGACCAATGCCAACACTCTTGCGGCAAGCAGGCTTCAGCCTCGTGTCGATGATGCTTGCAGCGATGCCGGTGGGCGCGGGCGCCGCTTTAAGTTCGGCCAGCGTGACGTGCACGGCCAGCGCGTACCTCGACACCAATACCTGCGTTGCAACCGCGGATCCAGACGGTTCGAACATTCTCAATTTCATCGCTGCGGCAACTGGCAACAACCAGGGCGCCGACCCCGCCTC
>Ga0105106_10002396_pt1 | contig 13517 bp, 8 predicted proteins | sample PPLLaktember2015_5_FD_79109 | JGI IMG/M metagenome (GOLD analysis project Ga0105106, IMG submission 79109) | Freshwater sediment microbial communities from Prairie Pothole Lake near Jamestown, North Dakota, USA - PPLs Lake P8 Core (1) Depth... | ecosystem: Environmental > Aquatic > Freshwater >...
CAGATAAAACGTCAGAACGGCCCCGGAGAACCGGTACTGTTTCTGAACGCGTATGTCCAGCGTTGTCGCGGCAGGCATGCGCGCATTATTCTGCGCGAAAGTCCCGCTGTTGATTTTCGTGAATCCCGTGCTGGTTGGGTAATATGTATAGGGCCGGCCGGAATGCCAATCCAGAACCGTGTTTATGGTCAGGTTGCCGGGAAGCGACAGGCTGGAAATGCACTTCACGCTGTGCCGCTGATCCCAGCTCAGAGGATAGACATGCCTCGCGGGAGGCAGACCATACTGGGCAATGTAGAATCCCTCGTTCGCGCTTCCGCTCACGCCTTCGGTGGTCATGAACGTATAGGAGAGCTCTCCGGTGATCCATGCACCACGGGGCCGCGAGAGCACGATTTCCACGCCTTCAGACTTTCCGTATGGATTGTTAACATATTCCGCAAACCCGTATGATCCCGCAAGTTTGCTGTCACCCGGGATGAAAGTCTTTGTGTCAACAAGATTTGTCGATTCCTTCTTGAAGTAGGTCGTCGAAGCGACGACATCCAGCGGCAGGATGTAACGGAAACTCACCTCCCACTGTTTCGTCCGTTCCGGATCAAGGTCCGGGTTGCCGGTGATGGCACTGACTCCTTTCGCAAGGGCAACCCTGTCCAGGCCGGCAAAGAGATAATTGAACAGCGGATGTTGAAAGTACCACCCGAGGTTGACAAAGAGATAGCCGCGTTCCGCGATCTGGAATGCGGCGCCAAGGCGCGGACTGATTTGCTGCTTTACACTTGCGGGGACGCTGCCATTCACCTGGAAGTCGAAGCCGGTATCCGCCTTTGCGATTGCCTCAATGCGGGGGCGGTCAGCTGTGGGGTCGAGGAACTCATATCTCAACCCGAACGTCAACAACACCCCTTGATCGGGCACGTCGGTCTTGGTCTGGACGTAGACAGCGCCTGACCTCGGGTGGTACGTGTAGCTCGAGCTGAAGTCGAGCTGTGGTTCATTGACCAGTGGCTTGCCGAAATACGTAAGCCGGGGTTCATACCGGAGGAGGTCGGAGTTCAAATGGTACAATGTGAGTTCCCCGCCAAACTTCAGGAGATGGTCGGCACCGATCTTGAGGGAAGCATCTCCCTTCGCCGTGTAGCTCTCCTGAGTCGTGTTACTCCACCAGGACCGCTGTCCGTCGATGATGTAGCGGAGGTTGAAGTCGTACCGATACGGATCGTTGGCCGGGACATTTTCTTTAGGACCGTCGCCGATACGCGAGCGGAGAAAGTACCGGCTCAGGCTCGCTGTGTACGAGAAACGGTCTGACGGCGCATGCACCATGGTTGCGGCGACCCGGGATGCCGTGCGGCGCTGAGGCGGAAGCCCATCAAGATTGAATCGCCAGTCGAACTCGTAGTCGCGCCATTTCCGGTCCGCAACCAGAACTTGCGCACCGATGTGGAGCGTCGGAGAAAAGAGGTAATCGATCTTCGCGTAGCCGTTCAACGAAGCATCGATAGGGCTCTGGAAGAAGTGTTCGAAGTCCTGCCACCACCGCGAGTCGGTGAACACCCCGTTGAAGGATGTCAGATAGTGAAGGCGGCCTTCAAGGATGGGACCTGACGAGGAAGCTTCTACGTCTGTTGTGCGGTTGTTCTGCGTATTTCCGAACAGGTTATCCTTGTCGGCGCGGAGAAACCACCGGAACTCATCGCTGCCCGTGCGGCTGACGATGTTCACAACGCCAGAAAGCGCATTACCATATTCTGCCTCGAAGCCGCCTGTGTAGATGCTCACATCGGTGATAGAGCTGTTCGGCAGCGTTGCGGTGTTCCCTCCGCTGAGGACATCCTGCACGGGCAGTCCATCGATCAGATACAGCACTTCAGTGGCTTTACCGCCCCGGACGTTACCTTCAAGGGTCACACCGGGTTTCAGGTGAACGGCGTCGACGGCGTTTTCAATAGGCAGGAGAGCGGCTTCCTCGCCGCTCATGAAATAGGTTGTCCCCGTGACATCGCGCTGGATGAGCGGTTTCTCGAGCGTGACGGTGATTTCATCCATCATCACGTCGCTCTGTTCGAGCTCGATCGCGAGGCGTGTGCGGAGGTCAGGATTGACCAGGACGTTTTTCAGCAGACGCGACTGGTATCCGACATGCGCAACACGGATGTCGTAGCGTCCCGCGCGGATGTTCGCAATGATGAACCGCCCCTCTTCGTCGGTCGTGGCACCCCGCTGCGTCCCGACCACGGCGACGGTGGCACCCGGCAGCGTTTCGCCGGTCTGTTTGACCTTGACGGTTCCTTCGACCGTTCCGTTCGTTCCCCCCCATGTGGTCGCCACCACGGCAGCCACAAGGAGAACCACGGCGAGACCTTTCATCGTTCCGGTTTCATCTGTGGAAAGAAGATCACGTCACGAATGGATTCCTGGCCGGTGAGGAGCATGGTGAGTCGGTCGATCCCGATGCCGAGGCCGGCCGTGGGGGGCATGCCGTACTCCAGCGCGCGGAGGAAATCTTCGTCCAGGGGTTGGATCTCCACCTCGCCACGAGTGCGGGCCTGCATCTGTTCCTCGAACCGTGCGCGTTGATCCAGAGGGTCGTTGAGCTCGCTGAAGGCGTTGCAGAGCTCCTGGCCGTTGCAGATTGCCTCAAAGCGTTCCACGAGGCCCGGCTCTGTCCGGTGGCGCTTGGCGAGCGGAGACATCTCGACGGGATAGTCGGTAATGAATGTGGGCTGCATCAGGTGGTGCTCCACCTTTTCGCTGAAGATTTCATCGATGATTTTCCCCGCCCCGTCGGCCGGTGCAGTCTCCACATGCAGCCGCCCCGCCACATCACGGAGCCCGCCGACATCCATCCCCCGCAGAGAATAGCCGGTCGTCTCTGTGATGGCATCGAACATGGAAATCCGGCGCCACGGGGGCGTGAAATCGACCTGCTGCCCGCCGATTTCCACCTGCGGAGAACCGTTCAGCGCCCGGGCAACGCCCGAGATCATCTCCTCCACCATCCCCATCATCCAGATGTAGTCGCGGTAAGCGACGTACACCTCGAGCATGGTGAATTCGGGGTTGTGGGACTTGTCCATCCCCTCGTTGCGGAAGTCCTTCGAAATCTCATAGACACCGTCGAACCCGGCAACGATCAGCCTCTTCAGGTACAGCTCGTCCGCAATCCGCAGGAACAGATCCACGTCGAGTGAATTGTGATGTGTCACGAACGGACGGGCGAACGCTCCGCCGTATTGCGGCTGCAGGATGGGCGTTTCCACCTCCAGGAAGCCCTTGCCATCAAGAAACGTCCTGAGCGATGAAATGATGCGTGCGCGTCTGACGAACACATTCCGCACGGCCGGGTTGACCATGAGGTCCACATAACGCTGACGATATCTCAGCTCCTTATCGGAGAAGGGATCATAGACGGTCTTGTTCCCCTGTTCGTCGATTTTTTCCTTTGCGACCGGGATGGGACGGAGGGACTTTGTGAGAAGCTCGAGATGCTGCGCATGGACGGAGACTTCACCGGTTTTCGTTCGGAAAACGAACCCCTGCACACCAACAATGTCGCCGATGTCCATGAGCTTGAACGCCTCATAGAGTTCACCGAGGTCATCGCGCTTAAGGTACACCTGGATGCGTCCGCGTGAATCCTCGATGTGGCAGAACGAGGCTTTCCCCATTCTCCGTAGGGAAAGGATACGCCCTGCGACGGCGACGGTGCGGGCGGGTTGATCCTCGCGGTACTCCGCGATCACGTCGGCGGAGAGCGCCGAGCGCTCAAAGAAATAGGGATACGCGTTGATTCCGCGGCGCCTGAGCTCATCCAGTTCTTCCCTGCGGCGCAGCATCAGCTCGTTCATTTCCTGGTGTTCGGTACGCTCACCCAAAGGGTAGACTCCGGCAGATGGTGATTCTGGCAGTTTGTTATGATAGCCAGAAACGCGTCGAGAAGCAAAACACCCTACCTCTTAATTCTCGCACTTCCTCCCCCCATCACATGCTTGATCTCCTCCATCGTCACCATGCTCGTGTCGCCCCGGGTGCTTTGGAGCAGTGCACCGTGCGCCGCACCCATTTCCACGCATTCCTGTGGTGTCATGCCATGAAGGAGCCCGTAGACGAACCCGCTGCAGAACCCGTCGCCACCGCCGACGCGGTCTTCGATCTCCAGGTGCTCATAGCGGCGGGACTGGTAGAACTGCCCGTCGAAATACATGATTGCCGACCAGTTGTTCACCAGTCCGCTCACGACCTCACGCAGTGTGGTTCCCACGGCCCGCACATGCGGGTATGCATCGACCACACGCTCCACCATCTTCTTGTAGCCCTCGATGGGAAGCTTCTTCAGATGCTCATCCGTCCCTTCCACATTGAAGCCGAGGACCTTCTGGAAGTCTTCTTCGTTGCCGATGAGCACATCAATGTAGGGAACCAGTCGCTTCGTGACTTCGATGGCTTTCGTGCTGGTCCAGAGCTTGCTGCGGAAATTCAGGTCGTAGCTTACGATCGTCCCGGCATCATGGGCCGCCTTCATGGATTCCAGGGCGACGTCCGCACAGGTATCGCTCAGCGCGGTGAATATGCCGCCTGTATGGAACCAGCGCACACCGCGAGTGCGGAAGATGCGGTGCCAGTCGACGTCGCCGGGTTTCATATGCGCGACAGCGGTGTGACCGCGATCGTACATGGTCACGCTTGCGCGCACACCGACACCTACTTCGGTAAAATTCAAGCCAATTCGGTCTGCGCGGCCCACACCGTCGTACGGCACCCAGACAACTTCGCTGACATCCATGCCGCTTGTGCGTGCGTGATTCTTGATGAACTGGCCCAGCGGATTATCCACGAGGCGCGAAATCCAACCGGTTCTCATGCCGTACCGCGACAGCGCATACGCGACATTGTACTCGCCTCCTCCCGCATAGATTTCCAGCACGGGCGACAGCTCGATGCGTTGATGCCCCGGCGGACTAAGGCGAATCATGCACTCGCCGAGTGCAAGCAGGTCGAAGTGGGTATTCTGTTCGGATTTGAGCGTTAGGCCCATCGTTTTCTCCGGAATAAGAGCATCGGGTATTCGGCACTGGGACTCTCGCACCAGGCTCGAGGTTTCACCGTGTGATCAGCCCAGCTGCTCCACTTTGACACCGTCCATGTCTTCAAACACCTGGTTTTCGCCGCCCATGGCCCAGATGAAGGTGTAGGCGCAGGTGCCGACACCGGCATGGATGGACCAGCTGGGATTCAGAATCGCCTGTTCATTCCGCATCACCATGTGCCGGGTCTCGTTGGGCTCACCCATCATGTGAAAGACGGCGGCCGTGGGCGGAATATTGAAGTACATATAGACTTCCGATCGGCGCTGATGGGTGTGGGGTGGCATAGTATTCCAGACGCTTCCCTCCTCGAGCTCCGTGAGTCCCATCACCAGCTGGCAGCTCTTTACACCCCGCGGATGGAAATACTTGTAGATGGTTCTGCGGTTGGCATCCGCCTGTGAGCCAAGGGGTCCGTGTTCCGTCTCGCTGAAGCGCACATGGGTGGTCGGATACACCGCATGGGCTGGATAGCTCACGAAGTAATAGCGCGCCGGATGGGTGGGGTCGTTGCTCTTGAATACCACCTCTTTGGCACCGCGTCCGACATAGAGTCCGTCGCGATGGACCATGGCGATATCGTTTCCGTCGACCGTGATTGTCCCCTTCTGACCGATATTGATAATGCCGATTTCACGCCGCTCGGCGAAGGAATCAGCCGCCATCTCCTTCTTGCTTGCTTTGAGTTCAAGAGTCCCGGCTACGGGCACGGCTGAGCCGGTGATGGAACGGTCGATATCGGAGTACACCATCGGCACATCGTCCGGCGTGAACAGGGATGTAATGAGGAAAGCTTCGCGCAGCTGCGTCGTGGTCATGCTGCGGAAACCGCGGGGATCTGTTGACGAACGCACATTCATGATATGTATTCCTCCTGTATGATCGGATATTGTTTTCAGAGACGAGCTTGTTACCGCGAAATCGCGGTCTGCACTTTCACCGGCTCGCGCATGCGGAGCGACCAGTGCGTGAGCAGCTTTTTCCAATCTTCGGTCGACTTGAAGTCCCCGCTGCGGGTCCAACCCGCCCCCGCAAAATACATGACGGGTGAGCCTTCACGCAACTTTGCGAAAAGCAGGTACTGATCCTTCTCTTCCGTCATGCCAAGGAAACCTTCGCCGGGAAACACGATGCCGGTCCCAAGCTCCCCGTTGACGGGATCGTCGTTCACCGCGCCCCAGAGTGCAAGCCAGCACGCCGCGCTATCGAGTGACACCGAAGTATTGGTCCTTTTCACCAGACCGGCAACGAACCGCAAGGAGTCGTCATTCCCGATACCAGTGAAGACTGCCCTGATACGGTTCAGATTGTGACCGGCATCGATGGAATATGTTTTCACTTCCTTGTACGGAACGCCGTTGATTGTCCCCTTCTCATAGGCGACCGTAAACATAGCACGCACGGGTCCGGTGGCCAGAACCTGCTGGCTCGTAAAGACACCGGGTTGATACAGTGTCCGGCCCCGGGCAAGCGTGGAGCCGCCGGCGCCCAGTGTCTTGCCCACGCTGAAAAAATCAGCACCTTCGCCCCGGTCTTCATGGTAGGTATCTTTCTTACTCTCTGCGGCGGCCCTGTACCACTTGTCCACGATGAGCGAACGCACCCGCTTTACCCAAACGTCAACGCCGTTGTTGACGTCTGCTGCGAGCGCCGGGCCGTATATCCTGAACGCGATTCTGTCGCTTTCCCACGCGACATCTTCCCTCGGGAGCACAAAGCGGGCATCAACGAGCGAAGGAAAATCCTTTCGTTTCGTGACCGGCCGGATGTGTAAGACCCTTCGCGTGTGCGGCCGCAGATTTACCTGGAACAGAAGCACATCGGGAACTCCGTTGCCGTCATTGTCCAGAAGCTGGCTGGGCAGCTGTTCCTTCTGATGAAAGACCGCAACGTTTGATGTCGTGAGCCGAGGCAGCTGCGCTACCAGCTGTTGCCATGAGAGCTCGATGGTTTCCGACCGGCGTTCGTATGCCGACGGGTTCGTCACGGTTACCCGGAGTGCGGGAGCGCCGCTCGCGCTGCATTGCATCAGGGCGACGCATATGCCAAACCACAACTTCAGCGTGTGCCGCATGTTCACCTCATGGATTTCCAGAAATCGTTGCGTGTGGACGACACCACACCTTTTCCTCCCGCTATCTGACGCGAAGAATTTTCCTGATCGTCACGCTCCCATCGGTGGCGAGCCGCGAGAGATACATCCCGCTTGACAGTCTTGAACCATCGAAGAAGACAGCGTAGGAGCCGGCCGATTTTTCCTCGTTCACCAGTGTCTCTACCTCCCGGCCGAGGAGGTCGTACACGCTGAGCTTGACCCAACTCGATCCGGGACCCCAGTCCGGAGACTCCTGCTCCGTGTTCCCCGGGACCCAGTATTCTATGCACGTCCCCGGGTTGAACGGATTCGGATATGCCGTTAAGAGGGGTCGTTGGCCGGGTGTGGTTGTGCGCAATTCTCCGTGGATTCCAGTCGTGCCGGTTTGCGGGCCGACGTCAGCGCCGGTCAAGGGTACGAACTGAACCGGCTCTGTGCTCGCTTCGTCGGCGCCGACATCACGCAGGGTATCGCGCTTCTGCCCGTCGATATCCGCTGCGACCCAGGGGTATGATCCTGTGGCGGCGTCGATGACCGGGCTGCCGGCCAGGGGGCGGCGCATGCCGTCGGGTGCCGCAGCGCCGATGTTGGGGTTCGTCACGGTGATTCCCGGCATGCTGGGAAGACCGAGTGCCGCACCGAATGCAATGTTGCCTTCCCAGGTGATGTTGACGGGCACATCGGTGTATCGCACGAGCGGTCCGGCAGAACTGACGATCAGATTATTTGCCAGGACGCAATCGACGGGAGGGAGGACATTGTCCGAGTCCTTCCCTGCACCGATATCGAGGCTTGACGTATTGTCCACCAATGTATTGAATGCAATGGTAGCGCGTTTCACCTGATAGTATCCGTTCAGGGGAGAATCCTGGATCCCATCCATCACGGAGATTGCTGCCCGGAGGGAGGTTCCTTTTGTGCCGCCCACATAGTTGTTGACGATCGTGTGGTCTTCGCCGATGACGCGGATGCCGCCGGTACTGGAAATACCATTACCGAAGAAGAAATTACCTTCGACCCGGCAGCGATTGCCGTGCCGCAGCGTCAATGTCCCCTGGCACTTGCGGAATGTGTTGTTGCGATAGATGTTGCCGCACGACTTGTTGGAGATGATCTCGATTTCGCCGTTGCACTCTTCAAACAGGTTCTGTTCCACGATGGCGAAAGAATCGTACATCGACCAGTCGGACGTGCCGATGCGGATAGTCTCTCCGCCGTTGACTCCCAGATCAGGCCTCCGCCCGAAATAGTTTTGGTCGATACGATGGTAGTTCGGGATTGCGGAGAGCCACACAACGAGTGTAGCCCCCGCATTGTTCTTACCTCTCAACAGACAGTGATCCACACGGTTGTCATGCCCGTACAGCGAAACCCATTTGTATTCCGTCGCTGTGTTGTCCGGGTTGAAGTCGAGAATCGAGGTATTCGTCAGGCGGCAGTGATGGCTTTCGACGGTAGGCGATCCGCCCCGGAAGTCGACCACGCCCCCTGACGGGCAATAGCCCTGGGTGAATGTCAGACCGTCAACGACAAGATAACTGCCCGCAATCTGGAGATTGGACGCACCGGTGATGGTCACACTATTGGCCGACGGAGCACGCAACAGGATCGGATTGCCGTCTGATCCGTTTCCCTGGAACAGGATGCGGACATTGTTCCAGATTCCCGCCGACATGGTCAGCGTGTCCCCTGCCCGGGCGGAAAGCATGGCGGCGGAAATTTCCGCGGGAGAGGAGACGGAGAAATCCTTCGCCGCGCAGGTCGACCCAACGGCGGCGATGCAGAGGAGCGGGACCCAGAAACGGCACAGAGCTCTCATCAAGTGCACCCTTTTGCGAATATGATGACGCGGAGACGCCGCTCTCAGAGTGCAGAGTGGCGTCGCCGTGTTCCGAAAGTGAATGACCGCTTTGAATGTAATTACTTTAGCAACAACATCTGCCGGGTCTGAGTCAGCGCACCCGCCCGCACCTGGTAGACGTACATGCCCGAGGAGAGCGCGCGCGCGTCAAACGTCACGCGGTATGTGCCTGCAGCCTGAGGTTCGTTGACGAGTGAGGCCACTTCCTGTCCCAGCGTATTGAATACACGCAACGACACCCTCTGTTCAGCAGGCAGCGAGTATTCAATCGTGGTGGAGGGGTTGAACGGATTCGGGTAGTTTTGCTTCACGGCAAATGCCACCGGAAGTTCGTTCACATGTTCTACGGCCACCGAAGGATCCTTCAGCGAGTTTTCGCTGGAACCTGTCTGGCGCGCGAGAGCCATATACATGAACTGGCCGCTCTGCAAAGTCTGAGTCGTCACCGCGTCTGACTCAATGAGCCGCGGGAGGCTATCAAGAGCAGTGAGGTACGGTGTGGCGGTCGGGCCGTCACCAGTCCATGTAGCCCTGTTGCTGTCTGCGATTGCGACACGCAGGTTTGTGTTGCCTGCCGCCACGCCATCATCCAAGCCATAGGACACCGAAAACTTATCGAACGTCATGGACGTTGCTCCGGAAGCGCCCTTATGATAGGAAATCTTGAAATACCGAACCTCCGAGACTTTATCGATAGTCCCGGCGAACGCACTACTCCCCGGGTTGGCATTCCCGTGAATTGCTTCGACCCGCGCATAATGCCCCGTCGCTATTCCAGACGTTGTGCACCGGACCCTGGCGGGTCGATACCCTCTGGCATCGCCAACCTGGAACCAGCGATCAGCGGAGCTGCTATTGGTCATACCACGTCCCATGGCGCCAAGAACATAGCTCGTGTCGGAGCCACCAACCACAATGGCCTGGTTGGTGTACAGCTGGACCAACGCGTTCGGGCCGGTCTCCACGAGGCCCCGCTGAAACACCAGGTCGGGGTTGCCCGGCGGCTCCGAGCTGCTCCCGCCAGCCATCACCAAATCGGATCCCAGGATGACACGGCCAGTTCCGGACTTGTTGATCGTAAGACCGTTGAACTCGTTGTTTGTGGTCGTGTAGGGCCCCATGGTGATGACGGAATTCCCCGAACCGACAGCCAGGAAATTTACCACACAGAGCTTGCTGCCCGAGGAACCCTGCCGCATATCAAAGTTGGACCCTGCATTCGTGAGGTTCCCGTGCAGGTATACCTTGTGCACGAGGGAACCGGTGACCGAGCGGCTTTGGACTTTGAAAATGGCACCGGTCTTTATCTCGAGATTTCCCATGACCGTGAGGGTCGTTGTATCCACCTTCGAGAACAAAAACACTCCCGACACCCCCTGCCCGACCGTGAGGTTGTTCACGACGGCATCTTTGGCGTTGAACGTCACCGTATCACCGTCGACGATGGTCACATTGTCGTTTGGACCGGGGACGACTCCGCCCGCCCAGGTCGCGTTCTCACTCCATTTCCCTTTGGCACCGGCGGAGGAAATGTCGCCAGCTGTGGCAGATGCGAACAGAGCTCCTGTCAGCAGAATGACAGTGATAAGCAAGCGTGCATTATTGCGCATGATGATGCCTCCTATGTGATCGATAATGACCTGGAATTCAATGATATTTCGACGACGACTAGAAATTCAATGATGTTTCAAGGACCAGGGCGTGATGAGACAATGTGTTTGTGTTCACGTTGGTTTCCCAGAGATCCTGGTATTTCAGGTGCTGGTATTCGTACGCAAAGTCAACGCCGATTCCTCCGAACCGCACACCGACTCCACCGGTGAATGCCGAGCCGCTCACCGGATCGCCGATCAGTCCTGCATTCTCCCCGCCGAAGGACGCAACCTCCTCCCGGTAGCCCACGCGCAAGAGGAGCCATTCGGACGCCGTGTACTCTACACCCGCCCGCAGTGACTTGCTTCCCACCCAAGGGCTGAATGTCGTGTCGACGCCGGAATATTCTGCATCGCCAAGTTCGCGGATGACATAATCGACCCCGATTCTTAACCGCGCACTGGGCATCAACACGCCGCCGAACGAATAATTCACCGGTAGCTTCAGCTTGTCCGATCCGCTTCTCGTCGCCGTCGTCGAGGAACCGGTGGTATCTTGGTTCACGGTCTGATCCCACGTGCGCGTCACCGTGGCGGGCAGTTGCACAGCGGCACCGAGACTGAAATGCGTATCGCGATAGAACACTCCGAGGTTCGCGACGACTCCCGAGTATGTCGATGCGCTCGACGACGTGACACGATTGAACACGGAATCGTTGCGCACGCGATAGACGGCATCGAACACGAGCCGGCCCCGCTCACGCCATGCCTCTGTGTCATCGGAGGAGCCGGTAAGCACCGACACTCCCAAGCCCACACTCAGCTCGTCCAGCGGCTGTATGGCAACTGCCGGCGTAATGCCATAGATCGCCCCTTTTCGCTGCACAGTAGTAGCATACCACCTTGCCACCAGTGTGTCGACCCCTCTGAGAACGGGCATGGGCGCCGGCCGGTAGTCGCCGATATTCGGTGACAGGTTATTGTTGTTTTGGTAAAAATAGTCAAGATTTGTGGCTTCAGCAAATCCTATCGCCGCAACACAATGGACATCACCGAACAGCGTGAAAGGCAACGCGGCCGATATGGTGGCCGGACGCACTGTTGACCGCTTCGACGACCAATTCGGCGTGAGATCGTCATAGGGCACCTGGAGCTCGTCCGCCGGATTGACGACTACGGGGGGTTTTATCCCGCCCGTCAGGTTCTCCATGAGAAGACTCAGGTTGGGATAGAAACGGTTCGGTATCCACTCCTGGATCTGGTCGGTTGCGCTGCTGTAGAGTGTCGCACCGAGGCGTACCTCCGGGATCTGCATCTGCATCAATGCCGCCGGATTGCTAAACAGCGCGGATGCATCATTGGATAGCGCTATCGACGTCCCGCCCAACGCAACCGTCCGTGCGCTGCGAACGGAACTGTGTTCCATCCCCTGAAAAGAGAGCGGACGGTAGATCCCCTGTGCCGGCACGAGAACCGGAAGCACGACGAGCAGTACCCCGAGCGAAAGTGCGCGTTGAGTTCTCATGGCATCAGCACTCCCAAACTGATGCGGTGCACCTTGGCCAGATAGTCCCCCATCGAACCGTAGCTGTAGTCGAAGGCTAGCGTGACCCCGCCGACACCGGTTTTCACACCGGCTCCCAGCGTCAATCCGTCGTTGTCATAGTTCGATTTGTACCCCGCGCGGAGTGCAACGACTTCCTGAAAAGCGTACTCCATTCCGACGTGCATCTGCTGCGCGTAGTCGTTGGGCTGGTGGATATCGTACGCTACCGTAAGCCGGTTCTCGCCGGCCGCTATGAAGAGACCCTCGGGACCCATGATATCTGCCGCGGCACCAAGCCGGAATGTGAGGGGCGCGGGATAGTCCTCCCTTGCGAACCGCACCTGGGATCCGAAATTCTGCACTGCGGCGCCGATCCGAATGGACCGGAAGCCGGTGTTGTATGTGATCCCGAAATCGAAAAGCCACACGGTCGCGTAGGTCTTATACTCCTCCGCTGCGCCCGTCGCGGGGTTTATTACCGACAAAGTACCGCCGTTATAGAGCGATTCGCGGACATACTTCACGGTGACTCCAGCCGAGAATGCCTCCGTCAACTGCCGCGCAAAAGAGAGTCCGAAAAGGTATGTGCTGGGAGAAAAGGAGGTTCCCGTCAGGCCGGGATTGTACACCTGATTGCCGGCAGGACCGACAAATTGGAGCTGATCCACCCGGGTTTCCTCGATCGTTCCGAAATCGACGTACTGGACCTGCATGCCGATTGTGCCGATGTCGTCGATCGGCAGTGCATAGCCCAGAGCGCCCTGCTTCGTGCCGAACAGCCAGAGCGTCAGGGTGCTTACCACCTCGTGCCGGTTGCCTACCGTCAACCCCGCGGGATTCCAGAACACCGCGTCAGCTCCTGCCGGGAGCGCGGCGAATGCTTCGCCCATGGCGGTCGCACGCGCGGTCGGCATTACCTTTAAGAACTGCAGAGACGATGTGCCCACTTTCTGCGCGAGTGCCTCGCTGCTCACCACGAGGAGCAGCGCCACCATCACTATGCTCATCCGTCGATGCATGGTGTTGGTCCTCCTTAGTGAATGATCACAAATCGACCGCTGGTACGGGTGCCATCCGGCGTTTCGACCACGTAGAAGTACACCCCTGATGCCATCACCTGATTGTTTCGTGTCACTTGCATGTACTCCGTCGAATACAGCTCACTCTCGTGCACAATTGTCTGCACGAGCTGTCCGCTGTACGAAATCACGCGGATGGTACAGTGTTTGGGAAGGTTATAGAATCCGATCTTTCCTCCCGCATCACCGCCGGTGCTTGTCGTGCCGCTGAACCCGGACCGCACGACAAACGGATTGGGCACCACGTGGACCGTCCC
>Ga0105106_10002397_pt1 | contig 13516 bp, 8 predicted proteins | sample PPLLaktember2015_5_FD_79109 | JGI IMG/M metagenome (GOLD analysis project Ga0105106, IMG submission 79109) | Freshwater sediment microbial communities from Prairie Pothole Lake near Jamestown, North Dakota, USA - PPLs Lake P8 Core (1) Depth... | ecosystem: Environmental > Aquatic > Freshwater >...
AGTCTATCGCGAGCGATTAACCGATACATTGCTACAGCGTAATTTGGAAAAAGCTGACCAGGTGCTTGGTGAAGCCCTGGCTGTCTCTACACCAGAGGATTTGATCCTCAGGGTGATTGCCCCAAATATTTCAGTCTTCGGTACTTATTGGGAGCAAGGTGATATCAACATAGCAATTGAGCATCTCGCCACAAATTATCTTCGCCAGCGGCTGCTTTCCTGGATGATCACCGGACCGCCTCCGAGGAGCACGAAACCCATCGTGATGGCGTGCGCACCGGATGAATGGCACGAGGGTAGCTTGCTGGTGCTTGGTTCTTTGCTTAGGCGCCGCCGCTGGCCGGTAGCTTATCTTGGGCAGGCGCTCCCGTTGAATGACCTGGCTGCCTTCGTGGACCAAATCCAACCCAACCTGCTTGTTGTAGTGGCAATGACCGAGACAACCGCCGGGTATCTAGCTGAATGGCCCCGGTTTCTACCAGATGCCGGAGAGAAGAATCGCCCCATCGTAGGTTATGGTGGGCGGGTCTTCATGGAAAAGCCCGAATGGCGGCTAAAAGTACCGGGAATGTACCTGGGTAACTCTTTCGAGGATGGATTAAACACGATCGAGCGATTGCTGATTCAGAATCGCTAATGCGCAGTTAAGTCGAGTACTTACCCAGATAAGAGAGCACCAGGTGCCGTCGAGAAAAATGGCCCAGGGTGATCCACTCGATGGTCATCGCTGGTCCACAGACCTTGCGGGTGATAGTTGCTATATCCCAACCTTGGCGGTGTAGACCGATTATCTGCGCACCCAACTCCTCTAGATAGGATATTTTTGCCTGCAGCTCGTCTGCAGGCATTTCTCTTACCCTGGCAGCCCCTGGAAATAGCCAGTCTATCGGTAGACCAGCTATTTTCTTCAACGATTGGATAATCTGCCAGATATCGTATCCCTCTCTGAGTGCTCGTTCTCGCCCCCCAACGAATAAATCGCCTGTGAAGAGCCACTTCTGGTTGGCTTCATAGAGACAGATATGATCCGGGCTGTGCCCAGGTGTCCCCACTACCTGTAACTCATAGCCCTGGCTCGAAATAACCTCCCCTTCCGTAACTGGTTGTGCAATACACGGCTCAGGCCAGCCCCAAAAGATCCGGCGGTAGGGATGGAGAGGCTGCTCGCGCTTTGGATTTGTCAGTACCTTCATCGCCAGGGGGTGGGCGAGAATTGTTAAGGGGTGATAGCTATTCTGAAAGATGCCGTTTGCACCGATATGGTCCTCGTGGGTATGGGTATTGATAATTTGTTCTACTCGTGTGCCTCTCAGGATATCCACCAGCTCGTATGCGCAATGAGCACAACCACTATCGATCAAGGTGCCATTGATCAAGTAGGCAGTGGTCCAGTATCGAAACCTGCCTGGAAGCGATCGTGCCAGGTCGAAACGCGTTACCAGTCCGTAACTGGTGGTTTTTATCATCCCTACCAGGGCTTCAACAAATAGGTAAATAGTACTTTTTGCATATCTGTAAGGGATAAATCTATCGGAATTGCGTTATTATCGGATTAACATATTTATATTGCGTTTAGAATTACGAAAGATTATGTGTAAATATATCGAACGGAGTCATGTAATCGATTATACAGCCTTAGGCGGGATTTGATCTATGAAAACGAAGCAAGGCTTATTAAATGCCATAAAAACCAGGCTGATGCACAATCCGCCTCGAGGGCAATCCTTGGTGGAGTTATCCCTGATCATCCCATTAATAATATTGATGTTGGTGGGGATGATCGAGGTCGGATTTCTTGTATTCAACTATCTCAATGCTCTTGATCTAACCCGGGAAGCTGCCCGGTTCGCCTCAACTCGTGACTATCGAAACGCAACCCCCGGGTCTTCTACCATGACAGACTGTACAGACGGAGATCTGGATTTTTACAAAGACACGGCCTGTTTCTTTATTGATCCTTCATTGAATCCCAACCTGCCTTTGAATGAATCTCGTTATGATGATGCCACGATTTCTGTATTCACAGTGGTGTCTGGGACGATTGCATCGGTTTCAGATCGCTGGCCTAAACCGCCCATCGATACCAACACCGACGGGGTCTGGTCGTTGTACGGTGATAATTGGACCCGAGATTGCCAGGGGAATACAATTCTTACAGAGCCATTCTTTACCGATGAAGAGGTTGAAGCGCTTTTCTTGAGCTCAGCACCAAAGGCCAAGGGGTTGGTTTTAGTGGAAGTCTACATCTGTTACGACCAGATGATCTATGTTCCATTCATTTCAGAATATATCGGATCGCCATTCCGCATCCATACCTATTCCTTTATGCCAGCGCCGGAGGCGATCCCAACACCAACACCAATCCCGTGATGGTCAAAGGGGAAAGTATGTCTTTTTTTCGAAAAATTTTACGCATATTTCGAAAACAGGTGAAGCCAGCGCTTGTATCTGGTGGAAGCCGGTCACGCAAAAATGAGAGCGGGCAGGCATTGATGCTGCTCGCCATCTCATTTGTTACCTTGTTGGCATTCATCGGACTGGTAACCGATGTCGGCTCGCTATATATCACCCATACCCAGTTAAAACGGGCAGTGGATGCTGCAGCAGTAGCCGCAGCCAACAATGTCAAAATCACCTCTCCCGGCGAGCCATACTCGGTGCGCAAGCAAAAAGTGACCGAAGCGGCTCGGGAAATGCTAGCGCTCCACCATATTTCGGATATTTCCCTGTTAGAAGTCTTCCTGTGTGATGACACGGTCAAACCGGCTGATTTTGATGCGATGTGCCCGGATACCGGAGATTCGCCACGCAAGCTGGCGTATGTCAAAGCCGTACAAGAAGCACCGATTTTCTTCTTGCATATATTCGGCTTAGAAAACGTGCCTCTCACCACCAATGCGGTAGGGGAAGCTGCCACGGTTGATCTGGTATTGGTGATCGATACCTCCGAGTCGATGGCTTCGGATATTGATTGCGGCGGAGATGGCTCGTGCACGCCGGGCTACGATCCTAATAATTTCAATCCATCGGCATGCAACCTGGCAAATAATTGCTACCCGCTCCGTCAGGCAAAAGACGCTGCCAAGGCACTGATTGCTCGTTTGCTCCCGGGCTACGATCAGGTGGCGATTGTTCACTATGATTACCGGGCGCACCATATTTTCGGTCTCGATTCGGACATTATGGCGGCGATTGGGGCTGTTGATACAATTCACGTTCACGATGATGCTCCGGCAGCGCTGCTCGAATGGTCGAAACCCAGTCCCATGGGTGGCTACCAGACATTCAATCCGATTTACCCAGACGACCGGGACGGCAATGGTCAGGATGCCGACCCTGGAGCTCCCTGCACGGATTTGATCGATTTTCGTACAGCTGCCGCGGGAAGAGATCTTTGGGATGATACGACAGGTGAGCCGTGCGACGATGACACCATCCGGGATGCGTATGACTGGAATGGCGACGGGGATTATACCAATGACCATGCAGAGGGGTCCTCGAAGTCTCGCGAGCAGAATTCGCAAGTCTCCACCTGTATTGGTTGTGGACTAAGGTTGGGGGCTGAAGTCCTGCGGAATGGCGGGCGTATGGATAGCGTGTGGGTGATGGTGTTTCTTTCTGACGGAATTGCCAATCTCAGCGATGATAGCACCTCCAATCCAGATATCCCTGGTGGGTATGAATACGGTTTTTGCGGAGATGATCCATCGTCCAGTTTTTGGGGATCGTTTTGCATCGATCGTAACCTGGGCGGCTCTGCCGGTCGCTTTTGCCTGGACAGCCCGTCGAGTGAGTGCCCTCCGGGGTCAACCTCAACCACCAATAGCGGTCCGTACAGTGTTGAAGATTATGCTCTGGATATGATCGATGCTGCAGCGCTGCTCGAATCATCCAATCCGGACGAGCCGCTTGGAGAAGATATGGTGATCTATAGCATTGCCCTGGGCGCTGCCAGCGCCCAGCCGCAGGTGCTGCGTTATATGGCAAATCTGGGTGAAGATGGCAGCCGGTTAAATGATAGCTGCGCTTCTGAACCTCCCACTTCAAATTGTGGCAATTATTATTATGCGCCGACAGGAGCTTACCTGGACCAGATCTTCGAGAGCGTGGCATCACGCATCTTCACCAAGATCAGCAGGTAAAGCTCAGGGAAGGTACTATGAACCACTCACGAACCCATTCTCCTACGAAAGCCCAGGCAATGCTTGAATTTGCCCTGGCATTACCTGTATTACTGTTGCTTCTCTTTGGAATCATTGAGTTTGGGCGTCTGGTTCAGGCATGGCTGGCTGTGCAAAACTCCGCCCGATTTGGAGTGCGATATGCAATCACTGGTGAATTGGATCCGGGTTATTGCGAGCTGGCGGCTTCTACGCTTGGCTATGAGGAAGCGGATACGTTTGGCACCAGCCCGGCAGCGTACGACTGCAAAGTCCAGCGTGCGTATTGCCAATCCCTGCCCGAGGATGAGCAGGAAGATTGTGATGCCAGCCAGCTTACTTCTGAGCTGGAAGATTGGGCACGCTTGCCGTCTATTCGCGAATCGGCGAGGGCTGGGGTGGCTGGCGCATCAGTCATCGATGATTACTCTGTCTCGGGAGATTATCTTACTTATTTGATCAGCCACGACCTGTTGCATTTGGGAAATCCCGCTCTCAACAGCTACTACCATGTCACCATCTGCAGCAACCGGGATGGTGATGGAAATGGCGTGAGTGATTTTGGGCGCGATGTTTCCACCGAGCCAGAAACGTGCGTGGATATGGCTGCCAGCCCGGATGTCTACATGGATGATGCCGGCGGCCCGGGAGACCGGGTGCGTGTGACAGTGACCTATATGCATCCCATGATCTTGCCGTTGATCAATAATATCTGGCCGCAGGTTCCCCTGGTTGCTTGGCGGGAAGGCATCGTTGAAAAGTTCCGTGTCTCGCGCATCTCTGGTGTGGGCGGGGTGATCCCGGATGTGCCCACTCCGACACCCCTGCCGACCAATACAGCGACCGCGACCCCCGTGCCAACGGATACTCCTACGCCGATTCCCACGGATACCCCTACACCAACCGATACACCCACACCAACGAATACTGCCACGCCAACTGCTACGCCAACGCCATCCTGTGATGATCTGCAAACCGATAGCCCGCTGTATTTTAGCGATGATGACATCCGGATTCCACTGACGAACCTCAGTGGTGTTTGGCCAATCACGATCAATCAAATTTCTACATTATGGGATGAGCTAGAAGGGCAGACAGGAGGGCCCTGGCATGATGAGGTGGATCCTCTGCCCGTGGCACAGTATTTTGATCTATATACCTGGCGAGGATCGACGATACTCAATGTCAGCCCCAATGTTTATCTGGATAATCCGCCAACAACCTACTCCCACCCGATAAACTTGACGATCAATCCAGCTCTATCCGGCAATCTGGCAATGGATTTTTACCGGAGCTTCACCAGCTACTACGTCTATTACCACGCGCGTGACTTTCAGGTGACCCTGGATTACTCGGTAGGTGACCTTGTTTGCCCCTCGCGTGTGATCACCGGGCGTTATGGGCCGACGGTACAGATCACCCCGACCCCGCCCAATCCGATCACCGAACCTTTCAGTATCCGGGCAACCGCCAGCGACCCAGATGGTACCATCAACCGTGTTCGATTTGAAATCTGGAATGCCAGTGAGACAACGATTTTGGGCTATTACAATGATACCTCCTCGCCATACTGTAGCTTTGGGGATTCGGGAGGCACGTGCACGAACTTGAATATCGGTAACTATTGGCCGAATAGCACAAATGTGATTCAGAATGGAACCTATGTGATTTATGTACAGGCGCGGGATAACGACTCGCCCCAGCAATATACTCGCATCAGGTCAACCATCGTGCTAGATATCCCTGAACTCATCCCCTGCAACAATAACGGAACAGGACTCCTGGGCGAATACTACTCCTGGAGCGGATCAGCCCCGCCAAATTTTGCCAGTATCACCAATCTGGTTTTGGCACGGGTAGACCCACAGGTGACTTTTGATTGGGGTAATGACTCACCAGCGCCAGCGGTGCCAACCAACAGGTTTGCTGTTCGCTGGACAGGGCAGGTGCAGCCGAAATATGATCAAGCTGAGACCTACACGTTCTACGCCCGTACTGATGATGGTGTGCGGCTGTGGGTGAATGGGCAACGCCTGGTTAACCGGTGGCAGAACCAGGAACCAACGGAAAGAAGCGGCACCATCAGCATTCCTGCCGGCTGCGATTTGTACACAATTGTTATGGAGTACTACGAATACACCGGCGGAGCGGTTGCAGAATTGCGCTGGTCCAGCCCCAGTATTCCTAAGGAATATATACCCCAGGCAAATCTCTACCCGCCTGAAGGCCCGCTGCCTGCGACATCCACTCCATCCCCCACACCCTTGCATACTTCCACGCCTACCCGCACTCCGACCCGCACACCAAAACCGCCGGATACAGCAACCGCGGTGCCGCCCACAGGGACCAGCGTGCCAACAACGAACACACCGACTCCCACGAATCCCTCGCCGGTTACCTCTACACCGACGCGCACTCCAACTGCGACCAATCCCTCGCCTCCGACCAGCACGCCAACCCGGACCATCACGCCTACGCCGTGCATGACCCCGCCGGACCTCGGAGGTTGTAAGTGAAATTACCCCATTCTTGCTCGTTGGCTAAGGTGACCCGATGAAAGCCAGGCGATTAGCATTCTTTTTCATCGTGTGCGTAGCTACCATGCTATTTGATTTAGGCGCAAACAGCGCTGCAGTGGGTGCTGTTGAGCAGGGGTTGGATATCCAGCCTGTCCGGTTGCCTTTCGTGTACCAGAACTTTGTTCAAGGACCAGGCTCTGTAACCGGGCTTGTTTTTGATGCCACCAGCATTGATAGGCTGCCGCTGAGCGATGTGACCGTGTGCTATTTGGACCAGTGCGCGGTCACTGCCAGCGATGGGATGTATCTCATTGAGAATCTGCCCGATGGATTCCGCCGGTTGAGCGCCTCTCGCCTGGAGTATTATTCAATGACAGAAAACGTTGCTATCCGGCCCTTCGAGACCGCCGAGCAAGATTTCGCCTTGACACCGCTATCGGAGATCACCGATGTGTTTATGCGGATCGTGCTCACCTGGAGCGAGACCGAGACCTGGCCTCCGGATGATATCCGCAACGACCTGGACGCCCACCTGTGGTTAGAAGCGCCTGATCCACCGACACATATCAACTTTGATGATCGAGGTGACTGCACGACATTTCCGGATGCCTGCCTGGAAGTAGATTACCAGAAAGGCTACGGTCCAGAGACTTTCGCCATTCGCCAGTTGCAGAACACCGTTTATTATTATGGGGTGCTTAACTATTATTCAGGGTACCCGGGCGTGCCAGAGATCGTGGAATCCCAGGCAATGGTGCGTGTCTATCTGGAAGGTGGTACAACCATGGAATATACAGTGCCAGCGACGGGTAGCGGGGATTTTTGGTATGTGTTCCAGCTCGTTTCAGATGGGACGACTGCCACGGTGATCGAGAGAAATTGCATTACAACCTATGATGGCTCGCCTCCAACCTGTCCGGGTGAGTAGTCTGGTCTACCCGGACGAGCTAAAGAGCTGCTTTTCAGGTTCCCTTACGCTCCTGCGATCAGGATTGGTAAGCGATCAAAACGACGCCAAGCTCCTCTTCTAGTGTTTTTAGTTTGTTGATCTGATCCTCGCTCAGCTGCGCAAGGGGGTAATGCGGCTCCAGAGCGAGGATCAATGTTCCCAGTGATTCTTCCATCTGTTGAAGCTTCTTTAAGCCAGCCTCGTCCAGGGTGGCGACCTTCATTCTGCGCGTAGCCATAATATATCTCCTTTAGAAATCTCCTGAGCAAAATATAACTTATGTAGTCCCATTTCCGGGCAAGTATCGGTATAATAATTATATCAGTCTAATTCAATCCAAATTTCCAAGGAGGGTATGATGAAGTTCTCGAAGTTTGTTGGAGTCATTCTGCTTCTCGCACTGGTATTGGGTACCGCACCAGACCTCAAGGTTGCTCAAGCCCAATCGCCCGCAGAGTTGTTCTTCTCCGAATATATTGAAGGTAGCAGCAACAATAAGGCTTTGGAAATTTTCAACGGCACCGGAGCCACTGTGGATCTTGCCGCAGGTGGCTACAACCTGCAAATGTTCTTTAACGGGAGTGCCTCAGCAGGATTAACAATCAACCTGACCGGAACCGTCACAGACGGGGATGTATTTGTCGTAGCTCAATCATCTGCAAATGCCGCCATCCTTGCCCAGGCTGATCAGACCAACGGTGCCGGCTGGTACAACGGTGACGACGCAGTGGTTTTACGGAAGGGTACGAGCGTTGTTGATGTAATTGGCCAGATCGGTTTTGATCCAGGCTCGCAATGGGGTGTCGACCTGACCAGCACCGCAGACAACACCTTACGCCGGAAAGCGGATATCTGTGCAGGTGATCCGGATGGATCGAATCCGTTTGACCCTTCTCTGGAATGGAATGGATACGCAACCGACACATTTGATGGCCTAGGTGCGCATGTAGTAAATTGCACTGTCACGAATTTGCCAAAGATCAATGAGTTTTCAGCAAACACAACAGGCACAGATGTTGAGTATGTCGAGGTATTCGGCACGCCAGATACAGATTACTCAGCTTACACGATCCTTGAGATCGAAGGCGACACAACCGGCTCTGGTGTCGTTGACGAGATCATTCAAGTTGGGACTACCGACGCGAACGGTTTATGGTTGGGGAGCCTGCCAGCGAACGCCCTTGAGAACGGAACGATAAGCCTGCTGCTGGTTCGAGGCTTTATCGGCTCTCTAAACCAAGATCTGGATACAGATAATGACGGTATCTTTGATCTGATTCCCTGGGACGCAATTGAAGATTCAGTTGCAGTCAACGACGGCGGTGTGGGTGATTTCACCTACGGGACGCCCTCCCTCGGTCCGAACTATGACGGGATCAGCAACTTTGCCCCTGGTGGTGCCTCGCGTTTCCCAGACGGTCTTGATACGGAAGACGCCAGCAACTGGGTGCGCAACGATTTCGACCTGGCCGGTATCCCGGGTTTCCCTGGGACAATCATTTTAGGAGAAGCATACAATACTCCAGGCGCGCCGAATGAAATTTATGTTCCTCCGCCGGAAGTTTGCGGTGATCCGTACACATTCATATTCCAGGTACAAGGCGAGACGGATATCAGCCCGTTTGCCGGGACGGAAGTTGCTGTTGAAGGGATCGTGGTTGGCGACTTCCAAAACAATGAATTCCTGGACGACGGCAACCTGAACGGTTTCCATATTCAGGATCCAGCGGGCGACGGCAATCCGGCTACCTCGGATGGTATCTTTATCTATGCTCCAGGTGGGATGGATGTCAGTGTTGGCGATGCCGTGCGCGTGAGAGGAGCTGTCTCTGAGTTCAGCGGCATGACAGAGATCACTGCCAGCCAGATCTGGCAATGTTCCAGCGGGAATAACATCGCTCCAACGAGCTTATCCCTGCCAGTGACCAGTGTTAATGAATTCGAACCTTTTGAGGGCATGCTGGTTAACTTCCCGCAATCCCTGGTGATTGCTGAATATTTCAACTTTGATCGCTACGGCGAGATCGTCCTGACAACCGATCGATATCTCACCTATACCGCGCGTTTCGAGCCGGATCCAATCGCTTTTCCAGACTATCAGGATTACATACGAAATCGCATCACTCTAGACGATGGGCGCACCAACCAGAACCCCGACCCCGCTATCCATCCCAATGGATTTACATTCGACCTGACAAATCTATTCCGGGGCGGTGACCTGGTAAGCAATGTTACTGGGGTATTGGATTATTCATTTGGGTTATACCGTATCCAACCCACCCAGGGTGCTGAATACACACCCGCTAACCCGCGCCCGGCCCAGCCGGATGAAGTCGGCGGCAATATCAAAGTTGCCAGTTTCAATGTGCTCAACTACTTCACCACCATCGATGAGGGAATTGATATCTGTGGCCCTGCCCAAGACCAGGAATGCCGCGGTGCAGATACCTATGAGGAGTTCATCCGCCAGCGGGATAAGATCATCGCTGCCATCAGCACGATCAACGCCGATGTGGTTGGCTTGATAGAGATCGAGAATTATCCAGGCGACGTGCCGACGGCTGACCTGGTAAGCGGGCTCAACGATGTGCTCGGGGCAGGCACCTATGATTACATTGCAACCGGTGCAATCGGTAGCGATGCGATCCGGGTGGCTCTGATTTACAAACCCGCGTCTGTCAGCCCGCTAGGCAGCTTTGCTGTCCTCGACTCTACGGTTGATCCCCGTTTCCTGGACGATTACAACCGCCCCACACTGGCGCATAGCTTCTTAGATAATACTACTGGTGGCGTTTTCACCGTGGCGGTGAACCATCTCAAGTCGAAAGGCTCGGATTGTAGTGCGATCGGTGACCCTGATCTAAATGATGGTGCCGGAAACTGCAACCTGACCCGCAAAGCAGCCGCCGAAGCCCTGGTGGATTGGCTGGTATCAGCCCCGACTGGTGTTGATGACACGGACTACCTCATCATCGGTGATCTGAACTCTTACGATAAGGAAGATCCGATCGACATCTTGTTGGCTGGCGGGTACACCGATCTGATCTACCAGTATTTGGGTGAGTCGGCTTACTCTTATGTCTTTGATGGTCAGATCGGCTACCTGGATTATGCTATTGCTAGCCAAAACCTTATCGGCCAGGTCAGTGGGACTACAGTCTGGCATATCAATGCCGATGAACCGGATCTGATCGATTATGACATGTCATTCAAGCTGCCAGCTCAGGATGCGATTTATGCTCCGGATGCTTATCGTTCATCTGACCACGATCCTGTCATAGTGGGTTTAAATCTGAGTGCTGTTCCTGCTCAAAGTTTTATCACGGGCGGCGGCTGGTTCAATTCTCAGCCTGGTGCCTTTTTACCCGATCCCGAGATTACTGGTAAGGCCAACTTTAGCTTTGTGGCTAAATATCTGAAGAAAGATGGTATCCTTCGAGGAAATTTTCAGTTGCACCTCGCTGAGGCTGGCTTGAAATTCAAGTCCAGAGATCTCGGATGGCTGATCATCCCTAAGACAAACTTTGCTGTCTTCTCTGGTTTGGGAACAATCAATGGTGAAGGTAATTACCAATTCTTGGCCTGGGCGGTAGATGGCAGTCCAGATACCTTGCGAATTAAGATCTGGCAGGAAGTTGACGGTGTTGAGTTCGTTGTCTATGATAACGGGTTTGACCAGCCAATCTCGGGGAGCATTGTTATCCACAAATAAATAACCCCCTCTGAATGCCCAGCGGGGTGAGCGGTTCGAGAGCTCACCCCGCAATTTTTCTCTATTGATCATCAACAAAATACGACATCTGTCAATAGCCTGGGGAACTATTTTGTTGTATAGTTTAAACATCCAATACCCGCCAGTTCGCATTTCCATCAAATCTACGCATATTTTTCAGGAGATTGGGATGAAGCTGAGACATTTCATTGATACCCAGGACTTCACCAAGTGTGAGCTTCTCGATATCATCGAGCTGACCCGTAAGATCAAGGAGGCTGACCGGCAGGGCTGCACGCCAAAGCTTCTCGAGGGAGCATCCCTGGCTATGATCTTCGAAGAGCCATCAACCCGAACTCGAGTTTCTTTCGAGGTGGCGATGTCTGAGCTTGGCGGACATGCGTTGTACCTCAAGCCGGGAGAAATTCACCTGGGTGTGCGCGAATCAATGTACGATACAGCCAAAGTGCTATCCCGGATGTGCGATGCCATCGAAGCCCGTACTCTGAAGCACAGCACGATCACCGAGCTCGCCCAGCACGCCGATGTCCCGGTGATCAATGGCCTGACGGACTACAACCACCCAACCCAGGTGGTCTGTGATGTGCTGACCATGATGGAACATATGCCGGCTGGTAAGCAGCTGGAAGGTCTGAAGGTGACCTTTATTGGCGATGCCACCAACGTGCTCTCTTCGCTCATGCTGATCTGCACCCGGCTGGGTATGCATTTTACCCAGGCTGCTCCAGGCAAATACCAGGCTCCGGGCGAATGGGTACGCTGGGCAGAGGAGAACTGCCGCGAGTCTGGAGGCTCACTAACGATCACAGATGACCCTGTGGCGGCGGTCCGCGAAGCGGATTTTATCTACACCGATCTGTGGTGGTGGGTGGGGCAAGAAGATCAAATCCCCGAGCGAAGGGCAGCGTTTATGCCGGTCTACCAGGTGAACGGCGATTTGTTCAAGAAAGCACCTGAGCACGCCAAATTTATGCATTGCCTGCCGGCCTCCCGGGGTGTCGAAGCCACCGACGAGGTGATGGACCACCCCAGATCGATCATTTTTGACCAGTCCGAGAACCGCCTGCATACCGAGAAAGGCCTGCTGGTGTATTTAATCTATCCGCGCCTCCAAATGCCTTCTCCAGAGCTCAAAGCTTATCATCGCGGGCAAATCGAGTCATTTTTCAAGTAGGGGAGTCAATTTATGTCTGAGACACTCAGCTCTACCCCCCGCCAGGATGGCTACCGTATGCCTGGTGAGTTCGAGCCGCACGCGGACACCTGGATGCTTTGGCCTCAGCGCCCGGATAACTGGCGCTTCGGTGGCAAGCCCGCCCAGCGGGCATTCGTAGCTATTGCCTGGGCGATAGCCCAGTTCGAGCCGGTTACCATGGGCGTCAACCCCGACCAGTATGCCAATGCCCGCCAGATGCTACCCGCACATATCCGCGTTGTTGAAATCGCCAATAATGACGCCTGGATGCGTGATTGCGGGCCGACATTTGTTATTGATGATCATGGCGGTGTTCGCGGGGTGGACTGGGATTTTAATGCCTGGGGTGGGTTGGTGAATGGCTTGTATTTTCCCTGGGATCTAGATCGGGCGGTTGCCAAGAAGGTAATCGAGATTGAGTGGCTTAGCCGCTATCAAGCCCCCCTTGTGCTTGAGGGAGGTTCTATTCATGTGGATGGGCAGGGCACCTGCCTGACTACCGAAGAGTGTCTGCTCAGCCCGGGACGAAATCCCGATCTTACGAAATCCGAGATTGAAAATTATCTCAAAGAATATCTTAATGTGCAAAAAATCCTCTGGATTCCGCGGGGTGTCTATAGCGACGAGACCAGCGGGCATGTCGATAACCTGGCGTGTTTTCTTCGGCCGGGTGTTGTTACCCTTACCTGGACGGATGATCATTCAGACCCGCAGTACGAGCGCTCCGCAGAAGCCTACGATTACCTGATGACCGTTACGGATTCGCGCCAGCGAAACCTGGAAGTCCATAAAATCCACCAACCAGACCCGGTGTTCATACAGCCAGAGGAAGCGGGGGGTGTGGACGTGGTTGCCGGATCCCTACCTCGCCAGGCAGGCGACCGGCTGGCTGCCTCTTATGTAAATTTCTACTTCTGCAACGGAGGTGCGGTCGTACCGACCTTTGGGGTTACGCAAGAC
>Ga0105106_10002398_pt1 | contig 13514 bp, 7 predicted proteins | sample PPLLaktember2015_5_FD_79109 | JGI IMG/M metagenome (GOLD analysis project Ga0105106, IMG submission 79109) | Freshwater sediment microbial communities from Prairie Pothole Lake near Jamestown, North Dakota, USA - PPLs Lake P8 Core (1) Depth... | ecosystem: Environmental > Aquatic > Freshwater >...
CGAAGTCGAACGGCATTTCGATCACGATGCCGTTCTGGGACGAGCGGGTAAAGGCGATGGCGGCGCGTTACCCCGATGTGCGCACCGATCAGTATCACATCGACATCCTGACCGCGCATTTCGTCGGCCGCCCGCAGACCTTCGATGTCGTCGTTGGCTCCAATCTCTTCGGCGACATCCTGTCCGACCTGGGACCCGCGGTGTGCGGGACCATCGGCATCGCGCCGTCGGCGAACATCAATCCGGAGCGCGACTTTCCGTCGCTGTTCGAGCCGGTGCACGGCTCGGCGCCGGACATCGCCGGGAAGGGCATCGCGAACCCGATCGCGCAAGTCTGGTCGGGTGCGATGATGCTCGAGCATCTCGGGCATGCCGACGCGGCGGCCGCGATGATGCGCGCCATCGAGGTGGTGCTCACGGACGCCAGGGCGCCACGCACACCCGACATGGGCGGCAAGGCCACAACGACGGAACTGGGGCGGGCGATCGCCGAAGCGATCTGAAGCCGCGATACGAAGGCGCCCGATTACCCGCGGACGCCGGGTTTGTGGCAGCATTACGCGAAACGATAACGCCGTAGGGCCGTAGGGCCGCCGGTGCCTCCTTGGGGATCCCGCCATGCTGATCGGCATTCCACGCGAAACGCGCCCCGGCGAGACGCGCGTCGCCGCGACGCCCGAAACCGTCAAGAAAATGGCCGCCAGCGGCAAGCACGCGCTTGTCGTCGAGAGCGGTGCCGGCACGGCGTCGAGCATTCCCGACGATCAGTACGCCGCCGCCGGCGCGAAGATCGGCAGTGCCGCGGAAGCACTGGGTGCCGACATCGTGCTCAAGGTGAGGGGACCGTCGACGGCCGAGTTGCCGCAACTCAAGAAAGGCGCCCTCGTCGTCGGTTTGCTCAACCCCTTCGACAAGGCGGCGGTGGAGTCCTACGCCCAGGCCGGCGTCAGCGGCTTTGCGCTCGAATGGCTGCCTCGGATCACGCGCGCGCAGTCGATGGACGTACTCTCGTCGCAAGCGAACATCGCCGGCTACAAGGCGGTGATCGTCGCGGCCAACGAGTACGGCAGGTTCATGCCGATGCTGATGACCGCGGCGGGCACCGTGAAGGCGGCGCGCGTACTGATCCTCGGCGTCGGCGTGGCGGGGTTGCAGGCGATCGCGACCGCGAAGCGGCTCGGCGCGGTGATCGAAGCGTCCGACGTTCGCCCTTCGGTGAAGGACCAGGTCGAGTCGCTCGGCGCGAAGTGGGTGGACGTGCCGTACGCGAACGACGAGGAGCGCAAGATCGCCGAGGGCGTGGGGGGCTATGCGCGACCGATGCCGCCGGAATGGATGGCCCGGCAGGCCGAGATCATCCACGAGCGGTGCAGGACGGTCGACGTGCTGATCACGACGGCGCTGATCCCCGGCCGGCCGGCACCCAAGCTGATCAGGGCGGCGACCGTCGCGGTGATGAAGCCCGGCGCGGTCGTCGTCGATCTTGCCGTCGAGCAGGGCGGCAACGTCGAAGGCAGCGTGCTCGACAAGATCGTGACCACCGAAAATGGCGTGAAGCTGGTCGGGCTCGCGAACCTGCCGGCGTACGTTGCGGCGGACGCGAGCGCTCTCTACGCCCGCAACGTGCTCAATTTCCTCTCGCTTTCGCTGAACACCAAAACCGGCGAGTTCGCGGTGCCCGGGGACGACGAGATCGTCAAGGCGGTGCTGGTCTGCGAAAACGGGCAGGTCGTGCCGCGCGGGTAGCCTCGGGCGGGCCTCGAATCAACTTCTGACTGCGGAGCAAAGCATGGCCACCGGCGTCGATCCCATCGTCTTCTACCTGATCATCTTCGTGCTCGCGATTGTCGTCGGCTACCACGTCGTGTGGAGCGTGACACCGGCACTGCACACGCCGCTGATGTCGGTGACCAACGCGATCTCGGGCATCATCCTCGTCGGCGCGATGCTGGCGGCGGGTCCCGCGACGTTCGACTGGGGCGGCTGGGTCGGTGTCGTCGCGGTGGCGCCCGCTTCGGTCAACGTGTTCGGCGGTTTCCTCGTGACGCAGCGAATGCTCGAGATGTTCAGGAAAAAAGAGCCGAAGGCCGCGCCTTCCGAGAAGCACTGAGTGCCGACCGGAGAAGCCGCATGAGCGCCAATCAAGTCGCCCTCTGGTACCTCGTCGCGTCGATCTGCTTCATCCTCGCGCTGAAGGGCCTGTCGCATCCGACCACGGCGCGAAGGGGCAACGTGTTCGGGATCGTCGGCATGGCGATCGCCGTCGTCGTCACGCTGGCTCTGGTCTACTCGAACACCAGGAACGTCGGCATGATCCTCGTCGGCATCGCCGTCGGTGGCGCAGTCGGTGCGGTCATCGCCAGGCGCGTGCAGATGACGCAGATGCCCGAGCTGGTCGCGGCCTTCCACTCGCTGGTGGGCATGGCCGCCGTGCTGATCGCGGTCGCCGCGGTCAACAACCCGACATCCTTCGGTCTGCCGGCGGAGATACCGACCGGCAACAAGCTCGAGCTCTTCATCGGGACGTTCATCGGCGCGATAACGTTCTCGGGCTCGGTCATCGCGTTCGGCAAGCTTTCGGGGCGCATCAGCGGCGCGCCGGTGGTGTTCCGCGGGCAGCACCTGCTGAATCTCGCCATCGGGATCGCGATGGTCGGCTTCGGAATCTGGTTCTTCATGGGCGGCGGCTGGATGCCGTTCATCGTCATGTCGGCGCTCGCGTTCCTGCTCGGCGTGCTGATCATCATCCCCATCGGCGGCGCCGACATGCCCGTGGTGATCTCGATGCTGAACAGCTACTCCGGGTGGGCGGCGGCCGGCATCGGCTTTTCGCTCAACAATCCGATGCTGATCATCGCCGGTTCGCTGGTCGGATCGAGCGGCGCGATCCTCTCCTACATCATGTGCAAGGCGATGAACCGCTCGTTCATCAGCGTGATCCTCGGCGGCTTCGGTGCCGAGGAGGGCGCCGCCGCGGCCGATGCCTCGCAGAAGACCGTCAAGTCCGGCAGCCCCGACGACGCCGCTTTCATCATGAGCAACGCGGAGACCGTCATCATCGTCCCGGGCTACGGCCTCGCGGTGGCGCGCGCGCAGCACGCGGTGAAGGAGATGGCGGCGAAGCTCAAGGCGAAGGGCGTCACCGTGAAGTACGCCATTCACCCGGTCGCGGGACGGATGCCGGGGCACATGAACGTGCTGCTCGCCGAAGCCGAGGTGCCGTACGACCAGGTCTTCGAGATGGAGGACATCAACGGCGAGTTCGGCACCGCCGACGTCGCGCTGATCCTCGGCGCCAACGACGTCGTCAACCCGCTGGCCGAGCAGAAGGGCAGCCCGATCTACGGGATGCCCATTCTCGAGGCGTACAAGGCGAAGACGGTCATCGTCAACAAGCGGTCGATGGCCTCCGGCTACGCCGGCCTCGACAATCCGCTGTTCTACATGGACAAGACGATGATGGTGTTCGGCGACGCGAAGAAGGTCGTCGAGGAGCTCGTCAAGGCGGTCGAGTAGCGGCGTACGCTCGAACGCCCGGCTTCGAGCGTCCCGCGCCGCCGCGATCGTCGAGCTGTCTTGCGCTGCGAATGAAGGCGCGGTCGCGGACGGTTCGGCCGTCGCCTCGGCGCGTTCCCCGGTCGCGGCGCCGTCGGCGCGTGACGCTCGACGCCAGAACCAATCATGCCCGGACCCCTCTCCCACCTGACCGTTCTGGACCTCTCCCGCGTCCTCGCGGGGCCCTGGTGCACGCAGCTCCTCGCTGACCTCGGTGCGACCGTCGTCAAGATCGAGCGGCCCGGCACTGGCGACGATACGCGGGCGTGGGGCCCGCCGTACCTCAGGGACGAGCAGGGTCGCGATACGACCGAGGCGGCGTATTACCTCTGCTGCAACCGCGGCAAGCTGTCCGTCGCCGTCGACTTCACCACGCCGGACGGTCAGCGCATCGTTCGCGAGCTGGTACGGCAGGCGGACGTGGTCGTCGAGAACTTCAAGGTCGGGGGACTCGCCCGATACGGCCTCGACTACGCGAGCCTCGCGCCAGAGAACCCGCGGCTCGTCTACTGCTCGATCACCGGCTTCGGGCAGGACGGCCCGTACGCGGACCGCGCCGGCTACGACTTCATCATCCAGGGCATGTCGGGCTTCATGAGCGTCACCGGCGAGCGCGACGACCTGCCTGGTGGTGGTCCGCAAAAGGCGGGGGTTGCCATCTCGGACCTCGTCACCGGCATGTACGCGACGGTGGCGATCCAGGCGGCGCTCGCCCATTGCGAACGGACGGGGCAGGGGCAGTGGATCGATGCCTGCCTGCTCGATTCGGCCGTGGCGATGATGGCGACGATGTCGCACAACTACCTCATCACCGGCACGCCGCCGGGCCGGCTCGGCAATGCGCATCAGAACATCGTGCCCTACCAGGCGTTTGCCTGTGCCGACGGGCATCTGATCCTCGCCGTGGGCAACGACGGTCAGTTCGCCCGATTTTGCGGCGCCGCGGGCAAGTCCGAATGGGCGACCGATCCCCGCTTTGCGAAGAACGCCGACCGCGTCCGGCATCGCGACACGCTGGTCCCGATGGTTGCGGCCGTGGTCAGGTCACGCACGCAGAAGCAGTGGCTCGACGCGCTCGAGCCGCTCGGCATCCCGTGCGGGCCGATCAACAACCTCGACCAGGTGTTCGCGGATCCGCAGGTCGTCGCGCGCGGCCTGCGCAAGGACCTCCCGCATGCGCTCGCCGGGACCGTGCCGCAGGTCACGCTGCCAGTTCGCTTCTCCGTGACGCCGCCCGCTTACGATCGACCCCCGCCGCTGCTGGGCGAGCACACCGCGAGCGTGCTGCGCGAGCGCCTCGGTCTCGAGGATGCGCGCATCGCGGAGCTGACGGCGTCGGGCGTCGTGCAGGTGCGGAAGTGAGAAGGTGAAGAACTGAGCAGGAGACGGGGTTGAGGAGTGAAGGAGTAGAGTCCGTGGCGCGGCGGCGTTGCGTGCTTTGCCCATTCAGCCATTCACCCCTTCACTCTCTCACTTTCTCGCCGGCTCACTTTCCCGCCTCCGCGCCCTGCCACCAACCATGCCCCAACCCCTCACCCGCCGGCCGGCGTTCTGGATCGCGTATGCGGGGCTGGCGTTGTTCGCGCTCGCCGTCGCGTGGAAGCTGTTCCCGCTCGCGATTCCGCTGGTCAACCTGGACGTCACGCTGGCGCGACACGACGCGATCGACCAGGCGCAGGCGCTGGCGGCCAGGCTGCAGCTCGCGCCCGCGGGCGCGCGCACCGCGGTGCGGTTCAATCACGATCGATCGGCACAAAGCTATATCGAGCTCGAAGGTGGCGGCAAGGCGGTGTTCGCCGCGCTCGTCGCGGGCAACGTGTATGCGCCGTACTGGTGGGACGTGCGGCTGTTCGCGCCGGGCGAGATCTCCGAGGTGATCGTGCGTTTCCGGCCCGACGGCGCGCCCTACGGGTTCGCCAGGCGCGTGCCGGAAACCTGGGTTCCGGTCGATCCTGCGGGCGTCGCACTCGATTCCGCCGCCGCCCGCCGGCTCGCTGAGGAACGCGCGCGGGCGGACTGGAACGTCGACCTTGCGCCCTTCCGGCTGCTCGAGGAAACCCACGAGACGCGCATGACCGGCCGCATCGATCACGCATTCGTGTACGAGCGCACGGTCGGGAATCTCGGGGAGTCGAAGTTCCGCCTGCGGCTCGCGGTCGCCGGAAACGAGCTGAGCGAGGTCACGCGGTACGTCCACATTCCGGAATCGTTCGGCCGCCGCTTTCAGGAACTGCGCTCGGCCAACAACACGATCGCCGGCGCGGCCAGCCTGTCGGCGGGCGTCCTCTATGGGCTCGGGGGCTGCATGCTCGGCGTGATCTGGCTGCTGCGCGCGCACTGGCTGCAGTGGCGACCTGCGCTCGTCGCGGGATTCGTCGTCGGCGGACTCATGGGCGCGATGACGCTCGCGAATCTGCCTGCGGCGTGGTTCGGCTACGACACCGCGCAGTCGGTGACGACGTTCTGGCTGCGGCAGGTCGGTGCCGCGGTCGTCGTCGCATTCGGCGGCGGACTCGGTTACGCGCTCGTGTTCATGGCAGCGGAAGGGCTTTCGCGACGGGCTTTCCCGGGGCATCCGCAGCTGTGGCGCCTGTGGTCGCGCGAAGCGGCGCCGACGCCGCAGATCCTGGGCCGCACGCTTGGCGGTTACCTGTTCGTGCCGCTCGAGCTGGGCATGATCGCGGCTTTCTACTATGCGACGAATCGCTGGCTGGGCTGGTGGCAACCCTCCGAGGCGCTGACCGATCCGAACATCCTCGGCAGCGCGGTACCCGCACTCGGGCCGATCGCGATCTCGCTGCAGGCGGGGTTCATGGAGGAGTGCCTTTTCCGCGCGGTGCCGCTCGCGCTCGCGGCGATCGTCGGCGAGCGCTTCGGCCGTCGCGGACTCGCCATCGGTGTCGCGGTCGTCATCCAGGCGCTGATCTTCGGAGGCGCGCACGCGAACTATCCCGGCTTTCCCGCCTATTCCCGACTGGTCGAGTTGACGCTGCCGTCGGTGCTGTGGGCGCTGATCTTCCTGCGCTTCGGCCTGCTGCCGACGATCCTGTTGCACGCGCTGTTCGACCTCGCGCTGTTCGCCATCCCGGTGTTCCTCGTCGACGCGCCCGGCAGCGGGCTCCAACGCGCGCTGATCGTGGGCGCCGCGCTGGTGCCGCTCGCCGTGGTGCTGCTACGCCGCCGGCACGCCCGGGCATGGGGCGAACTCCCGGAAGCGTTGCGCAATCGCGGATGGCAACCGCGAGCGCCCGCCGCGCCGGATCGCGTTGCGGCAGCGCCGACCACGAGCGCGGTCGAAGGATGGGCCCGGACGTTCCAGCATGCGCTGCCGCTGCTCGCGATCGCGGGCGCCGCCGCGTGGCTGCTCGCGACGCCATTTCGCGCCGACGCACCGTCCCTGCCGGTCGATCGTGCGCAGGCCCTCGCCGCGGCCGACGACGCGTTGCGCGAACGTGGCGTGACGCCGGGAGCGGCGTGGCGGCAGCTCGCGGCGATCCGGCTCGCCAGCGCCGACGCCGCGCAATGGCCCGCGCATCGCTTCGTCTGGCGCGAAGGGGGGCCCACTACCTATGCTCGTCTGATCGGCGGCACACTCGCGCCGCCGCTCTGGGAAGTCCGCTACGCGACCTTCGTGGGCGACGTTGCCGACCGCGCGGAGGAATGGCGCGTCACCGTGAGCGGCGACGGAACCGTGCGCCAGATCCGCCACGTGCTGCCCGAGGCGCGCCCCGGCGCACGCCTCGATCGCGAGGCTGCGCAGGAACTGGCCACGCGCGCGCTGCGGGACCAGTTCGGGGTCGACCCGGGGGCGCTGCGTCTTGTCTCCGCCGAGGATCGACGCCGCGACGCACGGACCGACTGGGCATTCACGTTCGCCGATCCCCGAATCGACGTCGGCAGGGACGGGGAGGCGCGGCTCAGCGTCACGATTGGCGGCGACGAAATCGTCGGCATCGGCCGCTTCGTCCACGTGCCCGAAGCATGGAAGCGCGCCGAGCGCGAGAGATCGGGTCGCGAGGGTATCGCGCGGATGGCGCTGCTGGTCGTGTTCGCGCTCGCTGCTCTCGCCGCTCTTGTCTTCGCCGTCATGCAGTGGACGCGCGGCCACTGCGATCGACGCACCCTGGTGGCGGTGGCAGCGATCGCGTTCGCACTCTCCGTGGCCGCGCTCGCCAACGGCTGGCCGCTGCTGGCGATGGGACTGGCGACCACCGAGCCGATCGTATCGCAGCTCGCGCTTGCGGCGGGAGGCGCAGTGGCGGGCGGTCTCGCATCGGCGCTGCTGATCGGACTCGTTGCCGGGGTCGGAACCTGGGCTGCCGTCGCGCAGCGCCCGGTGTCGCTCGCAGGCCGGCTTCCGGTCTGGGCGGCCGGCACGGCGGCCGCGTTGTTCGCAGCGGGGGTCGGCGCGGTGTTCGCGCGCCTCGCGCCGGCCGAGGTTCCACGGTGGCCGGACTTTCCCGTGGAAGCTACCGCGCTGCCCTGGCTCGGGGCAGTGCTGCAGGGCGCGAATGCATTGATGGCCCTATTCGCTGCGCTGTTCGTCCTGTATTGCGTCGACCGCCTGACGGCAGGCTGGCGGCGCCGCGTCGTCACCGCAATCGTATTCGTCGTCGCTGCGACCACGGCATCGGCACTCGTCGGCGCGCCCGATCCGCTCGCGGCTGCGGTCGAGGGGGCCGTGACCGGACTCGCGTCGGCCGCGGTCGTGTTCGGCGTGCTGCGCTTCGACTATCTCGTGGTCCCGGCCTACATGGCCACCGAATCGGTGCTGTCGCTGGTCGAGGCCGGCGCGCGCCGGGCAACCCCCGATGCGTGGCTGTACACGGTCCTCGCCTCCGGCGCCACGATCGTCGTCGCGTGGGCCGTGACGCGCCATCTCGCGCATCTGCGGTCGCGTGCGGCCCTCGCCGCATCGGCAGGGTAGAATCCGCGCCGCCGTCCCGCTCGCCCAGGGCCTGCTCCGCGCGGAGATCGGGCGAGTCTCCCCGGCTCTCGCATGGCCGCACCGTCCTCTCCCGCAAACCGTCTCCTTGCCGATCTGGCCAGCGGGATGATCGCCGACGCGATCGCCCTGTCGCGCCGGATCGAGCGGGCGCGTCATGCGCGGACCACGCCGGCCGAGTGGGAGCGGCTGTCCGAGGCGGTCGCACGGTCGGTCGCGCGGCGGCAGGAACGCGCCGCACGCCGGCCGGCGGTCGCGTATCCGCCCGAGTTGCCGGTCGCACAACGCGCCGACGACATCGCCGCGGCGATCCGTGACCATCAGGTCGTGATCGTCTGCGGCGAAACGGGATCCGGAAAGACCACGCAACTTCCGAAGATCTGCGTTGCCCTGGGCCGCGGCGAGCGCGGCCTCATCGGGCACACGCAGCCGCGGCGCATCGCCGCACGCGCCGTCGCCACGCGCATCGCCCAGGAAATGGCGACCCCGCTCGGGGACGTCGTCGGCTACAAGGTCCGGTTTACGGACCACACCAGGCCGGACGCGTTCGTGAAGCTGATGACCGACGGCATCCTTCTCGCCGAGACGCAGGGCGATCGCCTGCTGGGCGCATACGACACGATCATCGTGGACGAGGCGCACGAGCGCAGCCTGAACATCGATTTCCTGCTCGGCTACCTCAAGACGCTGCTGCCGAAGCGGCCCGACCTGAAGGTCATCGTGACGTCCGCCACGCTCGACGCCGACCGCTTCGCGCGGCACTTCGGCGTCGGCGACAGACCGGCCCCGGTGATCGAGGTTTCGGGGCGGACCTACCCGGTGGACATCCGGTACCGGCCGCTCAACGCCGGCGCCCAGGTCGCCGGCAGCGAGGCCGACGACGAAGAGGAACTCGAAGATGCGATCGTCGGCGCCGTCGAGGACCTGTGGCGCGAGGGTCCGGGCGACATCCTCGTCTTCCTGCCCGGCGAGCGCGAGATTCGCGAGACGGCGGACCTGTTGCGGCGCGGTCTCGCGCGCCGGCCGTACGCGAGCGCGCTCGAGATCCTGCCGCTCTACGCGCGGCTGACCGTGCCCGAGCAGCAGCGCGTGTTCGCACCGTCGCGCGGCCGCCGGATCGTGCTCGCGACCAACGTCGCCGAGACTTCGCTCACCGTCCCCGGCATCCGCTCTGTGATCGACGCAGGACTGGCGCGCGTCAAGCGATACTCGCTGCGCAACAAGACGACGCTGCTGCAGATCGAGAAGATTTCGCAGGCCGCCGCGAACCAGCGCGCGGGACGCTGCGGCCGCGTGGCCGACGGAATCTGCGTGCGGCTGTACGCCGAAGACGACTTCGCGCAGCGGCCGAAATACACGGATCCGGAAATACTGCGCTCCTCGCTCGCCGCCGTCATCCTGCGGATGGCGGCGCTCGGCCTGCCTGACATCGACGCCTTTCCGTTCCTCGAGGCCCCGTCGTCGCGGGCGGTTGCCGACGGCTACCAGCTGCTGGCCGAACTCGGCGCCGTCGATGCGGGCCGCGCGCTGACGCCGCTCGGGCGCGAGCTCGCGCGACTGCCGGTCGATCCGCGCGTGGGCCGGATGGTCCTCGCGGCGCGCGAGCGCGGCTGCCTCGCCGAGGTGCTCGTCATCGCAAGTGCCCTCTCGGTTCCCGATCCGCGCGACCGGCCGCTCGAAAAGCAGCAGGCCGCTGACCAGGCGCATCTGCGCTTTCGCGACGAGCGCTCGGATTTCCTGTCGCTCATTGCGCTGTGAGAATTCTTCCAGGAGCGTCTGGCCGAGAAGCTTGCGCACCGCAGGCTGGTCGACGCCTGTCGCGCGCAGTTCGTCTCGACGCTGCGGCTCATGGAGTGGCGCGATGTCCATGCGCAGCTCGCCGCCGAAATCGCGGAGCAGGGCTGGCAGTGGTCGCCCGAGCTCGCTCCGACGATCGACGCGGCGCGTTACGCGGCGATCCACCAGGCACTGCTGGCGGGACTCCTCGGCAACATCGGGATGCGCAGCGAGGACGGCGACGCGTTCCTGGGAGCCCGGGGCATCCGTTTCTTCCTGCACCCGGGCTCCGGCCTTGCAAAGAAATCCCCGAAATGGGTGCTGGCGGCGGAGCTGGTCGAAACGTCGCGACTCTACGCCCGTTGCGCCGCCCGCGTGGAGCCGGAGTGGATCGAAGCGGTAGCGGGTGAAAGGGTGACCCGCGATTACTTCGAGCCGCATTGGGACGCGGATCGCGGCGAAGTGATCGCGAGCGAGCGGGTGCAGCTCTACGGCCTGACGCTGGTGCCGCGGCGCAAGGTCTCGTTCGCGGCAATCGATCCCGGCATCGCGCGCGAGGTATTCCTGCGCGAGGCGCTCGTGCCCGGTGCGCTCGCCACGAAGGGTGCCTTCCTTGCCCACAACCGGCGGCTGATCGCGGAGGTCGCCGAACTCGAGCACAAGGCCCGGCGCCAGGACGTACTGGTCGACGAGAAAGCGATAGCCGCGTTCTACGCCGAACGCGTCCCCGAGGGCGTGGCCACGCTCGGTGCGTTCGAGCGCTGGCGCGAGGCCGCCGAGCGGACCGATCCGACGGTGCTCCATCTCACGCGCGACGCGCTGATGCGACATGCGGCCGCCCACGTGACCGAGGACCTGTTCCCGGAAACGATGGCGATGGCAGGATCGGACCTGCCGCTCAAGTACCGCTTCGCCCCGGGGCACGCGCTCGACGGTCTGACGTTGACGGTGCCGCTCGCGCTGCTCAACCAGGTCGATGCCGGGCGTCTGACGTGGCTGGTGCCGGGCATGGTTCGGGAAAAAGTGACCTTCTACCTCAAATCGCTGCCGAAGGCGTTGCGCAATCGGCTGGTCCCGTTGCCCGACGCTGTTACGGCGTTCCTCGAAGCCACGCCATCCGGGTGCGACGCGCTGCCGGATGCGCTGCGCGCCTGGCTCCGGACGCGGCTCGGCGAGACCGTTCCCGCAGGCGTGTGGGACGGCGAAGCGCTGCCGGCGCACCTGGCCGTCAACGTTCGCGTGGTCGACGCCGCGGGCACGGAACTCGCGTCGGGCCGCGACCTTGCCGCGCTGCGGGCGAAGCTCGGCGACGCGGCGCAGCTCTCGTTCGCGCAGTCCGGCCCCTCGCTCGAGCGGCGCGGGCTTCGCACATGGGATTTCGGCGACCTGCCGGCGTCGCTGACCGCGGTGCGCAACGGCCGGCGCATCACCGGCTACCCGGCACTCGTGGACGACGGTGACAGCGTCTCGATCGCGCTCATCGATACGCCCGAGGCGGCGGCAGTGGCGATGCGCGCCGGCGTCGTGCGGCTCGTCAGGTTCGCGCTGAAGGACGCGCTTGCGCGGTTCGAGAAGGGCGGCCCCGGATTCGCGCAGTCCGCGCTCCAGCTCAAGACCGTGATCGCCACCGACAAGCTGCTCGCCGACATGCTGGCCGCCGTCTGCGATCGCGCGTTCATCGGTGACGATCCGTTGCCGAGAACCGAGACGGCGTTCGCCGAACAGGTGCGACGCGCGCGCACCCGGCTGCCGGCGGTCGGCGAAGGCGCGTTCCGGCTCCTGGCCACGATCGCGACGGCGCATCAGGTGCTGACACACCGGCTCTCCGGCCTGCCGCCGGCAATGTCGCGGCTGGCCGCGGAGATTCGCGCGCGCCGCGACGACCTCGTCTATCCCGGGTTCTTCCGGACGACGCCATGGGCGCAGCTCGGTCACGTGCCGCGCTACCTGGCGGCACTCGACCGGCGACTGGCGAAGTACGCGGAAAACCCCGCCCGCGACGCCCGACACGCCGGCGCCGTCGCGGACTGGTGGCGACGCTACGCGGCGCGGGCCGAGGGCAATCGGGTGGCCGGCCGGATCGAGCCGGGCCTCGAGAACTTTCGCTGGCTGCTGGAGGAGCTCTCGGTGTCGCTGTTCGCGCAGGAATTGAAGACGCCGTTTCCGGTGTCGTACAAGCGGGTGGAGCGCGCCTGGGCCGAGCTCGAGCGGTAATGTCGGGGTTGGACATCGTTGGCGGGCCGAATCCGTCCGTGCTACAGTGGGTTGGCGTGGTTTTGACCAGAGCTTTCGAGCTGCGGGCAGAGTCGGGGAGGGCGCGGGTCGAGGGGTGCACAGAGGTTCCGGAGGAGACGGACTCGACGGAGCGCGACGGAAGCAGAGCAACCTTGCCATTAGCGTGAACGCCACGACCAACGAAGCGGCGGCTCGGCGCCATCCGAGGCCGGAGATGTCGAAGATCCTGGGCGACTGCCGGGATCTGGCTATCCATCGTCTGCTGCTCTCGTTTTCCGGGATGCTCGACCGCATCGGCGACGTGCTGCTCGACCGCGCGAGCCGGACCGACATCCGCGACGAACAGTCGCTGTTCCTCGACACGCGGCAGGCGCTGAAGACCGAACGGGCGAGCCTCATGTCCGAGTTCGACCGCCGGCTGCGGACCTTCGTCAACGACCGGATCGCCGGCCGGAAAGTCCCGAAACCCGACTTCTCGGCGGTCGACGTCGACAATCTGACGCTGGTCGACACGACCGCGATGGACGAGTCGGTCATTACCGGCAACATCACGCGTGTCGTCGAGAACCGCTGTCACGACGAACTGCACGCCCTCAACCGGGGCATCGGTCACCTGCTGGGGCGCCCGGATCTCGAAACCGACGCCAATCCACTGGCGCCCGCGACGATCGTCCACGCCTTCGCAGACGCCCTGAAGGAGCTGAAAACCGATTACCGGATCAAGTTCCAGATCCTGAAGGAACTCAATCAGGCTTCGCTGGGCGACCTCAACTCGATCTACGCCGACCTCAACCGGCATCTGGCCAATCTCGGCGTGATGCCCACCGGGTCGCGCGGAATTGGCCATCGCGGCCCTTCCGGCGATCGGGCCAGAACCGGCGCCGCGGCGCCGACGAAGAAACCCGAGGCTCCTTCGGCCGAGATCGATGTGATGGCGATGTTCCGGCGAATGTTCGCCGGGCAACCGTTGCCTGCAGCAGCGCCGCAGTCGCCGTTCGGGCGC
>Ga0105106_10002399_pt1 | contig 13513 bp, 12 predicted proteins | sample PPLLaktember2015_5_FD_79109 | JGI IMG/M metagenome (GOLD analysis project Ga0105106, IMG submission 79109) | Freshwater sediment microbial communities from Prairie Pothole Lake near Jamestown, North Dakota, USA - PPLs Lake P8 Core (1) Depth... | ecosystem: Environmental > Aquatic > Freshwater >...
GACGCCTTGCCAAGTCAGGTGCCTGCCAGCCATGGTTCGGTTTTCTGATGACTTCTCCCTTCACAATCTCATACCTTCCTACTGGTATCCTGGCCTGAGTGTGACAAACTAGTTGCCTGAACCACCGCTTAAGGAGCAGTTGCATACGGACAGGCAAGACGGCCTTCAACAGTGCACGCATGGGTAAACTCCCGAGCGTGAGGCTCCTCTTACTCCGCCATTGTGGGGCGGCCCCGCAAGAATTAGGAACGACAAGAGTATCAGTATGAAATTCACCAGACCAACGCATCACAACCTCTCTTCAAGCCAATCCTTTTTGAACATCCACAGAGGCTTCATAAGAGGTGTTGAATAACTTTATCCCTATGAAGCAGTTGTCATCATTGGAGAACACGACTCAAATCTTGCACGCGAAGATCGCAAGCCCTACACGACACCTATTTTTCGTGAAACGACCGCTGAGCTCTCAAGATAGAAAAAACAGGTCGGATTTACCCACAGAGCTTGGGATCGCCACAGCGGCACATCGGTAACGAACGAATAGAGTAAGCCTGCAGGATGGCGTGAGATTTGGCAAGTTTTTCAAATATTTCTGCACACGAGGTCCGCAAACTCTTGCAGGCGATGCTGATAGGTATGATCACGAAGAGTCCGCGCCTGGCCCGCAGACGCAATGATCTGTCGCTCTGCTTCATGGGTTAAATAGTGTCGAATTTTCTCAGCACATTCTTCTGGGGACCGATAAGTCACAACCTCTTTCTCAGGCTCAAACATTTCATGAAGATTATCCTTCCAGTCGGTGATGAGCAACGTACCCGTCCCTGTCGATTCGAACAACCGCATATTATTCGCGTAAGGAAGAACATCGCCATGATGATTGAGGGTCATCTTGGAAGCGTTCAGAATTTCATACATCTGGTGTCCCCATGCAGGTCCCATGTATTGACGCCTGATTGGTGACTCTACAGGGAGGTGATCGACTGTGGGGGCCCACACCTTTATGATTTCTGGCTGATCTAACTTTGCATAGAGTGTGTTCAAGAATACGACTCGACTACTATGAACATCCGAGAAGCTTCCTACTAGGGCTACGTCGAATTTTTGTTGAGTAGGGAGAAGTCTCGCCAAAATGCGCGGATCGAATCCGAGGCGGTTCAGCGCAGTTGAAAATCCTTGGCGTCGAAACATTTCAACCGTCGGAGGAAAAGAGGAGATCATCAGGTCATAACACTGGAAACTAGAATCCATCGTAAGCGGGGTGGCAGCGTGTTGGCCAACGAGAAATCGATAGTGCGGCTTCATCTCTGCAAGAAACGCGACGCTCACTCCTCCCATATCTTGATTTAAGATAATGTCGGGTTTGTCGTGTTTGATCTGAGCAGAAAGAATGTCATAAAACCAGCTGGCATCCTGTTTCATACGGGGGCGCAGTAACGGCCTGGCACAAGACTTTAGCCAACGAACTGGTGCACTCGAGGCAACCGTGGGAACACGTCGTAGCAACCCGGAACCTTTCCGAACAGCGGTGGCCGGTCCATGAACGATGATGCCATGTTCTCGAGCCCATGCTCTCTGGATCCATTCATTATTGGCATGAATCTCTCTCGCCTCATGTCCAAGCTGGATCAAGTTCGCCGAATAGAAGTCGGCCACCCCGAAAAGGCTTTCTGCTCGAGTATCGAACTGCTCTTTATACGACCGATCTTCCAATCCTGGGTGCAACGCATAGAGCCAATACAGAAAGTCAGGGTAATCGGTGTTGATGATCAGGAATTTCATGAAAAGAGCGTTACTCCATCAAGCTCATGAATTTCTCAACTGTGCGATGGCTACTGAATCTATCGGCAGCAAAGGACACCGCCTCCCACCTCAAGTTTGCGCGATACTCTGCATTGAGTAGCCGACAGGCCGCTTGAATAAGTCCTTCGATATCGAGGAGGGGAACGAGAACACCGCTCCTTCCGTTACACACCACGTCAGCATTGCCACCGACGTCAAAGGCAACCATCGGGACACCGCAGAGACTCGCCTCAAGAAGCGCCATGCCAAAGTTTTCGACAAGTGTGGGCGATACCCCGAATGAACAGGCCTTTACGACCGCCAAATTTTCCGTATAGCTCACCTGCCCCGGAGCATAGACTTTGGCGTTAGAGGGGGCAAAGCGCAGTTCATGCGCCAGCACGGAATTGATGCTCCCTGACAGATAGAAGCCGATATCCTTCTTAGTGTACGAAGCGATCCTCCTTACAATCTCAAACACGAAGCTAGCCCCCTTATACACGCTTCCGGCCGAAGGAATATAAATCACGACGGAATCGACTGGAAGAGCGAGCTTGTCGCGAATATCATGAGACGGAATCGACTCAATCAATTCCGCATCGACCATATTGGGGATGACCGTGACCGGCCCAGAATACGCATAGGTCTTATTGAACATTTCCTGCATATACTGCGACGGACACACGACCGCGTCGACTTTCCGCAAGGCCCTGTTCTCACAAGCGACGGTCAGCCTGGCATCGAGCTCGGAGTGCAAACCCCACAGGGGATTATTCAAGAACCGCACCGGATTGTGATGAGAGATCAAAATGGTCCGACACCCCTTAAGCTTGGCGATAAACAAACCAGGGCATCCGTGATCTGGAAGAATGAGGACGTCCGGATGAAAATTTTTGATGGCGGAATTGAGGATCATGCAGGGCCATGCGGACACCGCAACATCCGCAAAGTGATAGGTAATTCTCGACGGATCGATGATTCGAAAATACCACCCGATCATGCGCCGTAGTCCCTTCACAAGACCGGGGGACATTCCTACGCGCGTGACATCTTTTTCATTCAACGCCACCTTATAATCTTCAAACGTAAAGAGTCGGGCATGAAATCCTTTTTTCTTCAGCGCACGATATAAATGGTAATGCGAGCTGGCCACCCCTCCGGCACTGATTGGTGGACATGAGCTTGATACAATCGCAATCTTTTTAGCCATGCACCCTACGTTTGATGCCGCATTTGACCGCAAATTTGATCATCTGCTTCCACGTCAATCCCGCCCCTACGCTGAGCGGCGTGCGCTGGAACGTCTTCAATGTCCATAGGCCCAAGGGGGTCGCCGTGGCACACAACGCAGCCCAACGCTGGCCCAACACCCTCAAAAAAACCTTCTCTTGGTAGATGCCAGCCACATCGTTAGCCGTTTTAAGCTTGTGCAGCCAGGCAAGACTGGCTCCGATGAAATCCTGGGTCGCCCGAAACTGCCATGTACTCAATGCGTGATGGAGAGCAAACTCATCTTCGGTGGGTCTGATTCCAAGAAATTCCAGCTGAGCAAGGCGGACACGCCCAGCAGAAGCGAGTTTCTCAGCTTCATGTTTTTGCACCACTTGTTGAGGATGGAGCCGATAGCGAAGGAAAACCTCCGGGATATTGGCCAACACCATGTGACGAGCCGCTCGCACCCAGAGATCATAATCTTCAGCATGAACTGATCCAGCGTCATAGGAGAGGCCCGCCCTCACGAGCCGTTCCCTGCGCATCATGATCGAAGGATGCGCCAGGACCGACTCAAACAACAACCAACTGCGAATCGTGGCATCGTCAGCGGGATACTGCCGTACAACGGCCCCACCATTCCCAAACGTTTCAATCCATGTCCCGCAAATCCCCACCTCCTGGTGCGCGTCCATGAACGCCATCTGCTTAGCGATTCGCTCCGGCAGACTGATATCATCGGCATCCATGCGGGCAACGTACTCACCACGAGCCAACTCCAAGCCACGGTTGAGCGACCCTACCAACCCAAGATGGGGCTGCTCATGGGCGCAGATCCGACCATCTGTCCGCTGATAGCGCTCAATAATCTTGGCCGTGCCATCCGTGGATCCGTCGTTGATGACGATGAACTCAAAATCTCGGAATGTTTGACTCAACACGCTTTGAATCGCCTGATCCAGGTACGTTTCCCCATCACAGACCGCCATGAGGAAACTGACACGAGGTGCCGCCTTCATTCACTGCACCTCGATGGTACAGCCTGGACGTACTTCTTGATCTCCCCTATGAAGGAATTGACACCCAGGTGCCCCTATCTGCCCGAATATTTCGCTGAATCTACGGGCATAGGTATGCTCACGCAATGTCCGTTCGTAGCCGGCCTTCGCAATCTCCGCCCGCTCATCCTCATGCCTCAAATAATAGCGAACCTTTTCAACAAGGTCATGGCGATCGTCAAAGCACACCACTTCTTTGCCAATCTCATAATACTGCCCCAGATTTTCGGCCATTCCTGTTAATAAAAATCCTCCACAACCAGGAACCTCAAAATTTCGGCCTTTGATCTGATCACTGTAATGCATATCGAGAGACTCCATTGGTTCTAGCTCGGCTGAAACCTTGCGAAAACCGTGCAGCTCAGGAAACCAATCCTTCCCCATTGCCTTCATCTGTGCCCCGAAGGGAACCATGTCTAGTGAGCGAGCGAGTCGATTGCGAAGCAAATCTTTCGGAGAAACTGTGGGGGCAAGGACCGGCTGTGGCGCATCCGTCGGCCTCGATGCATTACTCAAATTGAGATTGATGCGGCTCTGATTGAATACGTGGATCATTTCCCCCTGTGATAGACGACCGGATTCCCATCCACCACCCCAAACGTGGACGTCGATGCCTGCCTTGCGTAACGCGTGAATGATTTGCCGGCGATTCCCATGAGGCTGACCGACAAACGAGACATCGTACTTCAGCGGCATATTCATCTTGCGGTACAACACATCGTTACATCCCCACTGGCTCTTGATGACGTTTCGATAGCCAAGACTTGCATACTTGGGCAAAGCGGAGGCAGCCGTAGTGATAACCCATGTAAAACAAGGCGCCCAATCGCGGGAGTAGGTATCAAATCGCCAATGGTCGTCGCAAAACCAGTTCACGGTCTGGAGACAGGTTTCTGTGAGTTCTCTCAGCGTCAATGGGTCAAATTGATCAGTGAACAGAATCGCAAACAACAAATCGGGCTTCTCCTCTGCTACCACTTCTTTCAGCCGTCGGTTCATCCTGTCCTGCCCATGCTGCTGCATAAGCGTCATATAATCGAAGTACAGAATGTCGTGCCCCATATGGAGGAGAGAGTGATAGAAATTGTAGTGCTCGAAACTGAGACCTTGTTCCGGTTTGCCATAGTCATATTTCATCGCAACATAAAGAATACGCATGACTATTCTACGAACCTCACAGACCAGAGGCCTTAGGCTGAATGAGTTGATACAGCAAGGTCATCCCAGGCAATCCCGTGTCAGTCGAGAGTCTGCGATAGCGATCGGGAGCAACGGCCATGGCCTCAGCAATGGCCTTGTACGGTCCAACGTTGTAGCCAGATTTTTCAGACTGATAGAACGTATCGTGCAAGAGGATGTTCGCGTCAGGCATATGTGTCATCACAGCGTTCAGCTCCCGTCTTACAGAAGCATAGCTATGATCGCCATCAATAAACACAAGTGTCGCATCGGACTTCCCAATACGGTTATGGATTTCAAGGCAAACCGTCAATCCATCTCCTTGGTGCAATATCACCTCGCGCAATCCTTTCACCAATACCCCTCGTTGGAGGCCAGGGTGCTCCTGATGGACGGTATCATCAGGTAAATCCACTGAATGGATCGTGACGTCTAACCCGAAACGCTTCGAGGTCTCATAGAAGATTCTGGCGGACTTCCCATGATGGGTTCCCCACTCAACAATGTAATCTGGCTTAAGCCGACAGACCGCGGACACCATCAAAAATAGCTCGTTGAGAGGGAAGGGATGGACCCCGAGAATGGGAACCAGCGTGCTTATGACGAACTCCGAGACAATCCAATTATTCACCTCAAACTCGGTACAATGGCTATTTACAACAGGGTCCTGAAGAGATATTGCTGGAGGTGAGACAGGCGGTGAACCGAAAAGCCCTCTAAGCCCGCGCATAAGTGGCAACCTTTCGAAATACGTTTTCATATTGGACCGTAATTCTTTCCCATGTGAAACGGGCGGCCCAATTCTGTTTCCCAACCCTCCCCAATTGACGCAGATACGCTCTGTCATTGGCTAGACGTGACCAATGATCGCTAAAAACACTAGGGTCTACCTTCGTATATCCACGCTCATCCTGCGATGCCGGACAGATCACTCCTCCACCTGTCCACTCAGCTATTTCTGCAGCATTGCCCACCGGAACAGACAAAAATGGTGTCCCGCCAGCAGCTGATTCAAATAGCACAAGAGGGGAATATTCCACATGGGAAGCAAATACAAACAGATCCGTATTCACGTAGGCCTGCACCAAGTCAGCCCGCGGGAGATCCGTCAGCACAACCCGTTTACAACTGTGATGGTTGTGAATCTTGTCAATAAGATCCAGCAGATCGTCCCTGACAACCTTCCTGGGCTCCTCATAGATACGTGCATATCGTCCGACACGGATGCCCATTTTGTTGAGCACCCCGTGACCAAGGTGCATTGTCATAGACATCACTCCATCCGTCCCGCCTATTTCTCGTGCGACACGCCAGTATTCGCGCGACTTAACGCCTATCGATGGGACGACGGAACTTGTTTGTCTTGCTGGGCTTGTACCGGAATTCAAAAGAAGTGTTGCTGGACGACCAGAGAAGTCTGCCCTTAAAAACGCATCTGCGATTTCGCGATGTCCTTTCATTCGGGCTGGGCTTCCTACGGTCAGGAAGAGAAGATCCTCGTCGCACAAGCCATAGCGTCGCCTGAATGAGGGGTCAGGCGTGATGCCAAACTCTACTTCACTGGCCCCATTTGGGATGATCGAAAAATCTGAGAGTCCGTGCTGTCTAGCGAAATGAATGTCGCGATACTCAGATGCATAGAAAATAAGGTGATCGAATTGTCTGAGGATTGAGGGCAACTCTCGAAAATAGTTGCCATAGTCAGGTTCGTAGAGGCAAGAAAATCCGCAGGGGATAAAGACTTTCCTACCAGGAATCCTCGATAGCACCGGCCAGAGAGCATCGAACGTCCATTGTTGAGCCGCCTTGATCATCACGACATCAAAGGGGGTATGCGTAACAAAGTGCCGATAGCTGTCCAGATCTCCCTTCATCCCATTTGCAAAATTTCCCGAAATTGAAAATTCCTGGATTTGAACACCATTCAACTCTTTAAATCCGCGAATTGGAATGGCCGTAGTCGCAACCGTCACAGAGTGACCACGCACAACCAGCCGTTCGGCAAGTTGCCGCATAACCTCCTGAACACCACCGACGCTTGGCGCATAAAATTCGCAGCAAAATAGGATGTTCATCTTTTAGTGTCTCTTCACTCTAACCACAGATTCTTATTCCTGACAAACCAATCCCATGTCCGCTTGATTCCTTCTGTAAACGTGATGCGAATGTTCCAACCAGTATCATCATGCAGTTTTGTGCTATCCAACACATTGATGTCGACATCAAACCGCCGTGCAGGCAGGGTCTCGATCTGCAGTGCAAGTCCAAGAGATTCGGCATAAGGGCGAATCTCATCGAGTACATCCTTGTTGCTTCTGCCCTGACCACTCCCAATGTTGTATACGGCCCCTGGTTGACCATACTCTAATGCCGCCACAATACCGCTGGCGACATCTTCAACATGAACATAGTCTCGGATCGTCCCATGAGGACCGTAGAGGATGATTCCCCTCCGGCTCAGAATTGCCGCGATCGCCGTCGCGATAAACCCCTGCCCGACAAATGGATTTTGGCGCTCGCCGAACGCATTGGCTGGTCGAACAACAACAACCGGCAACTCCTTCAACCTGTAAAACATATGTCCGTATTTTTCGATGGCGAGCTTTGTCACACCATAGGGGGAAATTGGGTTGGTAGCATGGTTCTCTGTAAGTGGTAGCCCTTGTGCAGGGCCATACACTGTGCCTCCAGATGAAGACACGACAATCTTCTGAATTGCGTAGTCAGAGACTGTTTCAAAAAGCCTTACCGCAGCCGGCAAATTGCAAAGAATATCCCGAATAGGATCTTCGATGCTGGTGCTTGGAACGCTCGCATAGGAGAGATTGATGACCGTATCGACATTTGCCAAGGCCCTCCGTAGAGTCTCTTCGTGGCCGTAATCTCCGACTACATATTCGGCAGTGTTCGATAGATGAATCGGTGCCGGTCGTGTATCGAGTACGGTAACTTTCCTGCCCTGTGCCAGCAAGACGTTAGCAACATGGGTGCCGATGAATCCTCCGCCACCGATGAGACAACAATGGTTCATAGCTGATGATCGCCCTACAAACTTTTATCGCCATCCTGATGCAAGCCGCCCGAACGCCCCAGAGATACCTTTGATATAACGGCGAACCCCCCGACTGTTCTTGAATCGATAGTAATGAGGCTTGATTTCAGCGAGCTGCGCTTTCGCTCTCTCATGGAGGACACATTGGGGCCCATTGCATAAAACAGCTAGCCTATCTGCCGCATCAATGACCAAACGAGAGATGTCACTCCAACGAGGGTGAGAACTAACCCTCACATACGCCGCATGATTGAGTGCTGCAAGATCTCGGATTACGGAACCAACAGCTATATCTCCCAACAACCACTCCAGATTTTCTATGCTGATATCGATCACCCGATTGCGAAAGGGGCTCACACCGTCACGGGACATGCTTGTCGGGACCTCTCGATAAATGTGGAGCACCTCAGGAATATTCGCGACTTCCCACTTTCGAGAAAGACGGGACCACAATTCGTAATCTTCTGGCGGTTGCCTGGAGGAATCGGTCGAGTACATTCCGACGGCTTCCACCGCCGATTTCCTGAACATGACCGAACTATGGACAAACGGGTTATCGAACAATAGATCGAACCTCAAGCAGTGATTTTCGGCCGCATGTCTATGGACCCTCCCGGTCTTTTCTGTTCCTGACACAATTTCAGCCCATGTCCCCACTAAACCACACTGCGGATGCGTCGCCAGATACCTTAGTTGTTTTTCCAATCTGTCTGGGAAGGACAGATCATCCTGATCTTGCCTCGCCAGATACTCGCCTCTGGATAAAGCAATGGCACGGTTAAGCGTTGCAGCAAGCCCACGATTGTCCTGCCTGTAGAACCTTATCCTGTGATCGTTCACGTTTTGAATGATCCGAGCAGATTCATCACGAGAGCCATCATCAATAATGATCAGCTCAAATTCTTGGTGTGATTGTCGGAGTAAGCTATCGAGGCTTTCCCGCAAATAAGCCGCCCCATTATAAACCGGAAATAAAATACTAACTAAGTGACTCATCTCCGAACCTTCCTCAACCACTAGACTACTTCGCACATGGCAATAACGCCGTTTTTCGTAATTCCAGGAAGAGCAGCTGTGTCCCTACTCGCGTACAGCGCCATTTCCACAATGTTGAAACCGGCGTCACGCAACAGCTTACGCAATGTCGCCGGTGAAAAATAATAATAGTGCTCCGGGTGAACGATCTCATCTCCTTCCAAAGCTACGAGAAGGACCCCTGCATAATACGCATTGGGAACAGTCACACATAACTTTGTCTTGCCGCCCTTCACACAGAGCTGTTTCAGATTCGCCAACGCGAGACCGGGGTTCCTGAGATGCTCCAAAATCTCCGGGAACAAAATGATATCGTATATATGGGAAGCAATCCCGCTTTGGACTTCACCTTGTACATCCCCTACATCATTGTTCATGTCACCCGTGAGCTGCCTGTACCGATCCAGCGACACTCGATCGTTATCAATGCCGTACAGTTGGCTAGCTACATTATTAATTTTAAGGTGCAGTAACTCCCCAGACCGAATTCGTTTTTCCGAAAACGGGGAATCTAAAAAGCCGTAATGAAGAACCCGCTTTTTTCTGGAGACGTCCACCAGATATTCTTCTCGGTTGACAGACTGGCGGGATAACTCTCTGAATTGCTGCACAAAGATAGAGTTATTCTCGGGGAGATTGCGGCTTATTTGCATAAGCACAGGCAAAGCCTTGATAAATTGGCATATCGCTTCGGTACGGCCCGGCAGCTTCTCGGACAACTGCATGGTGATCGGCAACCCATTCGCCCACTCCGTCGCAATCGCACGTTTTGCCGATTGATTCCCACAGAGCAAGTCGAGCCGAGACATCAGCCTAATACAACTGCCGACCGATGAATCTCCTGACGACAACTCTCTCCATACCTTTAGCGCGATGGGCAACGATTCAAGAAACCGGAAGACGCCGCCACCACCCATCGATTGCCTCGCGACTTTTCTTAAGAGAAACGCCAGCGGCACTTTGGTGCCACAGGCCCAACGGATGACGCCGGTAACTGTTTAAGTCCTGCCATGTTCACCACGTCAAATGTTATGCAGTCTTGACGATGGAAATAATCCACTCTACCGTCTCCAAACCATAAAGAGAGTCGATACGTCCCGTTCAATAGTTTTGGAGATTCCAAGATAATGTGGACCAGACCGGCATTCGTCGGTGTTCCAGGGAGGGGAGCGGCATCGATAAGAGGGTTCGTTCCGCAAATAGGATTGCCGAGATAATCGCTGATCACGAAACCCAGGCATGGTATTTCTAAATTACGTTTGAACTTATATTCAGCCTCTATCTCAATCTGCTCTCCATTCTGCTTAATACTGGCCTTAGAGATGATCTCCTTATCCAAATTGATCTCGTTACAGCTGTCACCCAGGTACAACCCGATCGCTTCTCGAACGCTGCTCGTGGACAGACCGACGCCCTTGTCGATATACAAACCCCTGGTGCATAGCCGTTCTATAGCTGCCATATTGTGACTCACAAATACGACCGTCCGACCGCCCTTCGCGACCTCCCCGATCCTGCCCAGACATTTTTTCTGGAATGCAACGTCACCGACGGCCAGCACTTCGTCCACAAACAGGATCTCCGTTTCGAGATGGGCTGCCACTGCGAATGCGAGTCTCATGTACATGCCGCTCGAGTAATGTTTTACCGGAGTATCTAGGAATCGCTCGGTCTCAGCGAATGCGACGATCTCATCGAACTTCCGATCAATCTCTGTTTTCTTCATCCCGAGAAATGCCCCATTCAGGTAAATATTCTCACGTCCTGTAAGATCCCCGTGAAATCCAGTCCCCACTTCTAGGAGAGAACCAACCCGACCAGATATAGTTGCGCATCCTGTGGTAGGGCGAGTGATGCGTGACAAGATCTTCAGCAAAGTACTCTTGCCCGCACCATTTCGCCCAATAACCCCGAGCACATCTCCTTTAGCAACTTCGAATGTAAGATCCTTCAATGCCCAAACCATACCCTCGCATGGGGGGGGAGTCTCTTGGGCGAGCAACGTCCGCAGACCGACCTTGCCCCTCTTCAATGGCGCGTAGATGAGACCAGTCAACATCTCTCCGAAGGTCTTCGGTCGGCTCCGCTCACCAATCTTATAGCGTTTACCCAAATTCTCGACACGTATAGCAACATCACCCATTAATCACACCGTGTCCGCGATGGTCTGTTCAGTGCGGTTAAAAACATACACCCCGGAAACCAACAGCACGCTTGCCACAATCACCGACAACCCCACCATGAAACCAGATTGCCCCTCTGCCTTAAACAGCGCCTCCCGGAAACCCTCTACAACACCAACCATCGGGTTGAGTGCATACAACATTCGCCACGCCTCGGGTATCAGGCTAGCAGGGTAGATGACCGGCGTTGCAAACAGCCATATTTGGATCAGAAACGGCTGAGCATGCCCTATATCCCGGCATAGCACATTGAGAGCGGCAATCCACAACCCGACCCCGAGTCCGGCTGCAATCGTCACAACCACGAGCAACGGCAGCATCCACACACCAGCCGTTAGTGCAATTTGGTAGTACCACATCATTCCCAGGAGCACGCCAACGGCAATCACAAAATCCAACGTGCCAACCACTGTAATCGAGAGCGGAGCAATCAAGCGAGGAAAGTACACCTTGGTCACAAGACTCTCGTTTGCGACCATACTTGATCCTGATCCTGCTACCAAGCGAGCAAATAACTGCCAGGGAAGTAACGCGGAGTACACAAAGATGGGATACGGCACCCCGTCCGAGGGAAGCCGAGTCAGCCAGCCAAAGATGAAAGCAAACACAGCCATTGTGAGCACTGGCTTCAATACAGCCCATCCCACCCCCAAATTTGTTCGAGCATAGGACACCTTAATGTCCCGCCATATTAGGAAGTACAAAAGTTCCCGATACTCCCAAATGTCTCTAAGCTTCAACGGTTCCCAACCCTGCAGAGGTTCGATGAGGGTCGTGTGATTTCCAGGTGCTTGCGAAGTCATGATAGTTTCCCTTGTGAACGGAGACGGGCAAATAGACGGTCAAACCTGTGCTGCCATGTATGCTCCCCAAGTACTCGCTTTTGCCCCGCTTCTCGAATTCGTACAGCCGCTCGATCATTGCGCGAATAGAACAAGACCTTATCAATAAAGTCGCCAGGCTCTGACCACACGACAATTTCCTCGCCTATCTTGTAGTACTGGGAATGATCAGGAGCCTCTTGCACCAGGTAGAACCCCCCTGCCATCGGCACTTCAAAGTCCCGAAGGCGGCACTGGAGATTCTTCGATTGACGTACGCCTGTTTCACTATGCCACCCCGTATCTGAAAAACCCAGATTTACCTGACTTTGGTTGAAGATTGTTGGAAGGGACGCATCGTCACACGGACCTCGAAAATCAGCCCCTTTCAGTTCTTGAAAATGGAATTCCCTGGCATACTTTCGTCGCAGTGGGCCGAACACACTCTCACTTCCCTCTGCCTTCAATCGCGCTGACGCGTAGTATCGGACATCGTGAAAAATCTTATACGCATCCCAAGTAAACCGATACGGACTCGGACTCTCCGATATCCAACCACGTCCAAAGACGACCGGCCTAATCTCCTTGCCCACACATTCGGAAAGTAAAGCCCGGCGAAAAGGATTGAAGCTTCCGACAAAGGAAACAGCGTACTCATACCTTGATCTAGGCACAGCTTGCCGAAAGTAGAAATTCGGGTTTGCCGCCATCGGCATCCATTCTATATTAGGGTTATAAGGCCGAAGGTGCTCGGAATTGGTCAGCTGGGCAACCGCCAACACGTCAAAGTATGGAGCGGTACGAATGACCCGATACCATTGGAATGCCATGTCCACATGATAGTTGACCATCGGCGCTCCAAGATCACGCAATCGTTTGGCCGTCTCAACCAATAGAAAATCGTCATAGACAATACAAAAGATCAGATCGAGCTTCCCAGCTACCTTGAGGGTGCGCGCCAACTTCACCAAGCGATGGTTCAGTTCGTTTCGTTGATCTCTCCATTGCTTTGACCCCAGCTGCCCCATACCACCGGGATAGGTAAATACTTGCAATTCATCGCAATAATGTCGGCGAAGAGTGTCCAGGAGATTGGCCTCCATCCATCGGTCCGGAGGGAGTACCGCGAGTGCTCTCATCCTAGACTATTCCTGTATCGGAAGGACCGTTTAGAAATCGCGTCGCTGGAAGACC